>Ga0163161_10000056_pt1 | contig 114387 bp, 96 predicted proteins | sample S45metaG_FD_129847 | JGI IMG/M metagenome (GOLD analysis project Ga0163161, IMG submission 129847) | Switchgrass rhizosphere microbial communities from Kellogg Biological Station, Michigan, USA - S4-5 metaG | ecosystem: Host-associated > Plants > Roots > Rhizosphere > Soil | place: USA... | reverse complement strand
TTTTTATATTTGCTTCTACCATTGGGGTTTGTTTTTTTGTCAATTACAAAGAACCTAATTTAGGTTCATAACCCAATGGTTTTTATATTGTTATCCCTTAACTTAATGACATTGGGATAGGAGGAAGCTACCGAAGTAGCGCGGATAGCCCGACAGCATTTAAGGAAAGACCCAATGAACGCAATGCTCATTGGGTCTTTTTTTAAATGGTGGCATGCCCAGATTATTATACTGTTTCTAATTATTTGGATTCCTGAGATACTGAGTGATTGATATGTAAATTTGATTCTCTATATTTGAAAGTATAATCTGAAAAAAAATATGGATAAAAAATTAAAGCAATTCTTCGTAAAGTCTTTTGGAGTATTATTGGTAATACATTTGGCGTATTTTACATATGGTTATTTTAAGTTTGAAGGTATTGGGAATATCAATATTTACTTTGAGTTCTACAGGTTTAAGTTTTATGATGATGTCTCTATTTCGCACTTTTTTGTAAGTGGTTTGTTTTTGCTTTTCTTTCTGATTTTTTTAATTAAAAACCAATCCAGACAGGGATATCCATTTTCTAAACTATTTCAAATTGGCTTTTTGTTGCTGTTGATTTCTTTGTTGAGTTTTTCATTTTTTGTTAGTTATAGTTTTGGACTAAATGCAAAACTGAAAACAGAGTTGTCTGAAACCAGTTTTAATAAAGACAAAAATTTACTGAATGTTTTGAATCCGTTTTTGTATAATTATACTTCTTATAGTTCTGAGAAACTATTTAATCCGGTTAATATTTTGTATCCAAAACCGTATCCCGTTATTGAGGTTGTGGACAGTACTTTAATCTCGGATCAAAATTATATTACAGAAAGCACTTATTATAGTATTGATACGCTGAAGGTTCTTACGGCAGATTTTGATAAAGTTTCGGCTGCAACGAACACGATTTTCGATAAAATTGGTTTTGATAAAAACGAAATTTCTAAAAGAATTATAGCAAAAAAGATCATCAAAGACAGCACGGAAATCATTTTTAAAGGTGTAGAAGTAAATCCAAAATATGATCAGGATATTTGTATTTTTCTAGAAAATAAATCGCTGTATAAACCTGTAACCGGAATACCAATTGAGAAGCAACAATTTCAGGCAGCTGTTACAAGATATAAGTTAATTTATAAATATAAGCAAGATTCTTTACAATTGAATTTCCAGAAACTGGATACTTTGTTTAAAAAATATAAAATCGAAAGTCAGCTCGTTCCCAAAAATCTTGTCAAAGATGTTGAGTATTATAAAAATCATAATGACGAACCGCTGAATGCAATCAGAAATAATTTTGATCGAAAGGCTTTAGCAGAAAAATTTAGTACTCTTGAGCGATTATTTTATGAACCAAAATACCTTCATCCATCAATTATTGCGATTTTCTTCGGTGTTATTGTGACGGTTTGGGTAATTCTTTTTTTGATTTATATTCTATTTAATTCCAAAAAGAAAATTTTAGCAACTTAGAATCTCAAAACTAAACTCTATTATAATCTGCTTTCCAGTGAACGATTGCTTTTTTTATGGAATCTCCAGGAAGGTTGTTTTTTATGGCGTCTTCCAAAAGTGGCAGAAACTCATCGTCGGGTGCAAATCTTAGGGCAAATATTTGATCGTCGGTTAATTTATATTCGATTTCTTCGAATCGTTTTCCGGTTAAGGTAAAATAGCGATAACGGATTTCTAGTCTAACGATTCGGTTTTGTAAAATGACTGCATAATGCTGACGTAACATAAATGCCAAGCAGAATAAAAACACAAAACCAACACTGATAAACGACCATATAAGAGTGTCGTTTGTTGTAATTGCAAAATAAATGCTGGCAATTAAAAACAAAATCAGGATAGGATAATAAACAAAATGATGTGGAGTGTAAAACCGTATATGATTGTAATAGGTTTGAATTTTCATAATTATTTGGTTTTTGGTTTGTATTAAAAAAACAAAGCTACCCTAAAATAGAATAGCTTTTTCCCAAAAATAAACTAACATAACCAATGTTTCCTTTATAATTAAACTTTTTACAGTTTTCTTAATAATATCTATATTTAGAAAAGCCTCAATTGCTCATAATTCCTTCTTACTGGCTTTTATTTCGTTATGGTAAAATTATTGCAGAAAGAGATGGTTGGTGTTATATTTTAAATGGGAAAAGTTATATGATTTCAACTTTGAGATTTAAAGTGACGAAATAATCTTCCATTCGTCCAGTTTAGATTGAAATGTTTTACTGGCGTTTGCAGGACTTGTTGAAGGAAGTGTAATAAGTTGGTAGGATTTTTCTAAATGAACATATTTTTTGAAGAAAGCTGCCGCTTTTTGTCCGTTAAATAAAATGGTTTTTATATTGGGATGTTGCTTTAAAAAGGCTTCAAAATCATTAGCAATTTCGTTTTTTATTGCGCTGTCAAGACTTCCTACACGGTCACAATATTGAAGTACATCCCATAAAGCGATTTTGTTTTTATGTAAAAGTGCTTTCCTTGTTTCATAATCTGTCGATAAATCTTCCTTGAGAATTGTAAATATAAATTTCCAGAAATTATTCTGAGTGTGTCCATAATACTGTTTAAGTTCTAAGGATTTTGTACCAGGCATTGTACCCAGAATCAGAATCTTAGCATCGTTATTACTTATGGGCTGGAAGGAGAAACTTTTCATTTTTTTGAATTAAGAAATATTTTGTTTGAGTTAAAGTAATCATTTATAAGTAATTATAAAACAAAAGCAGAAAATTATATAACATTTTTCGGCTGGGTAAAGACGAACTTTGAAGTATAATTTTCAAGTACAAGAATACTGCTTCTTAAGTAAAATTTATCATGAGAATTTATAGAATTTTAAATCCCAACAAAATGAAAATAGTTACCATACATACAGAGAAAACTCAAAATATATTTGAAGAATTAAATAGGAACTTTGGCGGAAAAGTGACTTATGACTTAGGGGAGTATGCGCTTGAGGTAGATAATAATTTTGCCAAAGGATCAATTATTGGTGCTTCTTTCAACGATACTATTTCGTATGTGCAATTTGATATGACTTTTTTGACAGATGTTCGTATGGATATTCTAAATGTCAAATCTTCGCCGGTTTATTTTGCGTATTGTTCTAAAGGAAGTTTGTCGCACAGTTTTGGGTTTACGGATGAAGAGCAAAAGTTTAAAACTTTTCAAACGGCAATTGTGACTTCGGAAGAAAATGAGGATAATGTTCTGTTTTTTGAAAAGGATAAAAAAACAAAATTTACCTTAATTATAGTGGGAACCCGGGTTGAGGAACAAAACATAATGCATTCTTTGAATCAGAAAGTTAAAGAAACATTTTTTGAAAGTAATGCCGTTAAGAATTTCTTTTATATAGGTTCGTATAATGTGAAAATTGCCGAAAAAATCGAACAACTAAATGCTATTACACAAACGGGAATCGTTAGAAATTTATTGAAAGAAGGAATTTTAAGAATTATTCTGGCAATGGAAATTCAACAGCATACAGATGATTTAAACGCTTTGGGAAAAGAAACAAATTGTTTGACCCTGAAAGAAATGGAGGAAATAAAAGAACTTTCGGAAGCTATAAAAGCAAATCCCGAAGAAGCTTTTACAATTAAATCGCTGAGTAAAAAAGCGGGTTTGTCGCCAAATAAATTGCAAGAAGGTTTTAAAATGATTCATAATAGAACGGTAAATGATTACATCACACATATGCGAGTGCTTAAAGCCGAAATTCTAATCAGAACTTCTGACTTAAATATCTCCGAAATTGTCTATTGCATAGGTTTTACCAGCAGAAGTTATTTTTCTAAAATTTTCAAAGAAAAATTCAATTGCAGTCCAAAAGAATATAAATTCAATTTGAATCCGTTGGCTATTACAGCTTAGGACGAGGTTCAAAGGTGTAGAGGTTCAAAGGGACATAGTGTTTAACGTAGAGATGCACGGCAGTGCATCTTTTTTTTGTTCTGTTTATTTTTTTTGGAGCTATTTCCTGCTGTTCCTTCCAATCTTTTGTGTCTCCCGAAGCCTCGGGACCGGCACAAAAGGATTTTCCCTCCCATCAGGGCTAGGGCTTCTATTTTCATAAGATAATTTAGAAATCTACTCAACTTCAAAAAAACTTAGAATCTTAGCAACTTAGAACCTTAGTTTCTAAAAAAATAATTACATTTGCATAACTAGTTATGTAATTAATTATATATGGAATTTTTTGACAAAGTAGGTAAGGTGGCTTTAGGGAGCCGATTACGTTTAATGACAGCAATGATAACTGACGATGCTACGAAAATATATGAGTCGTACGGAATGAATTTTATGCCAAAATGGTTTCCGGTTTTTTATACGCTTATAGCAGAAAGAGAAATAACAATTACTGAGATTGCCAACGAAATTGGGCACTCACAACCATCGGTGAGCAAGATTGTTCAGGAAATGATTGCCGCTGGTTTGGTAGAAGAAAGTCTGAAAAGCAACGATAAACGCCGAAATATTGTTGGTTTGACAGCACAAGGAAGAGAATTTTCGAAAGAATTAAAATTGCAACTTAAAGATGTTGAGGCTGCAGTTGATGGTTTAATCATAGAATCAAGTCATAACCTTTGGGCTGCACTCGAAGAATGGGAATTTCTACTCAATCAAAAAAGTTTGTTTAAAAGGGTAAATGAACAAAAGAAGTTACGCGAAAGTCAGGATGTAAAAATTGTTTCGTATGCACCTCAATATCGTGATGCTTTTAGACAACTAAACGTTGAATGGATCTCCACTTATTTCGAGATGGAAGAGGCAGATTATAAAGCTTTGGACAATCCTGAGGAATATATTTTAAATAAAGGCGGTAAGATTTACGTGGCTTTGTATCGCAACGAGCCTGTGGGTGTTTGTGCTTTAATAAAAATGAAAGATTCAAATTATGATTTTGAAATGGCAAAAATGGCTGTTTCACCAAAAGCGCAAGGCAAAAATATTGGTTTCTTATTAGGTCAGGCAATCGTAAATGGTGCAAGAGAAGAAGGAGCAAAAAAAATATATCTGGAAAGTAATACAATCTTAAAACCAGCAATTAATTTATATTATAAACTGGGCTTTCAAAAAGTTTATGGTTTGGCAACACCTTATAAACGTTGTAATATTCAGATGGAGTTGAATCTTTAGGTTCAAAGGTTCATAGAGGCAAAGGTTCAAAGGTGCGCTTAATCCATGCGAATACGCACTGCTGTGTGTCTCTACAGAAGCCTCTGTACCTTTGAACCTTTGTTACTTTGCACCTTAAAAAAGCATGAGCTTTTTTACCTTCCAAACCTATAATACTCCAGATCCTGATTTTTTTTGTTATTTATAGAATCAAGGATAGAATTCATTCCCAGGACGCTAAAGGTGATTCCGTTGCCTCCGAAGCCCAGAACGTAATGTTCGTTTTTTCTCGGATCTGGTTTTCCAAAATAAGGCAAACCATCTTGAGTCTCTCCAAAAGTTCCGGCCCAGGAATAGTCCATTTTGAAATTAATCAGCGGAAATTTTCTATGAAATTGTTTTAGCAAATAGCGTTCTTTTTTTGGCAATAATTTATCGCGTTTATTGGCATCTTTAAAATCTTCATCACCACCGCCAATAATTATCCGGTTATCTGCCGTAGCTCTAAAATATAAGTATGGATTCGATGTATTCCAGAATATCGCATTTTTAAAAGCCGCTGGTAAATAAGGTAGATTTTCGGAAGCGATTACGTAAGTGCTTTTTAGATCGACTACTTTTTCCGTCAATGTTTCGGTACTTTCATAACCGCTGCAATGTATAATGTGATTTGCTGTAATGCTGAATTTATTTTCGGTGTGTGCAATGCATTTTTCCTTTTGATTTTGAATACTGGTAATATTGGTTCGGTCAAAAATCTGCATTCCGTTTTGATGGCAGTAATACAATAAATCAATGGCAAGTTTATACGGATCCATAACTGCGGCAGTTTTAGATTCGATTGCTGCGATTGCATTTAATCCCATTTCTTTCAAATTAAATCGGCTTAGCCAGGTAACATCAAACCCATGTTGTCTTCGAGTGTCAAATTCTTTTTTCAGAAACGGAATATCTTTTTTTAGAGAAGTAAAATAAATACTTTTTTTGAACTCAAATTGACAATCGCTTTTTATGGTATCGATAATAGCTCTTAAGTCAAAAATGGCTTTTTTGCCATTTCTATAACTGTCAAGAGCACAGTCTAATCCTCTTAATTCTATGAGTTTATGTAATGCAACATCAATTTCATATTGAAGTAAAGCGGTACTTGCGGCGGTGCTTCCGTTGCAAATATCCCGACGATCAACGAGGACTACTTTTTTGCCTTCGGTTATTAATTTATATGCAATTAAAGCTCCTGTTATTCCTCCGCCAATAATTAAAATATCAGTATCAATATCTGAATTTATAGAGGGATAACTATGTAACATGGCATTTTTTAATGGCCAGAAAGTTTCGGTCGAGCGCAGTTTCATTTTTTGGTAATATTTTGGGTACGTGATTTAGTTCTGTTTTTATCCTTGCGTTCATGCTGTTCGTGAGCTTCGGCAATAGAATGTGAATTTCTGATGCTTTCGTCTTTTTTAGCAAGTTCACTTAGTCTGTGATAATATTTTTGAACAATAATCATTTCTTCTTCGGTCATGCTTTCAATATCGACCAGACTATTACTTGAATACTCGTTTGAGGCAACTAATTCATTTAGCTTCAGTTGAATCGCAAGAGAATCTTTATTTTGCGCTTTCTGAATCAAAAAAACCATCAAAAAAGTAATAATGGTAGTTCCTGTATTAATAACTAATTGCCAGGTTTCTGAGTAATCAAAGAAAGGACCGGAAATTGCCCAGATTACCACAATCAAAAAAGCGCCAATAAAAGCGGGGGTACTTCCGGCGGCTTTAGAAACACTTGTAGCAAATTTTTCGAAAGAACTGCTTTTGGTTTGTTTTTTAGTTTTCATTTGAGTTTAACTTTTTCGTTTGCTTACTTTTTCCTCTTTAATAACTTTATTGTGCTTTTCGTCATAAACAGCGTCATCAATTTTTTGACCCGTTTTACTGAAAATTTTAATTTTTGGATCTTCATGTGTTCCCGTGATAACAATCGGGAAACCAATAATCCCAAATGGCGGCAATCCTAATCGCATTCGTAAATCCAGAAGTCCGTCAAAACTGGTTGTTCCTTTTATTGTTGGTTTAAAACTTGCAACACTAAACGTAAAAGGTTCTATATGAATTAAATTATTATCTACAGATGATTTAATTTCAATTCCTTTCAAGTTAGGATCGTCCAGACCTTTTTGTCCGGTTTTAGAGCTAATCCCGTCAAATAATTTCAATCCTTTTACTTTTACATCACGCAGGTTTATCGTTCCTTTGCCTTCCAGAGATTCGTAAATTGGTCCCATATTTCCGTTTAAATCACCTTTGACTTTATAATCTACAGAAATAATTCCCTGTGCTTTTTCAGCGACAGTAACCATGTCATGAAACATCGGAATTTCTTTGTAAGCTCTTTGAACGCTAAAATCTTTGGCTGTAAAATGTGCATCAAAATGTGCCGATGTTGGCGATTCATCTTTATAAGAAGCATTGATTCCTAAGAGACAATCGATGATATTAAAAGTGACATTTTCTAAATAAAAACCTTCTTTTGTAATACCAACTTTACCGTTAAGTTTATTTAAAACTAATCCGTTATATTCTACTTTATTTGCATTTGCAGTAAGTGCAACATTTAAGTTTTTGGGCACAATGACAACGCCGCTCATTTTTGGATGATCTTCTTTGGCGTATTCCACTTCCAGATTTCGATCTGTATTTTCGCCTTTTTTAAGCGCCATAAATTCATCAACATTAATCAGTTTAGATTTCATATTGAAATTCCCACTTAAAGTTCCGTGTGATTCTAAGAAATAATTAATGGTATTTAGTAAATATCCGTTAATGGCAAAATCAGATTTTCCATAAGAAGCATCGAATTTTTCGAACCACATTTTCTCATTTTGAAAACGGAAATTTCCTTGTTTTATAAAGAAAGATTTCGGAAAAAGTTCGGAGGTCGCTTTAATGTTTTTTAATATAATTGTGCCTTTATTATCCAGTTTATTGTATTGTCCGTTAGTGGCGTAACTTTGTTTTCCTTTCAGTGAAAGATCTGCTTTTGCATAACCGGTTACATCAAGTCCTTTTCTGGAAAAAACCTGATAAATACGCCAAACATTCAGTTCACCTTTTATTTTTGCATTATAAGCCAAATCACTAAAATCTGATAAAGCAGCGTTTACATACATTGGATTTCCTTCAAAAACAAAAGAAGCGGGAGCAACGGCAACAATCAAATCCTTAAATGTTCCGGCTTTGTTTAACACATTGGCAACAAAAGTAATATCCGTAATTGGGTTAGGATAGGAGTCCGTTTTTAACCAGCCGTTATGTAGTGCAATTCCACCAATCGTTTTAGGAAATAGTTTTTTTGAAGTACTAAAAATACCTTTTGCCTGAATATTCGTTTTCAGGATTCCTTTTAATTCAATAGTATTCAAACCCAGTGCTGAATCAACTGTTGCAAGATCTAATGCGCCTTTTACGCTGGCATCAACCGTCATTTCGTTAAAACCTTTACTATGTAAATAAGCGTTGAAATAATCTTTTTCACCCACTTTAAATTTAAAAGTTTTAAGATTAATTAAAAGTTTTTCAACGTCAAGGGAAGGTAAAATAGCATTTAGATCCATCTGAAAACCGGTTAATGGTGCAGGAGCATTTTGATAATTTATAGCACCGTTATCAATTTTTAGATTAAAAGCTAAATCGGGGTTTAGATTTTTTGCAACATTATAATCTCCTTTAAAAGTAAAAAGCAAATCACTATTTCCAGAGATTTCAGTTTCGTCCATCCAGGTTAAATATTCAGGAGGCATTACAGATAATAAATCTTTTACAGTTGTATTTTGAGATGCCGCTTTAATGTCGATTTTATATCCGTCTCTTAAAATGGTAAATAAACCTGTAAATTTTAGAGGAAGTTTATTGATTCTTAATTCGTTTTTTTGAAGGATAAATGAAAGTGCATGTGTATTAATTCTGGTAATTAAATCAGCGTGAACTTCTTTTTTTCTAAGATAAGCTGTTCGATTATAATAAAAATCTACTTTATCGATTCGGGCATCTGTATTTAAATCAAAAATATCTTCGCTTAGATTTCCTTTCCCAACGTAATTAAAACCTTTTGCATCGATCAGAATTTTAGCCGAGCGATCGTTGTATTTTACATGGCAATTTTCTAAGTCTATTCGTTCTAATCGAATCGCAGTTCCTTCATCAGGTTCATTTGGATCGTTTGGTTTTTTGTCGCGATCTTCGGGAGCAACATAAATATTGTAATTGGCTTCTCCTTTTTGACTGACCATTATATTGATTAAAGCTTTAGAAACATAGAGTTTATTAATTTTAACTTCGTTGTCAAAAATCAATCTTTTTAAGTTAATTCCAAAAGCAACTTGTTCTGCTTTTAGCAAAGTATCATTGCGAAATGGAGCCGAACCGGTAAGTGATAAATTGTCAAGTGAAACCGTTAGTGAAGGAAAATGTGTAAAAAAAGACAATCTTGATTTCGAAAAATCCATTTTGGTATCTAAACGTTCATTGGCGATTTTCTTTACTTCAGACGCAACTGTTCCCGGAAATAACAACGGAATCAAATACAGTAATAGCAAGATACTCGCCACTGTGATTCCGGTTATCTTTAGAGTTTTTAGGACCATATTTTTATACGATACTGGCATATAGAAATCTTTTTAATTTTCGAAGTAATTTGCTTGTTGAAAGTGATTTCGTCTAACAAATTTTACAGATTACAATTCACATTTCATGCATTATGATTTAGCTTTTTCAGCTTCTTTTTGGGCATCTTCTTCTTTTTGTTTTTCCTGTTTCTGAGTTTCTTCTTTTGCTTTTTCTTCCTTAGCTTTTTGTTCTTTCTCGTCTTTGGCCTTTTGTTTTTCGTCCTTTTTCTCTTCTTTAGCTTTTTGCTTTTCTTCTTTTTTCTCCTCTTTTTTCTCTTTCGCTTCTTCTTTTTGTCTTTCTTTTTCTTTCTCTTTTTTCTTGAAATATCCTCTAAGCAAAAAGTTGTTTTTAGCGGCTTCCATATTATCGCTAAAACCTTTGGTTCCGGATTCTAGATTTGATAAGGTATTTGAAACGCTATTTGCCATTTTATCGTCACGAACTAATCTTGCTAAAGCGCCGTTTCCGTTATTCATAGAATGGCTAAAAATGGCAAGCTCATCAGAAATAACACCAACATTATCAACACTTTTTTTGACGCTTTTCATAATGTCATTCATTTCGATTCCGTCAATAGAAGCGATTGCGCCGTTGTTTTCAATAATTTTTTTAGATTTTGTGCCCGGAGTAATAGTCAGAACTTTATCGCCCATTAATCCGTCAGAACCAATACTGGCGCGCGCATCTGTTTTAATAAATTCTCGGACTTCATCTTTTAATACCATCGAAACTACTACGGACGAATCGTTTATTAAGCGGATTTCTTCGATAGTTCCGACGTTAATTCCTGAAAACCGAACATTATTTCCCACTTCTAATCCGCTGACGGTTTTAAATCGCGACGAGATGTGAAACGTTGACCCGAATAGATTTTTTTGTTTTCCGATGAAGTAAACCGCCATTATAAAAAGCAGTAATCCTACCGATACAAACATTCCTAATTTCCAAGTATATCCAGATTGCTTCTCCATGATTTCTAATATTTATTTTGCTTTATTCAAAAAATGAGCGTACCCATTCGTCTTCGTCTTTTTCCAGTTCTTCATAAGTTCCTTCGGCGTGTATTGCCCCATCTTTCAAGACCATGATTCGGTCTGCAGTCAATTTGGCGCAAGCCATATCATGCGTGATAATGATCGAAGTTGTTTTGCGTTTATGTTTGATATCCAGAATCAATTCGCTTATTTCTCTGGATGTTATCGTGTCTAATCCCGTTGTTGGTTCGTCGTACAAAATGATTTCCGGTTTAAGGATTAAAGTTCTGGCTAAGCCAATTCTTTTCTGCATTCCGCCTGATAATTCCGAAGGCATTTTATCAATTGCATCACTTAATCCAACATTGTCTAAAGCTTCGATAACTTCATTTTCAACTTCTTCGGCGGTTAAATCCCTTTTGTGTTTTCTTAAGGTAAATGCCAAATTTTCTCTAACGGACATCGAATCATACAAAGCACCACTTTGGAATAAAAAACCAATTCGGACTCTAATTTGATTGAGTTCCGGTTTGGTTAAATTCAATACATTTTCATTAAAAACTTTTATTTCACCTTTGTCCGGTTCAATTAAACCAACAATGCATTTTATCGTTACCGATTTTCCTGATCCGGAACGTCCTAAAATCACTAAATCCTCACCTTTATTCACTGTAAGATTTACACCTTTTAAAACTTCATTATCAGCACCAAAAGTTTTATGCAAATCCTTGATCTCAATGATCGGAGTTTTACTTTTTTTCTTTGTTTTTGGTTCTATATTTTCTTTTTCTTTAATCATCTTAGAAAAATAAATCGGTTATTTGAACAGCGACCATATCCAGAATAAAAATGGTTAAAGAAGCAGTTACAACAGCAGAGTTTGCTGCTTTCCCTACACTTTCAGTTCCACTTGAAGCATTAAATCCTTTAAAACATCCAATCATTCCAATAAAAAATCCAAAGAAGAATGTTTTAATCGTTGCCGGAATCAGATCCAGAAACTCCAGCGATTGCAGAATTTGTGTTAGATAACGGTAAAAGTTTACATCACCATGAATGTTAATCCCTACATAACCGCCAATTATACCAACGGCATCTGCAAAAATCACTAAAATAGGAACCATTAATGTACAGGCCAAAATGCGCGTTACGACTAAATAGTTGTACGGATTTATTGCCGAAACTTCCATTGCATCAATTTGTTCCGTTACTTTCATAGAACCTAATTCGGCACCAATTCCTGACGAAATTTTTCCTGCGCAAATCAATGCTGTAATTACAGGGGCAATCTCTCTAATTAAAGAAAGTGCAACCATTCCTGGCAACCACGATTCGGCACCAAATTTTACTAAAGTGGGTCTTGATTGCAGCGTAAGTACCAAACCCATAATAAAACCGGTTATGGCAACAAGTGGCAACGATTTATAACCTATCACATAACATTGCTTCAAGAATTCTTTTGCCTCATAAGGAGGAATAAAAACTTCCTTAAAAAACTGCTTTGCAAACAAAGTTGCATTTCCAATTTCTGTGAATGTATTTTTTAGAGTGAAAGTCAAAATACTATGTTTTAAGTTAAATCTATTCGTTGAAAACCAGTTGTTTAATAGGTATTATATCTTCTGATTGTTAAGTATAAATTTACTTTAGAACTGCAGAAAAAATCTTACACAACTTTTTTTGAAGTTTATATAATTAACATAGTAAGTACACAATAATCAGGATATTGTAACGTTTAGCGGAAAATGTTAAAAGGAAGACTGTGATTGATGTTTAATTAAAGAGGTTTGCTAAGATGGCGATGGCGTACGGATGAAGCGGGTGTAAACAGGTTTGCGCTGTTTTTTCGTGATTTCTGTTTTCTGAAATTGATTAAAAAGGTAAAAACAAAAAATCCCTTCGTTAAAAGGGATTTTCTGGGTTTAATAGTATTTTGGTCAGTCTATTATCGTTTAATTCATTATGAATTTATAGCGATACCGTTTCTGTTTTTTGTTAACGGAATGACTTTATATTCTGATAATTTGAAGTTTTCCATTAATAATCTTGCAGTTAAATAACATATTGTTGATTCGGCACCTTGATTTAAATTTACATTTTGTTTTTCGAGTCCGTCATAACCACCACCGCTTATCGGATTATACATAATTTGATTCAGGTGATTTTTACCTAAAAACCAGTTAAAAGCAATTTTCATTTTACTTTTGTATTCCAGTGTTCCAAATGCATTATAAAATGAATTCAGCGTTTGAATTGTGTATGCAACATCAATAGGTTGTTCGCCATATTCATTTGCTTCTGTTGAATCTTTGTGGAGCCATCCGTTGTTTGAGATTACTTTGAAATTTTTATCGATAAACATTTTCGACATTAAAAAATCCAGAGAATCCAGCGCTACTTTTTTATAGATAGGTTTATTCGTTGTTAAATAAGCATATAACATGGATTCCGGTAAGATACCATTTCCGTAAGTCATATAGTTTTCAAACCATTTCCAATCGCTTGACGCATGAATTTCATAATTAGAAAGCAATTTAGCATTCAGTTTATTAATAATCGCGGCAACATATAAGTTAGGCACTGCGGTATGATATAAATACAAGCCTTTTGTTGCAAAACCTATAGAACGTGGCGATTGAATGTTTTCGGCCCATTTTAAAGAATTTAAAAGGCATTTTGTAGCTTTTTTTGAAATAGTTTCAGGTAATATATCCGCATTTGAAACTACGGTTCCTAAAGCCCAAATTGCTCTCGCATTGGAATCTTCTAAATTTACTTCGGCATTTTGCTCGATATGCTCGCGATTTTCCTGATCGACATAATTGATAAAATCGCCTTTTGGTTTTTGACAGCGCTCAATAAAATCCAGATAAATTAAAATATAAGGAAGATCGTCTTTGTCTTTCGTCAATTTATAATGCATACAAAAAGCAATCAAAGCTCTCGCATTATCATCTAAGGTATAACCGGAAGTAATATCTGGCACTGAGATTTTACTGAATTGTATAATTCCTAAATCTGTTGTTAGTTTTTTGATGTGTTTTAATTGAATTGGAGGATAGCTGAATTTAATTTCGGCAGGATTTTCAATTAGTTTTTTATAGGTATTGATATGAGTGATAGCTACGTTTTCCCAAGATGAAGCTCTTGTTTTTCTAAAAGCGCTAATTCCCATTTCCCGTCTTAAATTTTCGTCAGAGATTAATTTGAGAGTTGCTTCGGCAAATTGATCAGCGTTTCCAATATCAACCAGAAAGCCACAATCAGGGGTTAAAACTTCTCGTGTATGCGGAATTTTTGAAGCGACCATCGGACAAGCACAACTCATTGCATACGAAAAAGTACCACTTACTGCCTGATTTGGGTCTTTGGATGTAAATAAATAAATATCAGTTGCTTTTAGATAATCCAAAAGTTCATTTGTATCCAGATATTCATTTATAAACTGAACGTTATCTTTTAAGTTTAAATCTTCAACTATACTTTCGAGTTTATTGCGATAAGCATCAACACCATCAATGATTAGATTTGGATGTGTTTTTCCGATAATTAAATACAGAACATTTGATTCTTTTTTGATGATTTTTGAAAGTGCCTGCAAACCGGTTTCGATATTTTTACCTTCGCCCAGAAGGCCAAAGGTTGATAACACAAGACGGTCCTGAAAACCATATTTTTCTTTGGCTTGGGCAGGTGTCTCATAAATAACAATATGTGTCCCGTGGGGCACGCAGGTAATAATAGATTGCTGAATTTCGTAATCGTTTATCAAAATTTCTTTTGATTGATTGGTCATTACAAAAACAGAATTGCTATAGGACAAAAGTAATTTTACAAAAGTTCTCAATTCATTATTTGGATTGGGAATAACACTATGAAAAGTAAAGGTCACTGGTTTTTTTATTGCATTTAAAAAGTCTAATAAATGATCTCCATAATTTCCTTCAAATAAACCAAACTCGTGTTGAATGTGAACTAATTTTACAGCATTATCTTTATTGATTTCTTCAGCAACTCTTGCATATTCTTCTCTTTTTTTGGTGTTTAAAGTATAGGCTTGCGTTGGTTTTTCTTTTGGTTTATTAACCAGTTCACAAATTTCGCAAGTAATAGATTTACCGTAAACATCTGTAATTCCTTTGATTGTGTCCTGAGTATAAGTTGCTATTCCACATTGAGTTGGAGGAAATGTAGATAGAAAAATTATTTTCGATTTATTTGATATCGTTTTCATGGGGATGCTGTTTTTTTAGTTCGTTTAATAAGTCGTTAAAGTTCAATAAAGCCACCGCAATTTTTCTCCGGCAACACCACAATAATTATATAAGAGATTGTCAAAATTTTATGTTTTATTTTCAGGAAAAACATAAATTAACCATGCTGTTCATAATGTTCAGTTGGCTTATAAATAGGTTTGAATATGCTTTAAAAATTTTATCTAAAATTACTTTATCAATTAAGGGACGATTAATCCAATCGATCAAAAAGTTAACTCAAAAGGATTTATATGGGAATTTTGAAACGAAAAGGGGGAATTATAAAATTAGTCCAAAAAAATGATTTCTAGTTGATTGAGATGAAAGTTTAACGTTTTGATTTTGATTTTAAAATATTTCAGGTGTCAATTTTGCGGAATCTCTAAAATAAAAAAATTCCATGCGCAATACGAATGGAATTTTTATATGAGAAACCTGAAATACAGATAAATTATTTTCTTAAAGAATAATATTTTTGAGTTATAAAAGCAATCGGAATTCCAATACAAAAAATCAGAATTAAGATCGAAAGAAGCAAAGGGAAGTCAAAATGTTTTTCAGGTAAAACCGGAAATACAACTGGTAAAACGACCAGATTCATTGTAATCCAAACAAAAATACCGTAAAAGACTCCGGATAGTAATGTATTTTTTTTTAAATAGGAGAAGTATGGATAAATTGTAAAATAAAACGAAGCAAAAACAAAAGCGATAAAGTAGTGCAACAACAATCCATATAAAGCCATTTGTGAACCGCCACTATAGGCTTCTTTTTTAAAAATTCCACTTGCAATAGATTGAAGAATTTTTACAGGTGTTGTTTTTTGAAATAGTAATGCATAGAAAAAAATTGCAGCAAGAATATCTAGCGTTCCCGCGATTAAACTTGATAAGAATATTGCTCCTGATTTTGACGCCATATAGTAGTTTTTATGATTTAGCAACTTGTTTAAAAATAGTATTGAGTTGTTTGGTATGTCTTTGAATATGAGTCAAAGCAAAACTAATCCACTCGAAGATAGTAAATTCACTAAAACCAGGAAGCTCAAAATCAAGACAGGTCAAAGTTAAATCTGAAGTTTGGGCTGCTAGTAATAAGTCAGATTCGATCTTTAAGAAAGAGGCTGTTATAGCATCTTTGTCGTAATCAATAAGTGCTGGTTTTAAGAAATCGGGTGAATCCATTTTTATATCGAAATTCAAAAATAAAGCTTCAATGTCTTTGATTTTTTCATCGTATCTTCTGTCTGTTTTTTCGGTTTTTCCCAAAAATAATTCAGGATATCCGGTGCAGGCAAGAACAAGATGCTGAGCAGTTTGTCCAGCGCTCCAACGATCTTTGCCAGGAACAATATTAAATTCTTCTTGCGAAAATAAAAAGAGTATTGCATTCAGATTTTTAAAGGTTTGAATTATATCTTTTTGAATTGCTGCTTCCATTCTTTTTGATTTAGAAATTATAGTTGTTATTCGATGACGGATGTTATCCACCAAACATTTCCAAAAGGATCTGTTACACCACAAGTTCTGCCATAATCCTGATTGCTTAAACCCATTAAATTTGTAGCACCTTGATCTAATGCTTTCTGATATGTTTCATCGGCGTTAGGAACATAGACAAATAAGTTGGAGTTTTGTTTTGTCCAATCGGAGGTTTGGTCAGCAACCATAATTGTACTTCCGTTAAGGATAATTTCGGCATGCATAATAGTCCCGTCTTTGCGTAGGACTTCTGTGCTCGTTTTTTCTGAATTAAAGACTTTTTGAGTAAAATCAATAAATTCTGAAGCTCCATCTAAAATTAAATAGGGCATTATAGTTTGATGATTAGCCGGTAAATTCATTTTGTAAAATTTGAGATTGATAGTATTTCAAAAGTACAATAAATATTTAAAAATTTGGTAATCAATTGTTTGTGTTTTGGTTAAGAGATTATAAAAGCACTTCGCAATGGTAACCGTAAGAGTCAAGAAGTTCTATTATTTTTTGGTTTGAAATAGAAGAAGCATTGATTCGTAAAATTTTGTCACAATCTTCCAAATCAAAATTGATCGCACTATTAGGGAAATGTTCAAGAAGTTTTCCCACAATCATTTTGGATTGTTCGACCTCGTGAACATTTGTTTTAAAAACTTCTATCATCACTTCGAAAGTTTATAGAGCGATATTTTTATAGCGCTCAATTTTGTGATAATAGATATATGAAATCGCTAAGATCACTAAAAAGATTAATGGAAAAAACGATTGAAAGCCAGCTCCGTCAATTGCAAAATGACTAATTGATGCGAATATAAAATCAAAACCAAATCCGGCATAAGCCCATTCTTTTACGTTTTTTGGAATTGATGGAATCACTAAAACTAAAACTCCTAAAATCTTAAAAATAACTAAGGCATTTCCAAAATATTCAGGATATCCCAAATGCCTGATTCCTTCTTTTGCCTCCTGACTTTGAGAAAATAATGCTGGCATAACACCCTCAAACAGGAAAATAATAATTGTAGTAATCCAAAAAATGATTTTTGCTTTTTTCATGATTTTGTTATTTTAAATAGTTATTAGTTAATGTATTACAAACTTAATAATCTTATTTTTCTGATGGAAGACTTATTTACGACTATTTTAGGGGCATTTTGGACAAGTTGGGTGTTTTAGATTTTAGATTGGAGATTATAGAGGAAAGATTATAGAGGAAAGATTATTGAATAAAGATTATAGAGGAAAGATTATAGAGGAAAGATTATAGAGGAAAGATTGTAGAGGAAAGATTGTAGAGGAAAGATTTTTGAGCTTAGACTTTGATTTTTTAGAATAAAGTAAATATACTAGCTGTCAGGCTGAGGGAAGTTGAAGTCCCACGCGCTGAGCAAATTCTGGAGAATCACTTTGCGGGACTTCAACTTCGCTCAGTCTGACAAAAAATGCGAGTATAAAAAATTTGTGTAAATCTGTGTTTTTGCGAAGTAAATCTGCGTCATCCGCGTGCCATAACTAAGCTTTTAAAACATAGTTTTTAATGGTAAATAAATCTTTAAAACCTAGTCTGGTATAAATGTCTTTTCCCATTGCGGAGGCTTGTAATAAAACATAATTAGCTTTTAAATCTATAGAAAGATTAAGTGCAAATTTCATGATTTCTTCGGCGAAGCCTTTTCTACGCATTTCCGGGATTACACCAACACCATGAATTCCAATAGTATTCTGAGTTTGAAAAAGCATAAAAGTTCCTATTGGCTGATCATCTAAAGAAACCAAATAGAAATGAACGTCATTGTGATTGTGAATCAGGATTTCTTTACTAATTATGTAACCAAAAGCATTTGGATATAGATCTGCCCAAATTTTGGCATCTTGTTCTGCAGAAACTCTTTTGAAAGTAAGATTGTGTTCAAGCGTAAATTTTTGATCTAATTTCAGCGCCATTGCTACTTGTTCCGTTCTTATCTCAAAACCATAAGCGTCCAAAATTTCATAAGATTTTGTTCCGAAGATATCCCAATATGGTAAAACTAAACCTGAATTATTTTGCATGGTTTTTATAACATCTGGCAAATCTTTTTTAGAAATATCTTTACGAAGCCATAATTTATTGGGCCAACCTGAATTTTCGATTTTACAATATTCGAAAGTATTGTTTTTATGATAGGAGAGGAAAGGAGTTCCAACTGTTTTCCATAAACCGGTAAGATTGTTTATGTTGTCTTCGATTAAGTCTATATTTTTCATTTTGATTTTAATTATAAGAATGTAGCCTGTTAGGCGTCGTAATTACTAAAATTTCATTTGACACATAGAAACATAGATTTTGGTTCTGTAAAAAGAGTATAAAAAGAAACATGTTTCTTACACATAGCCGAGCTATGTGCCTTTTAAAAAGTGAAACGCCTTTTTTTGAGCATGTAGAATCTATGTTACTATGTGTTAAAAATAATCACACCCAATGGGTAGAATATAATGCAAAGGTAGTTTTCGCTTTCGCCCGAAACCTTTACATATGTTGATTTATAAATCTTTTTGGAGATCTTTTCTAATTCGGCTTAATTGCGTTGGAGTAATCCCTAAATGTGAAGCAATATGCAAAAGCGGAATTCTCTCTGAAATATCAGGATGTTTCGATAAAAGATGCAGATATCTTTCGGTCGCATTTTTCATCACTAATGAAATTTCGCGCTGTTCTTTCTCGATTACCCAGTTTTTCTCTAAATAGGCGATATAATAGTTTTTAAGATCATTGTTTTGATCAATGAGTGTTCTGTATTTTTTGTAGTTAAGATTAATTAAAATAGAATCTTCAAGTGCTTCAATTGTAAAATTAGAAGGAGTTTGTTGCAATAAAGAAGCTTTTGAGCCTGCAAAATCTCCATCGAGAAAGATATTTTTGTTATAAATATTTCCGGCAGCATCTGTGATAAAAGCTCGTAAAGCACCTTTGACAATAAAATGAATCTCTTTTGCAATTTGTCCGTTTCTCAAAAGAATTTCTCCTTTTTTGATCGATTGAAATTCAGCGATATTTTCGATTAATTGCCAGGATTGCTCAGAAACAGGAGCATAGCTTTCGAATTTTAGTTTTAGATTATTGAGATATTTGTCTTCTTTAGCTATCATCTTAAGAAATAATTATATACTATCAAAAGTATCTAATTAGGAAAGAACTTTAATAAAAAACCGCTAAAAACTTAAAAGTTATATAGCGGTTTAATTGAGAATTTTTATTTCATCTTATAGTTTAATCAGCATAATGATAAATACTTTTCTTGATTGTATTTTCTACTTTTTCGAGTGTTACTTCTGTCACACCACCTTCATAATTCATTTCAATAGCAACTTTATCAGTAGTGATTTCATAATCAATAGAGATTAATCCATTTTTATTTATTTCAACAGATTTATTTTTGGTTGGAAGTGTACTTAAATAAAATTCGGATTCTTCGACTTCTTTATTTGCAATAATACTTTGATAGACGGTATTAATATCTGTGTTTTTTATGATGCATTCTTTTCCTGATCCCATTTCTACCTGAATGTCTTTACAATCTTCCTCTACTTTTTTTACTTTCTCTTCTTTTAGAGTTGAAGCTGTAGTTTCTGTTTTTTTTGCTGATTTTAATTCTTCATCCTGATTGCTTTTTTTACAGTTTGTAAAGAATAAAGCTAAAAGTGCTACACAAGCGATTTTTTTCATTGGTTTAATTATTTATTTTTTGGATTATTTTATAGAGATAGGTTAATCAAAAATATAAAAATAAACCGAAATATAAAGGATTTGGGGTAAATGGAACGCAGATCACACAGATTTGCTTTGCGAAAACACGGATTGGTGCGGATTTTTTATTTTTATAAAGCTTTGCAAAGATTGTTGATATGCTTTGCGGTCCTTCTCGCGAAGTCTCGGGACGCTCAGGTTGACAAAAATGAGAACAAAAGAAGTCTGTTTAAATCTGCGTCTTTGCAAAGCAAATCCGTCTCATCCGTGAGCTATTAAACTCAATGTTTCTTATGAGCCAGAATCCCTAGCCCTGATAGTAGCGGCATCCTTTTATGTCCGCCGCGGCGGACATAAAAGATACAGTGAATAGCAGGAAATAGCTCCAAATAAAAAAACGCCATGAAACTAAAAGTCTCACAGCGTTTTCATCTCAAAAAATAAATAATTAACGGGTATTATTTCCAACCACCGCCCAATGCGCGATATAACTCGGTATTGGCAGAAAGTTGGGCTCTTTTTATGTCTGCCAGTTCTAACTCGCTTTGCAATAAATTGGATTGCGCAGATAGTACTTCAAGGTATTCAGCCATACCATTTTTGAATAACAAATTGGCATTTTTAATGGCTTGTTGTAACGTTTTTACACGTTCTTTCAAGAATGATTCTTGTTGTTGTAATTTCTCTACTTTTACTAAAGCATCCGAAACTTCGCTAACGGCAACCAAAACAGATTGTCTGAAACTTAAAACTGCTTTTTCTCTTTCGGCAACTGCAATATTGTATTGTGTTCTTACTTTTTTATTGTTCAATAAAGGCTGAGTCAAACCTCCGGCAACGGTTCCAAACAATGAAGCCGGAATGTTGAACCAATTGCTGGTTTCGAATGAATTTACTCCACCTTGAGCGGTAATTCTAAGCGATGGATACAAATCAGCTTTTGTGATTCCTACGTTTGCGTTGGCTACTTTAAGGGCTAATTCGGCACTTTTTACATCTGGTCTGCGGCTTACTAATGAAGACGGAATCCCGATCGCACTGTTGTTTTTAACTTCAAGTGTGCTTAAACGAACGCTTCTTGTTTTTGAATTTGGAAAAGATCCTGTCAAAACGCTCAAAGCATTTTCCTGAATAGCGATATTTTGTTCCAATAACGGAATCAATTGTGCTGCGTTCAATTTCTGTGCTTCAGATTGTTGAATCGCTAACGAAGTTACCTGACCTGCATCGTATTTTAATTTGATAATGTTGGTTGTACTATCGTTCAGTTTCAGGTTTTGTTTTGCAATTTCTAATTGTGCATCCAACATTAAAAGGTTGTAATAACCCTTTGAAACATTGGCTACAATAGTAGTTTGTAATGCTTTTTTAACTTCTTCTGATTGAAGATAACCTGCAAAAGCTCCTTTTTTCTGATTTTTGATTTTCCCCCAAATATCTGCTTCCCAAGAAAGTGTTGCTCCGGCAGAGTAATCGTCAATATGATTTTGACCTAATGCCTGACCTAAATTTTTTCCTGTAAAACTATTGTCTGACGGATTGCTGGTGCTTGCAGTTACAGATAAATTTACCTGAGGTACATTTCCCCATTTTGATTGTGTGAATCTGTATTGTGCAATTTCGATGTTTTTTTCAGCAATCTGCAAATCATTGTTTCTTGCAACGGCACTATCGATCAACTGAATAATATCTTTTTCGGTATAGAAGTTTTTCCACTCCACATCAGCAATACTTGTCGTATCTTTTGAAACCGATGCACTCCTGAAATTTTCAGGAAATGCATCTTTTGGAGTTTCAATATCCTTCGAAACCTTACAGGATATTATTGTGGTGATCAAAATAGCGACCATCACGATTTTGGTTATATAATTTTTCATTTTATGTTTTGTCATTAAATTTCTGTACAAGTATCTTTTCTATTATCAAGATCTTTTGAGATTTTATAGGATATGTATCCAATGCCAGCAATGATGGCTATGAGGATTGTCGTTATATAATTTTCCATTTTTATTTTTCTTCGTTATGAATTACGGCAACTGGTTTTCCAGAAACCTTTTCTTGTAAATATTGGAATACGATAAATAAAACCGGGATAATTAACAATCCTAGAATTACTCCCGAAACCATACCTCCGGCGGCACCAATACTAATGGAGTGGTTACCTTGTGCTGACGGTCCTGTGGCGCTCATCATCGGGATTAATCCCACAACAAAGGCTAGTGACGTCATAATAATTGGTCTTAGACGTAGTTTGGCTGCATCTATTGATGCTTTGGCTAACGCCTGACCTGATTTTCGTTTTTGGACGGCGAACTCGACAATCAAAATCGCATTCTTGGCGAGCAGTCCAATAAGCATTACCAGTGCAACTTGTACGTAAATGTTGTTTTCGATTCCGGTCAAGCCGATGGCAACAAATACTCCAAAAATACCTGCAGGAATTGATAAGATTACGGCCAATGGCAAGATGTAACTTTCATACTGTGCAGCAAGTAAGAAATAGACGAATATCAAACACAGTAAGAAAATCGTTGCTGATTGACCTCCAGAAGAAATCTCTTCGCGAGTTTGTCCTGAAAATTCAAAACTATAACCTGCAGGCAATTGTTGTGCAGCAACTTCTTCGATTGCTTTAATGGCATCTCCGGAACTAAATCCAGGTTTTGGGATTGCATTAATCGAAATCGAATTAAACAAGTTGTATCTCGAAGCGGTTTCTGAACCATAAATTCGGCTTAGTTTTACCAAGGTATTTATTGGCACCATTTCACCCGTTTTGTTTTTCACAAAAACTCTGTCAATTGATGACGGATCAGCTCTGTCAGCAATATCTGCCTGAACAACAACTCTGTAATATTTACCAAATCTATTAAAGTCTGATGCTTGTGCACTACCAAAATAGGTTTGCATGGTTTGTAAAATGTCTTTTACGTTTACTCCTAATTGATTTGCTTTTTCATCGTTGATATCCAATTGCAATTGAGGATAATCGGCTTTGAAAGAGGTAAATGCTACTGCAATCTCCGGACGTTTCATTAATTCTCCGATGAAGTTTTGTGAAATTCCACTAAATTTATCCAGTTTTCCTCCTGTTTTATCTTGTAAAACTAAATCTAAAGCTTCAACGTTACTAAATCCAGGAACGGTTGGGAAACTAAATACGAAGAAACTTCCTCCGGTAATTGCTCCTAATTTTCCTTGAACATCAGCCATTATTTTGTTGATGTCTTTGATTTCTCCACGCTCTTCGTTTGGTTTAAGCAATACGAACACAACTGCAGAAGATGGACTTGTTGAGTTGGTCAATAAGTTGAAACCTGAAATTGCTGTTACAAATCGTGATGCATCTAAACCTCTTAAAGTATTTTCTGCCTGAGTCATTACTTTTTGAGTTCCGTCAAGAGATGTTCCTGATGGAGTGTTTACTGCAATTGCAATAAATCCTTGATCTTCAGTTGGGATAAATCCTGCTGGAGTTGTTTTAACCATCACAATTGTTGCGAAAGTAATTAAAGCCAATCCACCTAAACTAACCCATTTGTTACGGATTAAGAATTTTAAACCTCCAACGTAACGATTGGTTAAGGAATCGAAACTTTTATTGAATCCGTTGAAGAATTTTTCCTTAAATCCTTTTTTCTCATGAGAAGTATCTCCTTCGGCACCGTGATTATCTTTTAAGAATAAGGCGGCTAGGGCAGGACTTAAAGTTAAAGCGTTTACTGCCGAAATTACAATTGCAATTGCCATTGTAAAGGCAAACTGACGATAGAAAACTCCCGTAGAGCCTTCCATAAAACCAACCGGCAGGAATACAGCAGCCATTACCAGCGTAATCGAGATAATAGCACCCGTTATTTCGTGCATTGCTTCATGGGTTGCTACTTTTGGAGACAAGTGTTTGTGCTCCATTTTCGCATGCACCGCTTCGACGACCACAATTGCATCATCTACCACAATACCAATCGCCAGAATTAATGCGAAAAGTGTTAGAAGGTTGATCGAGAATCCGAATAACTGCATGAAGAAGAACGTTCCTAAAATTGCTACAGGTACAGCAATAGCCGGGATTAATGTTGATCTGAAATCTTGCAGGAATATAAATACTACGATAAATACTAATATAAATGCTTCGATTAAAGTATGCTCAACTTGTTCTATAGATTGATCCAGAGATACTTTTGTACTATAGAAAATGTTGTGTTTAATTCCTTTAGGGAAATCTTTTGAGGCTTTCACCATCAATTTGTTGATCGCAATCTGAATATCATTGGAGTTAGAACCTGCTAACTGAATTACACCAATTACAACTCCTTTTTTACCATTTAAACGTGTTAAACTGTTGTAGGAGTAAGCGCCAAGTTCGACTCTCGCAACATCTTTTAGGCGAAGTACTGAACCATCTGCATTAGAACGTATAGCAATATTTTCATATTCTTCTGGTTTGGTTAATTTTCCTTTGTATTTAATTACGTATTCAAAAACTTCTGTACTTCTTTCTCCAAATTTACCTGGAGCAGCTTCCAAACTTTTGTCCTGAATTGCGCCCATGATTTCGTTTGGAGTCACTTTGTAAGTTGACATTTGTGTTGGATTCAACCAAACACGCATAGAATAATCTTTTACACCTCCAAAAATACTTGCCGATCCAACTCCGGGAATACGTTTGATCTCCGGAATAATATTGATTTGAGCATAATTGGCAACAAAAGTCTGATCGTATTTTGACTCATCATCGGTATACATACCAATTGCCATGATAAAACTGTTTTGTTGTTTTGCAGTAGTTACACCTTGTTGTACAACCTCTGCAGGCAATTGGCTTGTTGCCTGAGCAACTCTGTTTTGAACATTTACGGCCGCCTGATCTGCATTAGTTCCTAATTTAAAGAAAACTGTAATAGCAAGCGATCCGTCGTTACTGGCTGTAGAGCTCATGTAAGTCATGTTCTCAACACCATTTATAGACTCTTCCAGTGATGGTGCCACAGAACGTAAAACCGTTTCTGCGTTTGCTCCCGGATAAACTGCCGTTACCAAAACCGATGGCGGCGCAATATCAGGAAACTGTTGTAAGGGCAATTTCGTAAGTCCAAGTACTCCCAGGATCACCAATAAAATGGAGATTACGGTTGCCAGTACAGGTCTTTGTATAAATATTTTGAACATTTTCGTAAAAATTATTTTTTAGTAATTATTTGGGCAACTTTTGAAGGAGTTGATTTTTCAGGCTGAATAACTTGTCCTTCCTGAAGTTTATCGATACCGCTTAATACAATTTGGTCACCAGATTTTACACCATCTTTGATTAAGTAGTTTGTGCCACTTTTTCCAATAACGGTAATTGGCATTTTGTTTACTTTATTCTCTTTACCAACGGTGAAAACAAAAACTTTATCCTGCATTTCAACGGTAGCTGATTGAGGAACTAAAATCGCATCGTCATGTTGAAGACCTAAACGAATTTTTCCTGTGTTTCCTGAACGTAGAGTTCCGCCCGCATTTGGGAAAGTTGCTCTTAAAGTGATCGCTCCGGTAGTTTTGTCAAATTGACCGTCTACCATATCGATTTTTCCAGTTTGAGGATAAGCGTTATTATCAGCAAGGATTAAAGTTACAGGAGGTAATTTTTTGATTTTATCACCAAGACTATTTCCTGCATATTGTGCTTTAAAGTTGATGAAATCTGTTTCACCTAAAGAGAAATAAGCAAAAACTTCATGAACATCAGATAAGTTAGTCAAAGGTTCAACATCAGTTGCAGAAACTAAACTTCCTTGTTTTTTAGGCAATCTTCCAATGTAACCACTAACAGGGGCTGTCACATTTGTATATCCTAAATTAATTCTGGCAGATCCTACCATTGCTTTTGCTTGCTCGATATTTGCAGCAGCAATTTTTTGAGAAGCTTTAGCCGTTTTCAATTGATAATCAGAAACTACTTTGTTTTGAACAAGTGGAGTCAATTTATCTACTTCTAACTGAGCGTTAATTAAAGCAGCTTCGTAAGCGTGAAGACTTGCCAAAGCATTGTTTAATTGCTCACGGAAAGGACGTTCGTTTATTTTGAATAAAGTCTGACCTTTAGTTACATAAGCACCTTCGTCTACAAAAACTCTTTCAAGATTTCCGCTAACTTGCGGGCGAATTTCAACATCAACTGTTCCTTGTATAGAAGCAGGATATTCAGCATCAGTAGTAGTGTTTTCGCTTGTGATCGCTAAAACTGGTAATGAAGGCGGAGCCGGAGCTGCCGGAGCTTGCGATTTATCTGCACAACTGCTTAGCACAAGTGCCAGAATAAAACTGGTTATAATTACATTTTTCATTTTCGTATTGGTTTTAATTTGTTGGACATTCTTATTGTTTAAATTTTGTGGTATTCGGATATTCTGGGTATTCATATTTAATTATATTAAATTATCTAACGTTGTTAAGTAGAATTGTGCAAAGAACCATACAATGATGCTTCCAATTCTATTTCGTAATTGGTATTAAATTATTTATCACTGTTAAGTAAAATCGAAAAAAAACTCTCGTATTACTCTATTAAATTTTCTAACACTGTTAAATAAAGTAGTAAAAAAATAGTTGCTAAATTACTACATTAAATCATTTATCACTGTTAAGTTAAAATGAAATTTTTTTTATTGTATTGATTTTATGATTCCTCCAATCGCATCTTTTAAGATTTGATTGTTGATAGTTTCCATTATCTCGCTTTTGTTGATGATGTTAATCGCAATCAAACCGTGAATAACAGAGAAAAAAGTAAAATATTTTTGTTTGATAACTTCTTCAGTAGGATTGCTGTTTTTCATTATCTCAGAAATTACCGAAGTGAATAATTTATATGGCCTTTCCTGAGCCGAACATTGTTGCTGACAACAATTCATTTGCACTCCAAACATTACCTGATACATTTCGGTATCTGTAAACGCAAAATCCCAATACGCCATCCACATGGCTTCTAATTGTTCTTCCGGTTTTTCAAATTTATCACAAGCTTCCTGAAGTTCTTTTGCTAACTTAATAAAACCTTTTCCGGTTAATTCGTTCAAAATCGCCTCTTTATTCGAGAAGTATTCATAGATAATAGGAGCAGTGTATTCAATCTTGTCAGCAATTTTTCGCATGCTCAGACCTTGCCATCCTTCTTCTTTTACGATAGCGTAAGCAGCTTCAAGAATGTTACTTCTTGTCTCTTCTTTTTGTCTTAAAATACGATCTTTACTAGCCATTTTATTTAAGTATTAAATTGTTTAACACCGTTAGGCAAATGTATGGCGGTTTTTCTGATTATGAAATAATTTTGTCATAATATTTTCTTATTGTTGTATAGACAAATGTCAAAAACCTTCAAAAGCCTTTATTTATAGGGACTTTTTAGAGCGTAATTTTTTTAAGGAGCAGATCGTTTTCGTGTTTAAAGACCTTTTTTCCCGCTGTCCATTCTATCTTTTATGGCTCCCGAAGCCTCGGGACTGCCATAAAAGGATGCCATTTCCATCGGGGCTAGGCGAGAAAATCTATTTCTCATTAGATTTTAAAACAAAAAATGCAAAATCATATATTCCGAAGAAATGATAAATAATATGATTATAAACCATAACCGGGTTTAAAATGGATCACATATATGAATTGAACAAATTCATACGTTAAACCGGATTTTATACGGTTTAAATTAAATAATTTTTGCGTTTACACCATTATAAAACGGAATTTCAATTCCGAATTTATTAGCATTTTCAATAACATAATCGACCAGAAATTTTTTCTCGGTTTGATTGTTGTTTTCAAAATCCAATTGTAAAGACGATTTCGATTCAAATGGAAATTTAGTCAATAGATCTTTCGATGTTTCAATATCTTCTTTTGTCAAAAGAATATTGTTTTTGCTGGCAAGCGATTGAATTTCGATCATCATATTTTCGAGAATATGCATTAAATTTTGATCTTCCAGAAGTTGTCCAAAAGTAACTTTATAACCAGAAGTAATTGCTGCAACAGGAGCAACGAATAAATATTTCTTCCACAATATTTGATTAATGTTTTCTACGTAAGTAATATCCAAACCACCGTCTGCTAACAAATCAATTAATTGTTTATTCTCTTTTCCTCCAACGAAAATTTTCCCTGGTCCGCCAACATGCTGAATATGTCCGGGCTTTTTCACATTTGATGCTACATAAATACAACCTTCCATAATCTGACCAACTTCAGGTAAGGTTTTGCGGATAATTTCTTTTGCATTTACCACATTTTGTAAAGTGATTATAATCGTTTCAGCATTTATACAATCTTTATAAGTGTTTAATATATTGCTTATAGAATACGATTTAGAAGTAAGTATCAATACATCCAGAATCCCTATTTCTGCTGGATTATCAGATACTAAATCCGGAAATATGGTTTCTTTTTCACCTTTAGATTCAAATAATAAACCGTCATTTTGTATGGAGGTTTTAGTTTCACCTCTGCAAATAAAGATGATTTTGGTCGCACTGTTTTTATATTTTTTTGCTAATGGAGCGCCAACAAATCCGCCGATTCCACCGATTCCCAGGATTCCTATTTTTATTATATTTGAGTTCATATTCTATTATTTTGGGTTTTAAACTATAGATGCAAAGTAAATAGGTTCATGATTATTAATTGCTGTAAAAATATCGGTTATATTTGTAAAAATTAAGGATTATGAAGAACACGTTTTTTATATACAAAGATTTCGAAATTTATTCCGTCGAAGAATTAACCTGGAAGAAAGAAGTACATCGTCATAATTTTTTCGAACTATTATATATAGAATACGGAACCGGAAATCATATCTTGAATTCAATTCCTCATCATTATAAACAACATGATATTTATTTGCTTACGCCAAAGGATTATCATTCTTTTAAAACATTAGAAGCTACAAAATTTCATTGCCTACGTTTTCTGCCTAATTTTTTTTCGAATAAAAAAGAAATCGAAGAAATCGAAAAGTTGTTTTATTACCACAATCAAATTAATGGAAATTTGATTTTCCTTGAAGACGATAAATCTTTCTGTGAAATGGTTATTCTAAAAATCCTGGATGAAGTTGCTAAGCCAAAAGGGCAAAACGAAATCATAATCAAAAGTTTGATGATGTCGCTGATCCACATAATCCGAAGAAATGCCACAATAAATGAAACCGACGTAAATCTAAAAACCACTGAGGTTTTAAAGATTGATACTATTTTAAGTTACATCAGATCGAATATCGCCAATCCTCATTTGTTGAAGAAAAAGGAAATTGCGAATCATTTTAATGTTTCGATCCATTATATAGGAGAGTATTTTAAAAACCATCTCAACATTACATTAAGAGATTACATCGAGCAAACGAAACTCAAAGTTGTAACGGAAAAATTAAGCAAAAGCAATCTGACTTTTTCAGAAATCAGTAACGATTTAGGTTTTATAGATAGTAGTCATTTTAATAAATTCATTGTTCGAAGTACTGGAAGTTCACCTTCAGAATTTAAAAAATCATTAAGTTAAAGGGAAATCTATAAAATTAGTTAACAGTTCAATCAAGAAAGAAATTATAAAAATCCGTTTTTATCAGCATTTTCGCTTTAGCGAATCAGTAAAATCAGCGTCTAATTTTGACGCGGATAAAGCAGATTTACTTCGTAAAAACGCGGATAAAACGGATTTGATTTGCAATAATTTTATTTTATAAAATCCATTTCTACATGCTCAATTCCAGCATCCAGGAAATAATTATCAGTTTGTCTGAATCCGTTTTTAATGTAAAATTGAGTTGCAATTACTTGTGCGTACAAGTAAATTTTCTTTTCGTCTTTTAAATCTTCCAATATTTTTTGTAGAATTGCTTCGCCAATTCGTTGTCCACGAAAATTATTCAAAACCGCAATTCTCTCAATTTTAGCGCCTTTTTCCATTTTTCTGTATCTGGCAGCTCCAGCCGGCAAACCATTAACGGTCGCTAAATAATGTATTGCTTCTTCGTCATCCATAGATTCACGTTCTTGCGATACATTTTGTTCTTCTACAAAAACTTGTCTTCTTATTGAAAATGCGGTTTCAATTAGGCTTTGATCTTCAACTTTTTCAATTTTAATTGTACTTTCTAAAGTGGTTTTGGGAGTATTATTTTTCATTTTGTTATTTATAATATACTTTAAATGCTTTAAAAATTTGCTTATACCAATGCATAAGGCTAATTCGTGTACAAATTTACGTAGTTAACTACATATATTCAAAATGAAATTTAAATTTTAAGTTTTATTTATATTCTTAGGACTTTAATAAAGTCAATTTTATTTTTTGGAAGCACAACAAATTTATTTTAAAGACCACTTGTCCCGCTGTCCATTATATCTTTTTTAAGTCAAAGAAAAATTGGCTTAAAAAAGGATGCCTCCCGAAATCTCGGGACCATCGGGACTTGGCGAGAAGTTTAGTTTTTACAATCACTTATTGGTTTCTTTGCAGTCAGAAATGGATGTTGAGCAAACTACCAATTGATTTTCTTTTGTACATAATAAAAACTTCCATCTTCCTTCATTACTCTAAAATTAATGGAATCATTGCTTTTTCGGAATTCATTAATTATTTCCATATTCTCCTTTTTGAATTTATCGTAAGAGGTCAATTTTATGGTTTCTTTAAAGTTTAAATTTTCTGAACAAGCGTTCAGTTTGTATTTTTTTAATAATTCTATTGCTGCTTTCTTAGATATAAAAAGTTTTCTTTCTTTTTTGAGAATTCTTATTTGTTTTGGTGACAATATTTTATAGATATCGAATTGGGATAATGAAGCCGCATTATATATTTGGTAATCAAAAGCATCATTCCACAAGGTTTTTCCATCACTAACATAATGCCAGGTTATATATCTGACAGATGGATTTATTTTTATTTCGAATTCAGTTGGGAAAGCTATAATAACACTGTCTTTTAGAGGAGTTTTTAAAACAGGCAAAATCTTTACTACTTCCTGTGATTCAATTTGCTTGATTTCAATAGGAGTTTTTGACTGACAAGAAATGAATAATGTAGAAATTATCGCAAAATAATAGATGTATTTCATGAGAAGTATTATTATTTGTTCGAATAAAAATGATTAGTTTGTTTTAGATTTTAATAAGCTCACAATAAAAAAATACACCTTTAAACAAACTGTCTAAAGGTGTATTAGAAATCTAATTAAGAGTCAGGATTCTTGTAACTGGAATCTTTTTTACGGTATACCAGATAAAATACCTGAGGTAAAACCGTTAACGATAAAAACATACAAGTTATTAATCCACCAACAATCATGATAGCCAATGGCTTTTGAACTTCAGATCCCATTCCGGTTGATAATGCGGCGGGTAATAATCCTAAAGATCCCATAAGGGCAATCATAACAATAGGACGAATTCTGCTGTAAATTCCGTTTGAGATTGCATCTTTTAAATGCATTCCGGCTTGCATATTTTCCCGAATCATTCCAATGAGGACAATACTATCAATTGCGCTGACGCCAAACAGAATAATAAATCCAATTCCTGCTGAGATTCCAAACACGGTTCCCGTTACCCAAAGCGATAAGAATCCACCAATAAAGGCATAAGGCATCGCACTAATAGCAACTAACGTATCTTTGAAATTACCAAAATTGAAATATAACAGACACAAAATCAAGATTAAAACAACCGGAACAATCATTGCTAATTGTTTAGAGGCTCTTTCTTTACTTTCAAATTCTCCTGCCCATTTCATTACATTTTCTTTAGGCAGTTTTACTTCTGCAGCTACTTTTTTCTGAGCTTCATCGATAGTGCTTCCTAAATCTCGTCCTTCGATACTAAAACCTACAGCAATATATCTGCTGTTTCCTTCACGATAAATAAAGGTTGGACCAGTTTTATATTCTACAGTTGCAATTTCTTTCAATGGAACTTTTTTACCATTCATAGTCGGAATAAGAATATCTTCAATTTTTTCTTTTGAGTCACGATATTCTTTTTCGAAACGTAATGTGATATCAAAGATCTTTTCGTCGTCATAAAACTTAGTTGCAGCCTGCCCACCAATTGTCATTCGGATTACGGCTTGAGCATCGGCGGTTGTAATGGCATAACGCGCCATTTTTTCGTCATCAAGCTGAATTCTTAATTCGGGTAAACCAATGTTTTTATAAACATTAATATCCTCAATTCCTTTTACATCTTTGATTGATTTGGCAACTTTTGCAGCCATAGCTTCTAATTGAAAAAGGTCATTTCCGAAAATCTTAATAACCAACGGACTTTTTACTCCGGCAACATATTCTTCTACATTATCCTGAATTGGCTGACTAAATCCAAATCCAATTCCGGGATATACATCGAGTTCTTTCTTAATCTCGGCAATCAATTCTTCCTTGCTGATGTCACGTTTCCATTCGTCCTGATGTTGTAATTCGATATGCAATTCGATATTAAAAAATCCTGTTGGATCTGTTCCGTCATTTGGTCGTCCGGTTTGTGTCAAGACAAATTTTACTTCTTCAAACTTCCTTATTTTACCTTTCATTTCCTTGGTAAGTCTTACGGCTTCATCAAGATTGATACTGTTCGGCAAAGTGGCTCTTACATAAATAGCTCCTTCATTCAGCTTCGGAATAAATTCTGAACCATAAAATGCAAACTTGGCACAACAAATGGCAAGTAAAGCTAAGAACGCATATATCGTTGTTTTACGATGTTTTGTACTCCATTGAAACAGTTTAAACAGATTTACTCTGAAAAAACGGGAGATCATATTTTCTTTCTCGACAATATTTTTTGTCAACATGACTTTACACATTGCCGGAACATAAGTAAGTGATAGAATCAAAGATCCTAATAGTGCATAACTTAACGTGAAGGCTAGGGGAGAGAACATTTTTCCTTCCACTTTAGTGAAGGAGAAAATTGGCATCAAGGCAACAATCAAAATGATTAGCGCAAAGAAAATATAAGTAGCTACACTACCCACACTTTTCTTGATAAGTCCCATTTTGCTCATATTGTTAAAGCGTTCCATTCCTACTTTATGTGCTTTCTTTTCGAGCGACACAAAGACCTGCTCGACAATAACCAAGGTTCCTTCGAGGAGCAATCCAAAATCCAGAGCTCCCATAGAAATTAAGTTGGCAGGTAATCCCTGAATTCGCAACATTATAATGGCAAACAAGAACGAAAGCGGAATCACAGATGCCACAATCAACGAAGTTCTCCAGTTATAAAGGAAAATAAATACGATTAACGATACTAATAAAATCCCTTCTACAAGGTTTTTGGTAACTGTTTTTACCGTTGTATCGACCAATTTGGTACGGTCTATAAACGGAACTATTTTTACATTATCGGGTAAAACTCTTTCGTTAAGTTCTGCCAGACGATCTTTAAGTCTTTTAATAACTTCACCCGGATTTTCTCCGCGCAGCATCACTACAATACCTTCTACAACATCATCATCACCATCAAGACCTACTTGTCCTAATCGTGGTTTGGCTGATATTGACACCTCGGCTACGTGTTTTACTAATATTGGTGAAGCTCCTTTGGTTTCAATCAGGATATTTCCAATGTCTTCCACTTTGTTGATCAAACCAACTCCTCTTACTACATATGCCTGATCACCACGTTGTATAACATCTCCACCAACATTTACATTGCTTTTAGAAACAGCTTCATAAACATCAAGTGCAGATAGATTGTAATTCTCCAATTGCGTTGGATTAATTTTGATTTCGAAGTTTTTTTCTTCACCACCAAAACTTACTACATCGGCAACTCCGGGAACAGCGATTAATTCTCGCTCGATTACCCAATCCTGAATTGCCTTAATTTCTTTAATTGGCAAATCACTTTTAATAATATACCTGAATATTTCGCCTGTCGCTCCGGATGGAGGTTCAATATCAACATCAGCACCTTCTGGTAAATCTAATCCGTTAAGGCGATTTGAAGCATATTGCTGAGCGTAAAAATCCTCAACATCATCATCAAACAATACGGTTACAACTGATAATCCGAAAAGCGAAATAGATCGTACTTCTGCTTTTTTAGGAATTGTGTTCATTTGTTTTGAAATGGGAAGTGTGATGAATTTCTCTACTTCTTCGGCACTTCTTCCCGGCCATTGTGTAATGATTCTTGCTCTTGTATTGGTTACATCAGGAAACGCTTCAATGGGCGTGTGAATGTAGCTGACTATTCCGGCGACTAGTAATACTGCTGTCAGGAAAAAAACTATCAAAGAGTTTTTTAACGAGAAAGCTACCAGACCTTGTACAAATTTTTTCATGTCTTGTATGGTGTTTATCCGTTTTTAGGGATAATTAGTTTTTTAATCGTTCGTGAATCAACAAGTGATTTTTAGTAATAACCATTTCACCTTCATTAACTCCTTTATCAAAATAAATCCAGTTGTTATTCTTTTTAATTGGATTAATTTCTCGGGTTTCAATAGTACAATCGTCTTTATAGATTAAAATATAATCCCGATTATTATCAAAAATCGCAGCTTTTGCAGGAACAGAAGCTAACATTTCGCCCCCCAGACTTTTATCAATAATGATATCTGCCGTCATTCCTGGTTTTAGTTTTAGATTTTTGTTTTCCATCACAATTCTTGCTTTCAATACATGTTCGTCAGCATCAAAAACTTTGGCAAGCTTGGTTATTTTTCCTTTAAAGATTTCGCCCGGATATGCAGGAGTTGTTACATCTACAAACATGTTTTCGGTTACATTTTTTAAATTACTGGTATATACATTTACCAAAACCCAAATTTCTTTCAAATCAGAAATAGTAAAAAGAGGTTCGCTGGAATCTGTTATCTGCATTCCCGGACTAATGTTTTTAGCCACAACATACCCTTCTGTTGGTGCTTTTATCTGAAAAACAGATCTTTCGCTGCTTGCACTAAACATAGCAAGATTTGCTCTTACATTTTCAAGTGAGGATTTTAAAACGTCTAATTCGCTTTGTGCTTGCATAAGGTCTTTTTGAGAAGAAATTCCATCTTCAAACATTGACTTTGCTGCTTGCAAATTGCGTTGTGCAACTGATATTTGAGATTGTAATGACTTACTTTCAGATTGCATGCTGTTAAGTTCAGTACTTTTTATCTCAGCCAGAACTTGTCCTTTTTTTACATAGTCACCCAATGAAAATGTAGTTTTGGTTATAATTCCTTCAACAAGACTATTAAATTGTACTACGTGATCATTGTTATAGGTGATATTTCCGGTAAGGTTTATAGATTCACTAACGGCACGTTTTTGTACTGGTTCGATCGTAATTTTTTCTTTTAAATCTTTATCGATACAAAATTTTTCGTCTTTTATATCTTTGATTTCTTCTTTTTTGCCACATCCGTAAACGAGCATTAACCCCAGTAATGGGAGTAAAATAAATTTCTTCATTATGTTTAGTATTATTTTGAGGTATTGTGTGTGATCTCGAAGTTTCGATTATTAATTAATTTCCTGACCGGTGATATAACGCAATTCTTCAAGGTTTTTATTAAGGTCTTTTTTCGAATCAAGCAGGATAGATTTGTTGTCTAAATAAGCATCAACAAAATCAAGATATTCTAACATGCTTGTATTTCTCTGCATAAAATTTTTGCGATAACTTTCCAGAAGTTTGTCCAGATCTGCTTCATAATTGGCTTCGACGTTTTCATACAATTTTTTGGTTACAAGTAAGTCTTCATAAGCTTGTAAAACCTCGGCTTGTATGCTTATCGTTTTCTCTTCGGTCAGTAATTTGCCTTGATCGATTGCTATTTTTGCAGCTTTTATGTTTCCTTGATTTCTATTAAAAAACGGAAGATCCAATGCAAAACCAAGTCCCACAAAATCATTCATAGTACTTGCACCACGATCATAACTAACACCAAGTGTAACATCTGGCGTTCGCATTGCTTTTTCGTATTTGTATTTCTTATCGTTATAATCATTTCCAAGTTTAATAACCTTCATATCAGGGCGGTTTTCTACGGCTGAAGCCATAAGATTTCCAAGATTAATATTGTCTATACTTTTATTATCGGGAACAAAACCTTCATCAGTAAGTCTGATAAAACTTGTTGGAGGGAGATTCATTAAAACTTTAAGTTCTTTTTGAAGCGAATTGTTTTCTTTTTTAAGATCACTGATTTCTTTTATGAATTGTAATTCAGAAGCTTTTAGCCTAATGTATTCGCCTCTGCCAATATTTCCTTGCGCCACTTGGTTGCCATATGCTTTAAGTAATGTTTGCATCGACGAAAGTTGTTTTTTATAAACCGCTTCCTGAGCTTGGGTATATTGTAATTCAGTAAGATTACTTCTGAATTCGATTTTTAGATTGCGCAAAAAAGTCTTAAAATATTCTTTGGCGATATCTACACTAACTTTTTCCATGGCGATCATCTTTTTTCGCTTTCCTGCTGTTTGGATAAGTTGTTCAAGTTCTGCGGTAACCTGAGATGTTTTTCCGAAATTACCCCAAAGCGGAGGTACTTCTGCGGCTGTGGCATTGTGCCAAAGGTTAATTTCACCAATAGTCAGTGTAGGATTTGGCCAGAGTTTTGCCTGAATAACTTGTGCATCTGCAATATCGATATTCAGTTTTTCGGAAATAAGAGAAATATTCTTCTCCAGAAACAAAGCCTCGGCCTGTGTTCTGGAAAGAACAATTGTATCGTTTATTGCTGCAACCTGTGCCACACTTTTGCAGGATACAATAACGAGAAGAGTTAAAAGTATATGTTTCAAATTAAGTTGTTTTTAATATGATGCAAAGCTACTTGCGGCATATTAAACCCTAATTTGATGTCAGTTAGAAAGGAGTTGGAAGTACATTAGAAAACGATTAGAGTGGCGGAAACAATAATGTTATTATTGTTCCCTCGTCTTTTTTAGAAGTAATTGTAAAATGAATATTATTCTGTTTGAAGATAATATTTGCCAATGAAAGTCCTACGCCACTGCCTTTTATGTCATTTACATTTTTGCCTCTGTAAAAGGTTTGTTTGATAAACTTTAAGTCGTCTTCACTAATACCGGTTCCGTGATCTTTGATAACAACTTTGAGTTGATTCTCGTGTTGTAAAAGGCTTATTTTGATAGGATTTCCGTTCGAATATTTCACGGCATTTTCTATAATATTATAAAGGGCAATCTTAATTTCGTTGCTGTTTCCTTTTATTGAAAGCAGTTTGTCATCAACAATTTCAATTTCGATTTGTATTTGAGCATCTTTTAGCTGATATACGCCGGGTAATTGATCGTTAATGTCCCAAACGAGTTCATCGACTCTGAAAATTTCATTGAGTTCTGTATTATCTCTCAATCCTGAAAGCATCATGAGTGTATTCATTGTATCTTCTATTTGATAGACATTTTCTAATACTTTCTCAGACATCTGCTTGTATTCGGCACTTGTTCGGTCTTTTTGTGCAAATACCTCGAGGTTTCCGGATATAGCAGTCAAAGGTGTTTTGAATTCATGAGAAACATAATTGATAAAATTTTTTTGAATAACAAAAGTATCCGAAAGTCTCTTGAACAAATTATTATAAGTTTCTATCAATTCCTGAATGTCATCTTTTGTGTTTGGCGAGACAATATGTCGATCCAAAGAAGAAGCTTCGATTTCATTGACCTGATTGATGATATTTTTTATCGGACTATAAGCCAAATTAGAAAGTAAACGGCTTACAATATAGATTGTAATTAATCCGGATATTAAAACCAGAATCATAATAATGAGCAATCTGTTTGTAATAGTTTTAAATTCGACATCGTTCTTTTTTACAAAAACTACAAAATCGCCCTGGTTGTCATGGTAAAAACTTCCAAAGTAAAAGTGATGATTAGATTTAAAACTCAGTTTTCTGTTTTTTCTAATGTAATCGAGTTTTTCCGAGTTTATATTTGTGTCAATTTTCTTATCGCCATAAACAATTTGATTTTTTTTATTGTAAACGCGTGTTATGATTTCGAGTGAATTTTCTCTGAATTGTTGTCCAATTATTAAATGCTGATTTTGTGGTAATTCATCTTTTTCAAGATAGAAAATGCCCGTAAGTAAACACGTTTTTTGGAGTTCATTATAAATTATTTTTTCAGAATAACTATAAAAAGAAAAATACGTGATAACAGAAGCAATGACAAAAACAATGCTAAAGGTGAAAGACGATATTAATGTAAACCTATTACGTATTTTCATGATTATTCTTTAAGCATATATCCCGTTCCTTTTATGGTATGGATAAATTTGTGGTTTCGCTCAATTTTGTTTCTCAGATAAGAGATATAAACATCGACCACATTAGTATTATTATCGTAATTAATTCCCCAAACTGCATTTAATATTTGAGTTCTTGACATTACTTTACTTCTGTTTTCCAGTAAAAACAGCAATAGCTTATATTCTCTTGGAGATAAATCAATTAATTCGTCATTTTCGGCAACCTTATGTTCTTCAGGATTTATAGTTAAAGTTCCGCAAGTATATACCGTTTCAACTTTGTCATAATTAAATTTAGTTCTGCGAGTTAAGGCGTTCACTCTTGAAATTAATTCCTTGAAATGAAAAGGTTTTACCAAATAATCATCAGCACCGGAATCTAATGCATTTACTTTATCATCTGTATCACTGAGTGCGCTGAGCATTAATATAGGTGTATGAATTTTTTTAAAGCGCATTAATTTAGTCAGCTGAATTCCGTCAATTCCCGGAAGCATAATATCCATTAGAATAATATCCCAGGTATCATGTTGTACTAGGTCACGGGCAATTTCGCCAGTTTCAGCAAGATGTACAGTAAAGTTGTTTTCTTCTAAACCTTTTACAATAAATTCGCTAATACGTTTATCATCTTCAATGAGTAAAACATTCATACTTAAAAATCTAATGTTATAATAATTGTTTCTTACGTTTATCCGGTAAGTATTTCATGGACTAAAGCCAAAGAGGTTCATAAATGGCTTGAAAGATTATCAAAAATAACATTTAATTAGATCAATTGTTGTTAAAATCGAGTTTTGAAAGAAAATTAGGTGTTTTTATATCATTCTTCATATTGAAGTTTTAAAAAACAATTAGCGATAAAGATGTACAAAATCATAGTGTATTTGTACAATTCCGGGAGCCTGCTTTGTGTGTATCTTTGTAATATAAGTTTAAATAAAAAGATAAAAAAGATGAAAGCAATAGGATTTAAAACCTCATTATCAATAGAAAAGGAAGATAGTTTTATTGAATTTGATATTCCAAAACCAATTCCGGGACTACGCGATTTATTAGTTAAAATTGAAGCCGTTTCAGTGAATCCGGTAGATTTTAAAATACGCCAGAATAGTGCAAAGGACACGGTTCTTGAAACACCAAAAATTATTGGTTGGGATGCCGTAGGAGTTGTAGAAGCTATTGGCGACAGCGTAAGTTTGTTTAAAGTTGGTGACGAAGTTTTTTATGCCGGAGATCTTACCAAACAAGGCAGTAATGCCGAATATCAAATTATTGACGAACGTATTGTTGGTAACAAACCAAAATCACTTTCTGTAGAGCAGGCTGCAGCAATGCCATTAACAGGATTAACAGCTTGGGAAATATTATTTGATAGAATCCGTATCAATCCTGAAAAAGATAAAGGCAAAAGTATTTTGATAATCGGAGGAGCTGGTGGAGTAGGATCGATCGCAATTCAATTGGCTAAAAAGATTGCAGGATTAAATGTAATAGCAACAGCTTCTCGCCCTGAATCTATTGAATGGTGCAAAGAACAAGGTGCCGATTTTGTAATAAATCATAAAAACTTAGTAGAAGAAGTTCGTAACGCAGGTTTTCAACACGTTGATTTTATTCTGGATTTTGTCGATGTAAACCAGTATTGGGATGCATTTGTAGAATTAATAAAACCTCAGGGACATATTGGTTCTATTAGTGATCCTGTCGAGAGTGTAAATCTTCGTCAATTAAAAGGCAAAAGCGCTAGTTTCCATTGGGAATTAATGTTTACACGTTCAATGTTTCAAACGGATGATATGATTGAGCAACATCATATTTTAAACCAATTAGCGACTTTATTAGATAACGGTACAATTCATTCGACGTTAAAAACAACATTGGATGGTTTAACAGCAGCAAATTTCAAAGAAGCGCATCGACTGTTAGAATCCGGAAAAACAATTGGTAAGATTGCAATTAAGTTTTAAAAGGAATAGAAAAAAACAAAGTCTTTAAAATTATACTTTTTTAAAGACTTTGTTTTTTTTACTTCAAAATAACCACTTCTTCGGGGATATTAAATAATAAAGTGCAACCCGTTTTTGAAAACACAGAATGAGAACTTCCTGGTGGCATATATAAATAATCTCCTTTTTTTAATTCATCTTTTCCAGAGCGAACTTCGCCATCGAGAACATAGATCTCTTCTCCAGCGGGATGAATGTGATTTGGATACGAAGCTCCGGGTTCGAATTTTAATAAAAACGTAGGAGGTCTTTTTGTTGCTTCATCAAAACGTAGAATTTTAACGTAAATACCTTCTGTCTTAATACCTTCCTCTTTAAGAGGTTTCCAATCTAATTCGCTGCTTTTTGTGATTTGTCTTTCCATTTTTTCTAATTTTTAATTTGTTTTATTTTTCGAAATTATTTCATCTAAACTCCATTTATATTTTTCTATAGTTGCCAAAAGAAAAGCCGCCATAGAAAACACAAATACCGAATAATCTAAAGGATCTTTGATTCCAAAAGAATACGTCATGGCAAGGGCAAATGATAAAGTTAAAATTGAGGCAGCAACCAAAGCAAATTTTGTTCGATAGCCAATAAGTAGGAGTAAACCCAAAACCGATTCAGCAATAGTAGCTAAGACGGCGATTGCAGGGATAAAGTTTTTTGGAGCAAAAGAATTTACTTTTCCGGCATAATCCAGAAAGTTTTCCCATCCTGAAGAGTAACTTCCCCAAAGTCCTAACCGACTCGAAACAGCGGATAAAAATCCCGTTGCCAAGGCAATTCGCAAAAGCAAAACTGCATAATCCTGATATCTTTTCATATACTAATTTGTTAGTAATTATTATGATACAAAGATGTTGCAAGTATGCTTGCTAAAGAATAGAGAATCTTGGAAAAAGCATGTAATTAAGAAAGAACGACTTTCTCTTTATACGATTTTGGAGAAATATTGGTGTGTTTCTTAAAGAAGTTCGAAAAATAAAAAGGATCATTAAAACCTAAGGTATAACCAACCTCTTTTACTGATAGTTTTTCATATGTAAAAAGACGTTTAGCTTCAGAAATAATTAATCCAAAAATTACGTTTTGGGCTGTTTTATTGGTGTGTAATTTTGAAAGTTCGTTTAGTTTTGATTCGGTCGTACCAATTAAAACTGCAATTTCGTTTACTGAAAGATTCTTTTCGAAATTTTTTAAAACTGCTTCCAGAAAATGAAGGAACACAGCATCAGGTTTGTAGATCTCGTCGCCACGATTAATTTTGGTACGATTGATTTCGATCAGAATTAATTCGATTCGGCTGTGAATTGAGATTTGATATTGGTAGGGAGTTTCGATCAGTTCTTTTTTAATTTCTTCTAACTGACGAACAATAATTTCAGGATTGTCAACCAAAATCATTTCGTTCATTGCAAAATGACAGAATAAACCGTTATGGAAAATCAATTCCATATCAGTATCGTCTTTACAAAAGAAATCGTAGGTAAATTCTAGAATAAATCCTGTTGCGTTTTGTATGTTTCGGAAATAATGAATCTGTCCCGAAGTAATTGTAATAACAGCGTTTTCGGTCAATATAAATTCATTTTCATCTACAGAAATTGTCGTTGAACCTGAGGTACAAAAAACTAAAACGTATTTTAAAACACGTCTCGGATTTTCTAGATCTGGTGCCTGATCAAATGTTTTTATTTCAATCATTTATTGTCAAAGTTTATTTCAAATTTAAGAATTTTTTTGTTTCAGATTTCAGGTTTCAAGTTGAAATGCAATTGTTTTAAAATAATCTCGCAATCCCGATAGCTATCGGGATTGTGAGATTATTCCAACTGCTTATATTTTATCTCGTAGCAATCACTTTTTTGACAAACTTTCCAATAATTTATCTAAGTTATCGATAGACATTGTGTAACCTTCTTTGAAGCCCATTTCAATCATTTTTTCTAAACGTTCCAGAGATTCATTAAAAATGCTAATATTCACTTTTGTGATGCCATTTTCTTCGCTAAAAGTATGATCCCAATCAGAACCCGGAAGTTCGGGATTCTCGTCTTTATCAGCAAAAGTGTTGAACATTTTAAAATTGGTTTTTGGCGTAATCGAAGTATATTCCTGAATCGCCCAACGTTCTAATCCTTCTGGACTTACCATAGCATAGAATCTTCGTCCGCCAACTTCAAAATTCATATATTTTGTTTTAGACGACCACGGTTTTGGCGCAACCCATTGATCCAGAAGTTCCGGTTTAGTAAAAGCGTCCCAAACCAGCGGAAGTTCTGCAGCAAATTCTCTCGTAATAAATACCGTTTTTATGGCTTTGTCAACGGTAAAATCAAATTGCAAATCATTTTTCATTTTTTCTGTTTTTTTATCGTTAATAATAGTTCATCAAGCTGATTAAATTTGGTTTCCCAAATTTTTCTGAATTGGTTAATCCATTTGTCGATCTCTTTCATTTTTTCAATTTCAAGTGAATAATAAATTTCTCTGCCTTGTTGTTCCTGTTTTATCAGGTCACATTCTACAAGTATCCGAAGATGTTTAGAAACAGATTGGCGGGTAGTATTAAAGTTCTCAGCAATGGCATTTGGAGTCATTGCCTGCATCGCAATTAAGGTAATAATGGACCGCCTGGTTGGATCTGCTATTGCCTGAAAAATGTCTCGTCTCATAAATGTTTAGTTTTAATTACGAAGCCAATCGGTTGCAAATATACATGCAACTATTCGGTTTCGCAAATTTTTTGACAAGTATTTTTGAAAATATGCCACGAAGTCGCTAAGACACAAAGTTTTTTTTAAAATTGGTTTGTGTAGATTTAATCTCGCAAAGTCACAAAGTTTGTTTCTTTAAATTTTACTTTGCGACTTCGCGATATTCTTTTTATAGAGCTTTTTTAAGGACAGTAATAAAAACGCAAGCTTTATAATTTCGACGGAAGGAGAAATCATACTCGCAGATCGACAAAATTAGTGAGTTTCTTTGCGGAGTTTCTAGTGTGATTTCTCCTCACGTCGGATGACAATATTGTGTATAAACTTAGCGATTTTGTGTCTTTGGAATTTGAAATTTAATTTTTGGAATTTCTCATCGTCACCTTGAGCGAAGTCGAAGGTTCATAAAACCAAGACATTTTGGAATTTATCCCGAAGCTTCGGGATTGGAATTTTTAATTGATATTACCAGTTGCCTTTTAAACCTTCTTTTAAAGCAACTTCGTATTTTTCTAAATCAAAACTATATAAATCTGGGGCTTTATGTGCGCCGCCTTTTCTTGATTCATCGAGTTTTGTAAGGATATCGTATCTCAGAATCTTTCGGTAGAAATTACCTCTGTTAAGTTTTTTTCCTAAGATTATTTCATATAGTTTTTGAAGTTCCGGCATGGTAAATTTCTCCGGAAGAAGGTTATAACCTATAGGATGATTATTTAATTGTTCACGTAGCGTAAGAAGTGCTTTATCAAAAATTATTCTGTGATCCATCATAAATGAAGGCAAATTATCGATAGGATGCCATTGGCACGCATCTGAAATAGTATCAATAACCAAATTTACTTTTTCGTAATCGGCAAGGGCATAATAACCTATAGAAACAAAGCGCTGTTTGTTCCATAAAGTGTCCTTGTATTCATGAAAAACTCCTTCGGAACGATTTAAGTTTCCAAAAGTATAAAATTGCTGAAGGTAAATATTTTCGGTACCCGTTCTGTCTTTCAGAATGCGAATTGCTGCGTCGTCAACATTTTCATCTTTTTGCACATATCCACCAGGAAGCCCCCACGAATCCTGTCCTTTCATTTTAATTGTAAGGACTTGAAGCGATGTATCTTTAAAACTGAAAATGACACAATCAATAGAGAGTGTTGGGATATACTTTTCCCAGGCTTCTTGGGACTGTTGCTCAACTAATTTTTTAAATTCCATTCGATGTAATTAAATCCAAATTTACTCATTTTTCATGCGTACTCATAGTTGGATTATTTTTTTTTTTGATTTTTAAAAGTATCCGTACTAAATAATTTCTGATACCTCTATTGTTCTTTTTGCATTTTAATATTTAAAATTTGGTGCTTATATAGCTTTTTAATAACTGATTTATATAGGATTATGAAATTATATTGGTATTTATTTGTCGATGTGGAAAAATGTAATTAATATTGCTTCATTATGAAGCAATGAAAAATCAGCAGTATAAAAATGAATTAATAATGCGCAAAGAAGAATGACAATTATGCTTCTGTTTTTTGAGCTTTAAAGCTTCACATAATTTTAGATTTTAAAAAATTATACAATATGAAAAGAATAATAATTACAGCGAGTTTAGCTTTTTTTATAGGTGTTACGTCACAAGCTCAGCAGGAAAATTTTGCTATTATAAAAAATAGTAAGGGTGCTGATTTAGGATATTCTCCAGAATCCGGAATTAAAATATTGACTATTAATGGTAAGAAATTTAAGGATTTAAACAAAAACGGAAAACTTGATAAATACGAAGATTGGCGCCTTCCGGCAGATGAACGAGCAAAGGATTTAGCCTCGCAAATGTCTGTTGAGCAAATCGCAGGATTAATGCTTTATAGCCGTCATCAATCTTTGCCGGCAGGAGTTTCTGGTTTTATGGCAGGAACATACAACGGAAAGCCATTTAAAGAAAGTACTGCAAAAGCTTATGATTTGACAGATCAGCAAAAAGCTTTTTTGAAAGATGATAATCTTCGTCACGTATTAATTACACAGGTCGAAAGTCCTGAAGTTGCTGCTTTATGGAATAATAAAATGCAGGCTTTTGTAGAGGGAATTGGCTTGGGAATTCCGAGTAACACGAGTACTGACCCTCGTCATAATGCAACTATAACTGCGGAGTTTAATGCAGGCGCAGGAGGGACGATATCAATGTGGCCTGATGGTTTGGGAATGGCCGCTACTTTTGACCCAAAAATTGTAGAACAGTTTGGTCAAATTGCCGCCAAAGAATATCGTGCTCTTGGAATTGCAACTGCTTTGTCTCCACAAATAGATTTGGGATCAGAGCCAAGATGGTATAGAATTTCGATGACTTTTGGCGAAAGCCCCGCTTTAACAACAGATATGGCGCGTGCTTATATTGATGGTTTTCAAACCTCTTATGGTAAAGACGAAATTAAAGACGGCTGGGGATACAAAAGTGTGAACGCAATGGTAAAACATTGGCCAAGCGGTGGAGCCGAAGAAGGTGGTCGTGACGGACACTGGGCCTACGGAAAATTTGCAGTATATCCCGGAAATAATTTACAACAGCATATTGATCCTTTTGTAAATGGTGCTTTCAAATTAAAAAGAAAAACTGGTAAAGCTTCGGCTGTAATGCCTTATTATACAATCACTTTTGATCAGGATAAAAAATACAATGAAAATGTCGCCAACGGTTACAGTAAATATATTATAACGGACTTATTAAGAGATAAATATGGTTATGATGGTGTGGTTTGCACTGATTGGCTAATTACTGCCGACGAAGGAAAAACACCAGACATATTTGCGGGAAAACCTTGGGGAGTTGAGAATCTTTCGATTGCAGACAGACATTACAAAGCGATTATTGCGGGAGTAGATCAATTTGGTGGAAACAATGATAAGAAACCAGTTCTGGAAGCTTATGATATAGGAGTAAAAGAATACGGTGAATCTTTTATGAGAGCTCGTTTTGAAAGATCTGCAGTTCGATTATTAAAGAACATTTTTAGAGTGGGACTTTTCGAAAATCCATATTTAAATGTTGCCGAAACAAAAGCAATCGTTGGAAGTCCTGAGTTCATGAAAGCAGGATATGATGCACAATTAAAATCAGTGGTGTTATTAAAAAATAAAGCTTCGGTTCTTCCTTTGAAAGAAAAGAAAACTGTTTTTATTCCAAAGATTTATACCGCTTCAACAAAGGATTGGTGGGGAACTCCAAGCCAACCAAAACTGGATTATCCTGTAAATCTGGAATTAGTAAAGAAATATTACAATGTTACCGAAGATCCAACTAAAGCCGATTTTGCGATTGTTTTTGTGACGAGTCCACAAAGTCTTGAAGGTGGTTATGATTTGAAAGACAGACAGAATGGAAGTAATGGTTATGTTCCAATTTCACTGCAATATGGTACTTATACAGCAACCAAAGCCAGAGTCAAAAGTATTGCAGCAGGAGATCAGGTTATTGATCCAACAATTAAAGACAGAACTTACAAAAATAAAACGGTTACGGTTGCAAACACAATGGATTTAAGAACAATTTTGGATACAAAAGACATGATGAACGGAAAACCTGTTATTGTATCGGTTACGGCTTCAAAACCAATGATTTTTAATGAATTTGAAAAACATGTTGACGGAATTGTTTTAAATTTTGGAGTTTCTACTCAGGCAGTTTTAGATATTATTTCGGGAAAAACAGAGCCTTCAGGATTACTTCCAGTTCAAATGCCGGCAAATATGGAAACTGTCGAAAAACAATTTGAAGATGTTCCGTTTGATATGGTTTCGCACAAAGATGAGGAAGGAAATGTTTATGATTTTGCTTACGGATTAAACTGGAAAGGTGTAATAAAAGATGCCAGAACAGAAGCGTTTAAGAAACATTAATTTATTAAACTCGCTATCCTGATCCCGAAACATCGGGACAGGTGGCGAGTTTTTTTAGCATTATGAAAGACAAAATGTGTCATTGCAACGAGCGAGGCAAAATCGCTAAGGTTTGTCATTTTCGACCGAAGGGAGAAATCACACTAGAAACTCCGCAAAGATTGGCGATTATGATTGTGAATGATGGATTAAAATCCATCCCTACAATATATTTTGTTCCTACGGAACTGCTTTAAAAACAAAAAAACCGAGTAGCTTAATTTAAGCTGCTCGGGTTTTTATTATGTAAATCTCGAAGTGATTAAAGAATCATGTAAATATTTCAAACAGATTATTTTAACTCCTTCTTTCCTTTTTCTATATAACTTGTATCACCAAAAGATTCTACGGTAAATTTACCATCTTGATAAATTACTTTACACACGGACGCATTTGCCATGTGAGCGCGAGGTACTTCTTCTCCTGATATATTAGATAACATGGTCCCAATTGCCATTCCGTGGCCTACCATAAATATATTTCCGCCGCCGGTTGCAGCTTCTTTTTCGGCAATATCTTTCAATGTGTTTTGAGTACGTGTTCTTACTTGGTCGTAATCCTCGGCCATATTTAGTTTATCGAGTGTTTTAACTACTTTTAATGGTTCTTTTACTCCATTTACTTTTACATCAGCAAAAAGATCTTCAGTATTTTTAAAATGAAGATAGATTGCGATATCACCCCACATTTTTGAATTCAGATCTCCTTCATAACTTCCAAAATTGGTTTCTCTTAGTCCATCTGTTTCTATAACAGGGATTTTTTTATCTCCTTTGGCTTTTAATACAATATTCGTAGTTTGTGTTGCACGCCCTAAATCACTTGTATAAGCAGCTTTAAAATCAATTCCTCTAAGTCCTTTACCCAGGTATTCAGCAACTTCAATTCCTTCAGGAGTTAATGGCGCATCAGACCAGCCCTGAACTCTGTCTAGCGTGTTAAGCATTGTTTTTCCGTGTCGGGCAATATAAAAAGTAACGATCTTTGATTTTGTTTCTGATGACTTTGTTGATTTTTGTGCTGTAACTATTGAAGTTGTTCCAAAAAGGAAAACCAGCAATAAGAGGATTTTATACGTTTTCATGGTATTAGATTTTATTAGTTATTATAGTTTTGCTTTTACTCCAAATTCTACTGTAAAAGGACGGATATAAGTTCCAACCAAAGGTCTTCCGTCAAACGCTTGTGCTTGTTCTATAGTAGTGGTATTGGTTCCTGAAATAGATCCTTGTGCTCCTTTTTGATTTAAAAAATTTACCACATTAAGATTCAAATCTATTTTTTTGTTCAGCTTGCGAGCAACTCCTCCAAAGGTTTCCCAACGGCTTGCAAAGAATAATGTGTTTGGATAGTTTGCTGCTTCTTTACTAAAATATCGTGTACTAACCCATAGTTTCCAGGCTTTATAAGAATAACTAGGGTCTAGTTCTATAAGTACTTTTGAAACACTGCGAGCCGTACCACCGCTAAAATCATAAACTTTGTTTCCTTCGGCAGGAACTTCGCTTAAGTCGACAAGGAAATTTTTATATTCCGGATTTTGAAGCGTTAGCAAAGCATGAAATTTAAAACCTTTAAAAGGTTTAACTTCCATATCAGTTGTCCATCCCATTGTTTGAATATCATAGGTAATTGTCTGTTTGTGTCCTCCTTGAAAAGAAGAGTTATTCTTGAAATTATTACGTTGGATATAGGTGATTTTAGAAACCAGACTAATTATAGGATGGTTAAAATAAGTTCCAACAGATGCTCACGGAATCTGAGACGGTGTAACATTTGGATCATCGGCACCGGAATAACTACTTAAGTTTCCGGCAACTTCAGTATAAGATATATCGCCTAAGAAGCCAACATTACTAAATGTTTTATGAAGAAAACTAGCAGTAAAAGCTTTATTAAACCAATCTTTCTGGATACTTTGTCTTTTAGACATGTCAATCTGATTATTTGTAAAACCATCTAGTTTTGCGGCATCTCTACTCGATTTAGGATACCACATTCCATCAATGCGCTGCCATTCCAGACGAGCTCCAAAATTGAAATCTAATTTTTCATTTACCGTCCATTTTTCTGTAGCATAAAGGGCAAGTTTATTTTCTTTTCCAGTATAATATTGCAAAGCGGCATTGTAACCCGCATTTCCATAATTATCTACTGTGGCGGCATTTGTCCAGTTTCCATTGACATCTTTTAGCTGAGTAATTAATTTGGCTGGATTTGCAGATACTTCCTGAACCATATTGTAAGTTGACTGATAATAATTATCAATATCAAAATAATAATTACTTAAGCCAACTAACCAATGGTGTTTTTGTGTTTTTTTGCTTAAATCCATTTTCCCCATAAGGGTATTTTGATTAATTTTTGGCGTTGCTAACATTGCAACTCCTTGCACATAATCGCCTTGATATATTTCGTTTTGATTATCTGTATATACATAACGATTTTTCGAAGGATCAATTTTTCCCAGATTTGTGTAGTACGGATTATACAATCCTGATTTAGCATTTTGAAAACGGACAATATAATCCAGTTTCATACCATTATTTAAGGCGTTTTTCCCCATAACATCTATTACATGCGAAGTCGATCCCATATCTTTCATTTGATCCAGCATTTCTCTTTGTCCTGTAAGAGGGTTAATAATAGTCGATTTTCCTGATCGCTCTAGATAAGAATCGCGGCCTATTTTAAAATCTCCAAATTGGCTAATAGTTCCATCCAGATTATAGATATATGGACTTACTTTTGAAGTTATAGATTCAGAATTGGCAAATTTATACTGAACAGAAATTTCTCCTTTCCCATCATTGTATTTTTTGGTAACAATACCTTTATAGATTTGTGTTTTATCAAAATAATTGGTGAAATCTGAATTGAATGTGCCTGGGTCAAAGTTTAAAAATGCACTTACAGCATAATACCAGTTGTTTTTCATAGGGCCACTAAAACTCAAATCTCCACGCAAAAGTCCAAAGCTATTAGTATTAAAAGCTACGGTACCTTCGTTTTTTTCTGTTCCTCTATTAGAGAAAGTACTTACCGAGACCCCGACATCTCCAATAGAAATGGCAGTTTCGCCAACGGTTTGGACCTGAAACTTGCTAAAACTAGATCCTGACCGCCAAACACTTGTAGGACTTTGGCTTTGCCAATTGTAGACAACAGGAAGTCCATTTTCTAAAATTGTGGTTCCTCCAATACTAGCCGGTAAACCAATATTTACATTTCGGGGACCATTATCATTAGAGGCGTTAAGCATCATATTTTGAGCTTGTTCCTTTACTAATTTTGTTTCTTTTTTGTCCTTTTCGACTTTTGCGATACTATCCTTTTTTACTTGCGAATAACCGTTGATGCCCAATAGCATACTTGCAACAGCAATTCCATAGATAATTTTACATCTCATATCCACATGTTTTAATTTATTACAACTTCTATTTTGGTTTATAAAAAATTAGTACTCAGTCTTGTATGGTACCTATGAAGACAAAATAATTTCAATAAAACCAATGCTTCTTTATGAAGCAATATTAGGCTAATGTAATAAGATTTTAATTTAAAGGCTGTTAAAGTTTGAAAGTTATATAAGATTTTTTTTATAAATACATCAATATAGCTTCTTTACAAGAGAAAAAATATAAGAATAGTCTTTAAAAACATGAATTTAAACTTGAGAAAAATTAAATAGCCGAAGCTAGGGTAGTCGGTTTGATAAAATGATCTTTTTTAGAAGTAATCCGCAATCCCGATAGTTATCGGGAGCAAAGACACAAAGTTTTTAGTTTTCTTTATTAATAAATCAAGTTTTATTAATTGAAAGGGTTTTCTCTATATTTGCGGTTCTTAAACTACCGACCGTCAGTGCTGTCGTAGGCGTTAGAATCACTAACATACAAGGGTTGTGTATTCTTAAACTACGATATTATGAATACAAACACCCTTTTGAAAGAAGCCGAAACAAGGCTAATGAATTTTTTTAATCACACAATTGATCCCGAAAACATGGCTAAAGCAATACATGGCTAAAGCAATAAGAGAAGTAAACTATTTGCTCGCTTTAGAAGTTATGAGGAAAAATGAAACTCTTCAAAGCGAAATAGTCAATATAGAAAACAGCTTTTATTGGTTGAATGAATTAGCCGAGATTTTAAATCCTTATTTGGATATGGAGTAGTTTTTTTCTTTGAATTTGAAATAAAAAACCTCGATTTTGAAATGAATCGAGGTTTTTTGTTACGTGTAATTTCTATCTGATGAAACTATGCGAAAATATTTACGTTTTAAATGTAGGTATTTTCTTAGTTTTATAATTAATTTAAACTATCTTTAAAATTTGAAAAAATTAGAGTATTAAAATTTTAAAGATAGTAATTTTACTATCTTTGAAAATGTGTTTTTAAATGAAGTCAAGAGAATTTATTAGAGAAGTGCTACGAAACGGATGGGTATTTTTAAGACAAGGTAAAGGAAGTCATGAAATTTATGAAAAAGAAGGAAAGCAAGTTGTAATACCCAATCATGGAGCGAAAGAGATAGGAAAAGGATTAGAACAAAAATTAAGAAAAGAAATGGGACTTTAGTTTCTTAAAAAAGAATAGAAAATATGAAAACAATTAAAATTATTATCGAAAGAAATGAAGATGGCTTTTGGGGATATGCAGAAAATGAAAAAGCAATTGTAGGCGGTGGTAATACTGTACAGGACTGTAAACAGGATATATTGGATTGTATTGAAACTTTAAAAGATTTGAATCAAGAAAATAAACCTGCTTTTCTTGAAAAAGAGTATGAGTTGATTTATAAATTTGACACTGCCAGTTTATTGAGTTATTACAAAGGAATATTTACTAATTCTGCATTAGAACGTATTACAGGTATAAATCAAAAACAAATACAGCATTATGCTTCCGGACATAGAAATCCAAGAGCGGAGCAACGTTTAAAAATCGAAAATGCATTACATAATTTAGGTAAAGAACTTTTAGCGGTTGAATTATAGATTTTTGTCTCATGAATTTGTAAAAGTTGCTATGCGAAGGGTCTCGACTTCGTACTCGTCCCAATAAGTTAATTTTATAATATGAAGATACTTATATAAATTGGAATGGATTATAGCAGTGTGTAAGAACTTAGGAGACTTCATACAGCGTTTGCGCTGAACACTTCGTGGAGCACGGGTGATAGTTTATGTTATTAATGATTTTCAAATGTATTATTTATTGGATATGTTTTTAATTTAAAAGCAAGATATGGTTCAAACATTGTCTGCAAAATATCATTTTCTACAGGAACGCATCTGAATTCTACATTTTTTAAATTCAATTTATGCTTTCTGAAAATTTCCACGAACCTGTCAATCTGCATTAATTCTTTTCTTTTGTGATTTATTTTGACCTCATTCGCATATTCTCTTTTTGCAAGGTTGAAAGCAAAACTTGCGCTTTCACTCCCAGAACTTTCTCTTGTATGCCATTGAATTCTTTTGCGAATATTGTTTGCACGTCCAACGTAAATTGGGTTTCTATTTTCGTAGAAAGCATATATACCTCGGCATGAAGGCAATTTGTCTCTTCTTACAAAATCTGACTTCATAAATTCGTCATACAATTCCTTAAACAAAGAATCCATTTCTGCTTGGTAAGGTCTCAATTGTTTTAATTTCTCCACATAAATCATCGATTTGGTTTTTAAAATTACGTTCGGATCTTTCGTGAGCCAAATTATTACTACTAATGTTCTGGTAATACAGTGAGGAAGAAGTTTATGTTTAATAAGTAAAACACACAAAAGGATTCGTGCAGTAGCGGTCGTAGCACGTTTTTATTTTATTACTTCATATTTTCGACCAATGAATTCGCATTTTTTTGTTACGTTCCAAAATCCAAAACCAGCCGTTCCGGTTGGTATTTCCCATTCTATAATTTCACCATTTTTTAATTTTATAGTGAAAGGACTTAAGTAACCATTTGCTTTTACAGTTATATTTCGTCCAATTAATCGCTTCTTAATTATAAATCTGTCAAATCCTTTATGTTCTTTAAAATCCTTATATTCGATTTCTTCCGTTCCTTGATCTGTCAATTTAATAAATCTTTCGGTAGTATTAACTATTGATTTCTCTGCAGAAATTTTAAGGTAAAGTACTGGTAATTCATTCTCTCTAAGTTTTAATAAATCAATTATTTCATTTTTTTGTTTTTGGCTAATTAAATCAAATACTGTAAATAATTCCTTCCCGCTTAATTCATCTTTTTCTTTGCAATAGTATTTTAAGAGCCAAAACTCCAATTGCTTTTTTATATTTTCAGCAGTTTTTTCCAATTAATTAGTTTTTTAAAATGTCGTATAACTTTCTGCGACTACAGCGGGTTTCGAACTAAAGTAACCTCATTATTCCAACTTTTAATTAAGTCTATTGCTCAAATCTGATATAATAGGTATTGGTTGTGGTTTTTTATTCTGTATTTTTTAATTTCAATATCTAAAGAGTCAATAGGTTCAATTTCTTCAATGAATTCAATATATCCATTTTTAATCAAGATTTTTAAGTCATCATCTGAAATTTCATTTGTACTAAATTTCAATGATTCATCGGCTATATAAATAAACCACGGCATCCATAGAATTCCCCAATATTCTATTTTGAATAGGAACTCATATTTATCGTGTTTTTCACATTGAGTTAGTAATTCGTGCCAAAACAAGTTTAATCGTTTATCCATTTAGCAACTTTAATTCATTTTTTATATTCTCACTTTTGTTTTTTCAAACTCCCCGTTTTTATCTTCTTTCCATTGATTTTCGCCAATTAAATAAAAATGTTTTTTTTCTTTTATAATTCTATTTTCAAAATCCTTGTTTTCAGAGATAAATCCTTTTGCTCTAGCAATTTCTTTCCAATTTCCATTTTTAAATGTCCAAACAAAAATGTCATTCCACCAACCTTCATTTGTTCGCGAAAAAATGATTATTTCATTTGCTTTATCATTGTTAAAATCATCTGTTTTCATTACTACAATACCCAAACTTTGGTCAAAACTTATTTCAGGAATATTTTTAGAAAACGTTACATTTATTAAACAGTTTTTTTCCTTGCATTCAATTTCGTTAGTTTCACTATTTCGGTTTAGAGATATAAAAGCGGTGTCATTTATTTTGTCATTATTTACGTCCCCAACAAAGAATTTTCTTCTTTCGATTATAGTTTTTGTTTTTACAGTATTTTCAGTTTTAGTTGTTTTAGAAGCGTCTCTTTTCGTTTTAGTTTCACAACTAAAAAATACTAAAAGCAAAATTAAAAAGGAGAGTTTCATATATTGTTTCTTTGGTATGTTTAGTTTGGCTAAACTAATGTATAACTAATATACCAACTATATTTTCGTTCACAATAAGACTCTGTAGAACGGAGTTATTTCGCAATTCGCTTTGATAATTTAATAAAATTTTCAATTTCGAATAATTCATAAGTGATGTTCTTGATTGCCGATTTACTTTCGCTGTCAAGCAATATAAATTCAGGCACTTCACTTATGGAATATACTTCTTTTATGGCTTCTTTATTATTTGGAAGTCCGGACAAATTATACCAGGTCATTTTTTCTTCTTCAACCGCTTCTTTCCATTTTTGAAAATCACTGTCTATACTTAAATTTACTACGCTCACTTGATCGATATATTGTTCCTGAAACTTTTTTAAAGCTTTAATCTGATATCGACATGTTTCGCATGTACTTGACCAAAAGACTAATAATACATATTTTTTACCCGCTAAAACAGTCTTGAAATCATATGAAACTCCGTTAATATCTTGCCATTTGAAGCTCTTCGCATATTCGGTTTTCTCGAGAGCTATCATTTTATTCAGATATTTTTTAATCACTCCATAAGTAGCGGATTGTTTTAATTCATCAGAAAATAAATTTAGCATATCTGATATCTCAGTAGTTGAGAATAATTCTTTTTGAAAATAAATAGCTTGTAGAACAGCATAACGATTGGGGTGTTTTTTGACAAATTCCTTAGTAACCCTATCGTAATCAATTCCAGTTGGGTCAAACCAATAATACCATTTATTTTCTTTTAAACCCTCGCAATAGGCTTTCACAAAAGGTGCCTTTTCAGAATTAATATAACTGATTTTGATATCTTCATTTCCAACACAGATTTCACTAAAAAAGCCGCATTCTTTAGAAGTTATAGCGTCTTTAATCCCAATATCAGTTACGATCTCATTATTTTTTAAAAGTTCAAAAGTTGTCATTCTTGTTTCAGGTACGGAAAAACGATATTCAAACTTGCCACCTTTTGCTTGTATAGTATCTATGGTAGTTATTGTATCGCCAAATTCTGAAAAGCCTTCCATCTTTATGATCACATGATCAAAAGAATTTTTAATATTAGACAGATCAGCAGTTATTTTACCTTGCTTCTGAGCATATGATTTGAAAGAAAAAATAGGGAATAGTATAAGGAGTAATAACAGCGTTTTTGTTTTCATGATAATTGTATAGTAAGCTTCTTTTCTAAATTCTAGTTTTTATATTCTTGTTGTGCAACTTATGAAGTAAAATCAAATCCATAGTAAATGGATTCAAAAATCGCAATCGAAATTATCCATTTTAATTCTTCGCTATCTCCGGTATCTATCGAATTTACTAAAGCAAAAGACGGTCCGACTTCTCTAGAATCCAGTGTAGTTCTAAAATTGCTGCCAGATCTACTGGGTTTATAATATTGGCTTTTTACAATGGTTTTTCGGTCTGAATTTTTGTTTATTTCTGCTACTTTTTTTGAATGTAGTTCTATTGTATAATTAGTTTGGTTATAGGAATTATCTCGATTGCAAGTTCCAATTTGTATGTGTAACGGATTTACTATAACCGAATTATTTATTATTTTACCTAAATAGACATCATCAAAAAAGAATAGTTTTTCATTGTTACTATATTCAATATAAATTTTAAAATCAGTAGTACTTGCAACTATTCTGGCATTGGCATAAAGTCCTCTGTCTATTCTCTGGAAAGCAATTATAGGCGAATTATCTCTTGAATAAATTTTCCCCGTTAATGTATTTGACATTGATTTTCTAAACGAATATGTCATATAATTAGTGATGTCTTGCGGAGTATAATTTTTCCAGTTTTCAATATCATTTTTTAATTCATTTACTTTTCGCTCCATTTCTACTTTTTCATTTCGTAAAAATTCAGGAGATTTCTTTTTTGTAGATTTTTTTATCACATAAAAAATTAAAAAAGCAATTGCCAAAAAAGGCACTAATGTGATGAAGAACATTATTATTCCAAAAAGTGTTAGGATTATATCCATAGTTTATGGTGTAGGTTTTCGGTTTTTAAATGGTTATAAAAGTATTATGTTTTTAGTAATTTTGTCAGGTAGTATTTATCTTTATTTAATTAATTCGTAGAATAATAAAAAGTATTAATACTATAATACCAATTATAATTTCTGGATTAACTTTGTTAAATAATTTTGGTTTTCCAGAGAATGAATATACTATTGCGGTCATAATAGATATTGCAAATAGGATCAGAAATCCCATTTTTCCATCTTTATTATCTGCTTTGTTTCTACATTGAAGGTCTAGATACTCTTTATCATTTTTTATAAGTGAATGAATTTCACAAGATGTATCATTATCAAAGCCTTCTACATCACCTTTTAAAATAGCAATTGAAATTGTATCTCCGGCTTTTATTTCATTTAGTATTTCATTGTCGTTAATGCATTTATAATCAAAATTTGCAATCTCGAAAGTAGATCTGTTGTCTACACATTTGAACTCTATCCATCTTCTGCCATGTTTACCTTTAGTTTCTTTGAATTTTGGTACTTCAGAAGTTATTAAATTATCATAAACACTAAGGTCTGATGGTTTTATTATATAGCTGCCATTTATTACTTTCATAAAGAAGTATGCACCAATTATGAGACAAATTATGGCTACTGCTAAATAATCTTTTTGCTTTTTTTCCCAATCCTCAACTTTTTCAGCCATAAATTTTAATTGTAATACTTAGTTTTACTTGTTTTCAATAATTAGGTATCTCTTATCTTCAATAAATAGTTCTTTAGGTTTGGCATTATCGGGAAACAATTTAAGTTGAGCGAAAATAGGAATTAAAATGAGAATTTCACTAAAACTCAATCTGGTTTGTGAAGCAGACGCTAACGAAAATACGAATTATGATAAAATTATAGTACGATTAAAAAATGATAATCTGGGACTTAAATTTTTAATTTGAAGCTATTTCCTGCTGTCCTTCCAATCTTTTGTGCCGAACCCCGGCACAAAAGGATTTCCCCTCCCATCAGGGCTAGGACATTCGTTTTCATAAGAAGATTTTATTTTTTATCGATTTTGAAAACAGCTAATTAATCATAAGATTTTTCTTTATATTTGCAATTCTTAAATCTTCACATTAAAGACGAAATAAAATTTGCCCTTGTGGTATAGTTGCTGTATGAGAAACAATACGGATGCTTTTAATGGCGTATACAACGTACCAACATGGGTTTTATATTCACTCAAATGGAAGTTATGAATACAAACACCCTTTCGAAAGAAGCCGAAAAAAGGCTTATGAATTTTTTCAACCATACAATCGATCCAAATGATATGGCTAAAGCAATAAGACAAGTAAACTATTTGCTCGCTTTAGAAGTTATGAGGAAAAATGAAACACTCAAAAACGAAATAGACAATTTAGAAAATAGCTTTTATTGGTTGAATGAATTAGCCGAAATTTTGAATCCTTATTTGGATAAGGAATAGGATTTTTTCTTTGGAATTTGAAATAAATGAAAAACCTCGATCTTGAAATGGTCGAGGTTTTTTGTTTATTATTTACCATTTAATGTTTTCAATAGTAATCTATAATAATCGGGAATTGCTTTTTCAAATAATGTTTTTATTTCAATAAATTCTTTTGTGTAATTATTTTTTACTGGAGAAAATTCATTTCCACATTTGTTTTTAAATGTTTTTTTAGAAGGTTCATAGTCTAAATTTTTAAAATGATAAGCTTTTACCTGTACTAAAATGGCTTCTAAATTTTCTAATGAGAAATAATTATCGTCTTCGTTTATTTTTGTGATTATGTTGCCAATATAATTGATTACAATATCTTTCATTTCATCTGAAATAATAAATTTATTAAAATCAAGAAAGCCAAACATATCTTCTAACAAAGCATCAATATTTCTAACTAACTCATTTTGTAGTTCAGTAAATTCTTGATTTTCATTTTTAAGTTGGTCAAAAAGGAAAATATAGAATTCCAACAAGAATGCATCATTGATCCAAAGTTGTCTACCTCTAAATGTTAATTGACTTTCTGATGACATTTTTTTCGATTTTTAATTATTACCAGTATTACGTAGTACTTTTTGACTAAGCGAAAATAGAAATTAAAATCATAATTTCACTAGCTTTTTTAGCTCTGTGAAGTCTCCTGACTTCGTACCCGTTCCAATAAGCAAATAAAGCAATGTAAAAGCTTGGATAATATAGCAGTGTGTACGAAGTCAGGAGACTTCACAGCGTTTGCGATGGATCCTTCGTGGAGCGGGTTATTTATTCTGTAGCCATTGTATCTATTGTGACAGCGATAGAATCAACAGTTTCTGTGGTATTTTCATAGTTATTTATTTCATTATTGTTGAACGCTTTATTTACTTTTTCAGAAAGAAAAACATTTCCAAATAGACCATATCCAATACTTTTACTTTCGCCTTTCCATTTAAATTTAGTAATTGAAAACACAATATAATTGTCTCGAGTTACAGAATTCTCAATTAGGTTTTCAGCTAAAGAACTTCCAAACAAAACTCCTAATTTTTCTATATCAGATTTATTTTCTGAGATAGAATTCTGAACAACTTGATTTATTACTGATTTTACAGCTTGTTTATGTTCTTCAATACTTGGGTTAGTTAAAACTGCTATCAAAATGATAGTTGCAAAAACTATAAGTATTATATTCGATTTTTTCATAATATTTTTATTTGGTTTCATTTTTTCAATAAATAAGACTTCCATTTCTGGAAGTCTTAAAAACTAACAATATGCTATTATGCATATCGAATCAACTTCCATGTTACAGCTTTGTTGTTGTAAGGAGGGAATTGATTACCTTTAGCTAAAGGTATAGTTGTTGATGGAGAAGCCTGTGCTTCCCAAACTCCTGATTCGGGACATGTTTCACCAGTCTTGCCGGTTGTTCCTAATGGTAATGCCATAATTCAAATAATTAAGTTAATAATTAGCAAACTTAGAACCAATAATTACTTAATTATTACGGAAAACCTTTTTTGAGTTATTTTTATAAGATAAATGTCTTTTTTACTGAAGCAAATTGGTTTAATTAATGAAATAATTCAAAAAAAGGATAAATCTGATGTTCGATAAATAATCGTATGTTTGAAAGAAAATTCATTTATGTTCGATAAAATTACATCTGTTTTCGAAAGTTACGCAGGAAAAATTAAAAATCCCTTCATTGGTACAATAATTAGTGTATGGTTAATACATAACTGGCGAATTCCTTATGCAATTTTTAATTTTGATAAAGAATGCAATTTACAAGATAAAATAAATTTTATTGCTGACTACTTTGGAAAACAAAACTTTTGGTGTGAAGTTCTTGATGTTGTTGGGTATTCCTTTTTATTGTTAATACTTACTTTTGTATTAATGGCTATTTCAAGGGCTATAACAGATAGTTATTACAAAATCATTGAGCCTTTTATAATAAGATTGTTAGACAAAAATACCATTTTCACAACGGCAAACAAAGATATACTTGACAAAAGAATATCAGTTTTAGAAGACACGCTAAATAATAAAAGAGAGGAAGTTACAAGAACTGAAACTAATAATCAATTGATTGCTTTGAAACGAGACGGCATTCAAAAAGAATTTGATCAGTATGTTGAATCAAAAATAGAGGAATTCAAACATCTACAAGATAAAATGGATGCCTTGGTAAAAAAGTATACATTCGCGGAAAAGGTAACTACTCGGTATGATGATGTAATACATGCTTTAACAGATGCGGAGCATAGTAGCATTAGATATTTGCTTCAGCCGGAAACAAATTTGAGAAAAGAAGATATTTCAATTGAGATAACTAAAGTTTTTAATGATAATGGCTTTAGTAGCCAATTGGGCGGAAAAAATATAATAAATGTGGCTGGAAAACTTTTTTTAGATTATTACAAGGAATATTTCTTAAACTTAAATAATTAAATATGAGAAGAAAAATGTTTTATTGCTATCCAAATCTTCTTTAAAATAAAGGTAGTACATAAGTACTGCCTTTATTAAACAAATTTTAATTCACATTCTAAAATCAAGTTTTAAAATGCTGTATTAAATAATGCATACGGTTTTTGGCTAACTACTATAGAAAGCTAAACGCAGGTTATTCGTTTATGATATCGCCTTCTTTAGTTTCTCCTTGCTGGTGCGAGCGTTCATCTCGTGAGAGTAATCTAAATCGATTATTCTACCTGTTTAATATAAATCTTCTACTAAAAATATCACTTTACCTATCTGAATAAAGAAGTACTTATACCTGTTTATTCTCATGAAAACTAATTTTTTAGCCCTGATAGAAGGGAAAATCCTTTTATGCCGGGGTTCGGCATAAAAGATTGGAATGAGCAGGAAATGGCTTCAAATAAAAATATAATTCGAAAAACTTTCATTTACATATAAGTTTAAAGAATGAATCACCACAAAGTATACGAGAAATCTCCATAACAAACTCCGCATGCAAAATCGTCAATTTTTGTCGAGCTACTTACGAAGATTTCTCGTTCCTCGAAATGACAAACTTAACTTGTAAATTATGCTTAGAGATTTTTTTGGAAGATGTTCCAGAGGAACAAAAGATATTGTAGGGATGGATTTCAATCCATTCTACGCATAGTAATTCGCCAATCTTAGTCGAGTTTCGAGTGTGATTTACTTCGTCCGTTCACTATCGCTCGGGTCTCCTTCGTCGAAATGACAAAAAAATGAGAAAAAACTTTGTATCTTAGCGCCTTCGTGGCAAAAAACAGCATAAAAAAAGGACGATACTTATCAGGTATCGTCCTAAGGGAAAATTTGATTTTACATTCTCGAATCTTTTCAGGTTTTTGAATGCCGCATTAAGCGTACAGTTTTTGGTAAACTCCTATCGAAAGCTAAACGCAGGTTATTCGTTTATGATATCGCCTTCTTTAGTTTCTTCGCTGGCAATTTTTACCAGTTTATCTTTAAGGTTCAAATCTCCGAAGATTTCAATTTTATCGTCAATTTCTCTTCCTTTTTTCACATCAACTCTCGTGGCTTTGTGGTTTACTACTTTAATCACAAACATACCTTCAGCAGAACTCACCAAAGCCGATTTTGGGATTACAAATGTACTGTCTTTTGCGTTAAGCGGTAAAAGAACTTCGGCAACCATTCCTGGCAATAAATCTCCTTTTGTGTTTTTAACATCCATTTCTACACGCTCAGAACGTAATTTTAAATCCAGCGCTCCGGACATTCTCGTAATTTTAGCTTTAAAATTTTCAGGCAATGATTTTACATTAAAATTCATTTCGTCGCCATTGTGTAAATATCCAGTGTACAATTCCGGTACAGAAACTGCCAAACGCAATTTGTCTTGTTGCTGAATGGTCAATAAAGGGAAATCTGAACCTTTTCCTGCCGGACCAACAAATGTCCCTAAATTGACATTTCTTGCCGCTACAACTCCGTCAAAAGGAGCACGAATTTCAAGATAACCTCTCATAATCGACACTTCTTTGTGAGCCGCAACTGCAGCTTGATATTGTGCGTAATCTGAGTTTTTCTTTCCGTTTGCCATTTCTAAATCATTTTTAGAAATAGTTCCTTCGACTTTGCTTGTTTCGTACAAACGGTTGTAGGTGCTTTTGCTGGTTGCATAAATAGCTTCCATAGATTTCAATCTTGATTCGGCAGCAGCCAATTGTGAGCTGATTTCCGGTGCTTCAAGAACAATCAAAAGCTGTCCTTTTTTTACTTTGGTACCAATATCTACTTTCAGTAATTTTACAAAACTGCTTACTTTAGCATACAGATCTACTTGTTGAAAACCAGTTATTTCGGCTGGTAAACGCAATTCTGTACTTAGTTTTTCTTTCTCTAAAGAAATTGTTTCTGTTTTAGGTTCAATTTCTGCAACAGGAGCTTCTTCTTTTTTAGAATTACAACCGGTTAGAAAAAATACGGCTACAAACAATAATGCGGTCGATTGTATAATTTTATTTTTCATTTTTTGGATTTAATGATGAGATATAATGGATGCTTTCTTCGTCCTCAGGATCTAAAGAAACAGATTGTGTTGTTGTTTTTTCTTGTGCCCATGCAAAAATTAATGGCAAGATAAGCAATACTGCAAAGGTCGAAAATAATAATCCACCAATTACGGCTCTACCTAAGGGAGAAACCTGATCGCCTCCTTCGCCATGACCAATTGCCATTGGCAACATTCCGGCAATCATCGCCACAGATGTCATGATAATTGGACGAAGACGTAACGCCGCAGCTTCACGTGCCGATTCTAATGCGTTTCCGTTTCGTTTTCGAAGCTGCTCAGCATTGGTAACCAATAAAACGGCATTGGCAATCGAAACCCCAACCGACATAATGATTCCCATATACGATTGTAAGTTTAGCGTCGAACCAGTAATAGTAAGCATTAATAATGCTCCCAGAACTACTGCAGGAACTGTGGTTAAAATTACCAACGAAACTTTGAACGACTGGAAATTAGCGGCTAACATTAAGAAGATTACAAAGATGGCAACCAATAAACCAACTTGTAAACTGCTTAATGTTTCTACCAATACTTTACTCATACCAATAGGAGTAATGAATAACCCACGCGGTAATTCTCCCAATGAGTTTATCGTTGCATCTACATCTTTTACTGCCGTCCCCAAATCGGTCTGGTTGATGTTTGCTGTAACGGTAATGTATGGCATAGCCCCTAAATTGTCATTTTCACCGCTTACATAAGCTGGTGTAATTTTGGCAACGTCGCTCAAAACAGGACGAAGTGAGTTCTTTAATACCGGAATTTCTCCAATATCGGTTTTGCTTTTCATTTTGTTCAAAGGCACTTGTACCTGAACGTTGTATGATAATCCGGCTCTTTCATCTACCCAGGTATTTTTCTCAGTATATCTTGACGATGAGGTCGATGCTACAAGTGATCGTGATATGTCGTTCATGTCAACGCCTAGTTCGGCTGCACGAGTTCTGTCGATATCAATATTCATGGCTGGATAATGTATTGGCTGACCAATTTGTACATCTCTGAAATAAGATATTTTCTTTAGTTTCTCGACAATTTGATTGGCATATAACTCATTTCGTTTTTTGTCTTTTCCGGCAATTCGAACTTCGATTGGAGTAGGTGATCCCTGACTTAGAACTTTATCTGTAAGTTCGATTGGCTCAAAAGAGAGTTTTACATCCGGAAGTGCTTTTTTAATTCGGGCTCTAAAGGCATCTTTAAAGTCATCCATATCTACGTGATATTCTTTTAAACTCACCTGAAACACTGCTTCATGCGAACCTGCCATGAACAAATAAATTGGGTTTATCGAGAACAGCGACGGGTGCTGACCCACATATACAGACGAGATTCCGATGTGTTCTTTACCTACCATTTTTTGCAATTCTTTCAAAACTACAATTGCTTTTTCTTCGGTACGTTCTAAACGAGTTCCGTCAGGAGCGCGCATTCTTAATTGAAACTGACTTGAATTTACTTTTGGGAAAACATCTTTTCCAATGAAATTAATAAAGACAACCGCTAGAAGCGTAATTACAATTAGATACGTTATACCGGCTGCTTTTTTATAAGGGAACAAACGATCCAGCGTTCGCATAAAACGGATTCTAAAGCGCTCAAAAGCACCAATTTTTCCGTTATTATTTGTGTCGTCTCTTTCTACATAAGCTTTTTTCTGTGTGATCAGATCTTTTTCAGATTCCGGTGTTAATCCGCAATCGTTAAATTCGGCTTCATCATCTGTGATTTCAGGACCATGTGCATGTTTTTCATGCCCTTTCATTAACCAGTTCGCCATTACAGGCACAAAAGTCTGAGATAATAAGAATGAAATTACCATTGAGAATCCAATCGCTAAAGCCAAAGGTAAGAACAACGCTCCTGGAATTCCGACCATTGTAAATGCTGGAGCAAATACTGCCAAAATACAAAGTAGGATCAATAATTTAGGCAAAGCAATTTCCTGACAAGCGTCCCAAATGGCGAGTGCTTTGGGTTTTCCCATATCAAGATGCTGGTGAATGTTTTCGATTGTTACGGTACTTTCATCTACCAGAATTCCAATTGCAAGAGCCAATCCGCTTAAAGACATTAAGTTGATGGTTTGCCCGAATAATTTTAGGAATAAAACCCCAGAAATAATAGAAATAGGAATGGTTAAGATTACAATCAAAGCCGCACGTCTGTCACCAAGGAAAAGTAAAACCATTAATCCGGTTAAAACTGCTCCAATAATACCTTCTGTAATCAAACTTTTTACAGAGTTAATTACATAAACAGATTGGTCAAATTCATAAGATAATTTTACGTCTTCGGGTAATGTGCTTTGAATTTTAGGAAGTTCCGCTTTTAATTTTTGAACCACATCCCAGGTCGAAGCATCTCCGGCTTTTGCAATACTAATATAAACCGAACGTTTTCCGTTTACCAAAGCATAACCTTGTGTAATATCTGCACCATCTTTTACAGTGGCAACATCGCCTAATTTTAAGTTTTGAACGCTTCCTTTAAACAAAGGAATATTTTCAAAATCCTTAACTTCCTTAATCGTGTTGTTTGTTGGAGTAATGTAGTTGATATCGCCCATTCTAACATTTCCTGATGGAGCAGTTTGATTGTTGATACGAATTGCTTCTACAATTTGATCCGGTGTCATATTATGCGAACGCAATAAATCAGGATCTACGTTAACCTCAATAGTTCTTGGGCTTCCGCCAAAGGGAGCCGGAGAAAGTAAACCGGGAATCGAAGTAAATGAAGCACGAACATAAACGTTGGCTAAATCCTGCAATTCATTATTTGATCTGATTTTACTGCTCAAAACCAATTGTCCAATTGGCAATGAAGAAGCATCAAAACGAATAATAAAAGGAGGCTGGGTTCCCGGAGGAAATGCCGCTTGGATTCTGTTCGAGAGTGAACTTAATTCGGCAGCAGCCTGAGCCATATTTGTGTTTTCATAATAGGTTAATTTCATGATCATTAACCCTTGGATATTTTTGGTTTCTACCGATTTTACACCGTTGGCAAAAGGTAAAATGTTGACGTAAGTCTTAGCAAAATAAGCTTCCATCTGGTCTGGCGTATAACCTCCAAAAGGATGCGCAATATAGATAACCGGCAAGTTCATTTTTGGCAGAATATCTACCTTAATGTCTTGGATGGCACCAATTCCGAAGAAAAATAGACCCGCAACCAATACTAATATGGAGATGGGTTTGCGGAGTGCAAAACGTATTAAATTCATTAGGATCTATAATTAAAATTCATTTATAAATAAGTCAAAATTGCCCGTTGCGGCTACTTTTAGCAAATAGGATTGCCATACATTATTGTTGACAATATCACGGTCAATTTCGGCACGATTTAGTGTATATAAAGTTTGCGTGATATCTGTTAAATCAGTCAGTCCGTTTTTGTACAAAGTAGATTTTTGCAAATAAGCTTTTTTTGCAGCATCAACCTGAATTGGTGCTTCGGCAAAGTTGTCAAGCGTGATTTTTATCTTATCATCGGCCAATGCCAATTGTGACTTTAATTCTCTGTCAGCCTGATTGTATTCTTCTTGCAGACCTTGCGATACAAACTTTTGTGCACTTACTTGTTTGCTTGCTCTAAAAGGAGTTGTAAGGTTCCAGCTAATTCCAATTCCGACTAAATAATTGGTACGATCCGGATTTACGCCATCCCAGTAATTTCGGCTGAAAGAATTTTGATCCGTAATATAATCGTTATTGAATCCTGAAGCACGCGTTTGTAAAACACCAAATGCACTCATGGTTGGATAATAAAAACGTTTGTATAATTTCGTTTGCTGATTGCTGTAATCAATCTTCGTTTTATAATATTGAAGTAATGGATGCAGACTGTCTGAAGCGATTCCGGTCAGAATTTCTTTTGGGATTTGATTTACAAATAAAGTATCTGTAATAAAATCCTGAGGAGCAACGCCCATCAAATCAACTAATTTGTTGTTTTGCTCTTTGACGAAATTCTTAGCAAGGTTCAGCGCAATTTTAGCTTTAGAAACTTCGGCTGTAGCCAAAGTAGAATCTACGCCTGCCAATAATCCGTTTTTAACTCGTGCAACGGCAGTTTTCTTGAAAACCTCTGCACGACTTAAATTCTTTTGCTGCGAAATCAGTAATCTTTGACTCGCCAATAAATTTAGGTAAGCAGCAGAAATTTTAATTTCTTGTTGAAATTGTTCTTGTTTTAAATCGTTTTCTTTGGTTCGAATATCGATTTTAGCCAAATTAATTTTCTCCTGAGTTTTTCCAAAGGTGAAAAAATCCCAGTTCATATTGACTAAATACAAAGCACCAAAGGCAGAGTTCCAGTTTTGTTCTGGCAATGCAGGTCCGGAAGAAGCAGTTCCTAAACCATTAAAACCATAAAGAGCGCCATTTTGCCCATTGATGGTTCCGTAATCTTGTTGTGCCGATAAGTTAAGATTTGGCAGGTAATCGCGCTTTGACTGTTTGAGCGTTTCGCGCGATGCATTGGCGTAATTGCTTTTTGCCTTGATAGAACCGTAGTTTTCTAAACCTGTTTTAATAGCTTCTTTTAAAGACAAGGTTTGTGCATAACTACCGCAAGCAAAAATCAAGAAAACTAACAAAGTAATTTTTTTGAAGTACATAAAATTAGTGGTATGAATTTGATCTCCCAAAATTATTTCTCTTATGCGGATAAAAGCCTTCTTAAATGATGTAATACGGTTATAAATGACCAATTGAATTTGTCATTTAATGGAAATGAAAACTAAAAATTAGTGGTTAATTTGTAAACTATTTAAGTTTTAAAAATGAACAAAAAATTTGATAACATATTGGACAACAAGTGGTGGCAGGAAATTGCCGTTGTTGCCTTTTCATTTACAATCTATACATTAAAAAATGACTGGATGTTATTTAGTTCTTTCATATCCATTTTAATGGGGATATTTTTTTACTGTATCCTATATATGCATGCCCAATTTAACCGATTTTTTCTATTGCCGATTCTTTTTAAAACCCAACGTCCTTTAACATATACATTCTTAACGCTTTTTGGAGTATTTGTGTTTTCACTCATTTTGTATGAAATTACAAAGTTTGATATGTTTAGCAATTGCCGCTTGTATCAAAACTCGCATCAACGAAGTTATGTCTACCAATTGGCAAGTGTTTTAGGAACTTTGGTTTGTATTTTGAGTCCGATAATTGTTTTTAAATTCTATAGAATTCACAGAAAAAAAACAGATGAAACGTTATTGTTTAACGAAATGCAGATGAATTCTTTGAAAGGACAACTCAATCCGCATTTTTTATTCAATACCTTTAATACGCTTTATGGAATTAGTCTGGAGTTTCCCGAAAGAACGCCGGATTTGATTATGAAAGTTTCGCAATTAATGCGATATCAGCTCGAAAGTAATAACAAAAAATGTGTTTCGCTGGAAGATGAACTGGAGTTTATAAACAGTTATGTTCAGCTTGAAAAAGAACGCGTTGGTTATCGTTGTGAAATTACTTATGATTGCAAAATCGATAATGAAAATGCCTATAAGATTTCGCCAATGCTATTAATTGCGTTTATCGAAAATGCCTTTAAACACGGAACTTGCGCGATTGAAAAATGTTATGTCAGAATTTTTATTACGGTAGAAAAAGGGCAATTGCACCTTCATCTTGTAAATTCAATCCCGACTAAAAAAGCGGAAGTAGTTTCGACTAAAATTGGTTTAAAAAACACGATAGAACGTCTAAATCTGATTTACGGTAAAGACTATAAATTGAACATTCAGGACGATAAAAATACTTATATTGTAGATTTGAAATTGCAATTGAAAAAGTTTGTAGAATGAAAGAACCCAAAAAATGTATAATTGTAGATGATGAACCGGCAGCGCATTATGTGCTGGCGAATTATATCAAGCAAAATCCGCAGTTAGAGTTGGTTTTTCAGGGCTATAATGGCATCGAGGCAATGGATTATTTACGAGAGAATCCTGTCGATTTGATGTTTTTAGACATCAATATGCCCGAGATTTCAGGAATGGAGTTATTGAAGATTATTCCAACACATCCCAAAACGATTCTAACGACTGCTTATTCTGAGTATGCGCTTGAGAGTTATGATTATGGTGTGATAGATTATCTTTTGAAACCTATTTATTTTCCGAGGTTCCTAAAGGCTGTTGATCGTTTTTTTGCTAGTGAAACTGTAAAAGCAAAAACAGAAGAAGCGATTGTGAATTCGGTAAGTGTGAAAGTCGATGGTTATTTTATGGATATAGAATTAGATCAGCTTTTGTTTGCGCAGAGTTTTGGTAACTATGTGAAGTTACACACTATAAAAAGAACTTATCTGGCATCGATTACAACAAGTGAGCTTGAAAAATGTCTGCCAGAGAAGAACTTTATGCGAATTCATAAATCTTATATTGTGGCTCTGGATAAGATCGATGTTACCGAAAAAGATTTTGTTATTATTAAAAATGAAAAGCTGCCAATAGGTATTACTTATAAAAGAGAATTATCTGATAGATTAAAAAAATAAAATATTATTTAAAAGTTCTTTTTTCCTGTTAAAAAAAATGTAATTTTAATGGAAATATTAATAATGTAAAAATCGACAAATGAAAAAAGCATTTTTAATTTTGATTCTTCTTTATAATTGTCTTGTATCAGCACAAAGTCAAGTTACTCCAAATAGTGTAGTTACGCCACCGGAAAAAGTTTTATTTACTTTTCAAAAGGAATATCCGGGAAAAGTTGCAGTTTGGGCATTGAAATATGTTGGAGATGATGATGATGAAATTAGATACGAAGGAAAGTTTAAAACAAATGAAAATACGGAATCGTTAGCAGTTTATGATAACTTGGGAGTTTTGAAAGCTTTTGAAACACAAATTCCCTTAAGTAAGCTTCCGCAGAAAGCTCAAAGTTATTTAAAGAAAAATTATCCGGCAAATGCCATTCGTGAAGTTGCCGTGGTTGTAGATGATAAAAACAAAACAACTTATGAAGTTGGTATAGAAAAAGATTCCAAATTTTATGATGTTGTATTTGATAAAAATGGCGGCTTTGACGTCATCGTTCAGAAAGATTAAAAAAGACTTACTAATTCAATATATTTGAAAATGAGAAACCCGACCTGTTTATTTAAACTTGTCGGGTTTTGATTTATTTAGTATGTTGTAGATATCCAAAAGCAGATAGATTTAACTTTTTTAAGAGAATTGCCATTTAACTTTTTACAACTCACAAGTATTATAACATCATTCCTCCGGAAACCTCTATGCGTTGCGCATTTACCCAACGTGCCTCTTCGGTACATAAAAAAGCAACAACTCCGCCAATATCATCCGGTAATCCAACTCTTCCTAAAGCGGTTACAGAAGCTATCTGTTTATTCATTTGCTCATTGTCACGAACAACTCCGCCACCAAAATCAGTTTCGATTGCACCCGGAGCCACAACATTTGCTCTGATTTTTCTTTCGCCCAATTCTTTTGCCTGATATTTTGTCAAAGTTTCAATAGCGCCTTTCATAGAAGCATAAGCCGCATAACCCGGGAAAGAAAATCTTGCCAAACCAGTCGAAATATTTACAATTCCGCCACCGTCATTCATTACATTAAGTGCTTTTTGTGTCAAAAAGAATGGTCCTTTAAACTGAATATTAGTCAATTGATCAAATTCAGCTTCGGTTGTGCCAATAAAAGAATTATGAATTCCGATTCCGGCATTGTTTATCAGAAAGTCGAATTTATCAGTTTTAAAAGTGTCTTTTAAAGTCTCAGAAACACTTTCGAAAAAGCCATCAAATGTTCCTGAATCTGCGACGTTCAATTGAAGTGAAGCTGCTTTTTGCCCTAAACTTTCGATTTCTTTGACAACAGAATCAGCTTCTTCTTTTTTACTGTTGTAGGTAATAATTACATCGATTCCTTTTTTTGCAATTGCGATTGCCATGTTTTTCCCTAAACCTCTGCTACCGCCTGTAACAAGAGCTATTTTTGTATTTACTGCCATTTTATTTTTGTTTTTAAGTTTGTTTCAAGTTAGAATGTTGATCTGAAACTTTTAATCTGTAAAATCTGTGTAAAAAAATTAAACACGCAGAAACATAGATTCTTATATTTAGAAATTAAAAAAGAGATTAAAAAGAACCTAGTTTCTAACACATAATCCCGAAGCATCGGGATTGGTTAATGCAAAGTGAAACACCTTTTTTAAGTTTACAATATCTATGTGTCTATGTGTTTGAACTTATTAATTCGAGTGCATTGTATTAAAATGATTTTTCAAATCTTCTGCGCTAGCATTTAATCTGGCTTCACTTGTTCCGAAAGTAAGTTCATTTTTTCCGTCTTTTAATTGTTCAAAAATTGATACAATGAAATCAGCTACACTTGGATGTGCGTCATGCAAACCAATACCTCCAAGATCTGTGTTTAATGCCGGCGGAATAATTTCGATTACTTCGATATTTTTCTCTTTTAATAAATGACGAAGTGTTAACGTAAACGAACGGAAAAATGCTTTTGTAGCCGAATAAACCGGAACTTTTGCAAAAGGTGAAAATGCCAGTCCAGATGTTACATTCATTACAGTAGTCAGTGATTTTAATTGAATGAATAATGAAGTTAAATGCAATGGTGCTTCAATATTGGTTGCGATTTCGGTTTTTGCACTTTCGTAGAAATCAGCATCATTAACCGAAACCCATTTTTGAATTCCTGCATTATTAATTAAAACATTCAAGTCGCTGTGGTTTTCTGCAATCCATTTATAAAGTGCAATGCGTTCTGCTTCACTCGATAAGTCACATACTTTTGTAATTACAGTTGGGAATTTTGCTTTAACTTCTTCCAAAACAGATTCACGACGACCAACGATAATTACAGTATTGTTTTCTTGTATAAATCTTTCGGTAAGCCCAAGTCCGATACCGCTTGCACCACCAGTTATTAAAATTTTGTTGTTTGATAAATTCATCTTTTTCGATCTTTTAAATTGATAGTACAAAGGTAGGAGTGAAGTAGGAATGGGGAGTTGTAAATATCAAACCGATATTTGCGAAATTCAAATCAGGGGAAGTTCAAATTCCAATCCCGAAGCTTCGGGATAAATTCCAAATTGAAAAATCAAATCAAATTCTAAATTCCAATTCTCATTTTATGTCTTCCTGAGCGTCCCGAGGCTTGGGGCAATGTCATTAAGTTAAGCTTTTAAAAAATAAAATCCGTTTTTATCCGCGTTTTTACGAAGTAAATCTGTTTTATCCGCGTCAAAATTAGACGCTGATTTTACTGATTCGCTAAAGCGAAAACGCTGATGAAAACGGATTTTTCTAATTACTTTCTTGATTAAACTGTTAAGTAATTTTATAGATTTTCCCTTAACTTAATGACATTGGGCTTCGGGAGAAGGACACAATCTAAATTCTATAATGTAAAATTAAGAACGGAATGCTAAAGGCGTAAAAGAAGTTTGTTTTTTAAAGAAATTAGAGAAATGCGCCAATTCTTCAAAACCTAAAGAAAAAGCGATTTCGGAGATGTTCCAATCCGTTTGTTTTAAAAGGATTTTAGCTTCGTTTGTTAATCGGTTAGTGATTAATTCTGTGGTTGTTTTTCCGGTGTTTTCCTTTAAAACTTTGTTTAAATGATTGACATGAACAGATAATCTTTCAGCAAAATCTTTGGCAGTTCTAAGTTCTAAACGTTGGTTTGGCGATTCTATAGGAAATTGCCTTTCCAGTAATTCAGCAAATAAAGAGGAAACTCTTGCAGCCGAATTATGTTTAGAATACAACGCTGTTATTGGTTGTAATTTTTGTCCAAAGTGAATTAACTCAGCAACATAATTTCTGATTAAATCATATTTATAAATATAATCGGAGTTGATTTCTTTTTTAATTTTATTGAAAATCAATTCTACTTCGGTGACTTCTTCATCTGTAAGCTGAAAAATTGGATATCCGTCAGAAGCAAAAATGGGAAGTTCGTCTAAGTCAATTCCGCTTTTGTTTTTAGATAAAAATTCGCCGGTAAATACACAAAATTGCCCAGACTGATTCATGTCTTGTGGCAGATAATTATAAGGAATTTTGGGTGTAGCAAACAAAAGCCCTTGTTTTTCAATTTCGATTATTTTATCGGCATATTCGGCTTTGTTTTTACCTTTTATCAAACTTATTTTGTAATAAGCTCTTCGGTCATACGGCATTCCAGGCTTTTCTTTTAGTCTTTCGTAAAGCTCTTTTATATCAAAGACATTAAAATGACCAATTTCTTTTTTGATGTCGTTGGGTAATAATGAACTTGGTTCGACAGTGGTGCCTTTGGTAATATCTTCGTAAAATGAATCTAGTGATTTCATGAGAAAGGAATTGTAAAATTCAAATATACGAAAAAATAAAAGACTGTTTTTTTAGTTTCAGGTTTTCTTTGTTTCAGGTTTGTAACGTTGTCTAAATTTAACAGCAAAGTGCGCTAGGGTTTTACGCTAAGAACGCTAACTTATTTCTCGCAAAGTCGCAAAGACGCAAAGGGAATAAACTTTGCGTCTTTGCAAGATTAAATAAAAGCAACTTTGCGAACCTTGCGGTTAAAATAAACTTCCCTGAACAAGCTCGGGCTGAGGATTACTGCCAAAAGAAAAAGTGTCAATTACAAAAAACTGTTTCTTTATTGGATCAAATTCTCTTAGGACAATATTATCACACAAAAAATCAATGTCGATTGTTGTAAATAGTTGTGAAGCGATTTTAATACTTTCGGGCGTTAATCTTCGTCCGATAGAAATATGAGGATCATTACTTTTTGTGAGGTTTGAAAGTTGTAATGCCTCTTGCGTTTTTTTCATTATGGGTTTTAGATTCACTTTTGATTCTTCACTTGGAGCGATGAAAAAAGCGCCACTATCATAAGAATCATAATGATCTAAAAGCACCTGAAAAGGCGTAAATGTATCACAGATTTTGATAATTTTCTGTTTGAATTTATCGATTTGAGATTCTTCAATAGTGAATTCGCAAATCGTGATATGTGCCACAGAATTCTTGCTGTTAAACCAACCAACCTTAAGCGCCAAAAGTTCTTTCATTGCTTTGATTGAATCAATTACAGCTTGCGAAGGATGAATTACAATAGAATATTTCTTTTCCATTTTATATTGATTTGCTTAGAAAATAGTTTTGCTCAGATGTAGATCTATACCTTTTTTGAAATGAATTTTCTTAGTACTAAATAAATTAAAAAAAGGAATAATATAATTCCTAAATAAAAAGATATAAAAACTGCAAAATAAGATATATAATATATGAAATGTGCAAAAGCATTGTCATAAAGATCAAATTTATCAAGCAAAATAAATAACAACCATGAAAGTAAAATCACGAACAGGCATCCTAAAAATAATTTGAATACACGAGTTATTTTCTTATCGTTCATCATTATTTATTGTTTTAAAATTGGAAGCGTAATAGAACTGTTTGTGTACCATTTTATTTTAAGAGGTTCTTTGGCATCAGCGATTGTTTCAGAACTAACATCTTTACCGGAACCATAATTAACCTCCCAATTTGGATTTTTATTTGCACCAACCACGATTACAATTGAACTTCCTTTTTGTAATTCTTTCGAAATAATAAAGGTTTGATTAATGTCTATGGTTTCAATTTTGTTTGGCGTTAACAATTGTCTTTTGGTTCTGTCTTTGGCAAGACTCGCTCTTTGTATATTATTGGTTAAAGCAAAATATTTACCATTAGCAGTTTTTTCATAAAGCTGCACTTGTAAATCAATATCTTTTTTATTGATGCTTATTTTTAAAGAAGCTTTTAGTGAACCACTAATAATTAAAGGTTCTGTGATAGGATCACTTTCAAAAACTAATAGTTGCTTTTCGGGTTTTATAATAGAATCTATTACACTTGGAAAACCATTTACAGAATCATCCGTATAGATATTAATCTCAGAACGATCTGTAAAATCAACAGTTTGATCAAAAGAAGTCGGTTTTTTAGGTGCTGTTCTTTGAAGTGAATATTTCTTATCGTTATTAGTCAGATAAAAAGTAAGATCCTGATTGTGCATTTTATCTAAAGAAGGAACACTTTTCCATTCGTTTTTGCCCATGATTTCAAAGTTTACTTTATCCTTTAAAATTTCCGGACGTTTAGCGCCTTTTAAAATATAATCAAACCATTGAAAAACAATAGCATTTATCGGAATTATAGCAGCTTCATCTATGGTGTATCCTCCTAATTCTTTTTTTGGAGATCCTTGAGATCCTCCGTGATCGTAAGGTCCAATGATTAGGTAATAATTGTCTGTTTTATTGTATTTCTGATATTGATTATAATAATACATTGCACCAAGCTGATCGTCATCGTAATATCCTGTAGTGGTTAAAATAGGAATATTGATATTAGCAAAAGCTTCTTTTTGAGGTGTCATATCTTGCCAATATTTATCATAAACGGGATGATCTAGCCATCTTTGAAACAGGGGCGAAGGATTACCTTCTATTTGATCCAAAGTTCTAAAACTACTGCCTGTTTTATAATATTGGGCAAAAATTTCATCCCATTTTTTACTGTTTTGAAAATCGTTTAAATCGATTAATTTATTGTTTGCGACAAAATGAATCCATCTTAAACAATAACTCATAAAGATTCCATTTTGCATAGGAAAATCAATTCCTGCACCAACAGAAACCTGTGGTACAATTGTTTTTAAGGCAGGATGTACTTTTTTCATGGCACTCCATTGTGCAAACCCCAGATAGCTTCCGCCGTATAAACCTATTTTGCCATTACACCAGGATTGCTTACTTATCCAATCCAAAATATGATAAGCATCATCGCCATCATGTTCATAAGGCTCAATCTGATCATTACTTAGACGTTTGCCTCTTGTATTAGCCACAAAACCAACATAACCCATATTGGCAATTTCTTTGCATTGACTTAATTCATTTCCGGCATAAATATTATATCTCATGACAACGGGTTGTGGCTCAGATACATTTTTCTTTTTAACCATAGTACCAGAAACGGTGCTTCCGTTTGGTAATGTAATAATGATGTTTTTGTCAATGAAATAGGTATCAGCTTCTATTTTTGCAATTATTTTGTTGGCGATAGAAAGTGTTTTACTATAAATAAAATATCGGGAATAATGTCTGCATAAAACAGCAGCATCTTCGAGACTAATACTGTCGTTTGCTTGAGCAGCTTTTAATTTAGATTCGTAATTGCTTTTTATTTCATCAAACTTTATTTCATAATAACTTTCCGCCCAGTTTTTTCCGCTTTTGTCTACACCGTTGTATAATTTGTAAAATTCGGAAGTGTAGATTGTTTCAAAATCGGCTTTTGATTTTGGATCTTTTGTAATTGTTCCGGCATATGTTTTATAGATAAACCCAAGAGGTTTATTTACAATACTGTCGCCTAATATTTCTTGTGAATAGGTAACAAAAGTTTGTTGCATTGCTTTGTAATCTCCTGCAACAAATTGTATTCTTGCGTAACTGTCTAAAAAAGTAGCTTTATTATCGTTTTTGTAAATCGGTAATAATTTTTTTGCTAATAAAGGCAAGCTTTTACTAATGGTCAGGCTATCTTTATAATTGCTTTTATCGAAATATATTTTTTGTGAAGTTCCTATTTGAAAGCAGAAACAGACTAATAGTGCAATGATACTTTTTTTCATGTCCGGAAATTTATTTTTGAGGTATTGGTCTAAATTTGTCTTCTCAAAATTACTATAAATTTCTTATTAATCGATGTGTATCATTTTGAATTTTAATTGAAATAAAAATCAATTGAATCTACGATTCTTTAAAATTAGAATTTAAATTGTGCTGTTAAAGCTACATAAAAATAATCCTTTCCTGTACCAACTTCTTTTAAGAATGCTCCTGCATCAAACCAACCGGTTTCTAATGTAAAGGATAGAAAAGCATTGGCAGTATAATCTAAATTCGCAATTAACTGAGAACCTATAAAACGCTCAGTAGTATCTTTTCCGGAATACAATAATTGCATATTGGGAGCGTATAAACCATCGCTTAAAGATTGTCTCCAAAAGATATCATAATCAAATCCAAGTCCTAATTTTTCGGTTAAAGTAAAATTAATTGAGGGATGAATATCAATTAAATTGGATGGGCCAATTAAAGCAACTAATCCAAAATAAGCACCTCTTGGATATAAGGGATTAAAGGTTTGTAAATGATTATCATCAGAATGTTTATCTCCTGAAATAATTTCGGTTTTAAGTCCAATTTCGGGACTATATTTTATGTTTTCGAAAGTATAACAGGCAAAAGAGGAAAGTGTCCAGGCTGAGATTGTTTTCTGATTTAGGGTTCCAAATTGATATAATGCTTCGAAATCATATTTCCAGTTTCCTTTTGTTTTCCATATTCTGGTTCCGATAGATTGTCTGTTTTCTTTGCCAATTGCGTCGTCAAAAATGGCTCTTTTTTTCCATAATCCTAAATAATAGAAATCGATATTTTGTATGAAAGGTACTTTATGAATTACAGTATAACTTCCCCAGAATTGAGCATTTTCGTTGAAATCATCATTAAAAGTTCCAGTTTTATTAGCAATTGGATGTGTGTAAAAAGCATCTGTTTGCCAATTGTTTTTTTTATAGAATAATTTAACGGCATCAAAAGCAAGTCGGCTGTTTGGACCTTCGCGAACTGCTATTAAACGCTGCGAACCATATGACATTTCCTGTCTTCCGGAACGTAATGTAAATCGTTCGTTTTGAGTTTTTATAAAATCAATATCTAAAAATGCCTGATGAAAATCCAGCTGGTTTTCGTCAACGGGACTTGGATCAATTTTACTGTTTGCCAAACTGCTTTGCAATTCAACAAAAGTTCTGAAAATTCCCAAATGAACATCTGCATGAAGCAAATAACGGGAAAGTAAATATCCGTCGCCTTCATCAGAATCATCGCCCCATTTATCATTTACGGTATAAGTGTATTGTAATCTTGCTTCGCCGCCAAAAGTGGCGTAATAGTTGTCGTTTTTTCCTAAAGGAATATATTTGATTTTCTCGTATAAATTTCGGGTAGAATCTTTCAAATAGGTCAAATCATCGTCATATCGCAGCTTCTGAAAAACTGGTCTTTGCTGTGCATTTGCAGAAAAAATAATTCCCAAAAGCAACAATAATCGGAATAGCGTTTTCATAGTTTAGTTTTTTTGATATCCACCAAAATAGTTTACAGGGCTCCAATCCGGAATTGCTTTTGGAGTTGGTGCAGCATAAGTTCTAAAATCGTTATCGGCATAAACAACTTTTCCGTTTACGACTGTAAGTTTCGATTCGATATTTAAGATTTTCTCTTCTGCGGTGTTGAAATAATCATCAGAAAGAATTGCAAAATCGGCAAAATTGTTTTCCTTCAGTATTCCGCGATCTTTTTCTAAGTTGATCAATTGAGCACTTCCGTAAGTAAATAATTTCAAAGCGGTTGTTCTGTCCTGAATATTTTCGTCAAGCATATATTTTGTTCCTCCAAGTGTTTTTCCTGTCGTTAACCAATATAAACCAACCCACGGATTGTAACTGGCAACACGGGTTCCGTCAGTTCCCATTCCAACTTTGATTCCCATTTCTAAGATTTTCTTTAGCGGAACTGTATTTGCAGCAGCAGTTTTACCATATCTTTTGATAAAACTTTCTCCCTGATAAGCCATTCTATGCTGAATTGCTAATCCTCCGTTTAAGGCTTTTATACGTTGTAAGTTTTCTACAGAAACAGTTTCTCCGTGATCGAAAAACCATAAAAGTCCGTTTAGTGGTGTTTCTTTATTGATGTCTTCAATAACATTCAAAAAACGGGTAATGCTTTCGTTATAAGTTGCGTGGATTCTAAAAGGCCATTTGTTTTTAATCAATAATGATAAAACTTCTTTTAGCTGACCTTCCATTGCCGGACTTAATTCTGGTCTTGGTTTATCGAAATTTTCAAAATCTCCTGCACTCATTACCAGATTTTCTCCAGCGCCTTGTGCGTGATATTCTACTTTATCGGCATCATGATCGTCACAGCCTTCGCCAATTTCTACTGTGCTAACCCATTTTGAATAATCATTTAATTCGCTTCCTGCTTTTTGAGCAAACAAATAATAGGGCATTCTTATTGTAAGTTCGTTGTCTTTGCACAAACCGTTTGTTACGCCGTAGTCGCCCGGAAAGTTTTGAAATCCACCGCCGGCATCAATAATGGCAGTTACGCCAAGACGATTCATTTCGGTCATAAATTGTTTGGTTGAATTTACTTTTTCTTCAGGGGATAATTCAGGAAGTTTTGAAAGTGTCGAGTATAAAATGAAAGCATTTGGTTCTGCCACTAATAATCCCGTTGGGTTTCCGGCGGCATCTTTTTCTACAAGTCCACCATTTGGATTTGGACTATTAGCATCAATTTTTAAGGCTTCTAAACCTGCTTTGTTCAAATAAGCGTGACCGTATAAATGAAGCACAAATGCTGGAACATTACCAGTTGCTTCGTTTATTTCTTCTAAAGTTGGTAATCTTTTTTCTTCAAACTGATAGGCATTCCATCCCCCAACAACGCGAACCCATTGTCCTTTTGGTGTTCTTTGTGCTTGTTCTTTCAGCATTGCCAAAGCTCTTTTTAGGGAACGAACGCCGTCCCAGCGTAATTCGGTATTAAAGAATCTTCCGCCGCGGATTATGTGCATGTGAGAATCAAATATTCCCGGAATGATCACTTTTCCTTTGGCATCGATTACGGTTGTATTTTTGTTTTTTAGTTTTAAAATGTCGCTGTTTTTTCCGGTTTTCAGGATTTTTCCATCGGCGACAGCCATAGCTTCAACTATTGTGTTTTTATCATCAAGAGTATGAATTACAGCATGGTGAACGATAAGTGTGGCACTTTTGCCTTGAGCGAAAATAGGGAGGGAGAGAATTAAAAGTAATGCTGGTAATAGGATTTTTAGTTTCATGATCTTGGTTTTATGAGTTTTGTAATAAAAAGGGCTGTGCAGAGTCACAGCCCTTTAGGTAACCAATTAAGAACAATCTATGAATTAGTGTTTAAGCATTTCGTGCGCATATTGAATACCTACGCCATAAGCACCACCATATTTTTTTGCAAGATCAGTAACGGCAACATAAGTTTCCTGACGTGCCCAATCGCGTTGTAATTCCAGTAAATATTGTAATGAAGTTATTGGGTGAGCGCCTGCCTGAACCATACGTGTAATAGCCATTTCGTGTGCTTCTTTAGATACGTCTGCACTTGCATCTGTAATTACATACACATCATAACCTTCGCTGATTGCTGATAATGTTGGACCAACGATACAAACGCTTGTCCATAAACCTCCAAAAACGATTTTCTTTTTACCTTTTTCAGTGATTGCTTTGTAAGCAGGAACATCTTCCCAGGTGTTCATTGAAGTACGGTCGATATAGTTTGAAGTTGCTTTTGGATAAAACTCTTCAATTTCACGGAAAACAGGTCCGCTAAATGATTTTTCGGCAACTGTTGTTACAATTGTTGGGACTTTAAAGATTTTTGAAGCTCCGGCAACTAAAGCGGTATTATTACGAAGTTGATCGATTGGTGTGCTTCCTACTGCAAATGCCATTTGGCTTTCGTAATCAATAAGAACCAAAGTATGGTTTGTTGGGCTTAATAATGCAGGACTTGGTTTTTGCGCAAAACCGATAAATGTTACTACTACTAAAACTGCTGTTAAGATTAATTTTTTCATGATAATGTAAATTTGTGTGTTAATAAAAAGGTTTTTAAAATTTGTATTCAGTTTGATTTTCAGTTTATTGCGTTCAAAAGCAGTGCCTTGTTTGTAAGGCGTTGATTTATAACGATTTTTTGAAAAAAGGCAATAGTGATTTTAACGATATATCGTCAACGATTAGGCGATCTTCGTAAATGTGTTAATGAAATGGCATTGATGTGAAAAAATTGGGTACCTAAATTTTTCCTTTAAGATATAATCTGTGTTCTATTTCTGATTTAAGTAAACCGCTTCCGCCGCCAAAATGCTCTATTACTTCGACATTGGGTTGCTGTTTTAAGCAGAAAATGGTAAACTCTTTTTCGACATGATCTTCGATTCCGGAACTCAACAGAACAATATCGATTTTGTGATTTTGAAAATATTCTTCCGCTAGCTTTTCATCACTAAAGCCAACTGCATTCCAATTTTCGTATGCATTTACCAATCTAAGTAAGATCTCTAAAATAGGCTGGTTTTTTCCGAGTATTAAGAATTCAAATGTTTTCATTGTTTTTGTTTTAAGGTTCTTAAAAAAAAGATTCTAAGTTTCTAAGACACTAAGTTTTTTAATCTTTTTAGATCTTATCAGAACTTCTATTTTACTTGACAAATTTATTAGTTATCAAACTAATTCAACTTAATCTAGAATAAGAAAAGATTCTGAGTTTTTAACTGACTAAGTTTCCATTTTTTTTTAGCTGTCAGAAGAACGTTTAATTTACTTGACAAATGTATTTTAGAAATTGCAGTTTCAACTTAATCCAGAACAAGAAATCTTAGCGGCTTATTTTTGAAGATTTTGGATAAAAACTTAGTAGCTTTTAAAAAGAACGTTTAATTTACTTGACAAATGTATTTTAGAAATTACAGTTTCAACTTAATCTAGAACAAGAAATCTTAGTGACTTAGTTCCAAAGCTTCGGGATAGAAGTTTATTTGCTTAAATTAACAATAGGTTAAAGGCTTAGTAACTTAGGGGCTAATGGACTTAGTGCAACAAAAAATAAACTTTTGTTAAAATAAAATTATAACTAAATCGGAAACAATAGATTATATTTTATTAGAGATGAAAAAAGGTTTTTTTTTAGTAAAATGAGGAAAGCCGTAATGAATTCATAAAAGTTGCATGTAGATTTGTACTATAGAAATAAAATGATATATGGTTTTTGCCTTTTTTAAATTTGATATCGATTCTATGGTTAAAACTGTTTTTGGAGAAACAATTTTTTATTACAATGAAAATTGGGCGTATTCATTTGATCGTGGGTAGGTTTGTATAAATTTGCAAGAGTACAAGACTGTCTAATTTTTATCGGGTTTTTAGATTTGGTTTTTTAACTGACTCTAAAAACCCTTTTTTATTTTTAGCCACTCCCGATCGCTATCGGATAAAATGATTTTACGGATTATTATTTGTGCAAAATTGTTGCCACTAATTCCACCAATTTCCACTAATTTAATTCGTGATAATTTGTGAAATTAGTGGCTAAGATTACTCTTATATAGTTATGTTTTCAAGAGCTTATTGTTTGATTAATCCTTGTGCTTTAAGCCATTCTTCGCAATCTCTGGTCCAATATTTACTGGTATCGTTAATGCCTAAACCAAAACCATGTCCGCCTTTTTCATATATATGCATTTCTGCAGAAACTCCATTTTTTTTAAGTGCTAGGTAGTAATTAATTGAGTTTTCTGGTAAAACCACATTATCGTCTGTTGCATGAATTAGGAAAGTTGGTGGTGTTTGTGCGGTTACTTTCTTTTCATTTGAGAATGAATCAATTAATTCCTGCGAAGGATTATTGCCTAATAAACTAGTTTGAGAACCCTTGTGTGTAATGTCATTTTGCATAGAAATTACAGGATAAATCAAAAGAGAAAAATCAGGACGAGCACTTACTTTTAAGGTTGATTCATATACTTTATCATCATAATGCGTTGCTAAAGTTGATGCTAAATGTCCTCCGGCAGAAAATCCTAAGACACCAATTTTTTTCGGGTCAATATTCCATTTTTCAGCATTTTCTCTCACATAGCGTACGGCTTGCTGAGCATCTTGTAATGGTCCAATGTTTTTGTTTTTCATGATTAAATCACTCGGCAAACGGTATTTTAAAACAAATGCCGTAATACCTAAACTATTAAACCATTCAGCTACTTTAACTCCTTCTTTATCATAAGCCAAATGCTGATATCCTCCGCCTGGAAGAATAATTACAGAGGTTCCATTAGGTTTTGTTTCATTAGGAAGAAAAACAGTTAAAGTTGGAGTTTTAACCAAACTGATACTTTCTATTCTTCCACTCGAAATGTTTACGCCAACATTTTCCCGATAATTTAAATCTTCGATTTCTCCGGGAATTTTATCCCAAAGTGGTATTGGTTTAAAATTTTGTGCTTGTAAGGAATTCATAAGCGCTAAAAACAGTATCGGAATTAATAATGCTTTTTTAGAAAGGCGGTTTCTTGAAGTTTTCAATTTAAAAGTATTTAAGGTTGTTGTAATCGGGTTGTAATTTACTTTATAAAAGTTGATTTAAGTCCTAAATCTTTAAAAATAAATTCATTTTCAGAATATTAAAAAACAAATCAAACAGAGCTTGTAAAAGGCTTGATTTCAGCACTGCTTTTCGAGGATAAAGGGTGTGTTTTTGTAAAATATAGATTTAACAAATATATTGTTTAATATTTAATGATGGTCTAATTTTTTTATACGATGTGTTTATTTATGGACTTAAATTAATTTTTTATATAATTTATTTGGAATATAAAGATTTAAAAGTATATTTGTGCAATCGATTACATTATTTGATTTTTTATTGAATTTGAATCTGTTGGATTTAATGATTCTTTGAAGAAACAATGAAATCGAAAGACCAAAAATCACAAATTTTATAATAAACCATTACCATGAGTGATATACATGCAGTTATTATGAGCGAAACCAAAAAAACTACAGGAAAGTACCGTTGGAGTATTTGCGCATTACTTTTTTTTGCAACCACAATCAATTATTTAGACAGACAAGTGCTTTCTTTGACATGGAACGATTTCATTGCACCTGAATTTCATTGGACGAATAATGACTACGGAAATATTACGGCATTGTTTTCTATATTTTATGCGGTTTCTTTATTATTTGCCGGACGTTTTGTGGATTGGTTAGATACTAAAAAAGGATTTCTTTGGGCAATCGGGATTTGGTCTTTTGGAGCTTGTTTGCATGCATTTTGTGGTATTGCAACTGCCGGAATCATTACAGGAAACTGGTTTGTAGGTTTTGAAGGAGCAAAAAATGCAATTCACTTGGTAAAAGATACCGGAATGGTGATTAATGTAAGTGTTACATTGTTCATTTTTGCCCGTTTTGTTTTGGCAATTGGTGAAGCCGGAAATTTTCCTGCGGCGATCAAAACAACAGCCGAATATTTTCCTAAAAAAGACAGAGCATTTTCAACCAGCATATTTAATGCCGGCGCTACTGTTGGCGCATTGGCAGCACCAATTTCAATACCATTTATTGCCGAAGCTTTTGGTTGGGAAATGGCATTTATTATCATCGGTGCGCTTGGTTTTGTCTGGATGGGATTTTGGGTTTTTATGTACGATAAACCGGAGAAACATCCACGAGTTAGCGCTGCCGAATTAGAGTATATTCAACAAGACGATATTGCTGATAGTAAATTAGTTGGTTATATCAAAGACACTAAAACCAAAGTCTCTTTTGCAGATTGTTTTAAATACAAACAAACCTGGGCTTTTGCTTTTGGTAAATTTATGACAGACGGCGTTTGGTGGTTCTTTTTGTTCTGGACTCCGGCATATTTAAGCTCTGTTTACGGAATGGATTCTACCCAAGCAGCTTTGCCATTATTTGTATTATATATGATCACTTTGCTTTCGATTATTGGAGGCTGGCTTCCGACTTATTTTGTTGAAAAGAAAGGAATGAATCCCTACGAAGGAAGAATGAGAGCGATGTTAATTTTTGCATTTTTCCCTTTATTGGCGCTGGTTGCGCAGCCTTTAGGTCATTATAGTTATTGGCTTCCCATAATTATAATTGGGATTGCAGGCGCGGCGCATCAATCGTGGTCGGCAAATATTTTTACTACAGTTGGAGATATGTTTCCTAAAAAAGCGATTGCGACAATTACAGGAATTGGTGGTTTAGCCGGAGGTATTGGTTCTACTTTAATCAACAAAGGTTCGGGTTTATTGTTCGATCATGCAAAAGAAACTAATATGGTTTTCATGGGCTTTAAAGGAATTGAAGCCGGATACTTTATCATTTTCTCTATTTGTGCGGTTTGTTACTTAACAGGCTGGTGCGTAATGAAAGTATTAGTTCCAAAATACCGCCCAATCACAGATTTATAAGATTTTCAATTTTTTTTGAGGAAACTAAAAGGTATTTTAAAATAAAAATCTAATTTTGTGCAATCGATTACATTAAAATAAAATTATGACAAAATATAGTTCAAGATACGCGTCAAGCCCAGAAGCTGTTAAAAAATATGATACTCAGGAATTAAGAAATGAATTCTTAATTGAGGATCTTATGCAGGAAGATGAAATTGTATTAACCTATTCTCATTACGACAGATATATTGCAGGATCTGCGGTTCCGGTAACAAGCGATTTAGTATTGGAAAGTATCGATCCGCTTAAAGCAAGTTATTTTCTGGAAAGAAGAGAAATAGGAATTATTAATGTTGGAGGAAAAGGTTCTATTGTTATCGAAGGAAAATCTTTTGAACTTGATTTCAAAGATGCTCTATACATCGGCAGCGGAAATAAAGAGGTGATTTTTAAAAGTGACGACAGCAAGAATCCTGCTAAATACTATATTAATTCCGCTCCCGCACATACAACATATCCAACGGTGAAAGTGAGTTTGGCTGAAGCCAATAAATTACAACTTGGAACTATGGAAACGGCAAATCACAGAACCGTTAACCAAATGATTATTGGCAGCGTTGTAACAACTTGCCAATTGCAAATGGGAATGACGGAACTAAAACCGGGAAGTGTTTGGAATACCATGCCGGCGCACGTTCACGATCGTCGTATGGAAGTTTATTTTTATTTGGATATTCCTGAAAATCAGGCGGTTTGCCATTTTATGGGACAGCCTCAGGAAACACGACACATTTGGATGAACAATCATCAGGCAGTGATTTCTCCGCCTTGGTCGATTCATTCAGGTTCTGGAACTTCGAATTATACTTTTATCTGGGGAATGGCAGGCGAGAACTTGGATTACGGAGATATGGATGTTTGTAAAATCACAGATTTAAGATAAGAATCATGATAGATTTATTTGATATTAAAGGAAAAATTGCTCTTATCACAGGAAGTACTCACGGACTGGGAATGGCAATGGCAAAAGGTTTAGGCGAAGCTGGAGCAACAATTATTGTAAACGGAAATTCTTCTCAGCAAAAAATTGACGATGCAGTAAAAGAACTTCAAAACGAAGGAATAAATGCTGTTGGTTATAAATTTAATGTAACTGATGAAAAAGAAGTTATTACGGCAATTCAGAAAATTGAAAACGAAGTTGGACCAATTGCAATCTTAATTAATAATGCCGGAATTATCAAAAGAATTCCATTAATCGAAATGGAAGTTGCCGATTTTAAAGAAGTAATTGACATTGATTTGGTTTCTCCGTTTATCGTTTCAAAACATGTTGCCAAAGGAATGATCGAAAGACGACAAGGAAAAATAATCAACATCTGTTCAATGATGAGTGAGTTAGGCCGCAATACCGTTGGTGCTTATGCTGCAGCAAAAGGCGGTTTGAAAATGCTGACCAAAAACATGGCTACAGAATGGGCAAAATACAATGTTCAAATCAACGGAATTGGTCCCGGATATTTTGCAACCGAACAAACAAAACCTATTCGGGTTGAGGGACATCCGTTTAACGATTTTATCATTAGTAGAACTCCCGCTGCAAAATGGGGCGATCCAAGTGATTTAGCCGGAGCAGCCATATTTTTATCTTCAAAAGCAAGTGACTTTGTAAACGGTCATATTTTGTATGTCGATGGCGGAATTTTGGCAACAATTGGCAAACCATCAAACGAGGCATAATTCTCAATTATAATTAAAAATCATGAGCGCAAATCAAAGTTTCATAAACGATAATTTTTTACTTGAAAATAAATTCGCGGAAGAATTATATCATAACTATTCTAAAAATCAACCCATAATAGATTACCATAATCATTTGAATCCGCAGTTTATTGCCGAGGATAAAATCTTTGACAACATCACGCAGGTTTGGATAAATGGAGATCACTACAAATGGCGCGCAATGCGTACTTTGGGTGTTAATGAACAATTTGTTACCGGAAACGGATCAGATAAAGAGAAGTTCTTAAACTGGGGAAAAACCGTTCCTTATACAATGCGTAATCCTTTGTATCATTGGACGCATTTAGAATTGGCGCGTTATTTTGATATATACGATTTATTAAACGAAAAATCGGCAGAGAAAATATATATCGAAACTTCAGAAAAAATTAATTCTGAAGCCTATAGCACGCAAAACCTGCTTAAAAAAGTAAATGCTGAAGTAGTTTGTACGACCGAAGATCCAGTTGATAGTTTAGAGTTTCATCAGAAACTGATAAAAAATCCAATTGGAGTTAAAATGAGTACGGCTTTCAGACCTGATAAAGCCATCTTAATTTCTAATGATGGTTATAATGCATATCTGGACACATTAGGGGATGTGTCCGGAATTGCAATTAATACGTATGCTGATTTATGCAATGCGTTAAAAAATCGAGTGGAGTATTTCAATCAAAATGGCTGCAAGCTTAGTGATCACGGTCTAGACCAGATTTATTTTGAGAATTTTACCGAAAGTGAAATCAACTCGATCTTCAAAAAGAAAAGAGAAAACGAGAATATAACTTCTGAAGAAGGACTGAAATTTCAGAGTGCAATCTTGTTGTTTTTATCCCAAACGTATCATGAGTTTGGTTGGGTACAACAGTTTCATTTAGGTGCATTAAGAAATAATAATGCACGTATGCACAGAATTTTAGGACCGGATACAGGTTGGGATTCTATTAGTGATTTTCCGCAGGCACAAAAATTATCGAGCTTTTTAAACGCATTAGACAGTAAAGATAAATTGACAAAAACGATCATTTATAACCTGAATCCGTCTGATAATGAAGTGATGGCAACTATGATTGGGAATTTCAATGACGGAAGCGTTAAAGGGAAAGTACAATTTGGTTCAGGATGGTGGTTTTTAGATCAGAAAGACGGAATGACAAAGCAATTAAACGCGCTTTCGAACATGGGATTAATTAGCTGTTTTGTTGGAATGCTGACAGATTCAAGAAGCTTTTTATCGTTCCCAAGACATGAATATTTCAGACGTATTTTATGTAATCTTTTGGGAGACGAAATCAAACGTGGTGAGCTTCCAAATGACATGGAATGGATTGGAAAAATGGTTCAGGATATTTCATACAACAACGCAAAAGAGTATTTCAAATTTTAGTTAAGAATATAGAGGAAAGAAGAAAGAATTTTAGCATGCTTAATTTTCTTAATCATTAGAATCTGTGGCAAAAAAATATTTATATGAGTAAAGTAGTTGCATTTGGAGAAATTATGTTGCGTCTTTCGACGGAAAGGCATTTGCGTTTTTCACAATCTACAGCATTTGGAGCTTCTTATGGAGGCGGAGAATTTAATGTTTGTGTGTCTTTGGCAAATTATGGCTTAAATGCGGAGTTTGTAACACGATTACCTGAAAATGAAATTGGTATTTCGGCTTTAAAAGAAATGAGAAAAATGAATGTCGAATCCAAAAATATCATTTATGGAGGCGAACGTTTAGGAATTTATTTTCTGGAAACCGGTGCAGGAACTCGCGGAAGTAATGTCGTTTATGATCGTGCGCACAGTTCAATGGCAACTATTGAAAAAGGAAATATTGACTGGGAAAAAGTTCTGGAAGGCGCAAACTGGTTTCACTGGAGCGGAATTACTCCGGCAATTTCTGAAACGGCTGCCGAAGCCTGTTTAGAAGCTATTAAAGTGGCTCATAAATTGGGAATCACAATTTCATGCGACTTAAATTACAGATCAAAATTGTGGCAATATGGCAAAACTCCAAGTGATGTTATGCCGGAAATGTTGAAATACAGCACTGTTATTTTAGGGGATATTGATACCGCTTATTTCATGTTGGGAATTCCGAAAGTAAACCCGAATTATCAGGACGAAAAATCGCTTCCGGTTTTGTACTCAAAATTGTTTGATTTGATGCCGAATTTAAAAACGGTTGCGACGACTTTACGTTATTCTGTAAGTGCTTCACATCAACGAATTGGTGGTGTTTTGTTTGATGGAAAAATGATTTATCATGCAGGAATTAAAGAAGTTACTCCGGTTGTAGATCGGGTAGGAAGTGGGGATGCTTTTATGGGAGGATTGATCTACGGATTATTAGAATATCAAAATAACAATCAGAAAGCATTAGATTTTGCAGTTGCGGCTTGTTGTTTAAAACACACCATTGCAGGCGATTATAATTTGGTAACCTTAAAAGAAGTTGAAAATATGATTGATGGTAATTCGGCAGGATTAGTATCAAGATAATTAATAATATATGGCAAAATATTCAAGAATAGAAGTGGCTTTAACAATGAAGAAAAACGGAATGGTTCCACTATTTTTTCATTCAGATTTAGAAATTAGCAAAAAAGTGCTAAAAGCGTGTTATGATGGTGGTGCGAGATTAATGGAGTTTACCAGCAGAGGCGATTTTGCACATGAAGTTTTTGGAGCTTTAAACAAATATGCTTTGACCGAATTACCGGGAATGATTCTGGGAGTTGGTTCAATTACAGATGCTGCTGCAGCGTCATTGTATATGAGTTTGGGTGCTAATTTTATTGTAACGCCAGTTTTTAGAGAAGATATTGCAATTGCCTGTAATCGCCGTAAAGTATTATGGTCACCAGGATGCGGCACGCTAACGGAGATTGCCAGAGCCGAAGAATTAGGATGCGAAATTGTGAAATTATTTCCCGGAGATATTTATGGTCCTGAGTTTATAAAAGCTATAAAAGGTCCGTGTCCGTGGACGAATATTATGCCAACGGGCGGTGTTTTACCAACAGTAGAAAGTTTGACTTCATGGTTTAATGCGGGTGCATATTGCGTTGGAATCGGATCGCAATTGATATCAAAAGATATTCTGGATAACAATGATTTTGAAGGATTAAAAACGAAAGTAAGTCAGGTTATTGACATCATAAATAATATTAAAAATAAATAAGGAGTAATCATGCCAATTCCTTATTTAATTGCGTTTTTTTAGATTTTAGATTGTAATTGAACATTACGCTTGAAAAAATAATACTTGTCATTCCTCACAGCAAGTTTCTATTTATCATAAACAAGTGTAATGTTTCTTTTACAAGTTTAAAATCCTTTGATAGAAAAGCGAATAAGGTATTTATTGTGGTTATTTATAACGCTTTAAAGAAATTATAATGGAAAAAGTAAACAGATCAAACACGGAATTTTCAAAGAAACTTCCAATTAAAATAGTGCAATTTGGCGAAGGTAATTTCTTAAGAGCCTTTGTAGAATTTGCTTTTCAGAAATTAAATCAAAAAGCAGATTTTAATGCCGGAATTGCTGTTGTACAGCCTATTGATAAAGGTTTGGTCAATATGATAAACGCCCAGGACGGTTTGTACACTTTGTTTATGAAAGGAGTTAAAAAGGACGAAGAAATTCAGGAAAAAGAGTTAATCACCAATATTGTAAAAGCGGTTGATCCTTATGCTTCTTTTCAGGAATTTTTGGCTTTAGCCAAAGAAGAAGAGTTGGCTTTTATAATCTCAAATACAACAGAAGCCGGTATCGAATATATCGAATCTGATTGCGTAACAATGCAGCCTCCAGTTTCATTTCCTGCAAAATTAACCGTACTTTTATATGAAAGATTTAAGTATTTTAAAGGTGATAAATCAAAAGCGCTGACAATTATTCCATGTGAGTTAATAAATTACAACTCAGATACTTTGAAGGAAATTGTTCTGAAATATTGTGTAGATTGGAATCTGGAATCTGATTTTAAATTATGGCTGATAAATGATTGTTCTTTTCATAATACTTTGGTAGATAGAATTGTACCTGGATATCCAAAAGATCAGATTGAAGAATATAACAGTCAGTTAGAATATAAAGATGATTTGATTGTAAGCGCCGAAAGTTTCTTTTTATGGGTAATTGAAGGTGATGATAAATTGAAAGCGAAACTTCCGTTTGAAAAAACAGATTTAGATGTAAAAATAGTGGCTGATATGCAGCCGTATCGCACACGTAAAGTCCGAATTTTGAATGGAGCACATACTGCAATGGTTCCCTTTTCGTTACTTTACGGAAATGAAACCGTCAAAGAAACTGTTGATAATGCCTTTACAGGAGAATTTGTAAACAAGGCAGTTTTTGATGAAATTAATGAAACTTTAAACATGGATAAAGCGGAATTAACGAGCTTCGCTGAAGAAATATTAGACCGTTTTAGAAACCCGTTTATCAAGCATTTATTGTCTTCTATTGCTTTAAATTCAGTTTCGAAATTCAAAGTACGTGTCTTGCCAAGTTTAACCGGATATGTTGACATTCATCATAAACTTCCGGTTCATTTAACGTTTGCATTTGCGGCTTTAATTCGTTTTTATAAAGGAATCTGGAAAGGCGAAAGTTTACCCATAAATGATAGTGAAGATATTGTAACTTTCTTTGACGGACTTTGGAAATCTGATGATTATAATAAAATTGCAAGACTTACTTTGCAGAATAAAAGTTTCTGGGATGAAGATTTAACGCTAATTCCGGGCTTAACAAAAGCAATTACAACAGCTTTGGAGGAAATTGATGCAAACGGAATTGAAAAAGGTTTTGCTAATTTTCAAAAACAATTACATACTACAACTCAGAACGCTTAATCATGGAAACTCAAAAAAAAATAATAAAAGTCAACTCAGCAGATAACGTAATTGTCGCTTTAACCGATTTGGTACAAAACGAACAAATTATGTTTGAAGGAACTACCGTCTCACCAACAACTGATGTTAAAGCAAAACATAAAATCGCAGAGAAAGATTTTACAATTGGTAATGATATTATAATGTATGGTGTTTTGGTTGGAAAAGCTGCTAAACCTATAAAAAAAGGAGAAGTAATTACCATCGAAAATGTAAAACATCAAAGTGAAAAAGTTTTTGGTAAAAACGGAAATTTAGGTTGGACTCCACCAAATGTAGATCGTTGGAAAGACAAAACTTTCAACGGATACCATCGTACGGATGGACAAGTTGGAACCAAAAACGTTTGGTTGTTTTTTCCATTGGTTTTTTGTGAAAACAAAAATATCGAAAAACTGAAAGATATTTTCGAAAATGAATTAATGCCCAAAAAAGAAGTTTCTTATAAAAATTTGTTACGCTCTTTAATTGAAGAAAAAAGCGTAGAAGAGGTTTCGGATAAAAATTTAAATGAAAATCTTTTAGATAATGTCGAAGTAAAATTTATCAATCATCAAGGTGGTTGTGGAGGGATTCGACAAGATTCAGAATTGTTGGCAAAACTGCTTGCAGGATATGTGAACAACCCAAATGTTGCAGGTGCAACTGTTTTAAGTTTAGGTTGCCAAAATTTGCAAGTTGATATTTTTAAAAAGGCATTGAAAGAAATGAGTCCGAATAGTGATAAAGAAATTTTGATCTATGAGCAACAACAAATTGGAACTACTGATCAAATGTTTCAAATGGTGATTAAAGATTCTTATGAAGCTATTAAAAGAGCCAACAAAATTGAACGCAAACCTGCTCCTCTTTCAAAGCTAAGTATTGGTTTAGAATGTGGAGGGTCTGACGGGTTTTCAGGAATTTCCGCTAATCCGGCATTAGGAATTGTTTCAGATATTTTTGCAGCTTTGGGAGGGAAAACAATTTTGGCAGAGTTTCCAGAATTATGTGGCGTTGAGCAAGAATTGATGAACCGATGTGTGGACGAAGAAAAAGCAGATAAGTTTTTAACTTTAATGAAAGCTTTTGAAAAATCAGTTGTAGATGCAGGTTCAGGGTTTGATATGAATCCATCTCCGGGAAACATCAAAGACGGATTAATTACAGATGCAATGAAATCTGCTGGCGCAGCTAAAAAAGGCGGAACTTCACCTGTTGTAGATGTTTTAGATTACGGAGAATATATTTCAAAACCAGGATTAAATCTTTTAAATACCCCAGGAAATGACGCAGAATGTACCACAGGATTGGTGGGATCGGGCGCAACAGTTGTTTTATTTACCACAGGTTTAGGAAATCCGATGGGAAATCCGATTGCACCCGTTGTAAAAATTTCTTCGAACACGGCATTAATTAATAGAATGTCTGATATTATCGATGTAAATGCCGGAACGGTGATTACTGGTGAAAAAACCATTACCGAGGTTGGAGCAGAAATAGTAGATTACATTATAGAATTGGCGAGCGGAAACGTAGAAACAAAAGCAGACCAGTTGAAACAAGATGTATTTATTCCTTGGAAAAGAGGAGTTTCGTTATAAAAAGTTTACCATATAAAAAAAATAAGCTCATTTAACAATGAGCTTATTTTTTTTACCATTAAGAGATTAAGAAAAATTAAGCTCGACGGTTTTATTTTTCTACTTTCGGATAGCTATCGGCATAAAAAGATTAATAGGATGTCTTAAAAACAGCCACGAATTCACGAATGATTGCGCGTAATAAATTAGAATAATTCGTGAATTCGTGGCTATTTTTTAAGGCACGGTTTTATATTTACTTAAGTAAAAATAAGCTCATTTAACAATGAGCGTATTTTTTTTCTTTTTGTCACCATTAAGATATTAAGTTTCATTAAGCGTAATGCTTAATTTTCTAATGTCTTAATAGTGAAATGAAGTTAAAGGAAGTAAAGCTTAATTTTTCTTAATCTCTTAATGGTAAAGAAAAAAAACTAAGAGGTAGTTCTTGACGATGATTTACGAATGTGTAATTCCGGAGCAAGTACTACCTTTTTTTCGATTTTGATTGTATTGGTTTTATCAACTTGTTCTAAGAATACTCTTGCTGACATTTTACCCATTTCAAGTGGAGACTGATCAACAGAAGTTATAGACAATTCCATGAATTTGGTAAAAGGTTCATTACTGAAACCCGCTACACAAAAGTCTTTGGGAATACTGATATTGCGTTCTTTTAGCTCCTGAATGGCGCCTAAAGCGGCAAAATCACTCGAAGAAAATATAGCATCCGGACGAGTTTCTAATTTTAACAAAGTATCAATAGCTTGTTTTCCGGCATCAACACTACTTTTGGTATGAATAACGTACTCTTCCTTAAAAGTCATTCCATTATCCAGTAAAGCCTGTTTGTAGCCTAAGAAACGATTTTCGAATATTTCAAGAGATTGATCTCCAGAGAAATGAGCAATACAACGGCAACCTTCATCTATTAAATGTTTTGTGGTAATATATCCGCCTTTAAAGTCATTGATTGTTACAGAGCTTACGCCTTCAATATGTTTGCTTCGGTCAAAAAAGATCAACGGAACATTTTTCTCTAAAACATTACGAAAAGCACTATCATTTTCGTTAGTCACATCTGTAACCGACATGATGATTCCGTCTACTTGTGCGTCAATTAAGGTATATAGATTTTCATTTTCTCTTTTTGGATCTTCATGAGTCTGACAAATAATAACCTGATAACCATGCGGATGAAGTTCTTCTTCAACACCTCTAATTACAGAAGCAAAGAAGTTGCTATCAATACGAGGAACAATTACACCTATATTATTACTACGACCGCTTTTTAAGGCTAATGCAAGTTTATTTTGCTTATAGTTCATCGATGCAGCGGTTTTAAGAACCAGCTCACGTGTACTCTCTTTTATCTTCGGATTGTTGTTTAAGGCTCTTGAAACAGTAGCAGCAGTGATATTTAATTTCTCGGCAATATCATAAATGGTTATTTTTTCGCTCATTCAAAAAGTGTTTCAAATTAATTGTTAGACAAAAATACATTTTTTTTTATTATCAAAATATAAAATGTTATCGATTACTATTATAGACTAACTAAAACGTTTTCTGTCCTATTATGGTAAATAATTAGGAATATTTTTGTGTTAAATGTAAATATAGTTCATAATAAAAATTAAATATATAAATATTTTCGAAATAAATTTGCGGTATTAAAAAATTTTTCTACTTTCGTGTAATCGATTACATAAATATTGATTTTATGTTTGGAAAATCAAAAAATTACCTGCAAATGATTATAAATAAGTCTATAGTGTCAAAATCAGTTGTTATTTGTAGCCTGCTTGCAATGTCATTTTTTTCTTGTGGAAAACAAGTTTCTAATGTTTCAGAAGCTGATCCGTGGAAAAAGATGGATTTAATTGTAAAAAGCATTCCTCAAACACACTTTTTAGATAAGACTTATAATGTTATGGATTATGGCGCTGTAGCGGATGGAAAAACATCAAATACAACCATTTTTGAAAAAGCGATTAAAGCTTGTGCTGAAAATGGAGGCGGAAAAGTTCTTGTGCCAAATGGAAAATACCTGACAGGACCTATACATTTAGAAAGTAATGTCAATTTGCATCTGGATGATAAAGCGGAGATTCTGTTTAGCATTGATTCAAAAGAATATCCTTTAGTGCATACTTCATTTGAAGGAACAGAATTAATGAATCATTCACCTCTTATTTATGCAAAAAATAAAACGAATGTTGCCATAACCGGAAAAGGAACATTAAACGGACAAGCAAATAATACCAATTGGTGGATTTGGGCTGGAAGCAAAATGTACGGTTGGCAAAAAGGAACTCCATCTCAAAATGATCCGCTTAATAGAATTAGTTTAATCGAAATGGCCGAAAAAGGTATTCCGGTTTCTGAAAGAATTTTTGGAGAAGGACATTATTTACGTCCCAGTTTTATTGAATTTTTTGAATGTAACACGGTTTTAGTAAAAGATATTACGGTGATTAATGCTCCGTTTTGGATTTTACATCCTATAAAGTCCAATAATGTAATTGTCGACGGAGTAACAGTCAATAGCCACGGGCCGAATAATGATGGTTGTGATCCTGAATATTCTCAAAACGTAATCATCAGAAATTGCACTTTTAATACCGGAGACGATTGTATTGCTATAAAATCCGGAAGAGATGCTGATGGAAGACGTGTTGGGATTCCGAGTAAAAACATCATTGTTCAGAATTGTAAAATGATTGATGGTCACGGTGGCGTAGTGATGGGAAGCGAAATATCTGCCGGAGTAAACAATGTTTTTGTTGAAAATTGTGTTATGGATAGTCCAAATTTGGAAAGAGCAATCAGAATTAAAACCAACTCTAAACGAGGCGGAACAACGGAGGATATTTATGTTCGAAATCTTGAAGTGGGAACTGTAAAAGAATGTGTTTTGAGAGCGACTATGTTTTATGATGTATATGGCAGTCAGTCCGGAAATTTTATACCCGCAATCAAAAATATCAGCCTTGAAAATATTAAAGTCAAAAATGGTGGAAAATATGGAATTCTCGCCGATGGTTACAAAGAATCTCCTATAGAGAATATCAGCTTTAAAGATGTCGTAATCGAAAAAGTAGACTCTGTTTATTCTTTAAAAAACGTAAAAAATATAAATTTTATAAGCACTTATATCAATGGAAAGAAAGTAGAATCGATTAAAAATTAAAAAAGAAAACTATCAATTAACCAAACCATTAACCTAACTATGAATATTAAACAATTATCAAAGAAAAAAATAAAATACAATCTTGTGTTTTTATTTTTCCTCAATTTCCTTTTGAGTACTACTATGAACGCTCAGTCGACGGTGGTAGAAGGAAAGATTACTGATGCTGCAGGATTATCACTTCCGGGTGTAAATATCCAGGAAAAAGGAACTAAAAACGGAACTTCGACAGATTTTGAAGGAAGTTTTAAAATAAATGTTGCAAGCAATAAAGCAGTTTTGATTATCAGCTATTTGGGTTTTCAGACTCAGGAAGTTAGTGTTGCCGGAAAATCTAAAGTAAATGTAAGTCTTTCAGAACAATCCAATTCGCTTAACGAAGTTGTGGTTGTAGGTTACGGATCTGTAAAAAAGACAGATTTAACCGGAGCAGTAAACACTTTATCCGCTGCAAAAATCACAGAAAGAAATGTTACGAACCCAATGGAAGCAATTCAGGGGGGTATTGCCGGAGTTCAGGTAACGTCTAATTCTGGCCGAATTGGTGATGGTTTCAACGTTATTATTAGAGGTGCAAACTCTATTAATAAAGATGGCTCTAAACCACTTTTTGTTGTCGATGGTGTTCCAACAGATAATATCGACTTTTTGAATCCGCAGGATATTGCCAGAATGGATGTCTTGAAAGATGCTTCTTCGGCAGCAATTTACGGTTCAAGAGGAGGAAGCGGAGTTATAATTGTTACGACCAAAAGCGGTACAAATGCCAAAGCCGGTGTAACAGTTTCTTATGATAGCTCTTACGGAAACAAACAAGCGGTGAGATTGCCTAAATTAATGAGTCCTGAAAAATGGTGGTATTATCATCAATCGGCGTTTTTAGCGACTACAATTTCGGCTTCGAATCCAACATTTAATGATATCAATCCAACGGAATTGAATACGGCAGTTGGTCAGGCAGGAACAAATCCGGTTTTGTTTCAAAGAGTAGCTAACAACCAAAGTTATAATTGGCAGGACGCAGTTCTAAAAGGTGGAATGACTCAGAATAATTATCTGAATATTACCGGTCGTGCCGATAATGGTTTGTCTTATAACATAGGTCTTGGTGTACAAAAAGAAACCGGAGTTATTGACAATGAAGGTATCGATAAATACAATTTTAAGGCAGGTTTGAATCATAAGATAAACGATAAAATTTCGTTTGGAGTTAACCTTACGATTTCTAAAACCGATGAACAATTAGGAAGCGCAACTGCAATGCAGGAAGCTTTTAGACAAAATCCTTTTACATCGCCTTGGGCAATTGATGCCGATGGAAACGAAATTGTGGGTACTTATGCGCAACAACCGGGAACATTAAGATATCCTAACGGAAGTCTTGCAATCAATAAAACAGGCTCATATAATCCACTTTTGGAAATTGCAAATTCTGCAGATGAAATCAAAAGATTTACTACAATTGGTAATTTATTCGGAGAGTATAAATTTACAAATTGGCTGTCTTTCAAATCAACTTTCTCAGCAGGTTCTATGAATGCAAGAGAAGGAAGATCACTTGGTGCTCAAACAGATTTTGGACTTAAAAACAAAAGTTTACCATCTGGAGATGTAACCAATGTTCAAAATTTTAATTATACTTGGGACAACCAATTTAATATCAACTATACATTAAAAGAAAATCACGTTTTCAATGTTTTATTACTTCAGAGTTTCTACTCTAATACTACTGAAACTTATTTTCAATCTTCAAGAGAAAATCCTTTCGAAACAGGATTTTACAATTTGGGTTCAGGAGCACAGCCAACTTACAATTTAACGCCTTCGGGATCTATTGCTATAATTCCGTCAGGAGTATTTATTCCATATTCTAAAAATACATTAGAATCTTATGCCGCTCGTTTAAACTATACTTACAAAGGACGTTATTTATTAACAGCATCAGTACGTTATGATGGTTCTTCTGTTTTATCTGATAGTAATAAATGGACAGCTTTCCCTTCTGTAGCTGTGGGTTGGAATATCAATCAGGAATCATTTTTGAAGAATGTATCTTTTATTTCTAATTTAAAATTAAGAGGAAGTGTTGGTTATACCGGAAACGATAACGTTGCACCATATTCAAGTTTAAGTGTTTTAAAAGTGCCGACTTATTATGATTTTAACGGTACTGCGGCAAACGGTTATACTTCTTCAAGTTTAGGAAATACTGATCTTACGTGGGAAAAAACCAGAGAGGTGAATTTAGGTTTAGACTTCGGATTTGCTAAAAACAGAATCTCAGGAAGTGTAGATGTTTACGATCGTTTATCAAAAGATTTATTGTTTCAACAAGCTTTACCGTTAGAAATTGGAGTTCCTACAATTACTTCAAATGTGGGTTCTATCAGCAATAAAGGTATTGAGGTTGCTTTGGTAACAAAAAATATTCAGACTAAAAATGTGTCTTGGGAAACCAGTTTTACTTTCACTAAAAATATAAACAAATTAGAGTCTATTTACGGACAAGATAAAGTGGATGATGTTGGAAACAATTTATTTATCGGCGAAAACATTCACTCGTACTACAATTATGTTTTTGATGGCGTATGGCAGGAAAGCGAAGCTGCAAAAGCTCTTTCTTATGGTCAGAAACCTGGAGAAGCAAGAGTAAAAGATTTGAATAACGATGGTAAAATAGATGCTAATAATGACAGAGCTATTTTAGGAAATTACGATCCAAAATGGTCAGGAAGTTTTTCTACGACATTAAAAGTAAAACAATTTGATTTGTCTATGTCATTGATCACCAATCAGGGAATGACTGTATTTAGTGGTTTCCACGATAATTTTGCCGATGTTACGGACAGAGGTCGTCAAAAATTAGATCTTGATGATTGGTACATTCCTGCAAATGGAGCCGGTATTGCGCCACAATATTCAAACACAAACCCGTTACCGCGTGGAGCAGGAGTTTATTATGATACTAATAACGTTGCTTTTTACAAAAATGCATCATTTGTCAAAGTTCAAAACATAGCTTTAGGATATAGTTTGGACAATGATCTGGTAAATAAATTGAAACTTAAAAGCATGCGTTTTTATGTAAATGTGCTGAATCCGTTTGTAATTACACCTTATGAAGGGTACGATCCGGAATGGGCAACTGCGGCTTTAGCAGTGAATCGTGTGTCGACAATGACAGTTCAAATGGGATTAAGTTTAAAATTTTAAATTAGAAAAAATGAAAAAATTAATAGTAGCTATACTAATACTTGGAACGACACTTAATTCTTGCTCCGATTTTATTGAGGAAGACAATCGTTCTTACGGTTCTGCAGAGCAATACTTTTTGACTGCTGCAGGTTTTGAGTCCTTAATAAATACAAATTACGCGACTTTAAAAGATATTTACGGAGGTGATCCGTGGTTGTTTGAAGCAGGAACAGATATGTATTCTGAAGGAAGAAATCAGGAACCGGAAGGACTTGCAAAATATTTGACCTTATCATCGTCATCTGCAGGAGTAGATCAATTGTACAGAACTTGTTACATCGCCATTCAGCAAGCTAATAAAGGATTGTATTATTCGACTCTTACGGAGAAATCAAGCACGTTGGATACCAGAATTGGAGAGCTTAAATTTTTAAGAGCAAATGCTTATTTTCTGTTAGTTCAAACTTATGGAGGAGTTCCGCTTGTTTTGGAAAACATCAATACAGCAGTAACTTCATTTGACAGAAATTCGGCAGAAGAAATATATACTCAGGTTTTAAAAGACCTTAACGAAGCGCTTCCGGCGGTTAGCACTGCAGCTTATAATGGAAGAGTTAATAAAAGAGCCGTTCAGGATTTATTGGCAAAAGTATATTTGACAAAAGGGTATGAAACTTTTGGAACTCCGGCAGATTTTACAACAGCTGCTGCATTGGCAGATCAGGTAATTGGCGGACAAGCTTTAGCGGTTTCTTTTGATAATGTGGTAAAACCAGGAAACGAAATGAATGCTGAAACGATCTTTTCAGTTCAGTTTTCGGTTGCTTCAAATGCAACCGGAACTACAGCTTTGGGAAGTTCGCAAAACTATTGGTTCAGTTCGTATTTAGGAGCTGCAGCGGCAGGAAATCCTTATCCTAACAGAAGTTACACACTTTGTCCTACGGTTTATGCTTTGTCATTATATGAAAAAGGAGATAAACGTTGGGAAGGGACTTTTATGAACGAAATCTACAGCAGATATTATGATTATTATGATGTAGCCGACAAAGCTGCTTTGAAAATTACAGATTTCTACGAGCCAAAATGGTTTACAACAGCAGATAGAGATGCGTGGGTATTAGCAAATACGTCAAGAATGGTAGATCCGGCAAAATTCAGATACCACAATTGGGGAACTTATTCGTCAGCAGCGGCTTCAGGAGGAGATTACAACTTGATTCCGGTTCGTAAATTCGATGATCCAAAAGCACCTTACAGCGGTGCAACAAGTGCAAATTATAATACAACACCAATAACGCCAGCGACAAACAGAAGCAGCACACGTGATTTTATTATATCAAGACTTGGAGAGACGTATCTAATTGCCGCAGAAGCTTATTTTAAAGCAGGTAATACTGGAACCGCATTAGTACGTTTAAACGAAGTAAGAAGAAGAGCAGGAGGCGGAGTAGCAGGAACAATTCCGGTATTGACGTCAATTGATATCAACACAATATTAGACGAAAGAGGTAGAGAATTATTAGGTGAATATCACCGTTGGTTCGACTTAAAACGTACAGGAACTTTGGTAGAAAGAACCGTTTTATACAACCCTAAAGTTACATCAACAAATGCTTTTGCAGGAAAAGCTGGTAATCTTAAAATTTTAAGACCAATACCACAATCAGCATTAGATTTGAACAGAAGTAAAAATTATCCTCAAAACCCGGCATATTAGTAATTTGATAAAAGTTATGCCATAGATTAAATTTATTAAAAAAGATTCTTTGCCACGAATTTCACGAATTCTCACTAATTAATCGTGATGATTTATGATAATCGAACATAAAAAATCATTTTAATCTTTGGAATCTGTGGCAAATAAAATGGCAAAAGTAATGTCACAGATTAAGCACAGTGATTTGCGAAAATTTGTGCAATTCGTGGCAAAAAAAGAATCTAAGTTTTTATAATTAGTGTTTTTGAAGAAGTTAAAAAGGAGTTTGATCGCATATCAAACTCCTTTCTTAACTAAGAATTGAAGTTTTAGAAATGAATAAAATCGTACTGTTTTTGGTATTGTATGCAACGGCGATTTCTGCACAAAGCAAGTTTGCGGTCGATACTTCTTATACCATAAAGAGCACTTATAATAAATTGATTAAGCAATATCCATTTATCACAATTGCGGAGTCAGAAAAGAATAAAAATGTTGCTAAAATTTATAATCTTGTTTACAATCAAAAGCAAAATAGAGCATTACATTTAGATGCTTATTTTTATAAAAAAGAAAAACTAAATCCGGCCGTAATTATGATTCATGGCGGTGGCTGGAGATCAGGAAATAAAAGTCAGATGCAGGTTATGACACAGGAAATAGCGTCAAAAGGATATTCTTGTTTTGCAGTTGAATACAGATTATCGCTTGAAGCGAAATATCCGGAAGGGATTTATGATATTAAAAATGCAATTAAATTTATAAAAGATAATGCTAAAAAGTTTCATGTAGATCCAAACAAAATTGCAATTTTAGGATGCTCTTCGGGAGGTCAAATGGCAGCTTTGATTGGTACAACAAATGGAGATTTAGCTTTTGAAGATGCACTGAATAAAAGTAAATCTTCGTCAAAAGTAAATGCAATTATCGATGTAGACGGAATTTTAGCGTTTAAACATCCGGAATCAAAAGAAGGAGAAATGGCGTCATTTTGGCTAAAAGGTACTTATGAAGAAAATCCGGAGAACTGGAAAAATGCTTCGGCTTTAAGTCATACCAATAAAAATACGCCGCCTATATTATTTATAAACAGTAGTTTTGATAGGTTTCATGCCGGAAGAGATGATATGATTACCATTTTAAAGGAGAATGGAATCTATAACGAATTAAAAACAATTGAAAATTCGCCACATTCCTTTTGGTTTTTCCAACCTTGGTTTGATGAAATGATACAGTATACAATACAATTTTTAAACAAAATATTTAAATAAATTTTATAAAATGAAAATAGTAATAACCTTATCAGCGGTATTAGTTTTTGGACTTTCGGCTTGTAAAGCACAAAATAAATACGACATTAAAACGGCTAAAACCTATGCTGAATTATCCGTAAAAACAGATGGAAAATGGGAAGGCAGAAAGTACATTGGTGGAACCGTTTTTAAAAACGTTGATAAACTAAAATTAGCACCGGAACATACAGATCATTCTTTTGATATTCGTTATGAAGGTCCGGGTTGGGAAAACAACAGAATTGGATATCGTTTGTATTTAGACTGGAGAAATGCAATTGATATTTTCGGAAAAAAGACATCAGCAATAGTTTTGCCACAAGTTGGGCAGGATAATTTTGATTCATATCACGAAATGAGCGATTGGGGAGCTGACATTCTGAAAGCCGGAAAAGGAATCGGAATTGGGTCAATTGATCGTTATCTAAACAACGAAAAACTGCATTTTCATGAAGTAGATTCAACTTTGGCAAATGTCGAAAATAAAGGAAATGAATCGAAAGTAAAAGTACGTTATTACGGATGGAAAACAGCTTCTGATAAAATTGATTTTACTACAGAATTAACCATTAAACCGGACCAGCTTTATACAGAACATAAAATTCAGGCTTCAAAAGAAATTAAAGGAATCTGCACCGGAATCGTAAAACAAAAGAATGCTGAATTACTTAAAAAAGAAAGCAAGAATAAAAAGTGGGCTTATCTGGCAACTTATGGAGAACAGTCTTTAGTTCCGGATAAATTAGGAATGGCAATTTTTTATCAAATAAATGAAATTGAAAATGTTGCCGATACGGATTTAGATTATCTTATCGTCTTTAAACCAACAACCAAAGCACATTCTTTTTACTTTTTAGGCGCGTGGGAACAAGAACAAAACGGAATTAAATCGAAAGAAGAATTTGTAAAGTATTTAGATGAAAAACTGGAATTATTGAATAAGAAAGGTAAAATGTAAATTTTGTTTTGCCACTCCCGATAGCTATCGGGATAAAAGGATTAAAATGATTTTTTTTCACGCAGATTCTGCAGATTTAAGCAGATTTAATTTGAAAATAAATTGCGAATAAGTATCTGCGCATATCTGTTTAAATCGTTTTAAAATCTGCGTGAAATAAAAATGCGACAGATTTGAATGATTTTTTTCACGCAGATTCTGCAGATTTAAGCAGATTTAATATGAAAAATAAATTGCGGATAAGTATCTGCGCATATCTGCTTAAATCGTTTTAAAATCTGCGTGAAATAAAAATGCCACAGATTAAAAGGATTAAAAAGATTTTTTTTCACGCAGATTCTGCAGATTTTAGCGGATTTAATTTGAAAAATAAATTACGAATAAGTATCTGCGCATATCTGCTTAAATCGTTTTAAAATCTGCGTGAAATAAAAATGCCACAGATTAACGGATTAAAAATAAAATCTGCTCAATCTGCCAAACCTGCGAGAAAAAATAATACAAACAAATTCCATGCTTAAAAATGTTTCCATAAAATATACCAATTGGGTAATTGTTTTTCTTCTGTTCAGCAGTAGTTTAATAATGGCGCAAAATAAATATGCTATTTCTAAAGATTTAAAATGGTCTGAAAAAACGGCGCTTTCTATTTTAAACAATTATCCAAATGCCTGGCAAATTGATGCAAACGAAAAGCCAAAATGGGATTATAAAATGGGATTTTTATTGTTTTCTTTCGAAAAATTATATCAAAAAACAAACGACTCAAAATACCTGAATTACATAAAAGAATATGCGGATGAAATGATCGACAGTTCTGGAAATATTAAAAAGTATGACGAGAAAGAATACAATATTGATTATGTAAATCCGGGCAAAATTCTTTTTAATTTATATGATTTGACGAAAGACAATCGGTATCAAAAAGTAATTGTTCAATTAAGGAAACAACTTGAAAATCAACCCAGAACGGCAAGCGGCGGATTTTGGCACAAACAAATTTATCCCAATCAAATGTGGATTGATGGTTTGTGTATGGCAGAACCTTTTTATACACAATATACGGTTAAGTACGAAAATGGAAAAAGTCTGGATGATATTGCCAAACAATTCGAATTGGTTCAGAATCATTTGGTAGACAAAAAAACGGGTTTGGTTTATCAATGTTGGGACGAAAGCAAACAAATTGCGTGGGCAAATCCGGAAACGGGAACATCGCCAACAATCTGGGGACGAGGAATTGGATGGTACATGATGGCTTTAGTGGAAACACTGGATTATTATCCAAAATCACATCCAAAATATGAAACTTTAGTAGGTTATTTGAATCAGATATCAAAAAGTGTATTGCAATATAAAAGTTCTTCTGGATTATGGTATCAAGTGGCAGATAAACCGGAATTAAAAGGAAATTATTTAGAACCTTCAGCTTCAGCGATGATTATTTATGCTTTGGCAAAAGGCAGTAATAAAGGTTATTTAGCGTCAAATTATAAAAAAACGGCACAGAAATCATTCGATGCTTTTATAAAAGAATTTGTAAAAGTTGGAGAAAATGGTGAAGTAAATATTCTGAATGTTTCGCCAAGTATTGGTCTGGGAGGAAAACCTTTTAGAGATGGCACAAATGAATATTATATTAGCGGAAAAACAAAAGATAATGGTTCTCCGGCTTTAGCGGCATTTTTGTTGAGTGCGCTTGAATTAGATAAGTAGAAATAAAAATATAGTTGAAATGAAAAATAATAAAAAACAAGGTTATTTAGCATCTGTTTTATTGATCTGTTTGATGACATTTACGAGTTGTAAAGTGACTTCGCAAGAACCTGCAAATAGGGATATTGTTATTTCTAAAGATATGAAATGGTCTGATAGAATGGCTTTAACGGTAATGAAACGCCATCCTGAAGCTTATATGATTGACGATGCCAAGACTCCAAAATGGGATTATGTTCACGGTTTGGTTTTGCATTCTATCGAAGAATTGTACAAACAAAATCCAGATCCAAGATATCCGGTTTATATAAAAGGATATGTAGATTCTTTTGTTGAAAATGATGGAAGTATTAAGACTTATGATCTTGATAATTATAATATTGACATGGTGGTTTCCGGTCGTTTACTTTTTAAGATTTACGAAACTACTAAAGAAGAAAAATACCTGAAAGCATTACAATTGTTACGCAAACAATTGACAGAACAACCCAGAACGGAAAGTGGCGGATTCTGGCACAAAAAAATATATCCAAACCAAATGTGGTTAGACGGTTTGTATATGGGAGAACCATTTTATGCCGAATACACAACGGCTTTCGAAAACGGAAAACAATTAGACGACGTTGCAAAACAATTTGAATTGATTCAAAAACACGCGACAGATCCTAAAACAGGTTTATTGTATCACGCTTGGGATGAAAGCAAACAAATGGCTTGGGCAAATAAAGAAACGGGAACTTCGCCAAACTTCTGGTCAAGAGCCTTAGGATGGTATGCTATGGCGCTTGTGGATGTTTTGGATTATTTCCCTAAGGATCATCCCAAACAAAAAGAGCTTGTGGGATATTTGAATAATGTTTCGGAAGCTTTGGCAAAATATCAGGATAAATCGGGTTTATGGTATCAGGTAACGGATAAAGGAAATAAAGAAGGAAATTATCTTGAAGCATCAGGATCATCGATGTTTGCTTATGCTTTTGCAAAAGGGGCAAACAAAGGATATTTGCCTTCAAAATATAAAAAATTAGCCAATAAAGCTTTTGATGGTTTAACGAAACAATTGATAAAAGTCGATGCCGATGGAGGAATTACCTTAACACAAGCTTGCGCCGTAGCGGGTCTGGGCGGAAAACCATATCGTGATGGTTCATATGAATATTACGTTAAGGAACGAAAAAAAGACAACGATCCTAAAGCAACCGGACCTTTTATTTTGGCTGCTTTAGAATTGAATCGATAATTTGAAAATAAGGAATGAACGTAAAGTGTGTCATTTCGACGGAGGAGAAATCACACGCGGGATTCGACAAAGATTGGCGATTTTGATTGTGGAGTTTCTTTATGTGATTTCTCTCTTCGGTCGAAATGACAAATTAAACGAAAACATTCTCATGAAAACGAGTGCCCTAGCCCCGATAGAAGTGGAAATCCTTTTATGGCGGGGTTCGCCATAAAAGATTGAAATGTATAGCGGGAAATAGCTCCAAAAAAATATAAAAATAACAATGAAAAACACAAAAGTCCTTTTCCTTTTATGGTCAATATTCGTGATGCAAAAAACTTTTGCTCAGGTTTGGGTGCCGGATAATGGAGATGGAACTTATACAAATCCTATAATTCATGCCGATTATTCGGATCCTGATGTTGTCAGGGTTGGAGATGATTTTTATATGACAGCTTCTTCTTTTAATTGTATTCCGGGATTACCAATTTTACATTCTAAAGATCTGGTAAACTGGAAAATTATAGGATATGCACTTAGCAAACAACCGCCATTTGAAACGTATAATAAAGTACAGCCTGGAAATGGAGTTTGGGCACCTAGTATTACTTTTCATAACAATGAATTTTATATTTATTATCCTGATCCTGACTTTGGAATTTATATGATAAAAGCCAAAAAAGCAGAAGGACCTTGGTCAGAACCGCTTTTGGTAAAAGCCGGATTGGGTTTGATAGATCCAAGTCCGTTATGGGATGATGACGGAAAAAATTATTTGGTTCATGCCTTTGCAGGAAGTCGGGCACAAATTAAAAGTCTGTTGGTCGTTTGCAGTATGAATGCTGACGGAACTGTTATCAATAATGATGAGGTAATGGTCATTGACGGACATGAAACTGAAGGGACTATTGAAGGCCCAAAATTCTATAAGCGAAATAAGTATTACTATATTTTTGCTCCTGCCGGCGGCGTTGCTACAGGATGGCAAACGGTTTTGAGATCAAAAAATGTTTATGGCCCTTATGAAAAAAAGAAAGTTCTCGAACAAGGAAAAACAACTATAAACGGCCCACATCAAGGTGCGTGGGTACAAACACAAACGGGCGAAGACTGGTTTATACATTTTCAGGATAAAGGGGCTTATGGACGAATCGTACATCTGGAACCTATGAAATGGGTGAATGATTGGCCAGTTATGGGAGAGGATTTCGATAAAAACGGAATTGGAGAACCAGTTACAAGATTCAAAAAACCGGATGTTGGAGGGAAATATCCAATAGAAGTTCCCGCAACATCAGATGAATTTAACGAACCTAAATTAGGTTTACAATGGCAATGGCAGGCAAATTCTCAAATCAATTGGGGATTTCCAACGAGTTTGGGATATTTGAATTTATTTTGTTTGCCAACGATTAAGAACGATCAGAAGATATTTGACGCTCCAAACTTATTATTGCAAAAATTCCCTGCTGAAGAATTTTCGGCTACAGCCAAATTAACTTTCAATGCGAGAATAAATGGCGAATCGACCGGACTTATAATTATGGGATTGGATTATAGTTATTTGTGTTTGAAGAATGAGAACGGAAAATTATATCTGAATCAGAAAACAGGAAGGTTCGATAAAAAAGTTTGGGAAACGGAGACAACACCAATTTCGATAAAAGATAATATACTATATCTGAGAGTAAAAGTTAAAAAAGGAGGTATTTGCAGTTTCTTTTATAGCTTAGACGATAAAAAATATCAATCGATAGGAAATGAATTTGTAGCCAAAGAAGGAAAATGGATTGGGGCTAAAGTAGGACTTTTTGCCTTGAGCGAAAAAATTACAAATGATTCCGGAAATGTTGCCGTCGATTGGTTTAGAGTAACAAACTAAAAAATAATAAAACACAGTAAATTGACATAATGTTTTAGTTTTTTGAAAAAAACGGCTTGTATAAATTACATCTGTTGAATTAATTTTAAAAATTGATACCTGAATATGTTTGTAGGAAAAATAACAATTTAAAATAAGGTTAAAATGATTTTGTTGAAAAAAAACTCAAAACATCAAGTTTAAAAACATATTAAAATGATTAGAATAAAAAAATACATTATCCTGGTTTTATGTGGTATAAGTTTTATGGCAACTGCACAGAACACGTTTAAGAACTGGCCTGATATTATTCGTAAAAATGATGCAGCTTGGTTTGCTTCGGCGGAAGCTAAAAATATTGCGGAGAATGTTTTGCTTTACCAAAGAAATATTGGAGGATGGCCAAAAAATATCCAAATGCAAAATCCGCTTAGTGAGACGGAGAAACAAAAACTAATTGCTTTAAAAACTGATTTGCATGAGATTACAACAGATAACGGTGCAACGTGTCAGGAAATGCTTTTTATGTCTAAAATGTATGCACAGGTTAAGGACGAGAGATACAAAGATTCTTTCTTAAAAGGACTAAATTATTTGTTTGAAGCCCAATATAAAAACGGTGGATGGCCTCAGTTTTACCCTCTTAAAAAAGGCTATTATACGCATATTACTTACAATGATGATTCAATGGTTAATATATTGAATATCATGAAACAAGTAGGTGAAGAAACTGATTTTTATAGCATTAAACCATCAAAGGAAATTGTCAAAAAAGCCAGAAAATCTTTTGATATAGGAATTGATTGTATCTTAAAAACGCAATACAAACAAAACGGAGTTTTAACTGCTTGGTGTGCCCAGCATGACGAAAATACTTTGGCTCCAGCCAAAGCACGAGCCTATGAATTACCTTCGCTAAGCGGGAAAGAATCGGCTAAGATTGTTTTGCTTTTGATGTCGATCGATAAACCTACTTCGGAAATTATTACAGCGGTTAAAAGTGCTCAGGCTTGGTTCGAGAAAACTAAAATCACAAATCTTGAAGAGAAACGAGTTCTAAATGACGAAGAAAAAATCATTGACAAAAAAATGATTGTTATACAAAATACAGCACCAATTTGGGCAAGATTTATGGAGTTGGACAATAACGAACCATTCTTTTGCGATCGCGATGGTGTAAAAAAGAAATCATTGGACGAGATTGGTGCAGAACGCAGAAATGGATATGCATGGTACACGGATGAACCAAAAGAAGTCCTTAAAAAATATCCGGCTTGGGCGATTAAAAATGGTGTAAAAGTCTCTTCAAAAGAAACATCGGATAAAAAAAAAGATAACTTAATAACGGTTGCATTAGACGGTTCCGGTGATTTTACAAAAATTCAGGATGCTATAAATGCTTGTCCATCATTTCCGTATGAAAAAGTTACCGTCTTTATAAAAAACGGAATCTACAATGAAAAAGTTCGGATTCCGGAATGGAACACACATTTGGCTTTAATTGGAGAAAGTAAGGAGAATACGATTATTAGTTTTGATGATAATTTTTCGAAAATCAATTCAGGTCGAAACAGTACTTTTTTTACCTACACGGTTTTAGTAGAAGGTGATGATTTTTCGGCTTCCAATTTGACGATAAAAAACGCTTCTGGCGATAACGGGCAGGCGATTGCACTGTCTTTGGTGGCAAATAGGGCTCAGGTTTTAAATTGTAATATTCTGGGAAATCAGGATACTTTGTACTTATCGGGAAAAGATGCAAAACAATATTTTAAAGAATGTTATATTGAAGGTACAACCGATTTTATTTTTGGAAGTGCGACTGCTTTATTCGAAAACTGCGTGATTCATAGTCTTAAAAATTCCTATATCACTGCGGCTTCAACACCTCAGGATATTGTTTTTGGTTTTGTTTTTAAAGATTGCAAACTCACAGCAAATCCATCAGCAACGGCAGTTTACTTAGGAAGACCGTGGCGTATTTATGCAAAAACGGTTTACATCAATTGCGATATGGGAAAACATATAAGACCTGAAGGCTGGGAAAACTGGTCAAAACCCGAAGCAGAGAAAACGACTTTCTACGCCGAGTATAATTGCAAAGGCGAAGGTTTTCAGCCCGCAAAAAGAGTTACCTGGTCGCATCAGCTTCAGCAGAATGAAGCAGATAAATATACAATCGAAAACATTCTGAAAGACTCAATTGCAAATTGGTATTCAAGATAAAAAGATGGCGCACGGATTTGGCGGATTAAACGGATTTACACTGATTTTTTATTATTTAAAACGTGTAAAATAAACCCGCGAAAATCCGTTAAAATCTGTGGGCTAAAAAAAGCAACAATTATGAATTTGAAATATTTAATTTTTCTGTTGATTTCCTGTATTTCTTTTGCTCAGAATGGTGATTTTCCCTCTGCAAAAGTAGATTCGATTGTCAACAGAATTCAGCTTCCGGTGTTTCCATCTTATCAAATTAATGTTGCAAGATTGGGCGCAAAAGGAGATTCTGTAACCAATAATAAAGTGGTATTTGACAAAGCAATGGCGCTGTGCAAAAAGAACAATGGTGGAACTATTATTGTACCAAAAGGAATTTATAAAATCAACGGTCCAATTCATTTTGTGAGTAATGTAAATCTTAAATTAGAAAAAGGAGCAAAACTTAAGTTTAGTGACAATCCGCAGGATTATTTGCCAATGGTTTTAACTAGTTGGGAAGGTACAATGCTGTACAACTACAGTCCGTTAATTTATGCATACAATTGTAGTAATATTGCCATTACAGGCGAAGGAACTATTGATGGAGAAGGAGGAAAGATCTGGAAAAGTTTTAAAGCTAAGGAAGAGGCGGGAAAAAACAGAAGCCGCGAAATGAATCATAATGACATTGCTTTAAAAGACAGAAAATTTGGGGAGGGTTACTTTTTACGTCCGCAAATGATTCAGTTTTTTAATTGCAGGAGTATTTTGGTCGAAAATATCAGCATCGAAAATTCACCTTTCTGGTGTTTACATTTTCTGAAATCACAAAGTATAACCGTTCGCGGAATTAGTTATAAATCTTTAAATTATAATAATGACGGCATCGATCCCGAATATGCAAAAGACGTTTTAATAGAAAATGTAACCTTTGATAATGGTGATGATAATGTGGCAATTAAAGCCGGAAGAGATCATGAAGGGAGAGCAAATTTTGCTACTCCAAGTGAAAATATAGTAATCAGAAATTGTAATTTCAAGGGACTTCATGGCGTTGTTATTGGAAGTGAAATGTCAGCGGGAGTTCAGAATATTTACGTCGAGAATTGCAAAACAATTGGTTACTTAAAAAGAGGAATTTATCTGAAAACTAATGCCGACAGAGGAGGTTTTATCAAGAATGTTTTTGCTAGGAACATTCAATTAGATGAAGTAGAAGATTGTTTATATATGACGGCAAATTATCACGGCGAGGGTCATGGTTATCAATCGGAGATTTCAAATATTCACTTTTCGAATATTACCTGCAACAAAGCCACAGAATCCGGAATTGTAATTCAGGGATTTCCGGACAAGAAAATACGCAATATCAGTTTAAGCAATATCGAAATTAAATCGGCCAAAAATGCCATATCAAACGAAAATGCTGAAAATGTTTTAATGACAGATGTTTTTATAGGAAAGAGAGCGACGGTTCCTACCTCAGTAAAATAAGTTTTTGAAGGTTCAAAGTTGCAGAGGTTCAAAGGAACAAAGGTTCAAAGGTGCAGAGGTTCAAAGGTGCAGAGGTTCAAAGGAACAAAGGTTCAAAGGAACAAAGGTTTAAAGGGACAAAGGTTTTCCTTAGAGACGCACAGCAGTGCGTCTATTTTAAGAACAAATTATCATAAAAAGTCTAAGCAAATCTAAGAAGTCTAATATCTAAGAAGTCTAATATCTAAGAAGTCTAATATCTAAGAAGTCTAATATCTAAGAAATCTAATATCTAAGAAATCTAATATCTAAGAAGTCAAAAAAAATATGAAATATTATATATTCATTATCTGTATAATCACATCAACTTGTTTCGCACAAAAAACAACAGTTTATACTATTGGTGACTCCACGATGGCAAACAAAAAAGATCCTGATCGTAATCCGGAGCATGGATGGGCGCAGGTACTTCAGCCTTTTTTTAAAGATAATATTGTCATCGAAAACAAAGCGGTAAACGGTAGAAGTACCAAAAGTTTCATCAATGAAAAACGCTGGGATTCTGTTTTTAATAAACTCAAAAAAGGAGATTATGTGTTTATAGAATTTGGACACAATGACGAAAAAATAGAAGATTCAACCCGCTATACAAACCCGCATACTTCTTATAGGTACAATCTAATCAAATTTGTAAAGGATACGAGAGAGAAAGGTGCAACTCCCATACTATTAACTTCAATAGCAAGACGTAATTTTAATGAGAAAGGAGTATTGGTTTCCACTCACGGAGATTATCCACTTGAAGCGCGATTGGTAGCTCAGGAATATAAGGTAGCCTTTATAGATCTGGAATACTACACAGAGTTATTGGAGCAATCATACGGACCTGATAAATCTAAAGAATTGCATTTGCATTTCAATGCTGGTGAGAATCCTTATTATGATAAGGATAAAAATGACGATACCCACTTATCGCTAAAAGGGGCAACAGAAATAGCTCAAATCGTTGTAAATCAAATTAAAAAGTTAAAAGATCCTTCCTTAGAAAAACTTCAAAAAGGGATTAAATAGATTTTTTTAAACCTCTTCAAACTCTTATAAAGTATACCTTTTACAATTGGTTGATTGTTAATCTTTGGCTGGTGTTTGCAAAGATTGCTACATCAGTTCAGCTTGTTCTTTTTCTGTTCTGTAGAGACAATTAAATTATGGAATAAGTTTTAACTAAAGCCGAAACCTAAAAATAAAAAGCCGGAACCTTAATAATTCAGAATTTAATACTTCAATAAAATTTGTCTTTATCTGTAGGTATAAAAACTTTTAGAGGATAAAACAGTCGATGTTTATTTTCAAATTTGCCTTATAAAATTGTAAGGGAAACAGTTTTTTATTGGGTTATGTTGTTGGGGTTAAAAAATGAGGAAACTTTGTTTTCCTCATTTTTATTTAGCAAGAATCGTATATAACCTCCACTACTGCTCAAATATTTTCACCTTGTATTTTTACTGATAAAATCTGTAGGATTTACTTTTTTTAGTATGTAATACCTATTATTTACTTCTTTGTTTATCAGTTTTTTGCTTCTTTTTTTTTAGGAAAAAGATTCCCACTTTTTACAAATGTCTTAATCTGTAAGTTTTAAAACTTTTACAGGCAAAATCAGAAAACGTTTACAAAGACCTTTGCAACATAGTTGTAGAGGTATTATGTCCCTGCCTCTATGTAAGAGATACAAGAAAATAATTAATAATACATAATGATGAAATCTTATGAAGAATAAATTACTCCCTTTAGTTTTTGTTTTAGGATGTTATTCGGCTTATTCACAGGTTGGTATCGGAACAAATGTCCCAAGATCGGGTGCGCAGTTAGATGTTACTGCTGCCGCTAAAAACAAGGGTATATTAATACCGGATGTTGAATTAACAGGTACTACAGACAATACAACTATCAAAAACAAACTGGGTGAAACGACCCCTGAAAGTTTATTAGTATATAACACTAAAACAATTTCGGACGTTACTCCAGGGTACTACTATTGGTTTGATAATAAGTGGAATCGAATGGTAAATGCTGCTGATCTGGCAGCTGCTACTGCAGGTGCTGGAGGAGGTATGACCGGAATTACTGGTGCAACCGGAGCTCCGGGAACACCAGGTTCTATTACTACACTTGATGCAATCGTAAAAGATCCTATTGGGAATATTTATGCTTACGTTGGAACAGCTAATACAGCTGGTGCTCGTGATGCTGAATGGGTAGCAAAATCTCCAAATTGGGTTAAGATCAGTGGTCTTGACGGAAGAGATGGGAAAGATGGAGTTGTTGGTGGTACGGGAGTACCAGGAGCAAAAGGTGAAACTGGTTATCCGGGTGATAATGTAGCGATGTACATTGATAATACTACTGGTACTATTTATGTACGCGATATGTCTAATCCTGATAAGTGGATTCCAATTAACGGAAAAGATGGGAAAGACGGTATTGCAGGAGCTCCCGGATTGGCAGGAGGATCTGGTGTACCTGGTGTAACTGTTACGCCGGCAGATAATGTTACAACATGGATTAATACTGATACAGGTATTGTTTATGTAAAAGGTGATGATGGTAAGTGGGTTCAGGTATCTGGTTTAAACGGTCTTGACGGAAAAGATGGAAAAGACGGT
>Ga0163161_10000055_pt1 | contig 114949 bp, 102 predicted proteins | sample S45metaG_FD_129847 | JGI IMG/M metagenome (GOLD analysis project Ga0163161, IMG submission 129847) | Switchgrass rhizosphere microbial communities from Kellogg Biological Station, Michigan, USA - S4-5 metaG | ecosystem: Host-associated > Plants > Roots > Rhizosphere > Soil | place: USA... | reverse complement strand
GGAAAAACTATAAAATTATTTAACGGTTTAATCAAGAAAGTAATTAGAAAAATCCGTTTTTATCAGCGTTTTCGCTTTAGCGAATCAGTAAAATCAGCGTCTAATTTTGACGCGGATAAAACCGATTTACTTCGTAAAAACGCGGATAAAAACCGATTTGATTTGCAATAATTTTATTTTCTAAAAGCTTAACTTAATGACATTGGGATATCGCGGATAGCCCGTTCGCCGCGGCGAAAACGCCCATAAAAAAAACGCTTACTCTTTTAGAATAAACGGATTTTTGAAGCTTTTAACTTTGTCAAAGTTTTAAACTTTGACAAAGATTACAACGTAAAAAATCTTAGAAACTTAGAATCTTAGCATCTTAGAACCTCTTCTCAGTGATAATCATCTGGTTCTATATGAATCAGAACATTTCCTAATTGAGGTATTTCTTCTTTTAAAGTATCTTGAAGTTTATGCGACAATTCATGTCCTTCTTTTACTGAGATTCCGGCTGAAACTATAGCATGAAGATCAACATGGTATTTCATTCCGGCTTTACGGATAAAACATTTCTCGGTTCCTAAAATACCTTCGACCGTTAAGGCAACAACTCTAATTTCTTCGACCAAATCATCATTTAGATTTTCATCCATGATTTCGCCAAGAGCCGGTCTGAAAATTTTATAGCTATTGTATAAGATAAAAAAAGCAGCAAAAAGTGCCGCCCAGTCATCTGCAGACTCATAACCTTTTCCCATAATTAGCGCAATCGAAATCCCTATAAACGCTGCTACAGATGTAATCGCATCACTACGATGGTGCCAGGCATCTGCTGCGAGAGAAGAGCTATTTGTCTCTTTACTTCGTTTCATTACCAATCGAAACGAGTATTCTTTCCAGATAATGATAGCTCCCAAAACATATAAAGTCCAGGATTTAGGCAAATCGTGTGAAGTCTGAATGTTTGCAATACTTTCGTATCCGATAATAGTTGCCGAAGTAATTAAGAACCCAACTACCAAAAAAGTAATTAAAGGTTCGGCGCGACCATGCCCATAAGGATGATTTTCATCAGGAGGCTTGTTAGAATACTTAATACCAAACAAGACCAAACAAGACGAAAATATGTCGGCAGTTGATTCTATTGCGTCTGCAATTAAGGCGTAAGAATTGCCAAAAAAACCTGCAAGACCTTTTATAAGGGCCATGCAGGTGTTTCCAACTATACTAAAGATAGTAGCTTTTATAGCTTTTTGTTCATCTGTCATTTGAGCTTTTTTAGCACGAACATTATTTTTTTGTTGCCACGAATTTCGCAAATTATTCGCTTATAGGTTTTAATTAAACGCATTTAATGTAAGAATATTACAAATGTTTTTTTATTTAAATTGCTTTAATTTGCAGGCAACTATTATTTTTTTACGCTCTCACGATTTTTGCACCAATTGCTCTTAAACGCTCGTCGATACGCTCGTATCCACGGTCAATTTGTTCAATATTTTGAATTGTACTAGTTCCTTTTGCTGAAAGTGCTGCAATCAATAATGAGATTCCCGCACGAATATCCGGAGATGACATTGTTGTTGCTTTTAATTGAGATTCGAAATTATGCCCCATAACCACCGCTCTGTGCGGATCACATAACATAATTTTTGCCCCCATATCGATTAATTTATCTACGAAAAACAAACGGCTTTCGAACATTTTTTGGTGGATTAAAACATCGCCTTTCGCTTGTGTTGCCACAACCAAAACGATACTCAATAAGTCAGGTGTAAATCCTGGCCAAGGCGCATCTGCAATGGTTAAAATAGAACCATCGATATCTGTTTTTACTTCATATCCGTCTTTGTGAGCAGGAATATAAATATCATCGCCACGTTTTTCGATTGTAATACCTAATTTCCTAAATGTATTTGGAATCAAACCTAAGTTTTCCCAGCTTACATTTTTGATCGTGATTTCGCTTTTTGTCATAGCCGCAAGACCAATCCAAGAACCAATTTCGATCATATCAGGCAAGATTCTATGCTCGCAACCTCCAAGGCTTTCAACACCTTCGATAGTCAATAAATTAGAACCAACTCCCGTGATTTTTGCTCCCATAGAGTTCAACATTTTACACAATTGTTGCAAGTAAGGCTCGCAAGCTGCATTGTAAACTGTCGTTGTTCCTTTTGCCAAAACTGCTGCCATTACAATGTTTGCTGTTCCGGTAACTGATGCTTCATCAAGCAACATATCTGTTCCTGTAAGTCCGCCTTCTGGAGATTCTACTCCGTAAAAGTGATCTTCTCTATTGTATCTGAATTTTGCTCCAAGGTTAATAAAGCCTTCAAAGTGTGTGTCTAGTCTACGACGACCAATTTTATCTCCTCCCGGTTTTGGAATATATCCTTTTCCGAAACGTGCCAAAAGCGGTCCAACAATCATAATAGAACCACGAAGCGCTCCACCTTCTTTTTTGAAAGCTTCGGTTTCTAAATATCCAACATTAACTTCATCCGCCTGAAACGTAATCGAACCCGGCTCATTGCGTTGAATTTTCACGCCTAAATTACCCAACAAAGTGATTAATTTGTTGATGTCAATAATATCGGGAATATTATTAATTCTTACTTTATCACCCGTTAAAAGCACAGCACATAAAATTTGTAGTGCCTCATTTTTTGCTCCTTGCGGAGTGATTTCTCCTTTTAAAGGTATTCCTCCTTCGATTTTAAAAATTCCCATATATTCTTTTTAAGGTTCTGAGTTACTGAGGCTCTAAGGTTCTAAGTTTTTTTTCTTTTATAAATAAAAGCTTAGCAACTTGGTCACTTATATGCTTAGCAACTTTTTTGTATTTCTGATTGTTTTTTAAAAGATTCTGAGTTACTGAGGTTCTAAGATTCTAAGTTAAAAAAAAAGCTTAGTAACATAGTGACTTAGACACTTAGCAACTTTTTTTTACTTCTGATTATTGTTTTTCTGAAAAGGCTTTGGTTTCCCCGGCCCTTTATTATTTTTATTGCTTTGGATTTTTGGCTGTCCCGGCGGCGTAATTTTATTTGACATACGTTTGTTAGTACGCAATAAATCTGTTGTGTTTAAAAGCTCCTCTGTGCTTTGCAACAAATTGATTTTACCTCCTGACAATTCATATAAGTGTTCAAAAATCACATCGTCTTTAACGGTGTCTTTGTTCCAGCTTAGATAAGACTTTTTCATGTGGTTGGCAATCACCAATACCAATGCATTTTTCATTTCGCCATCTTCCCATTTATTGGCAACATCGATCATGTATTTGATGTTATTACCATAAAATCTGTATTTTGGAAAGTTCTGAGGATATTGCAAAACATCCGGTTTTAACTGCAAAACATCTCTTGAAGGAATTGGATATGGCGATTCTACATCTAATTTAAAATCAGACATTATGAAAAGCTGATCCCATAATTTGTGTTGAAAATCCGGCACATCACGCAAATGCGGATTCAGACTTCCCATAACCTGAATGATGTATTTCGCAGCTTTATTGCGTGTTTCAGCATCTTCAATATGAGTAGCCTGATCGATCAATTTTTGCAAATGACGACCATATTCCGGAATAAGTAAACGTTGTCTTTCAGAATTATATTCTAAATTAAAAACAACATCATTTGCGACTTCTTTTTTATATTTTTCGTTCATAAGTTATAATGAAACTATACCTTCTATGGTAGAAACTTCTTTGTATTTGCTAATCACTTCGTCAGCACTATGCATAGTAACATCTACAGAAACACTGGTAAATTTACCGGTTTTAGATTTTGTTGTTTTAATAACCGCGCCCAGATTGTCAAAAGCTTTTTCAACTCTTTCAACATTATCGTCTACTGAAGGCATAATAAATTTATACAAGTATTCTGCAGGCCAAGTATTTGAGTTATCTAACTCTACCTTTAATCTTTCGTAAAATTCGGCGGTTTCTTTTTCTTTATCGTTTTCCATTCGTAATTAAAAATAAACGCAAATATACGGTTTTGATTTCAGATTTTGGATTTTACAATTTAGATTTTTTTCGTTGGAAAAACAGCTTTTTTTTCGCCACGAATTTCACGAATTTGCACTAATTAATATCCCTTAAAATCTAATTTCACAAATTATTTCATCTACTACTATTTATAAAGTTAAACATTAGCGAAAATTCGTGAAATTCGTGGCAAACTTTTATATTTGAAAAACTTTGGATCTTCGCTCCCGCTAACTACCTGCAGTAATTAAGACTAAAAACATATTCTAATGAAAAATTACATCATCTTACTTTTTACAGCTTTCATTTTTAACAACATTCAGGCTCAGGAAGTCAAAACAATGACTTATTTCCAGAATGATACAATTAAGCTGGATTTAGATTTGTATTTACCTCAGAAGAAAACTAACGAGAGAATTCCGTTAATCATTTTTGCTTTTGGCGGAGGTTTTTCCGGTGGAGAACGCACCAGCGAAAAAGACTTTGGAATGTTCATGGCAAAAAACGGTTATGCAGTTGCAAGTATTTCATACAGTTTATATATGAAAGGAAAAGATTTTGGCTGTAAAGGAACTTTGACCGAAAAGATAAAAGCAATCCAAATTGGTGTGAGTGACATGTGGCAGGCAACTTCTTTCCTGATCGAAAATGCTAATAAATACAATCTCGATTCCTCAAAAATATTTATTTCAGGAATTAGTGCTGGCGCAGAGATTGGCTTCCATGCTTCGTTTTGGGATTATAAACTAATGAATTTATATAAAAGTAATTTGCCTGAAAATTTTAAATACACTGGTTTTATTGGAGGTTCGGGTGCTATTCAGGATATTAATTTAATTACGAAAGAAAAAGCAATTCCAATGTTATTAGCGCACGGAAACAGCGATAAAACTGTCCCGTATGCAGCCGGTTCTCACCATTCGTGTCCAACAAATGCTTCTGGCTGGCTGATTCTTTTTGGATCTTATGCCGTTTACAATCAAATGAATGATTTACATAAAGACATAGAACTGATTACGTTTTGTGGTGGCGGACATGAATTTTCGGGTTATCTTTTTCATCAGGGACAACAATATGTTCTGGATTTTGTGAATGATGTTTTGAAAGGAAAGAAATTTGAATCGCATATTATTATTCCTTCGGGGAAGGAAGGTACGGGTTCTGGGAAATATTTGTTTTGTGAGTAAAATTTAAATATTCGGCTAAAGCCAAAATAAATCAAATCTTAAACTCGTTGGTTTTAACGTTGTAATTTTCTATAAATATGACATCCGGCTGGACTAATATCTTTTTATGCAAACTGGACTAAAGTCCAGCCCTACAATATTGGTCGAGCCTATGGCTCTTTTTTGTTTTAATTCCTGAGGAATGGCTGGTTTTATATCCCTGGATTCAATCCGGCACCATAATATTTACTGAGCCCATGATTCTTTCTTATTTTAGTTTCGGAGGAATGAATTATTTTGTAGGGCCGGGCTTCAATCCAGCACATAATCCGGTACCAAAATATTTACAAAACCCACAATTCTTTTTTCATTTTAGTTCCGCAGGAACGAATTATTTTATAGGACTGTATCCCAATCAAACACCATAATAATTGTAAAAATTGCGAAATCATTTGCACAAGGCAAAATAATCTTTTTAAATACCAATAAGTTTAGGTAAATTTGCGCTTTATTTTTAGAAAGTGCAAAAACAAATCATAGTTCTCATTGGTGGCCCGGGAACGGGAAAATCTACTCTTATCAACGAATTGGTAGCTCGTGGCTACTGTTGTTACCCTGAAATTTCAAGACAAGTTACTCTCGAAGCACAACAACGTGGTATCGATCAATTGTTTTTGGAACAACCTTTATTGTTCAGCGAAATGTTATTGGAAGGACGTATAAAACAGTTCGAAAATGCTCTTGAAGAACCGGAAAACGTAGTTTTTATAGACCGCGGAATCCCAGATGTTGTAGCTTATATGGATTATATTGGCGACAATTATCCGGAAAGCTTCATAAAGGCTTGTGAGGATTTTAAATATTCTAAAACTTTTATTTTACCACCTTGGGAAGAAATTTACGAAAGTGACACAGAGCGCTATGAGAATTTTGAACAAGCACAAACAATTCAGAAACATCTTGTTGATACCTATAAAAAATACGGTTACAACTTAATTGAAGTACCTAAAGATACGGTTGAAAACAGAATTCTTTATATCTTAGATAAAATTTAGGCATATGTTTAAAGTTGTAAAACTAGAAACTGATTTCTAAATTTTTTAACTTTAAAACATGACCGATGCCAGAAGCACAAGAAATTCTTTTAAAATACTGGAAACACGACAGTTTTAGACCGTTACAAAAAGAGATTATCAACTCGGTTTTGGACGGTCAGGATACTTTTGCCCTTTTACCAACTGGCGGAGGAAAATCAATTTGTTTTCAGGTTCCGGCAATGATGCAAAAAGGCATCTGCTTGGTGGTTTCGCCTTTGATTGCCTTGATGAAAGATCAGGTGGCAAATTTACAAAAGCGAGAAATTAAAGCAATTGCACTTACGGGCGGAATCCACACAGAAGAAATCATTGATTTATTAGACAATTGTCAATACGGAAACTATAAGTTTTTATACCTTTCTCCAGAACGTTTACAATCGGATTGGATCTTGGAACGCATTAAAAATCTTCCCATAAATTTAATTGCCATTGACGAAGCACATTGTGTCTCGCAATGGGGACATGATTTTCGTCCGGCATATTTGAAGATTTCTGAACTTAAAAAGTTTTTCCCTAAAATTCCATTTTTAGCTTTGACCGCTACAGCAACCCCCAGAGTTATTGAAGATATTAAAACCGAATTAGGTTTGAAGGATCCAATACTTTTTCAGCAATCTTTTGAAAGAAAAAATATTGCATATATGGTTTTTGAAGTCGAAGACAAATTGTATCGTACGGAACAAATCCTAAGGAAAAACCCACAACCTTCTATTATATATGTACGAAATAGAAAATCGTGCTTAAATATATCAACGCAATTACAATCGCTGGGATTCAAAGCAACCTATTATCACGGTGGACTTTCGGCAAAAGAAAAAGACAAAAACATGCATTTGTGGATGTCTGAACAAGCACAGGTTATTGTTGCGACAAATGCGTTTGGAATGGGAATCGACAAAGACAACGTAAAAACAGTAATTCATACGCAGCTTCCCGAAAATATCGAAAACTATTATCAGGAATCCGGAAGAGCAGGAAGAAATGGCGAAAAAGCTTTTTCGGTTTTGCTTTTTAATAATTCAGATGCAAATCAAACCGAACAACAATTTCTGAGTGTTTTACCCGATAAAAAGTTTCTGAAACTGATGTATGTAAAACTTTGCAACTATTTTCAGATTGCTTATGGCGAAGGTTTAGATGATTCGTTTTCATTCAAATTGAATCATTTCTGTCATAAATACGACTTTCCTACCTTAAAAACATATAATGCCTTGCAATTTTTAAATCAGCAGGGAATTATCACGATGTCTCAGGAATTTTCGGAAAAAATCACAATGCAATTTTTAATCGAATCCAAAGAAGTGATTCGGTATATGAGCTTGAATCCAAATGATGAAGAAATCATTCTGGCAATTCTAAGAACATATCCCGGTGTTTATGAAATGAAAACTCCTTTTAATCTTTCCTTGATTGCCAAAAAATCTCATCATACAGAAGAGCAAGTTTCTGCTGTTTTAGAAAAGCTTCGAGAAAAAGAAATTATCGAATACAAATCTAAAAACAACGATGCCACTATATTATTTAATGAAGTTCGCGAAGATGACTTAACGATCAATCGAGTTTCGAAATATCTTGAAAAGCAAAACCAATTAAAAGAAGAACAACTTTTATCGGTTCTACATTATATAAAGGAAGGCAAAACTTGTAAAAACCGATTGATACTCTCTTATTTTGGAGAAGAAACTAATTCTAATTGTGGCGTTTGCTCTTACTGCATTACTCAAAAAGGAAAAATCACAGAAACTGATTCAATTGCCGATAAAATTCTGCATTTATTAAAATCGACTGCTTTAACTTCACGAGAAATTCAAACCCAAATAAAACTGGATGCAAACGATATTGTTTCGGTACTTCAGGAATTATTAGAAAACAATCATATCACTATTCAACCGAATAATAAATACACTTTAAAATCATAATGGAAAAATTGAGAATCATATTTATGGGAACTCCTGAATTTGCAGTTGGCATTTTGGACACCATTATCAAAAACAATTACGATGTTGTTGGCGTTATTACTGCCGCAGATAAACCGGCTGGGCGCGGGCAAAAAATAAAATATTCGGCAGTAAAAGAATATGCACTGGCGAACAACCTTACTTTATTACAGCCTACAAGTTTAAAAGATGAAAACTTTCTTGCTGAATTAAAAGCCCTGAATGCTAATTTGCAAATTGTTGTTGCTTTTAGAATGCTGCCAAAAATAGTTTGGGAAATGCCAAGTTTAGGAACTTTTAATCTTCATGCTTCTTTGTTACCAAATTATCGTGGGGCAGCTCCAATAAACTGGGCTATTATTAATGGAGAAACCAAAACCGGCGTTACAACTTTCTTTATCGATGACAAGATTGATACAGGAGCAATGATTTTAAACTCAGAAATTGCAATTGAACCAACAGAAAACGCAGGACAATTACACGACCGATTAATGTTATTAGGAAGTGAGACTGTAATAGAAACTTTAAAAGTTATCGAAAACGGAAATGTAACTACTACAACTCAGAAAGATAATGAAGAAATTAAAACAGCTTACAAACTAAATAAGGAAAATTGTAAAATCGATTGGACAAAATCGGGAGACGAAATCAATAATCTGATTCGGGGGTTAAGTCCTTATCCTGCTTCCTGGTGTTTTTTGAAAGATAAAAATGAAGAGCAAACGATCAAAATATATGAAGCAAAACTCATTTCAGAAGCACATTCTTATGAGCCAGGAAGTTTAATTTGCAGCAAAAAAGAAATCAAAGTTGCCGTTCAGGATGGCTTTATTCAGCTATTGAGTTTACAATTACCAGGAAAAAAGAGAATGCAAGTGGCAGAATTACTAAACGGGATAACTTTTTCTGATAGTACAAAGGTCTATTAAAGTCAGTAAAACGGGGGTTTTTACCTGATTTTCACCGATGAACAGCCTGCTTTATGAACAAAAAAAGCAAGTTATCAACAATTTTTGCTAAAATTAAAGAAAACACTTGCAAGGAACGGATTTCCTACTAAATTTGTGTATTAACAATTTTTTTTAACCAACAATTAATAACTAATTATTATGAACAAATCAGAATTAATCGATGCTATCGCTGCTGATGCAGGAATTACAAAAGCTGCGGCAAAATTAGCTTTAGAGTCATTTTTAGGTAACGTAGGAGCTACTTTGAAAAAAGGAGGAAGAGTTTCATTAGTAGGTTTTGGATCTTGGTCAGTATCTGCTAGAGCTGCTAGAGACGGTAGAAACCCACAAACTGGTAAAACTATCCAAATCGCTGCTAAAAATGTAGTTAAATTCAAAGCTGGAGCTGAATTAGAAGGTGCAGTGAACTAAGTAAGAAAGTTCTCTAAACTTATAATATAATCAAAACCCTCCCATGGAGGGTTTTTTTGTGCGGTTTAACGATTTTATTTGGGATTTTAAATATTTTATGATTAAATTTAATAAAAATTGTAGCCGTATGATTTCAGAAAAATTAAAAAAAGGACACCTGCTTATTGCCGAACCTTCGATAATTGGAGATTTATCTTTTAATAGATCGGTAATTTTATTAGCAGACCATAACAAAGAAGGATCAATAGGATTTATCATTAATAAACCACTAAAGTATACTATTAATGATCTAATTCCGGAGATCGAAGCTTCGTTTAAGATATATAATGGAGGCCCTGTTGAGCAGGATAATCTATATTTTATTCACAATATTCCAGAGTTGATCCCGAATAGTGTCGAGATATCTAATGGAATTTATTGGGGAGGTGATTTTGAATCAACCAAAGACTTAATTAACGACGGATCTATTAGCAAAAATAATATTCGCTTTTTCTTAGGTTACACCGGTTGGGACGAAAATCAGCTTGAGAATGAAATGCAGGGAAACTCCTGGATCATTGCTGATAATAGTTACAAAAACAAAATTATAGGAAAGTCAACCACTCATTTTTGGAAAGAACAAATTATTGAGCTTGGCGGAGACTATCTTATATGGTCAAATGCACCTGAAAATCCATATCTGAATTAATTTTCAGAGATGGATTCATTTAGTTTTTGTAATAATAAATGAGCCAGATTACTGGTAAACTCCTTTTTTCGATATTTGGTTATCGGTTGTATTCCCATGATTACATTTGTAAGAAATAATTCGTCAGCTTTTTGAAGATCAAATGGCGAAATTATTTCTTCCTGTACTTCTATACCTTCAACTTTTTTAGCCAAAGCTAAAATTTGCTTACGCATTACACCATTCAGACAACCCTCAGAGATTGGCGGAGTAATTAGTTTTTTACCCACAACCATAAATAAATTACCTTGTAATGCTTCGACCACATTTTTAGTATCGTTTATCAAAAGACAATTTGCCAAACCATTTTCATGAGCAAAAATACTTCCGGTAACATTAATCAACTTATTGGTCGTTTTAATAGACGATAACAACTGCTTGGTTACATAGAAATCTTTATACAAATCAACTTCATACTCAGCCGTGTTTAAAGCATAAACAACGTTCTCAAGCGCCGTTGCATGAATCAAATATGAAACTTCATTAGTTTTTGGCAAATACAATCCGCCATCGTTTCTAAAAACAGTAATTCGGGCTCGGGCTGATGCCGAAATTTCGTTTTGTTGAACAAGACTTAAAACCTGTTCTTCAAGAAACTCCATTGTAAAATTCATTGGGATTTCCATTCTCACAACACGCATCGAAGCCATTAATCGAAAATAATGATCCTCGAGAAACAAGATTTTGTTGTTGACTATTTTTAGCGTTTCAAAAACACCATCTCCATACAAAAAAGCACGATTTTGAGTTAATATATTATCGTCTTGCTCTACTATGTTTCCGTTAAAATTGATCATAAAAAAACCCTGAATTTTGTTCAGGGCAAATATAAGGTATAAAATAGACTTTTACTAAACTGATCCTATAAGATGTTTCAGATCTGAGATCTGATTCTCCCACAATTGTTTAGCCTCACCTACTTCTTCTTTTTCAGCGAAATCAACTACCATTAATGATACATCTTTAGTTAATTCATCAACTAAGATATGCAATTCAAAAAAGTACTCCGTATCCTTACTGCTTTCGTCAACCCATTTGAATTTTACTTTTTCTCCGGTTTTTTTAGAAGCCAAACGCGCTTTTTCCTGCGAGTCATTCCAAATGAAAGTGAAGAATTCGCCTCTGGAATTTACATTGTCTGCAAACCATTCTGACAAACCTGACGGTGTTGATATATATTGATATAATAATTGCGGCGAAGAATTTATAGGAAACTCGATTTCGTAACGTATTTTTGGATCCATGTGCTACTTTTAATTTTTTTGGAAATATAAGAATATATGTCCGAAAACAATGCATTTTTAAAAATATTTTTTTTTCTTCATTTTATTCTTGCAACCTTTAATATTATTTCTATCTTTGCACCCGCAATGAGGAACACGGTTCACTTGCAATCTTGGCGAGGTAGCTCAGTTGGTTAGAGCGCAGGATTCATAACCCTGAGGTCACGGGTTCAACTCCCGTCCTCGCTACAAAAAGCTAAGCTTTTAAATAACAATAAATTAAACGGTTTTAAAGTGATTTAAAACCGTTTTTTTTATGCCTAAAACTTACGGACCCCTATCAAAAGAACACGAAAGTGAATACCTTTGGAGTTAACTCAAGACTTGAGACTTGATTTTAAAATCTAAAATACATTGAAGAAATAGTGTTAAGTACAATAATACATATAAATATTTCTAGTGAACAGACAGTTTACAATGAATTTAAGTTTAATTAGTTTTTCGTACCTTTGTAACCATATCGTAACATATTATACAATATAACAACATATTATGCAACTAGCATTAAATATAGAACATTTTGCAAAACCTGTGGTTAATGAAACTCGACTAATAAAACTTGCTTTTATAAAGCTTGCTTTTATAGATCATATTCTAAAATTCCTGGTTTTTTTACAAAATAGAATAAAAAAAAATCTACATAAAGATATTGATAATTTAATTCTTGTGGTTGAAGGTTTTTATTCTCATTCTAAAAAACTTACTCCATTAGAAGCTGAATTACTTTTGAAAAGCATAAAACGAGTAATACTAAAAATTGACAAACTCGATGAAAATATGCAAGAAATTAATTATTTGAGAGACGATCAATTAAAAGAGAAATTTAAATACATGCTTAAATCTCTTTATAAAATAGAAAGTATTGTACATAAAGAAGTCTATAAAAATGTTTCTGTCGAAAAAACTCCCGAAGAAATTTTAAATGGAACATCAGAAATGAACAATTTATATTTATCTAAAATACTTACTCATTAATGGCATTAGGAAGAGGAGACATAATTGAAGTTTACTTTCAACTTCCTTATTCAAAAGAAACAAAAACACATCCGGCAATCATTATTTCTAATAATGATGTACATGATGAAGAAATGTATATCTGTGTAATGATGACTTCATCTAAAACCAAAGATCTTTTCACATTTGAGATATCAAACGAAATGCTCAATAAACCTAGCACTAAAGATTTTTCTCAAGCTCGTTGCCATATAGTTACTTATGTTTTAGAAAAACATATATTAACGAATGCTAATAAATCCACTCTAAAACCAAATGCTGTCGATCGTTTAGTTACTCACATTAATCAAATCTCATTATCACAATAATGACAAGCAAAAGCACATTCAGACGAATACGATTTAACTTTTTTTAATTTAAAAAAGTTTTTCAAAGGATTCCTTTTCAAATTCATAAGCCTGAAGTCATGAATTCAACTTCTGTTCTCGTTACAAAAAACAAATCATCAACCTTCAATTGATTAGGGATTTTTTATTTGAATTAACTCTCTTGTTGAGCGAGAAATCAGAATAGGAATTAATACAACCTTAATAATACAAATGTCTATTGTATAAAAAACTTAACTTGTTAAGAAAAATAATTATATTAGATATTAAAATGCAAATATTTATCACCTCTTTGTAATAAATTAATTAAAACAAAATACCAAAAGACGTATATGGACATAGTTAAATTTAAAATCACATCAAAAACGATAAAAGTAGAAGTACGCAATTCGAATAATTATGTTTTTAATTTTAATACTGCTTTAGATATTGCAAAAGAAGACAAAGATGTTTTATTAAAACTTTACAATGCATTAGATATTCTTTTTAAGAAAGAAGCTCCGGCAGAGGTAAAAAACTATATTTCGCCCAACCAAACCAATATATTGGATCAAATTTCTGCCGTTGACGGTTTGGAAGACGAGAAATAATACCCAAAATTATAAATCAAGTCGTTAATGAATACTATATTGGTCAACAAACTATTTGAAACTTTCAGATCAAAACTAGATATTTTTGATTCATTTATGAATGATGGAGCAAATGAAAAAGACATTTCTGATTTAGAAAAATATATAAATCAAATTTTGCCAGCTTCCTATATAGATTTATTAAAGACATACAATGGCGAAAAGAAAAGTCTTGGCGTAATGGCAGGATTTGAATTTTTAACAATCAAAGAAGTAAAAGTTCAATGGGATTTTTTTAAAATGGCAGAAGGAGAACGAGAACCCGACTCTGTCTATCAAAAAAATAAAATCAAGAATGAATTATATTCTGTAAAAAGAATCCCGTTTGGTCATGATGGCTCAGGAAATCTTTTATGCATAGATTATGACCCTGAAATTGAAGGAAAGAATGGTCAGATTTTATATTTACCTGCCGGAGATCCCGAACCAATTTCCGTCATAGCTGATGATTTTGAAGAGTTTCTTACCTTTTTAATTGATGCCATTATTTCTGAAAAATTGGAATTGACCGATGAAAGAGACGAATGGGATGAAGAAGATTGGGAAAAAGCAGAAATTTATTTCAACAAAACCTGGGAAAATGATTGGACCGATATTGCCAATGAATATAATTCAAGACATTAACCTCAACAACCTGTAGATCTTCATTTTACAAATAAGCTTTTAGAAGTATTTTGTTTATTTTTGTATAAATACAAATTCCTTTAAATGAAACGTTCCGGCACAGCAGATCTACCTTTACATTACGGACATGTTCCTTTATGGCTTGCTGACCGAATGTCTAAACTTGGTTTTGCAATTGTAGAAACGATTGCATTAGAATTTTCAACTTCAGAAGTTATAAGCAAACTAAGCAATCCTTTTTGGTTTCAAAGTTTTGGCGCCGTTATGGGAATGGACTGGCATTCGTCGGGAATCACAACTTCGGTACTTGGAGCATTAAAAAAATCTGTAAATCCACATTCTAAAGAATTGGGAATTTATATTTGTGGAGGGAAAGGCAAAAATTCGTTGTTAACACCACAAGAACTTTTGTTTGTGGGCGAAAAAACCGGTCTTGACGGGAACAATCTTGCAAATTGCAGCAGACTTACCGCCAAAGTTGATAACACAGCCATTCAGGACGGATTTCAATTGTATCAGCATAATTTTATCGTTGATAACAAAGGACAATGGGCGGTTATTCAGCAAGGAATGAATCCCGATTCTAAAACTGCCCGAAGATATCATTGGCATTCGCAAGATTTAAAATCTTTTATAAATGAGCCTCATACTTTTATTTATGGCGAAAATCAAGGTACTATATTAAACCTTACCGCTGAGGCAGCCACAAAATCCAGAGAAGGTATTTTAGAATTATCTAAAGAATCTCCAACAAAAATCATGAAGGAAATGCAATATCTTTCTATGCCTGCACATCATGATGTGAGAATGGAAGATGTTAACATGAAACGACTTGGCGCAATGCTTTGGACAACTCATGAAAATAAACCTGAAGATTTTGAAGAACTATTACTTTTAAAAGGAATGGGACCAAGAGCCTTGCAATCATTAGCATTGGTTAGCGAAATCATTTATGGCACTCCTACCCGATTTGAAGATCCTGCGCGTTTTTCTTTCGCTCATGGCGGAAAAGACGGACATCCATTTCCGGTTCCGGTAAAAATCTATGACGAGACAATTGATACTTTGCAAAGAGCCATTAATCGTGCTAAAATTGGAAATACAGACAAAATAGAAGCGATCAGAAAATTATCTGAAATCTCCCGAAAAGCCGAAGAAAGTTTTACGCCCAACTCTAATTTTGATGCTTTGATTCAAAGAGAACGCGACAATTCGCATAAATATGGCGGAAGAACTGTTTTTGGGGATGCTAAATCTCCTAAAAATAAACCTGAAAAGCCAAATAATCAGCTTGAATTATTTTAAGTTGATTGCAAATTCAGGACAGTTATTTTTCATTTTAATGTTTTTTACTTTCCTCTAAAAAATTTACAAGGAAAAGCACACCTAATATTCCAAGACTTTTTATATCAAATTACATATTGTGCTTTAAGATAAAATTATAGGAATAATTTTACAATAATAAATTATTTGTTTTAAATTGCAGCAAAATATTATCGTAATTATCTTATAAAAAATGAAGAAGCAATTATTAATTATTGGAGGTGGATTTGCAGGATTTTGGAGCGCTTTGAGTGCCATTCGTCAAAGTCGTGAATTGAAAAAAGAAAACGAGTTAGAAGTAACTTTAGTAAATATGGATGAATATTTAACGATTCGTCCAAGATTATACGAGGTTTCTCTAGAAGGATTAAGAGTTGAACTGAATAAATATTTCAAACAACTGAACATTAAACTTATGATTGGTAAAGCAGAAATTATCAATCCAGAGCAAAAACTCGTTACAGTTGCAACCGAAAGTGGATCAAGAATTCTGAATTACGATTATTTGATTTTATCTTCTGGAAGTGTTTTGAAGGCTATAAACATTCCGGGTATTGAAAAAACTTTTAATGTGGATACTTTTAATGGTGCTCAAAAACTGGAAGATCACTTAACAAAATTGGCACATAAAAACTTTGAAGGCAATGGCGCTACAACCTTTATAGTTGCCGGAAGCGGATTAACCGGACTTGAAATGGTAACTGTAATCAAAGAAAAAGCCAATAAAATATTGACTGATCAAGGTAAAGATTCAATTGATTTTAAAGTCGTACTTATCGAAAAGTCTGATAAAGTAGGAAATTATTATGCATCTGAAGCACAGGATTATGTAATTGAAACCTTAAAAGCCAAAGATATAACAGTTGCGAATGGAGTTTATCTGACAGCTGTAGAAAACAATGGAGCCACATTAAGCGATGGTCATTTTATTGCTTCTCAAACAGTTATTTCGACTATTGGATTAGTAGCGAGTTCGCTTTGTAACTTTTTTAAAGGAGAAAAAGACAAACTAGGACGCTTGCATGTAAATGAATTTCTACAATTGAAAGAATACAACAATGTAATTGCTGCGGGCGATGTTGCTAATATTCCGACTGATGATGAAGGAAACAGTTCGCTCATGGCTTGTCAGTTTTCTATGTTTTTGGGTAAATTTGCTGGTCATAATGCTGTTAACAGTTTATTCTCTGAACCTTTAAAAGCGTATAGTTATAAAGATTATGTGACTTGTGTAGATTTAGGTCAACAAGACGGAATGTTAACTTCTGGATGGGATCGCAAACTAGTTGCCAGCGGAATTGAAGGGAAAAATATAAAAATGGAAGTCACAACAAAACTAATTTATCCAGCTGACGATGTTATTACCGCTCTGGAAGATTCTTATCCTGAAGTTCCAAACGTTGCAGAAAACGCTTTTTAATTTTATCCTTTTTTATTTAATAAATACATTATCAAAAAAACAAACCCTTAATCATTGTTTAATTAAGGGTTCATCTATAACTATTTGTAAAAAAATTAATAATTATCCTAACCTTTTCGGATCAAATAAATCAATATTTCATCTTCTAATTCTTTTGATAGATTCTCGAATTCCAGTTTATGCTGGAAATATTTTTCAAATTTTCTCTTATACTTTTCTGTTTTCATTTTACTCCTGCAATAATCATTACAAATCACTTTGAATTTGTCATCAACGAGATATAAAATCTTTAGCGATTCTATATATTCCAGGAATTTTGCATTATATAACTCTTTAGGAACAGCCATAGCATATAATTTTTTAAAACAAACTCAGTTCAAAACCACTAAATCACAAAATGAATAACAATAAACTGTTGAATTAAATTTTCTTTCTTGAAGACAAATCACTCTCCGTTTCATTAAAATTCCATCAAGAGCCGATAAAATATCGAAAAAAATCTTGTATAAAATTAAGTCATATTGAAATCTAAAAAAGCGATTTACAATTCAACTCTGTTTCATATTATAAAATGAAACCTGAAATTTGTTTAATCATTTAAATGCAACATCACAATCTAAGGAAAAATCAACCATGCTTAAAATTATGCCAGATAAATAAAAAATTCAGAAAAGAAAGAACCAACCTGTATATTGCTAAATTCGTAAGAATCTCTTAAACTTTTATGTTTTTTAAGTTTTAAAAAAAAAAACGTTTCTTTTTTAATACTACGATTGCAATTTTCAAAAATGCGATCACAATATTTTAAACTAATGTCAAAAATGAGTTAAAAATATCGTTCAGATTATAGTTTTTATCCAATAAAAAATACTTTTGTCAAACTAAAAAAATGTACTTCAATTTATATCTAATCTGAAAGTTTGCTGATATGGATAGTGAAAAATTTATTTTCTGTTTGGAAGGTGTTCCTGACATAGATACTCCAGTTGCGACTCAAGTGGTAAAAAACTTAGAAGAGATAGCAATTGATCAAGGCATTACCAGCATCTACAAAACCTGCGATACAATTGAAGGTTTAGAAGAAAGCCTGAATGTACTGCTTTATGAAGATCATAATTTTAAGGATTATGAGATCATTTATTTAGTTATGCCTGGCGAACCCAACAATATCTGCCTTCATGATTATTATTATAGCCTTGAAGAAATTGCCGAATTATTTGAGGGTAAAATGAAAGGTAAAATTATCCATTTTGCCAATTTAAAGGTTTTGGATTTAAATGACGAAGAAGCACAATATTTTCTGGACATTACAGGAGCACGGGCAATCTCAGGTTATGGATCATCTTATAATAAAATAGCAAGCAGCAGTACGATCGACAAAGCTTTTTTTAGCTTGTATCAGGAAAATGATGATATTACGGAAGTTGTCGAAGAGTTGTACCAAAAACATTATGCGTTGTGCAAATTATTGGATTTTAGATTGTACTATTAGAAAATGGAAACAAACGAAAAAATAAAAACGTATGGTACAAAGGGATTTCGTGAAAAATTTCTTGGTTTGGAAAATCCAATTAATAAACTTTTCAAAACAAATTCAGATCATTTTTTCTGTTTGAAGATAATGCAGCTTCAATATCCTGTTCCACCTTCTAAACACAATTGCCATACTTTAATTTTTATTACTTCGGGGATAAACATTATAAAACTGGGCTTTGAAGAATGTCAGACCAATAAAAATGAAATCATTGTAGTTCCTGCAGGTCAGATATTTTCTATTGAGCATATTAACAGTAAACATAGCGGTTTTATTTGTCAGTTTCATCCCGATGTTTTAATCGGAAAGTATGGAAACCGTGATATAATCAATGATTTTGATTTTCTAAAAATATCGGGAAATCCTAAAATTATTGTTTCCGAAAAAGATGCTGCTTTTATCAGTAACATACTAATTCGCCTTGAGGCAGAATATCTGGAAGCCGAAACGATAAATCTGGATTTGATACAGACTTATTTAATGACTTTGTTTTGTGAAATGAATAGAAACACGGTCAAAACTCCCAAGGGAGGAACTGCTGCTGAGGTTCTGTCAGCGAAGTTCAAGGAACTTATTTACCCGAATATCAGAACAAATCATCAGGTAAATTATTATGCTTCATTGCTTAATGTTACGCCAAATCATTTGAATAAATCAGTTAAAGCTACAACCGGCAAATCTGCAACTACTTGGATTGATGAGACCATTTTGCTTGAAGCGAAGTATTTGTTGTACCAAACAACACTCTCGGTAAGCGAAATAGCAATGCAGGTTGGGCATGAGGATCAATCTTACTTTAGCCGTTTCTTTAAAAAACACGAAGCAATGAGTCCTGTTCAGTACCGAAAAATGATTGATAAGTCCTAATTATTGATTATAGAATCCTAGTAACTAAAAAAGCATTTACAGAAATTTGCCCTGTAAAAAAATGAGCAAATTATGATTTATGTTTTTAAAACTTCTGTTGATACAAGATCTAAATTAGAGTTAGCAACTTCGCTTCTTAATGAATTGCTAACGGATAATACTATATGGAATTTTGATCTGGAGGATTGTGATAACATTTTACGAATCGACAGCGAAAATGAAATAACTGAAACAATGTTACAAAACAACATTTTTGATTGTGTCGAATTAGAATAATCCTTTTTTGCCCCAAAAAACCTCTTTGCAACCTCAACCTCGTATTATGGAAACTGTATTACATCAAAACAAAACTTTTGACACGATTGATTATTCTGATCAGAAATTATCAGATAACGAATTTGTAAATTGTGAGTTCATCAATTGCAATTTTTCTAAAAGTGATTTTAGCTATATTGACTTTTTAGACTGCACGTTCAAAAATTGTAATCTTTCCTTGACCAGCTTAAAAAGCACTGGACTAAAGAACATCAAATTTATTAGTTGTAAATTAATGGGACTTGATTTTAGTGCCAGTAATAGCTTTTTGTTTTCGATGAATTTTCAGGATTGTCTTCTTGATTATTCGACTTTCATTTACAAAAAACTAAAGAAAACTAATTTTATTGATTGTTCATTAAAAGATGTAGATTTCTCTAATACTGATTTATCTCTGGCAGTTTTCAAAAATTGTGATCTTGCAAATGCCACTTTCGTGGAAGTGAATCTAGAAAAAACTGATTTTAGAACTTCCAGAAATTACGCTTTTGATCCTTCTGAAAATAAAGTAAAAAGAGCCAGAGTATCTCATACTGCACTTGCTGGTTTGCTTGAAAAATTTGATTTGGATATTGAGTAAATTTTATGGCACAAGGATGACGCCGATTTAAACAGATTAATGCTGATTTTTATTTTTTGTAAAAGTTTTAAACTTAGACAAAAGTCTATAAACAATAATCTATACTAGTTGATTGTTTACATTGCGGGACTTCGACTTCGCTCAGTCTGACAAGCTAAACGTACAAGAATATTCCAACAAAATTAAAATCCGCATTAATCTGCTCAAATCTGCGTCATCCGCGTGCCAATCTCATGCCAACTAAAAAACAAGAGAGGGATACAAAAACTGCATCCCTCTCTCTATAAAAACCAACCGTAGAAAAATCTATTTAATCCAATTTGGATCTCCAATTGCATTATCTTTTAATGTTTGATTACCAATTGTGAAATCTCCATTTACAGGATCTGCAAATTGAGGATTTGCGGTCGTTCCCGAAGCATCTATTTTATTATTTAAAATTGAGGAATCCATAAAACCTGACGCCTGATAGTAATAATTTTTATTAAATACAGGCTGATCCGTACTTGCCTGATTCGTATATATTGCGCTTGTCGATGTAATCAAAGTATTTTTTACCGTTGATTTATTGGATGCAAAACGAACATACAAAATTCTTCTTGGTGTCGCATTATTGGATACATTATACAAGGTACAACTGTCAATTAATACGTTTGTTGTTAATCCCGTTCCTGAAAAACCATTAGGAGAAGCTACAGCATCAACCCTAACAAAATCACGTCCTATTGAACAAGAATTAAACGTACTGGTTTTGACTACTATATTTGCTACGTAAGTATTTCTGAAATCTATAAAATCTGCTTGTGCATTTGTATTTACATTTTTTACAGTACTGTTTTCTATAGTAAATGAATTTACTTTTGAAGCTGCAGCATTTCCATACACTAAGGCGCGTAGATAATCATGAATATTACAACCGCTAATTAAAATATCTCCATAAGTACTATTGGTACCAGAAACGGTAATAAAACTGGTATCTCCAATAGTTGTTCCTTCAACATCTAAATCAATTAGCGAAAGATTACCTGTGCCTGCAGTAAGTGTAAACCTTACATGCAATAACGGTTTATCACCTGCACGTAATCCTCTTATGGTAATTGCTTTATTTAATACTATTTCATCTTTGTATACCTGATAATCTCCTGGCATCAATACTAATATTGAACCTGCAGGAGCTGCGGTAATAGCAGCATTTAAATCATCTGTAGGTTTTACTAAAATACCAGTTCCTATATCAATTCCGGTTTTAAAGGTTCTAAGTCCTCTTGTTTTAGTTCCGTTAAGCAAAGTAGCTGTATAATCTGTTTCGCCGGTTAATCCGGTTACAACTGCAACTCCTGCTAATTTTTCTGCTGGTGTTATTGTATGTGTAATTCCGCCCGGAGCAATTGAGATTTGTGTTACAGCGCTATTTGGAGTCCATCTTAGAGTAACCTGTTTTGCCTCAACATCGATATCTTCAACAGCAAACAAAATTTGCTCTGTCAATGTTTTTGCTGTAACAACAGACCATTTAGAATCTGCTAATCCTGCTGCACTTACACCTTTTACTCTGATTGAATAAACTGTTTCGCCTTCTAACGCGATTGTTACCGGAAGTTCTGTAGGCAATACATTTACTGTTTTATAGATCGTTGTAAACTTAGTATCGTCTGCGCTAAATTCTACTACATAATGATCTGCATCGTCTTTTACGGTCCAGTTTAATTCTACTGAAGTTTGATTTCTAACGATGGCTTTCAGTTCTATTGGAGAAAATGCTCTATTTGCTCCTATATCATTCAATACTGGTTCATTGTAGCTTTCGCAACCGGCAACTATCAATAAAAACATAGCCAGCAATCCTTTAAATATGTATTTTGCTTTCATAATTATACAACTATAATTTATTTGTTGATTTTATTAGTTTCCGATTACCCAGTCATTTACTAATTGACCGTTACTATTGTCTATAAATGTTTGCCAGATTGGCCAGAATTGTCTTTTGTCAGGATCAATTCCGGTTTTGTATAAAGTCGTTATTTTATTGTCCTCCAATTTATCCCAGGCTTTAGAAGTATATCCTGTTGGAGCCTGAATTTCGCCTCGGTTTAAACCATAAATATCCAATGTAATTCCATCGTCTTCATATTTGTAATACAAAGTCGAAGGCACATCCTGATAATTCCCTGAGCGTGCTTTCAAGTCGGTCATTTTAACTTTAGCTTCGTCTAATTTTGTTTTTAATAAATTCCATCTGATAAGCGAATATTTACGTTCCATTTCGCCTGTAAATTCATATTTATTTTCTTCAACAATAGCATTTTGCATAGCCGCTTTACTTGTCAATCCATCTACATAAGCATCTACTTTTACCGCCTGATCTGCTGAAGCAAAAGCTCTACGGCGAATTTCTTTAAGATAACCTGCAGCCGCTCCGGGACCTTCTAATTCGTTTGCCGCTTCTGCAGCAATTAAAAGTACTTCGGCATAACGCATATAAATTTTATTTAAACCATCGTCATTTGGTGCAGTAACAATTCGGTTCATCCATTCAAAACGATATTTTCCGAAATACCAGGTTTGTAAATCTGTAAGTTCCTGTTTTGCTTTACCACTTACTGCAGTACCCCATTTATAAGGAACACAGGTAACATCTCGGCGAGTATCTACCTGATCGTAATCATAGAAAACAAATGGCAAAGGTCCGTTAACACCACCTTTACTCGCTCCCATTTGCTGGAACTGATCTGAAGTATCGTGTTTAACTGCTAAGGTAAAAAGCATTCTTCCGCGTGTATCGCCAAAAGGAATTTCCCAAAGAGATTCTCCACCTGCCGTTACAATTTCCTGATTGTATTTTTTCCATAATCCTTCAAAAGTTGGTTCTAAATGTGCAGAACCACTGGCAATAACAGAACGACATTCGTCTAATGCCAATTTGTACATCTTTGCTACTGAAAGTTCCGGATCTGTACTTCTTCTCACTCCATCAGGATATTGTTGATATCCGCTTGCCATCATAGCCAGACGAGCTCTAAAACTTTTTACAAAAGCCTTATTTACACGTTCGGTACTATTTGTTGCCGAAGTTTCATTTGGCCATCCAACCAAAGTTGAAGCTTCGGCTAAATCTGCGATCAATTGCTTGTAAGTTTCGTCGCGATTTGTTTTAGGAATATAAATAGTTGAGGTGACAACAGGCACAAAACGAACGGGAACATCTCCCCAGTTTCTTAACAAATCAGCATAATAAATAGCACGTAATGTTAATGCTTCTCCTAACAATTGTCCCAGTTGTTTATTCGATTTTACATTGCCATAAGTACGTAAACCTCTAATACACAAATTGGCACGTTCGATTCCTTCGTACATCATTGCCCACGCATTTTTTGGCGAGTTCATTTCGGTATTATCTGGTCTGGCATTATAGGTTACCAAATCTGATTTGGCGCCTTCACTTGAAGATGCCAAAAGCCATTCTGTATCTGTATTCAATCCCTGATAAGCCAAAAGTCTTCCTCTATAGGATTGTTCTTCTCCAAAGGAAACTTTTATTCCATCAACAGCACCTTGTGCCAGTTCAGCATTAGAAAAAATAATTTCATCTCCTAATGTTGATTGCGCAGGAGTATCAAAAAAATCTTCACCAAAATCCTGACACGAAGTCAATAAACCTGAGATAATTAATCCTGCTATTATTACTTTATATTTCATTTTGATAAATTTTAAATTAGAAATTAAGGTTTAAACCAAAAACCAATTGTCTGCTGCGCGGATATGCTGAATAATCGACTCCAGGCGTTAGCGGTGATTTTCTTTTTGTTGACACCTCAGGATCCGGACCGGAATAATTTGTAATTATAAAAACATTAGTTGCTGTAAAATAGAATCTTAACTTGCTTACTCCCAGTTTAGACGTTAATGCTTCTGGTGTAGAATATCCTAAAGTCAAAGTATTTAATCTAAAGAATGAACCATCTTCTACAGCCCAATCCGTAAACATAAATTTTTGCATATACGGAGACCACATTGTTGTGTTGGCATTTAAAGCTGCTAAATCAGTAGGATTTGTCACTAACTGTCCTGAAGCAGGATCTAAATTTGTCCATCTTTTACCATCAGCCATTTCCGTACTTAAATTCTTGTATTGTCCGTTTCTGTTTGCGGTAGAAAATTCTGCTTTGTTGGCATTATAAATATCATTTCCGATAGTCCAGTTGAAAGCCGCAGAAAGATCAAAACCATAAGCATTTGCATTGATAACTAAACCTCCTGTACTTTTAGGATTCGCGTTACCAATAACTGTTTGATCTGATGTCGTAACTTTGTTATCTGCAGAACCATCGGTATTTTTTAACTTCATCATACCGGGTTGTACGGCACTTCCTAAAACACTTGTTGCATCAGCAATACCCGTTTTTAAAGTATATTTTCCGCCAACATAATCAAAGTCTGAAACTTCATATCGTCCTGCACTTTGAAAACCGTACATTAATCCCATTGCAGAACCTGCATTTACAGCATAATCATTACCAATATCTGTCGATGCCCAATTGGTATTTACACCAAAATTGTCCATTACGCCAAGCGAGTTGATTTTGTTTTTATTAATTCCAACATTCACAGAAAAATTCAAACCAAAATTCTTTCTTTCAAATGCGATAAAATTTACTGTTGCCTCAAAACCGGTATTTTGAGTTTCACCCATATTTCTAAACTGAGTTTTATATCCTGTTCCTCCTACCGGAAATTCGATTAACAAATCATGCGTTACATTTTTATATACATCGAAAGTTCCGTTTAAGCGATTTTTAAAAAATCCGAAATCAAGACCTATATTTTGTGTCACAGTAGTTTCCCATTTTAAATTTGGATTTGCCAAGACACTCGATGGAGCCCAGTAACTACCAAAACCATCTATAAAAGAGTTAGTTGTAGACATATAACTCTGAACTGTTTGCCCTACCGGAATATTATTATTACCTGCTTCACCATAACTCAGTCTCAGCTTAAGAAGATTCAGCCATGAAGTATTTTTCAGGAAACTTTCTTCAGAAATCTTCCATGCTGCAGCCGCTGCCGGGAAATATCCCCAACGATTATCGCCCAAAAACCGGCTTGAACCATCGGCACGAAAAGAAGCCGTCAATAAATAACGGTCTTTGTAATCATAATTTGCACGTCCGAAAAATGACAGTAACTTATCATCAGGGCTGTAAAAATTATCCACTGAAAATGGTGTTCCCTGCGTGGTCAATTTCCTTGCATCATCCAAATCAAAGAAATCAGGATAACTCAACATTGTAGTAGTGTTAATATTTGATGTAGTCGTAATCATTTCTTCTCCCAAAAGAGCGGTTAAATGATGGTTTACTCCTAAAAGATTTTTAAAATCATAATTTAAAGTATTGGCATTTCTAAAACGTACATCTTTACGATCGCTCATTACCATAGCCGGTTTTCCTGCTCCAACTTTTGCAGTACTTGAAAAATAAGTAGAGGAGCCGTAAAAACGATAATCTGAATAATTATAATTATCTAAACCTAAATCACTTTGAAATTTTAAATTTTGAGCCAGTTTCCATCCAAAGCTTCCTAATAAGTTGTAATTTTTCTTGGTTTGCTGACGTGCATTATCTGATATCGCTAAAAAAGGATTCACTAAATAACTGTTCACACTTTGATCATCATTATCCGTCGTTAATCCCGGCATTGGAATTGGAGAATAACCAACACTATGACGCAAACGGCTATCAAGCGATGAAACTTCGTTTTGCTCATTTGCACCGCTTCCATTTATTTCTGTATCAGAATAACGAACTGTAAAAGCAAGATCAATTTTGTCACTTGCTTTATTTTTCAACGCCAATGATAAGTTGTTTCTCTTGAAATCTGAACCAACCATAATTGCTTTTTCATCATAATAAGCATAGTTAAAATTGTAGCTTAAGTTTTCATTTCCTCCGCGAATACCTAAATCACGGCTGTTTACTTCGCCACGACGGCCATAAATTTGCTTTTGCCAGTCGGTTCCTTTTACTCCATTATATAAATCGCGATCCTGCCAGTTTCCAAAATACTTTGTATAAGAATTTGGATTACTCAAAATAGTTTTATCTGTTTGGCTAAGCAAAGCATATTCATATTGCCATTTTACAAAATCATCAACAGGAAGAACTTCTATATCATTAGCCATTGTTTTCATACCGTAAAACATATTAAAACTCACGGCCATTTTTCCATCTTTACCAGTTTTAGTTGTAATAATAATAACTCCGTTTGCTCCTCTGGAACCATAGATTGCAGTCGAAGAAGCATCTTTTAATACCGTCATCGATTCAACATTTGAAGCAGCAATATCACTCATACTATTCACTGGAAAACCATCGACTATAATTAAAGGTGAGGCATCTTGCGTTAACGATCCGCCGCCACGAACTCTAATTTTAATATCAGCATCAGGAGAACCTTCACTTGATGTAACCTGAACCCCGGCTATTCTTCCTGTTAAGGCTTCGGCAATATTAGAAACCGGTATTTTCTTCAATTCATTTCCTGAAATTGAAGAAACGGCACCAGTTAAATCTGATTTTTTTACCGATCCATATCCAACCACAACTACTTCGTTTAATGCATGTGAATCTTCGCTTAAACTAACATCCAGTTTGCTTTTACCTGCTACAGCTATCTCTTTGGTTTGAAACCCAATAAATGAAAAAGCTAATACCGCTTTCGCATTCGTTAGTTTTATTTTATAATGACCGTCAAAATCGGTAGAAGCACTATTCTTAGTTCCTTTTTCAATTATATTTACACCCGGCAAAGTCAATCCTGCAGCATCTTTAACAGTACCTTCTACTGCTAAATTTTGTGCGCTCATGCGATTGCACGTTAGCAAGCACAATAAGAAAACAACTGCAAAAGAACAATTCGCTCCTTTATCAAATAAATCTTTAAAATTCATGGTTAATTGTTTAAATTACTAATTGGTTATATCGTTGTTTGTTTATTTTTTCTTTTTTATCCCAGCTCCTATTTTCAATTTAAACTCTCATTTTAGCAGGAACAATCTACCTCTTTCATTCTCCAAATGACATTTTAAGATTATCACATTTTAAGCAATTAGAATATTGTAATCGATTACACAAACATAAATATTTTTTTTATATAAAAAATTAATTTTCCTAAAAATTTCATAAATAAAATTATATATCAAAAATAAAAGCGTTTTTTTCTATTACATGTGTAATTTATGTCACTAATAAATATTAAAAATATTATTGTAGAATTTAAATTTGTTTCGGTTATTCAGAAAAAATAATCGATTACACAATTAAATATTGCAAAATTATTAGTAGGAATAAATTAATCATCCGAATCAAAAAAATCAGGTATTATTTTTAAGAAGAAATTGAATAGCCGCCTTAACTATTCAAATTTGAGAAGAGATAATTTCAAACTAAAAAAGGTTTTAGTCTAATTACTTATAAACACAAAAAAGCCCTTAAACCTAATTAGATTTAAGGGCTTTTGTATATATCTACATTTTTTTTGTTCCATCGGAACATTTCATTGGTAACACCAATCTTATGAAAATATTATAAACAACGTTTTGTTCCATCGGAACATCTCATCGGTAACCTCAACAATAATGCGCTTTTTTTACGTTCCATAGGAACGTTTATTTCGTGTCCAATACAATGCATACAATTTACCAAACATCCCTACAGGATGATATCGAATCGTGAACATTTTTTTCTACCGATGAAATGTTCCGATGGAACAAAATATTGTTTACAATATTTCATCAGATTTTTTTTATATTCTGAATATTGGAAAACAGTTATTCATAATTATTTTTTAAGCATTCTGCAACTGCAAATTACTTTTGTGTTTCTGCATTAAAGCAACAGTAATAATCATACCGGTAATCGCCATTCCAACACCTATAAGGTTTGGAGAAGTATAACTGTAACCAGCCGCCAAAGGTAATCCGCCTAAAAAAGCTCCTAAAGCATTCCCAATATTAAAACTTCCCTGAAGCGCTGCCGAAGCAATCATCTCAGCGCCTTTTGCTGTTTTAATCATTAACATTTGAATAGGTGCAATAACTGAAAAAGAAATAGCTCCCGTTAAAAAAGTCAGGAATAAAGAAATGTATTGATTATAAGAGAATAAATAAACTAAGATTAAATCAATCGACATTACAAACAATAAGGCCAATACAGTTGGTGCCGGAGAGAATTTATCAGCAAGTTTACCGCCTGCAAAATTTCCAACAACCATTCCTAGTCCGGCCAAAATTAAAATGTATGAAACATCTTCGGCAGCAAACTTAGAAACATTGATTAACAAAGGTGCGATATAACTAATCCAGGCAAACAATCCTGCAAACCCAATCGCAGTAATTCCGATAATTAACCAAGCTTCTGTTTTCTTAAAAAACAGTAATTGTGTTTTCATATTTACATTCCCGCTTTTCTCCAGATTTGGCATCCATAAAGAAATAAACAAAAATGTAAGCAAACCAACAGCGGCAATTAATATAAAAGTATAACGCCAAACAAAATTGTGCCCTATATAAGTACCAATTGGAACACCTATTAAATTCGCCAGCGTTAAACCTGAAAACATAATTGCAATTGCCTGAGCTTCCTTACCTTTGTCTGCCAAACGGCTTGCAACTACAGCTCCAACACCAAAGAAGGCGCCATGCGGCAATCCGGAAAGGAATCTCGATGCGAATAAAAAATTGTACGTAGGTGCAATAATAGAAAGCGCATTAAAAACCGTTAACATCAAAGCTAGTATTAAAAGCATTTTCTTTGGAGCTAAATTTCTTCCTAAGATTACTAATAAAGGAGCTCCTATAACAACGCCAAGAGCGTAAGCCGAAATTAAATATCCGGCAACCGGAATCGAAACTTTCATATCTGAGGCAATATCTGGCAACAAACCCATCATAACAAACTCGGTAATTCCGATAGTTAATCCTCCTAATGAGAGTGCAATAAGACTTTTTTTCATTTTATTTTTACAAGAAAGGAATAGAATTTCTATGATGCAAAGTTAACGCTGTTAAACGCAAAATAAGTTGTACATTTGCGATATAAACTTGTAAATTTATGTTATGCCAATATTAAATCAATTCAAGACATTGGTTATTGATGAGTTTGAAGATGAAAAATTTCACCTTCCGCCACACACGCATACTTATTATGAAATTATTTACATCAAAAAAGGAAGCGGAGTTCATCACCTGAATAACAACCTATTACCTTATAAATCCGGAGATCTTTTTGTGATTTCGCCTGAAGACGAGCATTATTTTGATATTAAAAAAAGTACGCGTTTCTTTTATATAAAGTTTACCGACAACTATTTTAACTCAAAACAAAATCTTACTTGCGATGAATTTTTAATTCATACTCCGGAAAGTTTCATGCGTGATAAAACGCTCAAAGAAACGGTTCTAAAATTAGACGATCCTTGCAAAACCATATTAAAAAATACGATCGAAAACATTGCCGCTTATAATTGCAAAACAGATGTTTCGACCTCGCCTATTGTATTTTACCAGATTCTTTCAATTTTTGGATTAATCAAAGAAACTATGCGCAGTCAGAATCTTATCGTTAAAGGAAATTCTATTGATAACGAACAAATCACATCTTATATACATCAGAATATATACAATCCGAAATTAGTTCAGATCAAAGTGATTGCGAGTCATTTTAATATTGCGGAAACTTATTTTAGTGCTTACTTCAAAAGAACATTCACTATTAGTTATCGTGATTATATTCATAATTTAAGAACAACTTTAATCGAAAAAAGAATCCATAACAACCAATTGCCTATTAAGCAAATTGCGTATGAATTTGGTTTTACCGATGAAAGCCATTTGTCAAATTATTTTAAAAAGCGAAAAAACATGAAACCTACAGATTTTAAGAAAACTTAAAATTTGAAATCTTAAATATGTAGACGCTCTAAAAAAAAATATCTAAATTTGTATTTCTAAAACAATTTCATTGGCAAAAAAGTTCCGCATATTATTTCTTTTTATAACTCTTGGCTTCTTTTTGATGTCCAATAGTGGTTATGCTTGCGGAAAAACTTCTGAAAAAACTTCTTGTGAAACGAAAACAGCTTCTAAAAAAGAAACTGCTGATTCTTGTCAAAAAGATTGTTGCAAAGACAATCACAGTTCAAAAAAAGACCAACACGGCTGTAACGGAAAATGCGATCATTCGGGTTGCACACCTTCTGGGCTAGTCTTTAGTTTTATTGCGACAAATGAATTTGAATTCGACAATAATCTATTCAATTTCTCTACTGAGAAAACAACTTTACACCATAAAACCGCTAGTATTTCTGATGGTTTTACTTCTATTTGGTTACCACCTAAAATAAAATAATTGTATTTCTCATAGCCATAATTGGGTTTTGTTTAACCGCAAAGTTCGCAGAGATTTACGCTAAGCTCGCAAAGAAAAATTAAAATTATTTAACTTAGAGAAGAATTTACATTCTCTCTTAAAATCACATAAAATGAAAAAATCAATAGCAACTATAATCGCAATAATCGCATTAGTTTTCAATGCAAATAGTATTCAGGCAACTACAATTAAAACAGAAACAACTACAATTGAAGACGCAGATTCAAATCAGTTACAAGCTGTTTATGATGCTTACTTTACTGTAAAAGATGCCTTAATTAAAAGTGATGCCAAATTAACTTCGGCGAAAGCCCAGGATTTACTGACTGCAATTACTGCGGTAAAAATGGATAAACTAAAAAGCAACGAACATACTGCATGGATGAAAGTCGTTAAAAAAATAACTGCTGATGCCAAAAGTATTTCTGCAACAACAGATCTTAAGAGGCAACGTGAAACTTTCAAATCACTTTCAAAAAACACTTACGATCTAATTAAAGTTTCTAAATCTACTGAGGTTGTTTACAAACAATATTGCCCAATGGCAGATGCAGATTGGTTAAGCAAAGAAAAAGCAGTTAAGAATCCTTACTATGGTTCTTCGATGCTAACTTGTGGAAATGTGGTAGAAACCATCAAATAAATATGACACTCTACATCAAAAACATGGTATGTGGTCGCTGTAAAATGGTTGTGAAGTCTGAGTTTGAAAAACTCGGACTTCATACTATTTCTGTTGAATTAGGCGAAGTCGAACTGCAAGATCCAATTACCGAAAGCCAAAAAGAAGTTTTACTTAAAAATCTGCAAGCCTTAGGTTTTGACTTTATTGATGATAAAAAAAGTAAAACCATCGAGAAAATAAAAAATCTGATCGTCGATTTAGTTCATCACAGAAACAACGATCTTAAAGTCAACTTATCCGATTATTTAGTCGAAAACCTCAATCAGGATTATAGCACACTAAGTAATCTATTCTCGGAAGTTGAAAACACTACTATCGAAAAATATTTTATCAGTCAGAAAATAGAAAAAGTAAAAGAGTTATTAATCTACAATGAACTTTCATTAAGCCAGATTGCCGATATTCTAAACTATAGTAATGTAGCGCATTTGAGCAATCAATTTAAGAAAATCACCGGCTTTACTCCTACTTACTTTAAACAATTAAAGGATAAAAAACGTATTCAGATTGAGAATTTGTAATTGTTTTTTTAACCGCAAAGGGCGCAAAGTTTTTCGTTTTTACTAGATTTTATGAAAACGCAAAGTTCGCAAAGCTTTAGCTAAATAGCTCTGCGTAAACGTCTTGCCATCTTTACGATTAATCAAGTTTATACAATAAAAAAACGTGCTAATCTAGCACGTTTTTCATCTATCTGAATAATGTCTCATTTCTGAAATCAAGACAACAGCTATAACTTCCATCATTCTTTCAACCCTAAACTTCCCCATACATCATTAGGATCAACCGTTATACTTTTAGATTTCCCGCTTTTATAATCATCATAACTTTTCTCAATCTTCTTAACAAATTCCGGATTATAAGAGCTCTCTTCATCTATTTTAATCTCTTTATATTTAAGTGCTAACATCTTTGCAATTTCAAGGAATGTTTTACCTCATCTATGGTTATAGTTATCATAATTTTATTTTTTATTCAAGGTACAAAAACTAAACTATTTTCCTACAATGCAATTCTGAACTAAAATATAGTTAAATTTATATGAATCAAAATTGAGAATTTGTAAATATTTCTTTAACTACAAAGTGCGAAGATTTACGCAAAAAACACAAAGCTTTGCGAACTTTGCGTTTTTATAAAATCTAGTAAAGACAAAAAACTTTGCGCCCTTTGCGGTTAATTTATCTTTTTTATAAATATTACAAATCATTCTCAAAATTATACAAACCGTTGTTAACCTTACTTCGGAAATTTGCATTGTAATACTTTAAATACTAGAAACAATGACTCATCAATATATAATTTCAGGAATGTCGTGCGATGGCTGCCGTAAAAAAGTGGAGAAAACTTTAAACTCAGTAGAAGGAATTCAGGCCGAAGTAACTTTAAATCCTCCATTGGCAACGATAACAATGGAAAAACATGTCCCGACTGAAAAATTTCAAGAAGTCTTAACCGAAGCCGGAAAGTATACTATTGAGATGACTTCTTCTAAAAGCGCTACAGAACCAGCGGTCAAATCTTGTTGTTCAAGTCACAATAAAGACAATCATGCTGGTCATGAGCATACAAAAAAAGCAACTGTAACTCATAATCACAATCATAATACAACGGGAGTTTATTATTGTCCAATGCATTGCGAAGGTGATAAAACTTATAACAAACCCGGAGATTGTCCGGTTTGCGGAATGGATTTAGTTCCTCAAGTTGCTATTGGAACACAATTTACTTGCCCAATGCATCCCGAAATCGTTTCGAACGAACCTGGCGATTGCCCAATTTGCGGAATGGATTTGGTACCAATGCAGGCTTCTGAAAACGAAGAAAACAAAACATATACTGACTTATTAAAGAAAATGAAGATTGCGATTTTGTTTACGCTTCCAATTTTTATTATTTCAATGTCAGAAATGATTCCTGATAATCCTCTTTTTAAGATAATGTCTATAGAAAACTGGAATTGGGTTCAGTTCTTATTTTCAATTCCCGTATTATTTTATTCAGGATGGATGTTTTTTGTCCGTGCCTATAAATCGATTATCACTTGGAATCTGAATATGTTTACGCTTATCGGTATTGGAACTGGTGTTGCCTTTTTATTCAGTATTGCCGGAATGTTTTTTCCTGATGTTTTTCCTTCTGAATTCAAATCACATCACGGAACCATTCATCTTTATTTTGAAGCCGCAACGGTTATTATAACTTTAGTTTTATTAGGACAATTATTAGAAGCCAGAGCACACGGGCAAACAAACGGAGCCATAAAAGAATTATTGAAATTGGCTCCAACCGAAGCAACTTTGGTAGAAAACGGAAATGACAAAGTAATTTCGATTCATAATATTAAAAAAGGAGATTTATTACGTGTAAAACCTGGAGAAAAAATTCCGGTTGACGGAAAAATTACTACTGGCGAAAGCAGTATCGATGAAGCTATGATTACCGGAGAACCAATTCCAGTGGATAAAAAAGTGGGTGATACCGTAATTGCCGGAACTATAAACGGAACCAAATCTTTTGTGATGATTGCCGAAAAAGTAGGCTCAGAAACTTTGCTTTCGCAAATTATACAAATGGTAAATGATGCAAGCCGTTCACGAGCTCCAATCCAGAAATTGGCAGATCGTGTGGCAAAATATTTTGTTCCAACAGTTGTCGCTATTTCAATATTGACATTTATTTTATGGGCAAAATTTGGTCCTGAACCTGCTTATGGTTATGGATTAATCAATGCCATCGCGGTTTTAATTATTGCATGTCCTTGTGCTTTAGGATTAGCAACTCCAATGTCGGTTATGGTTGGTGTGGGTAAAGGAGCACAAGCAGGAATCCTGATAAAAAATGCCGAAGCGCTCGAAAACATGGACAAAATAGATGTTTTAATCACAGACAAAACCGGAACTATTACAGAAGGAAAACCATCTGTAGAAAAAATCTATGCGATTAATAATAACGAAGATGTTTTACTGCAAAATATTGCTTCACTAAATCAACACAGCGAGCATCCTTTGGCGCAAGCCGTAGTCAATTTTGCCAAAGTTAAAAATCAAACTATACTTGACGTTCCGGATTTTGAAGCCGTTGCCGGAAAAGGAGTTATAGGAACTGTAAATAACTCAAAAGTAGCTTTAGGAAACAAAAAACTAATGTTTCAGGTTGGCGCTTCAATTTCTGAGGATATTGAAAATAAAATTATTGCAGAACAAAATCTGGGTAAAACAGTTTCTTATATCGCTGTTGATAAAGTTGTTTTGGGTTATGTAACAATTACAGATGCTATAAAAGCAAGCAGTGCAAAAGCAATCAAAGATTTAATTGATCAGGGCGTTCAGGTTATTATGATGACGGGAGATAATGGTAATACTGCAAAAGCGGTTGCAGATCAGTTACATCTAAGTTCGTTTAAAGCAGATTGTTTGCCGGAAGATAAACTAAAAGAAATTCAGCGTTTGCAAGCCGAAGGTAAAATTGTAGCAATGGCGGGTGACGGAATCAACGATGCTCCGGCTTTAGCGCACGCGAATATTGGAATCGCAATGGGAACCGGAACTGATGTTGCCATTGAAAGTGCCAAAATAACACTGGTAAAAGGCGACTTAAACGGAATCGTAAAGGCGAAAAAACTAAGCCATTCCGTGATGAAAAACATCAAACAGAATCTATTTTTTGCCTTTATCTATAATGTTTTGGGCGTGCCAGTTGCAGCAGGAATTTTATATCCTGTATTTGGAATTTTGCTTTCGCCGATGTTAGCCGCTTTGGCCATGAGTTTAAGTTCGGTTTCGGTAATTGTAAATGCTTTAAGATTGCGAAATCTAAACCTTTAAAAAATCAACATGAAACTACATACTATTATACTTGTCTTTTTGATTGCCTTGAGTGCGCAAGCTCAAAAAGTAGTTCGTTACGATTTACATGTTCGGGACACAATTGTGAATTTTTCCGGAAAAGAAAAACGCGCTATCGCAGTTAATGGACAAATTCCGATGCCAACATTAACTTTTACTGAAGGTGATATTGCGGAGATTTATGTTCATAACGATTTAAAAAATGAAGATACGGCATTGCATTGGCACGGATTATTTCTTCCGAATAAAGAAGATGGAGTTCCATATTTAACGCAAATGCCAATTAAACCGGGAACAACTCATAAATATACTTTCCCCATTATTCAAAACGGAACGTATTGGTATCACAGTCATTCTGGTTTGCAGGAACAAATTGGTTTGTATGGACTTTTCATTATCAATAAGAAGAAAGACGATACTACTTTTAGAAAAGGAATCGATGATTTACCAACAATTCCTGTCATTCTAAGTGAATGGACAGATTTGAAACCGGAAAATGTTCAGCGAATGTTACACAATGCCAACGATTGGTTTACTATAAAAAAAGGAACAACTCAAAGTTATACCGAAGCAATCAAGAAAGGTCAGTTTTCTACAAAAGTCACCAACGAATGGAAACGCATGAATGCCATGGATGTGAGTGATGTTTATTATGAGAAGTTTTTAATTAACGGAAAAAATGAAGATCAGCTTTCGCAATTTAAACCTGGTGATAAAGTCAGATTGCGAATTGCAAACGGTGGTGCTTCCAGTTATTTCTGGCTTACTTATGGCGGTGGAAAAATAACGGTTGTTGCCAGCGACGGAAACGATGTTGAACCTGTAGAAGTCGATCGATTGATTATTGCGGTTTCGGAAACGTATGATGTTGTCGTTACAATTCCTGAAGACAATAAATCTTTTGCTTTTTTGGCTACAGCCGAAGACAGAACCGGATCTGCTTCTTTGTTTTTAGGTGATGGAACTAAACAGCCTGTCAAACATCTTCCGAAATTGAAATATTTTGAAGGCATGAAAATGATGAACGACATGATGAAAATGAACGGAGAAATGAACGATATGGGCATGAAAATGTCTTTGAACAAAATGGACATGAATACCGTTATGTATCCTGAAATTTCCGGAGAAGATGAATCTGCAAAAACCGAAGATCATTCTATGCATAATATGGAAGCCATGCAAATGGAGGATATGAAAATGTCAAACGATACAACCCAAACTGCCGAGATTACGACTTTGAATTACGGAATGCTAAAATCTCCAACAAAAACAACGTTACCAAAAGATGCTCCGGTAAAAGAATTACGTTTTGAATTATCAGGAAATATGAACCGTTATGTTTGGAGTCTGGACAATAAAGTGATTTCTGAAACGGATAAAATCTTAATTAAAAAAGGCGAAACTGTTCGGATCACCTTGTATAACGGATCAATGATGCGTCATCCAATGCATTTACACGGACACGATTTCAGAATTTTGAATGAACATGGCGAATATTCTCCGCTTAAAAATGTGATCGATATTATGCCAATGGAAACGGATACAATCGAATTTCAGGCTAATGCCGATGGCGATTGGTTTTTTCACTGCCACATTTTATATCACATGATGGCGGGAATGGGACGCATTTTTAGTTATGAAAATTCAGCACCAAATCCGTTGATTCATGATCCAAAAATGGCGTATAAAATGCTAAAAATGGACGATCGAATGTTTCATTTTATGGCTGAAAATGACTTTGCTACAAACGGAAACGACGGTGAAGCAATGTTCAGCAACACGCGCTGGAGCATTGGAACCGAATGGAGATTGGGTTATAATAACGAACATGGTTATGAAACCGAAACTCATATTGGTAGATATATAGGTAAAATGCAATGGTTTATGCCTTTTATAGGTTTTGACTGGCGTTACAGAAGAATGGGAATGGACGAACAGGAACAAAATATGTTTGGTCAAAAGAATACTAAGGACAATCGTTCGGTTTTTAGTGCCGGTATGGAGTATACTTTGCCAATGCTTGTAAAAGCGCAAGTTGAGGTTTACACCGATGGAAACGTGAGAATTCAATTTGAACGAAAAGATATTCCGCTTTCGAGACGTTTGCGAATGAACTTAATGTGGAATACAGATAAAGAATATATGGTGGGTCTAAAATATATCGCTGGCAGAAACTTCGGGATCACGACACATTATGATAGTGATATGGGAATTGGTTTTGGGGTAAATCTGAATTATTAATTATTTATATTAGCTCAGAAATAAAATCAATTTTGTCAAAAACAGAAATTCAAATGAGCGAAATTATAGAAAACGGATATTGTTATATTGAATTTCATTTTACAGATGAAAAAAACTTTGAAGATTTAAAACATACATTCGAAATAATAAAAGACACCAAAAACAATTCAATTAAAAAAGATGATGCATTTTGGATCAAAGAATTTCCTGAATACGCTCTGGAGAAGTTTACGTTCTTAGATTCAGATTTAAAACCGAGCTTTCATACAAATAATAATACACAATCTAAATGGCATTTTTATTCTCTTATCGAGTTGTTATCCATAAATTACGAAATTGAATATATTGATCTAAAAAAGACTTCCAATAATCAGGGCATACTTATATATGATGCCTATTCTTATCCATATGGAGGAGCAGACGGCTTAATAAATTTTATAGAATCTTTTAATTGTAATGTAAAAATTTACGATGATGGAACCGGAATCTATACTTATCCAACGGATAAAAAAGACTCAAAATGGAATTTACAATGGTTTAAAAAACTATTCAAAACAGCTATACTTTTATTTTTATTAACTTCAATTATAAGTTGTAAAAACACAGAGAAAGATTTACAATTTGAAAAAGATGTATTGTACGAGGTTTATCCTGCTCTTATTGATTCAGTTTGGGTAAATGCTGTTCTTACTTATGTTCCGCCTGCGCCTCCAGGAGTAGATCCCTCGGAATATAAATTGAATAGGCGAAATGAATCAAACAAACGATTCAATAGAGAACTAGCAGAATTTAAACAAAAGAAATTTCCTGTTGATCTTGTTTTCTTTGATGGAGTGATTATAAGAGACAATTCTAAAGAACTTCAGAAACATTTTAAAGATGCTATAATATCCAAAGATAATGTTACAGACACACTTGAATATAAACTAGACAGAAAAAAATTGGATACCTATACCGCTTTTCATCTTAAATATGTTTCCAGAATACCGCGTGGGAATGATAGGATATTTTATAATGAATGTTGCTATTCTGTACGAGGAATAATTATTCTAAGTAGAATTCAATTTGATGATGAAAAAAAATATGGCGTTCTGACCGCAGGAATTGAATGTGGTGGTATGTGCGGATATGGATATCTAATCTATATTAAAAAAGTAAATAATAAATGGGTCATTGATAAAATAGAAGATGGCTGGATTGTATAACATATATCATTTATAAATCATTAACTTATCGTTGACAATTTCTAAAGCTAAATCGTACTATATTTGAAGAACATCTTCAATCAAAAAAGAAAAATACTTAACAATTAAATTAAACAAAAAATGAAAAAATTATTTGCCGTTTTAGCATTCGCTTTATTTACAATTGGTGCACAAGCACAAGACACTAAACCAGCTCCTAAAAAAGAAACTACTAAAAAGGAATCCTGCTGCAAGAAAACTTCAACAGATAAAAAAGACAAAAAAGCATGTTGCGTTAAAAAATAACAGAAACGTATTTCAACAAAAAGGGCTCGAATATATTCGAGCCCTTTTTTATGGGATTTTTTTTTCGCCACGAATTTCACAAATTCACACAAATTAATTTGTGCAAATTGAATTACGTATTTAAAATTAGTGTCAATTCGTGAAATTCGTGGCAAAAAACTTTTAAACCTATTTCAATTTTACACTCCATTCAAAATCCATTTCAGAAACCTGAACTCCTTCTTCATTTGTTCCAATAGATTTCATCCAGAAAGTTTGCCCCTCGCCTGTTGCGATTGTTCTTTGGATTGCTTCGGCGATTAAATGTCCATCGTTACAAACAAATGTTATTCTTCCGGTAGCCTTTTTGGTAAAGTTACCTTTATTATTAGCAACTAACATTGATATCTTTTTTCCGCTTTGCTGAATTTGAGAAATCACTAAAGCTCCTGTAGTTAATTCGGCTGCCATTGCCTGAACAGCAAAATACATTGAACTAAAAGGATTCTGATTAATCCATCTGTGTTTTACACTTACCACGCATCTATCCTGGTCGATTGCCTTTACACGTACACCACAAATGTATGCTGATGGTAATTTGAATAATACAAATTTGTTAAGTTTAGAAACTGATATTGCCATGATATTTATTTTTTTATGTAAAAATACAAAAAAACTATGCACGCACAATAAATTCCAATTACTTTCCTAATTCACCAATAAAATCAAGACTTACCAATGATTTTCAGCTTATTATAAGTCGTTCAAAAATTTCAACTTTGTTAAAATTTTGTTAATAATTAGTACTATGCAAAACAAGATACTGTCTTTTAGCCATATATTTGTATAAGAAATTACTATATGCTTTTAATCATGGAAACAACAACACCACTCATCATGGAAACATCATCAGAAAAGAACACTGCAACGTTCACACACTTAAGTACTTTAACTCAGTATTTCATTCCATTTGGGAATTATATTTTCCCAATATTGATCTGGACGAGTTACAAAGACAAATCAGAATTTGTAAATCACCACGGAAAACAAACGCTGAATTTTCAATTAAGCTTATTGCTTTACACATTGATTTTGGCTTTGATTGCAATTCCGATTTTTATCACTGTTATTCTTCAGAATCTTCCAATGGAAGCTGTTTTTAACAACGACGATTTCTTTATTAGAAATATCGATTTTCAAGGAAACATTGCGTTATTAAGTATTGGAGCGACAGCAGTTTTACTTTTTGGATTATTAAAGTTTGCTGAATTCTTTTTAATCATTTATGCTTCAATAAAAGCTTCAAACGGAGAATTATATAAATATCCGCTAACGATTCCTTTTATAAAGTAATCACTTAAAAATTAAAAGTTATAGTCAGGACATTAATGACCAATCATCATAAAGGTTTTGAAATCAATCATCAATCAATCATCATCAATCAAAAAACGAATTGTTCAATCTAAAAAAAACAAAATGAAATTATGAACATTGAAAACACAAAAGCACAGATGCGCAAAGGTGTTCTTGAGTTTTGCATCTTATCAGTATTAAAAGAAAAAGACGCTTATACATCAGAAATATTAGACACTTTAAAAAACGCAAAATTACTAGTTGTTGAGGGAACAGTTTACCCGCTTTTGACTAGGCTGAAAAACGACGGTTTGCTTAATTATCGTTGGGAAGAATCGACCTCCGGGCCACCAAGAAAATATTATGGATTAACCGAAATAGGACAAACATTTTTAAACGAACTTAGCGGAACCTGGACAGAATTGTCTGATGCCGTAAATCTAATCACCAATCAAAATCAATAAGTCATGAACAAAACAGTAAATATTAACTTAGGCGGTATGTTTTTTCACATCGATGAAGACGCATATTTAAAATTGACACGCTATTTTGACGCTATAAAAAGATCACTTAACAACTCGTCCGGACAGGATGAAATTATTAAAGATATCGAAATGCGTGTTTCTGAATTATTAACAGAGAAACAAAAAAGCGAGAAACATGTTGTAGGCTTAAAAGACGTTGACGAAGTGATTGCGGTTATGGGACAACCAGAGGACTACATTATTGAGGACGAAGAAAAACCAAATCAGTCTTTTAATGAATATGGTGCAAGAAAACATAAAAAATTGTACCGTGATAAAGAAAAAGGTATGATTGGTGGTGTTGCAACGGGTTTAGGACATTATTTTGGAATTGACGCTGTTTGGATAAAAATCATTTTCTTAATATTTGTTTTCGCAGGTTTTGGAACTGGGATTTTAGCTTATTTTGTTCTTTGGGTTGTAACTCCGGAAGCGGTTACAACCTCTGAAAAACTGGAAATGACAGGAGAACCGGTTACCATTTCGAACATTGAGAAAAAAGTTCGTGAAGAGATTGAAAACTTATCTGATAAATTCAAAAATGCAGATTATGACGCAATGGGAAACCAGGTAAAGTCGGGAGCTGAGAGAATAAGTAGTTCATTTGGAGACTTTGTAATGACGGTTTTTAAAATCTTCGCAAAATTTTTAGGAGTAATTTTAATCATTTCTGGAATTAGTGTTTTGATTGCGTTATTGATTGGAGTTTTTACTTTGGGAACAAATATCTTTATTGATTTTCCTTGGCAAAACTTTATCGAAGCCGGAAACTTTACTGATTACCCAATCTGGTCATTTGGTTTATTAATGTTCTTTGCAGTTGGAATTCCGTTTTTCTTTTTGACTCTTTTAGGTTTCAAATTGTTGTCTCCAAACTTAAAATCAATTGGAAACATAACAAAATACACCTTATTAGCAGTATGGATTATTGCTGTTGCAATTGCAATTAGTGTTGGAATTAAACAAGCGACTGAACTTTCATATGACAACAAAACAATTGAGAAAAAAGATATCAGCGCTCGTGTAACAGATACTCTTTATGTAAAATTCAGATACAATGATTACTACGCTAAAAGCCTAAATCAACATAGTGATTTTGAATTCGTTCAGGATTCGGCCAACAATCAATTGATTTATTCTACTGATGTTCGTTTACATGTTTTACACACTGACAATCCTACTGCTTATTTGCAAATAGAGAAAAGCGCAAGAGGAAATTCATTTGTAAATGCAAGACAAAGAGCTGAAAAAATCAATTACAAATATCAAATTACAGGGAATCATTTACTTCTTGATAATTATTTTTTGACAGATGTAAAAAACAAATTTAGAGGTCAGGAAGTTGATGTATATTTGTACTTACCAGAAGGACAATTATTTAAACCAGATTCTTCTGTTCAGGATTATGATGATTCTGACAACGATTTTTTCAACTTACACTTTAGTGGGAACTATAATTATAAAGTTGAAGGATCAAAAATTAAATGCTTGAATTGTCCAGTAGACGAAAATGACCATGATGATATGGACTATGACGATGAAGGAAACACAATTGATAACGATACTGTAAAAGAAGTATCTATTAAAATAAATGGAAAAGAAGTTTTAAACGGAAAAAAAACATCAGGAAAATTAACCACTGATAAAAACGGAGTTATAATCAAAATTAACTAAGCCATGATAAAAATAATCATTCATATTACGAAATTAATTGTTGTCACTATTACTGCATTATTATTTGCCTCATGTAATTTTAACATGAATACAATTGAAGGCAGCGGAAATGTAACAACCGAAAAAAGAATTGTTCAGGGAGATTTTAAGAATATCCAAGTGAGCAATGCGATCGATTTAGTTATTGTGCAATCTGATTCGACTGAAATTATAGTAGAAGCCGATGACAATTTGCAGAAAGAAATTGAAACAAAGGTTGAAAATGGAACTTTGGTAATCAGATGTAAATTCAATTCCTTCCACAACATATCACAAAAAAAGGTAACGGTTAAAATGCCTGTTATCAATAAAATAGAAGCTTCGAGTGCCGCGTCTGTAATGAGTAAAAACATTATTCAGGGACAAGATGTAGAATTAGAAACATCAAGTGCCGCAACGATGGATGTAAATGTAGAATCAGATAATATCTCCTGCAGAACAAGTAGTGGAAGTTCTATTACTATTCAAGGTAAAGCATTAAAAACAGTAGCAAAAGCTTCGAGTGGATCTAGTGTAAATGCTGGAAAATTAATGGCAAATGAAATTGAGGCTGATGCTTCAAGCGGTGGAAGTCTGGAAGTGCACCCAATTTTGAGTTTGAAAGCCGGTGCATCTAGCGGAGGAAGTATTAATTATAATAATGCTCCTAAAACAATCGAAAAAACTTCTAGTTCAGGAGGAAGCATTAGTCAAGGCTAAACCTTACATATCTGTTAAATATAAAAGAAATCATTCATCAACAGTGGATGATTTTTTTATATTTGTGAAAATCAAATTATAGAATTAATGAAAAAACACGCAGCCCTAGTCTTACTATTACTTGTTACAACATTAACTTTTGCTCAAAAAAGAGAAAAAATAAAAGGTTCTAAAATTGTCACTACTTCAATGAAAGAAGTAGGAGAATTTGATGGTATTGAAGTTGATGATAATCTGGAAGTTTACCTGGAAAAAGGAGAGAAAAATGAAATCAAAATTGAAGCCGATGACAATCTGCATGATATCATTGGAATGGATTTAAGAGACAGAACACTCCGTTTATATACTTCGAAAGAAAGTACAATCTTTAAAAAACTTAGCATACGTGTTACTTATACAAGTTCTTTAAAAAATGTAATTGCTAAAAATGAGGCTATAATTTATGCTATTCAGGAGCTTCAATTGGATGATATCACTTTTAATAGTGTTGATTTTTCTAAATTATTTCTGAACGTAAACTCAAAAAAGTTCAATTTGATTGCAGACGACAAATCAAAAACAGAACTGAATTTAAAATCTGAAGATGCAAGTTTACAATTGAGTAAATACGCTACTGTTAAATCATTAGTTTCAGCAATAAAATTTAAATGTGATTTATATCAAAAAGCAAATGCTACTATTGAAGGAATTGCCGAAAAAGCAACAATTCGTTTAGATAACAATTCAATATTTACCGGAACAAAATTCACCTTAAAAGATGCAAATATTACTGCCGAAAATTATTCTGTTGGAAGTATTTTGGCTGATACAACAATCTCATTAGCGATTGGAGATAAAGCGGAACTTTCTCTTTTTGGAAATCCGGCGATTCAATTAACTCGTTTCTCTGAAGAAGCAAAACTTTTTAAGAAGATTAAATAAGTTTCAGGTTTTTCTTGTTTCACGTTTCAAGTTGTTGGAACGTATAAAAAATAAAAAGTCCCAATCAAATAAATGATTGGGACTTTTTTATAAACTCCACATTCACATTTCGAATAACTTGAAACGTGAAACAAGAAAAACCTGAAACAGTCTAATTTTACCACAAAGGCAACAAACTTTTTATATATCGGTGGTTTTATAAAAACACAAAGTCCGCAAAGCTTTATGTTGATCTAGCTTTGCGAACTTTGTGTTTTCTACGCGTAATGTAAAATTAAACCTTAGCGAACTTTGCGGTAAAACTTTTATTTAAACTCTAGATATAAACCTGAAACAAAATTTTCACTCTTTAGATGCCAAATATCTTTCAGCATCAAGTGCAGCCATACATCCTGTACCTGCAGCAGTAATTGCCTGACGATATACATGATCTGCGGCATCACCTGCTACAAAAACACCTGGTACATTTGTATTAGAAGTTCCAGGAGTATTTATGATGTAACCTGTTTCGTCTAGTGTAATGTAATCTTTGAAAATATCTGTGTTTGGTTTATGACCAATTGCAACGAAAAATCCAGTTGCAGGAATATCAAAAACTTCCCCTGTAGTTTTGTTTTTTGCCTTGATAGCATGAACTACATTCTCGTCACCCAAAACTTCAACAGTATCATGATTCATTAAAATCTCGATATTTCCGGTTTTACGAACGCGTTCTTCCATAATTTTAGAAGCTCTGAATTTTTCGCTTCTTACCAACATGGTTACTTTTTTACAAAGTTTAGATAAGTAATGTGCTTCTTCACAAGCTGAATCTCCTGCTCCAACAATCACTACTTCCTGATTACGGTAGAAAAATCCGTCGCAAACAGCACAAGCAGAAACTCCACCTCCCATTTGTAAATAATGTTGTTCTGATGGTAATCCTAAATATTTTGCTGATGCTCCTGTAGAAATAATAACAGTTTCGCAGTGCAATTCGATTGTATCGTTAATCCAAACTTTATGAATATCTCCTGAAAAATCAACTTTAGTAGCCCAACCATCACGAATATCAGCACCAAAACGTTTTGCTTGTTCTTGTAACTGGATCATCATTTCAGGACCTGTAACACCATCAACATAACCAGGGAAATTTTCTACTTCATTTGTTGTAGTCAACTGACCTCCAGGCTGCATTCCTTGATATAATACGGGATTCATATTTGCTCTGGCAGCATAAATAGCAGCAGTATAACCCGCTGGACCAGAACCAATAATTAGGCATTTAATTTTTTCGATTGTATCTGACATAGTATGTATAGTTTTTAGTGATGCAAATGTAAACTTTATTATAAAAATTTGCACCCAAAACAAATCCTAAATAACTATCTCGAAATAAGTTTTATTTATTTTTACTTTTTTCTTTTGCAAACCAAATTTATTACTATATTTGCATCCGCTTACGGGGTGTAGCGTAGCCCGGTTATCGCGCCTGCTTTGGGAGCAGGAGGCCGCAGGTTCGAATCCTGCCACCCCGACAAAAGTCTTTTCATTTTTTGAGAAGACTTTTTTTTTTGCTTTTAACTCACTAATATGTATTACACTTATATTCTCTATAGCACTACAAAATCAAAATTTTATATTGGTCAGACAAATGATATTGATGACAGACTTAGAAGACATAATAGTGGGGCATCTCTTTCTACAAAAGGTGGTATTCCGTGGAAAATAATATATTTCATTAAACTAGAATCAAGATCTGAGGCTGTCTTACTAGAAACCAAAATAAAAAAACGCGGTGCCAAGCGATATCTTGACGACATAAAATTTGAATATGTGATATAGCGTAGCCCGGGTATCGCGTCCCGCTTAAGGCGGGAAGGCCGCAGGTTCGAATCCTGCCACCCCGACAAAAGGGATCAACACGAAAACCTGTGGAGAGAAAAAAAAAAAAAAAATACCGCAGAGAACGCTAAGTTTTTTATCTAAGAATGCCTTAGAAAGCATAGAGTTCGCAAAGCTAAATCAATACAAAGCTTTGCGTCCCGAGGCTTCGGGATGCCTTTTACAAAGCTAAAAGTAAAAAAACTTAGCGTTCTCTGCGGTAAAAAATAATTAGTGAGTATATTTTATGTTTTTCCACAACATTTAGCGTTGATCTAAAATTTTACCGTTTTTCAATTATAGCTCGCGTTTCAACCGTGAGACACTGATTGCAACATAATATCGCGCTCCAACAGTTCAAACCGTTGGCAATGTTAGTAATCCGGTAATTGCTTTCTCATGATAGAAAATCGGAAATATCAAAGATTAGATTTTTTCAAACCTAACAAAAGTCTTTTCATAGCATAAATAAACCCTATACTATATATCATCCTTTTTAAAATAAACTTGATTTGCCAAAATTTAGAAATTTTAAAAATGAAAAAAATAATATTCTATCTTCTTTTTGTAGTTTCAACAATAGCTAATGCACAAGAAAACTCCGAGCCTATTATAGAAGAAAACACAAAAACTGAAAACTTCGAATTATTCAAAACAAATGCTCATGCTTCTTATTACCACGATAAATTTAATGGAAGAAAAACAGCAAGCGGCAAAAGATTCGATAACACTAAATTAACCGCTGCTCATAAAAAATTCCCTTTTGGCACAAAACTAAAAATCACCAATGAAAGAAATAATAAATCTGTCATTGTAGAAGTTATTGACAGGGGCCCTTTTATTAAAGGTCGAGAAATTGATTTAAGCAAAAAAGCCTTTATGAATATTACTGCAAACAAAAATAGCGGATTAATGTTTGTGAAAATTGAGATTCTGACAGATTAAACCCTTTCTTCTCATTTTAAGCAACATTCTTAAACATCAAAATCTGCCACATCTACAACAGAGGACGTTGTGTCCTTAAAATTAATAAATTACACATTCATATTTTACTATTCTACAAAAATCCTTTCATATTTTAGAGTGCGCTTTTTTCACTTTTAGGTTTTAATTAACACGAAAAAACTAAATAAACCGCCTTCGTATCAAAATGTTATTATATTTACCAATCATAACATCATACCTAATTTCTTTATGGAAAGTTTTCTTTTAGTTGCGTTATTTTGTTTTCTAATTTACATTCTTAATACGATCCAAGGTCGATTTAACAATCTCGAAGACGATATTCAGAGACTTAATAAAAAGATAGATCTTTTAAAAACAGTCGAAAAACCATCCGAAACTATTCCGGTAATAAAGAAAGAAGAATTCAAAATAGCTTCCGAGGAATCCAACAAGGCTACTTTTGAACCTGCTAAACCAGAAATTACTCAAGAAAAAATTTCTGATGAACAATTAGAAAAAATTGCATTATCATCTAAAATCGATAATACGCCTAAGCCAATTGAATCAAAACCGATTGAACCAAAACCAATCCCTAAACCGATTATTCCTGTTGAACCTGAAAAATCATTTTGGGAAAACTTCAAAGAAAAAAATCCGGATTTAGAAAAGTTCATTGGAGAAAACTTAATCAATAAAATTGGAGTATTAATTCTGGTTTTAGGAATAAGTTATTTTGTAAAATATGCAATCGACAAAGATTGGATCAACGAACCTGCACGTGTTGGAATTGGTGTTTTATGTGGCGCATTAGTTATGGGAATTGCGCATAAATTACGTAAAAATTATGCGGCATTTAGTTCCGTTATTGTCGCCGGAGCTATTGCCATTTTCTATTTCACAATCGGGATCGCTTTTCATGATTATCACTTATTCAATCAAACTGTCGCTTTTAGTATAATGGTTATTATTACTGCTTTTAGCGCTTTGATATCTTTATCATATGACAGGATTGAACTAGCTGTTCTTTCCTTAATTGGTGGTTTTGCAGTTCCGTTTATGGTTAGTACCGGCGAAGGCAATTATGTAGTTCTCTTTACTTACATCATCATTTTGAACGTTGGAATTTTGGCTTTAGCCTATTATAAAAAATGGAATCTGGTTAATATTCTCGCCTATATATTTACAGTACTTTTATATGGAGCATGGCTGTCTAAAGACTTAACTTCGGGCAAGCCACATTATTTGGGAGCGCTTATTTTTGGTTTTGCTTTTTATTTTATTTTCATTTTAATGAATATCATTAATAACATCAGATCAAAAGGAGAATTTTCTAAAACTCAACTCACTATTCTTGCTAGCAATACCTTTTTATTTTATGGTGCAGGAATGGCGATTTTAACTAATTACCATCCGGAATTAAAAGGTTTATTTACGACTGTTCTTGCGTTATTAAATTTGATTTATGCCTGGTTTTTATACAAGAAATTCGAACTCGACGAGAAAGCTGCATATTTGTTAATTGGCTTAACATTGACTTTTATAACCTTAGCAATTCCTATTCAGTTTGAAGGTAATTATATTACTTTATTCTGGGCTGCCGAAGCTGTTTTACTATTATGGCTTTCTCAAAAATCTAAAATAATCAGTTATCGTTTTGGTTCTATTATCGTTCATGTTTTAATGATTTTCAGCCTGATTATGGATTGGAATAAATATTATTATGGTAATTTACCTTTAAATATTATCATCAATCCAATATTTATAACAGGCGTTTTTGCCACAGCTTCGTTGTTCGCAATTTGGCACTTATTAAAAAATGAAACTGAAAAACTAATTGTTTTCGATATTACATTTAATCCTGAAAACTATAAAAAACTTGTTCTGGAAGTCGGCTTCGTACTAACTTATTTAACGGGTTTATTCGAAGTAATTTTTCAATCGAATCATTATATAGAAAACTTATACAGTGCAATTTCATTACCTATTTTGTATCACTTAGTATTCTCTGCAATATTTACTTCTTTTTTAATAAAAAGAAAAACAGAAACAGGATATCAGGGAGTTTTATTGATCGCAGCTTCTAATATTATTTTGTTTGCTTTTTGGTTCTCCAACTATCCATTCTTAGAACACAAAGACATTATTAGTTCCGGAATCGGGGAATCTATTGCTTTTTATCTTCATTATGTTTCATTAATTATCACGATTTATTTTGCCTATCAATTGTTCTTAATCTATAAAAAAGCCGATTTTTATCTTTTCGAACACCGTTATTTTATGTGGATTGCGGCTTTTTTAATCATATATATTGCCAGTTCAGAAGTTATGCTTCATGGTCTTATTATAATGAATTCCCCAGTTACAATTCATGATTTGCAAACAAGTACGTTGTATGCAAGCTATAAATCTAATTTGCCGCATTTACGCGATTTTATTGCAGATGATACTATTAGATTGGCGAGAACTAAAATAATCAAAACAGGATTTCCGGTTCTTTGGGGAATTCTCGCTTTTGTGTTTTTAATTGTTGGAATAAAAAAACAATACAAGTCTTTAAGAATTATCGCTTTATCATTACTTGGATTAACTATTTTAAAATTATTTATATACGACATCAGCAACATTTCTGAAACTGGAAAAATCATATCATTTATCCTTTTAGGAATTTTAATTTTGATTATCTCTTTTGTATATCAAAAAATTAAAGTCTTAGTTATTGATGAAAACAAGCCAAAAGAAAACAATGAAATTGAATAAATTTATCTTAGTACTATTTCTTTCCAACCTTTCGTTTGGACAATATAATACAACTGCAAAACTAAAAAAGGTGGCAGAAAACGGCATGCATGAAATTGTTTTATCGCCGGAGATCAGATCTTTTTCAAAACAAGATTTAAGTGACGTTCGAATATTTGATTCTAAAGGAAATGAGATTCCTTATTTTATTCAAAACAGTAAAGACGTTTCCTCAAATTCATTCGTAGAATACAGTATTATTTCTAAAACGGTTTCTCCGAAGAAAACTACTTCGATTATTATTGAGATTCCATCAAATAATAAAAACAATCAGCTTTCGCTTTTTATTGCGAATTCTAATGTCGAAAAAAAGTATTCTGTTTCCGGAAGTGATGATCAAAAAGAATGGTTTGGAATATCAGATTCGCAAATACTTTCTGATTTAAATAATGCATCAGAAACCAGCGTTATTAAAACAATTTCATATCCTTTAAGTACATATCATTATTTAAAAATAGATTTTGACGATCGCAAAACACTCCCTGTTAATGTTCTGAGAGTTGGAAATTTCAATACTCAATTGCAAAAAAGTGCTTTACAGGCAATTGTTCCAAAGAAATCATTTACAACAGAAGATCATTCAAAAAAAGAAACACAAATTCATGTTCTTTTTGCTGCTCCACAAGTTATTAATGAGATTTCGTTTGAAATTTCAAAACCAACTTATTACAATCGTCGCGCTATTTTATTTATAAAAGTAAAACAAGAAACGAAAAGAAAATCTTCAGTAATTGAGGAAGAAATTGCTTCTTTTGAATTAAACTCAAACGTAAAAAACACCTTTACTATTCCTGAAATATTCGAAAAAGAAATTTATATCAAAATAGAAAATCACGATAATCAGCCTTTATCTGTTTCAGCAATAAAATACAGTCAAAAACCAATTTCTATTGTTGCGGACTTAAGTGCTAATGAAAGTTACATTCTTAAAACCGGAAACAAAACTTTGACCGAACCTGATTATGATCTTTCAAGCTTCAAGAATAATATTGCTGTTAATTTACCACAAATATCTATTTATGATATTCAGCAAAAAACCTCTGATAAAAATCAGATCGAAAACAAATCTTTTTGGCAGCAATCATGGTTTATGTGGCTTTGTATTATACTTGGAGGACTTACAATCTTCTTTTTTACAGCGAGTTTAGTAAAAGATTTAAAAAGAAAGAACTAAACAAAAATTAGAATTAACATTTAAATAGTTTTTTCAGATTCAAACTTTGAATCTGTTCCTTTTTACCTTAAAAAGTGATTTTAACAGAAAGAGATTTCAACAATAACTTCATTAATATCAAAAAATAAATTCGGCAAAACACGCACAAAACAAAGGCTTCCCAAAGTTTAGCAAATGTTAACAAAATAGATTTTCAGAAACCATAAATAATTGTATTTTTACGGTTCAAAATTTAGAAAATAAATGGGCAAAATCATTGCGATTGCTAATCAAAAAGGAGGCGTTGGAAAGACTACTACATCTGTAAATCTTGCGGCCTCATTAGGTGTTTTAGAAAAGAAAGTATTACTGATAGACGCTGATCCTCAAGCAAATGCTACATCTGGTCTTGGGATTGATGTAGAATCTGTTGAAATTGGTACTTACCAAATACTTGAACACAGCCACACGCCGAAAGAAACCATTATAAAATGTTCAGCTGTAAATGTTGATGTAATCCCTGCTCACATTGACCTTGTTGCCATCGAAATCGAATTGGTTGACAAAGAAAACAGAGAGTATATGCTTAAAAAAGCATTAGAAAGTGTGAAAGACGAATATGATTATATCATTATCGATTGTGCACCTTCGTTAGGTTTATTAACCTTGAATGCATTAACTGCAGCTGATTCTGTAGTTATTCCAATTCAATGTGAATATTTCGCACTTGAAGGTCTTGGAAAATTATTGAATACTATAAAAAGTATCCAAAAAATACACAACCCGGATCTTGATATCGAAGGATTATTGCTAACAATGTACGATTCAAGATTACGTTTATCAAACCAAGTTGTCGAAGAGGTTCAAAAACATTTTAACGATATGGTTTTTGATACCGTGATTCAGCGTAATGTAAAATTAAGTGAAGCTCCAAGTTTTGGCGAAAGCATCATCAACTATGACGCAACCAGCAAAGGGGCAGTTAATTACATTAATTTAGCTCAAGAAATTATAAAGAAAAACAGTAAATAGTTTTTATGACAAAAGCAATTAAAAAACAAGCCTTAGGAAGAGGATTATCAGCATTATTAAAAGATCCGGAAAACGACATTGTATCAGTAGAAGATAAAAATGCTGACAAAGTTGTTGGAAATATCATAGAGCTTGAAATAAGTGCTATCGAAATAAATCCGTTTCAGCCTAGAAGCAATTTTAATGAAGAATCATTACGTGAATTAGCTACTTCTATCAAAGAACTTGGCGTAATTCAACCTATAACTGTTCGAAAATTAGACTTCAACAAATACCAATTAATTTCTGGAGAGCGTCGTTTACGTGCTTCAACATTAGTTGGCTTAACTCATGTTCCAGCATATATTCGTATTGCCAACGACAATGAGTCTTTGGTTATGGCTTTGGTTGAAAATATTCAGCGTCATGACTTAGACCCAATTGAAATTGCTCTTTCCTACCAACGTTTAATTGACGAGATTCAATTAACACAGGAACAAATGAGTGAGCGCGTTGGAAAAAAACGTTCTACAATTGCCAACTACTTACGTCTTTTAAAATTAGATCCAATCATTCAAACAGGCATTCGTGATGGTTTTATCAGCATGGGACACGGTAGAGCGATTATCAATATTGAGGATTTAGACGTTCAAACTGATATCTACCAAAAAATCGTAAGCCAAAACCTTTCTGTGCGTGAAACAGAAACATTGGTAAAAAACTACCATGAAAGCTTACAGCCAAAAGCGGAAGGAAAAGCAAAACCAGACTCTTCATTTGTAGTTAAAGAAACGCAAAAAAACACTTTCAACGACTATTTTGGTGCGAAAGTTGATGTAAAAGTCGCAGGTAACGGAAAAGGAAAAATCACAATTCCTTTTAATTCTGAAGCTGACTTTAATAGAATTATAAAATTAATAAACGGATAGTGAATAAGATTGTCCCCATAAGTCTATTGTTCTTTCTTATAGGAACCGTTTCTATTTTTGCTCAGGTAAAAAAAGATACGGTTTTAGTCGTAAAAGACACTACTGCATACAAAGAAATAGACCCGCTTACTCCAGCAAAAGCAGCTTTTTATTCTGCGATCCTACCTGGTTTAGGTCAAGCATACAATAAAAAATACTGGAAAATTCCGCTTGTTTATGGAGCAATCGGTACCAGTTTATACTTTTATATTGATAACAATAAAAAATACCACGATTATCGCGATGCCTACAAACGAAGATTGGAAGGCTATAATGACGATAATTACAAGTTTTTAGATGACAGCCGACTTATTGCCGGACAAAAATTCTATCAACGAAACCGAGATTTATCTGCTCTATTTGTTGTTGCTTTCTATGTTTTAAACATTATTGACGCCAACGTTGATGCGGCTTTAATCCAATTCAATGTAAACGAGAGATTATCACTACGCCCGGAAGTTTACCCCAACGATGTAACTTTCAGACCAAATGTTGGACTAACTTTTAATTACCAATTTTAAATAGCTACTGTTATTTAAAGATCAAAAAATATACAAAATGAAAATTGCGCTTTTAGGATACGGAAAAATGGGTAAAGTAATTGAACGAATTGCTTTAGAAAGAGGTCATGAAATTGTTTTAAAGAAAGACGAATTCAATACATACGACGGACTTTCGACAGCTGATGTTGCTATCGATTTTAGTGTTCCTACTGCTGCCGTTGACAATATTTCGAATTGTTTTCACGCAAATGTACCTGTAGTTTCGGGAACAACTGGCTGGTTAGAACATTTTGACGAAATGGTAGCACTTTGCAACGAAAAACAAGGAGGTTTTATCTCAAGTTCAAACTTTAGTTTAGGAGTAAACATTTTCTTTGAATTGAATGAATATTTAGCCAAAATAATGGCACAATTTGATTCATATAAAGTAACAATGGAAGAAATTCATCATACGCAAAAACTAGATGCTCCAAGCGGAACAGCTATTTCTCTTGCTAAAGGTGTTATTGAAAACAGCAATTACGCTAATTGGACTTTAGATCAGGCAAAAAACAACGAAATCCATATTGAAGCTAAAAGAATTGGGGATGTTCCGGGAACTCATACGGTAACATATGATTCTATTGTAGACAGTATTGAACTAAAACATACTGCCCACAATCGCGAAGGTTTTGCTCTTGGTGCTGTTATTGCTGCAGAATGGCTTGCCGGTAAAACTGGTATTTATAACATGAAAGACGTATTAAACTTAAAATAAACAGATTTAACGGTTAAGACAAAAACTTCAGATAATGCCTTAATCCTAAAACTTTAAACACAATATCATGACTCTATATTTTTGGTTTGTTTTTTTCTTAGCAGTTCAGGTTATTCACTTTATCGGAACTTGGAAAATGTATGTAGCGGCAGGAAGAAAAGCCTGGGAAGCTGCAATTCCGGTTTATAATTCGATTGTTTTGATGAAAATAATTGGCCGACCAACCTGGTGGACCATTTTACTTTTCATCCCGATTATTAACTTGATTATGTTTCCGGTTGTTTGGGTTGAAACTTTAAGAACGTTTGAAAAAAAATCTACTTTAGATACCATTTTAGGAATTTTCACTCTTGGTTTTTATATCTATTATGTTAGCTATACTCAAAAATTAGAGCATAATGCGAATCGCAAATTAACTTCTGAAAATAAAGCTGCAGATACTGTCAGTTCATTACTTTTTGCTATTATCGTAGCAACATTAGTACATACTTATGTGGTTCAGCCTTATACAATTCCTACTTCCTCATTAGAAAAATCTTTGTTAATTGGAGATTTTTTATTTGTTAGTAAAGTAAACTACGGACCGAGAGTACCTATGACAACTATTGCATTGCCAATGGTTCACGATTCTATACCGTTAACTAAACGTAAATCATATTTAAGCTGGCCACAATTACCATATTTCAGATTGCCTGCTTTAGAAAAAATCAAAAGAACCGATATCGTTGTTTTTAACTGGCCGGTTGACACTGTACATTATTTTTACGAACCAAAAGGAAGACCCGGTGTTATAAAACCAATTGACAAAAGATCAAACTACGTAAAAAGATGCGTTGGTATTCCTGGAGACAGCTTATCTATTAAAGATGGTTTTGTTTTTATCAACGGAAAAAAATTAGTTTTACCGGAACGTGCTAAACCACAATATTCTTATGCAATTGCCTTAGACGGAAAAACACCTATCGATTTTGAAACTTTATTAAAAGAATTAGACGTTACGGATGGAGCTTACTTTAAAGATGAACAAAAAAGAGATACTCTTTACTTCAGAGCTTTAACAGAAGCAAGTGCAGAGAGATTTAAAAATACCCCTGGTGTAACTGGTGTAATAAGACAAATTCAAAGAGGAAATGACAATTCAATTTTCCCTCATATCAACAAATGGAATCAGGATAATTTTGGTCCGATTTACATTCCGGAAGCTGGAAAAACTGTTGCTTTAAACAATGAATCTTTGCCTTTCTACAAAGAAATCATTACGAATTACGAAGGAAACACATTGCAATTGGATGGTTCTAAATTTATCATAAACGGAAAACCAACAACAACTTACACTTTCAAACAAAACTATTATTGGATGATGGGAGATAACCGTCACAACTCTGAAGATAGCCGTTATTGGGGTTACGTTCCTGAAGATCATATCGTAGGGAAACCGGTTTTTATCTGGATGAGCTGGGATACAAACGGAAAAGGAATCAATAAAGTTCGTTGGAACAGAGTTTTCACAACCGTTGACGGTGAAGGACAGCCACAATCTTACTTTAAATATTTCTTATTTATTCTTGCAGCATATTTTGTTGGAGATTATTTCTGGAGAAAAAGAAAAGAAAACAAAGCATAAAAAAAATAGTTATTTTTGTTTCAGGTTTCATGTTTCAAGTTCGCAAAGAACCTGAAACATGAAACCTGAAACTTTTAAACAAAGAATATAATGAACTCGTTATTACTTCCTACCTATTTTCCTTCGATAAGCCACTTTGCAGTTATGGCTCAATCTGAAAATATTACTTTTGAAATGGAAGATAATTTTCAGAAACAGACAAATAGAAACCGTACTTACATCTATAGTCCGAATGGAATTCAATTATTAAATATTCCTATTAAACATTCCAAAACATTACATCAGAAAACGAAAGATGTATTGATTGAAAATGAATTTGACTGGCAAAAACAACATTTCAAATCATTGGAAGCAGCTTATAGAAGTTCTCCTTTTTTTGAATTTTTTGAAGATGATATTCGTCCGATTTTCGAAAAACAACATACTTTCCTGATGGACTTAAATTTGGAAGTTTTAGATATTACCATCAAATGTTTACGCATGAAACTGGAATTTAACAAAACCACAGAATACTTTCATGAAGTAGAAAATATCTCTGATTTCAGAGTTTTGGCAAACGGAAAAAAAGATCTTAATTCATTCAAAAAATATACTCAGGTTTTTGATGACAAACACGGTTTTATAAACAATCTAAGTGTTTTGGATTTACTTTTTAATGAAGGTAAATTTGCTGTGGATTATCTAAAAACACAAAAACTATTGGTTTAAATTATTTAACCGCAAAGTTCGCAAAGGTTTAATTTTACTTTATACATAGAAAACACAAAGTTCGCAAAGCTAGATCAACAAAAGCTTTGCGAACTTTGCGGTTAATTTTTTTGCCACAGATTATAGAGATTAAAATGATTTTTTGCCACGAATTACACAAATTAATTCGTGTTGATTCGTGAATTCGTGGCGAATAACTTTACTAAGTTATGCCTTATTTTTTTTCTGCGGGATCTTTTATCTCTAACCATCTCGAAAGTGTTTCCATAATTAATGCTTTATCTTTTTCAGGAAAATCTTTAACTCTTGTGGAATGGCTTCCGGTTGGGAGAACCATTTTTAATGCATCTAACTTTGGATTTGGTGTTGGAGAACAAGAAAACCAAGTATCATAACCTCCGTAGATATACAAGATTTTATCTCCTTTGTTTTCAACATATTTTCGAACTTTATTAATGTATTTTGGATTATACTTTATAGTAACATCTTTTGGTGCAAATCGATCATTTGAAGAACTTTTTACAACTTGCAACAAATCGGCTACCGGAGTTAAATCAAAACCATAATATCCTAGCTCGCTTAAATGCTGATAATAAGACGGCAGATACTTAAAGTAATTTTTATCATTGTAAGTTCCCACTCCTACTATATCATTCAGATAATCAAATAGTTCTTTTGGAGTAGCTGTTACTGATGGAATTGCATCACATTTTCCTCCCCATTGCCAAAATGAAAAAGGGAATTCTAAAACAGCATATTCTAAAGATTCATTAAACGACACTTCAGTAAATGTCATTTTTTTTTCTTCAGCATATTGCGTAAACTCTTTTAAAACAGCTTCTCTATTCTCCAAAACAGCTCTTTGAAATGCGGTGATCTTAGCCCTGCATTCTGTTGTTCCAACAGTTCTGTCGTGATTTATTGTTCTGGGATCTTCCTGAGTATTTATCAACGGGGCTACATAAGGCATCGCTACATCGACATCGTTTGGATATTTTGACTTATAAATCAAAGAAGTTTCCCCTCCTTTACTGATTCCGGTTGAAATCCATTTACCTGAATATATTTGTTTAAGCTTCATCACGATATCATGATAATCTTCAATTGCCTGATCGTTCGTCAAATATTCCCATGGAAGTGGTTCCGGGCGGGATTTTCCATAAAAGCGATATTCAACTGCAATTTGATTGGTGTTTAATAATTTACTTACTTCACTTTTAATATTGTTTGTATTATAACCATGTGTTTCGATAACCATAGGCTTATTAAAATCGAGATGAGAGAGATAAACATAATGCTTGAATGTTCCTTTTTGAGGATTTTTATGATCTAATGGTTCATCCAAAATTAATTGATAAGATTCTGAATAACCTTCTAAGTTATCGATAAGCGTAATTTCAGCTTTTGGAAACAATTCTGTAAGCTTTTGATGTAAATTTGATGTTGCTTGTGCCAATCCAAAATGTGAGATCAGAACAAAACATAACAATACTAAACTTTGTAATTTTTTCATTTTTTGACATTTAATTGAATTTCTAAAAATACAGGCAATGCAAATCTAAATATGATATTATATTACCCGTAAATTATTCTATTTTATCTTCTTTAAGTTAAAATACCACTATCCAAAAATAATATCTTAATTTTGAAATTGACTTGAATCAATAACCTTAAAACATAAAAGATGACTATTGGAGTTGGCGGATCTAACGTAAATACGGAACTGGAAAAAATACAAAATATGACACTGAATGTAAAAACCATTCAGCCGGAAGAATACAAAAAACGTATTCAAAAAGCAGTGTCTCTTATCAAATCGGCAGGCTTTAAAGCTTTATACCTAAATGCCGGAACCAATTTATATTATTTTACAGGAACTAAATGGAATCCTTCTGAAAGAATGGTTGGCGGAATATTATTCGAAGACGGAAGTTTAGAATATATTGTTCCAAAATTTGAAGAAGGTACTTTTAATAAATACAAACAAATCGACGGTAAAATTAATTGTTGGGAAGAACATGAATCTCCATCTGTCTTATTTGGAAAAATCCTTCAAAACAAAAACATCAGCGCAGGTAAAATTGCTCTGGACGAATCTGCTGGTTATTTTTTAATTGATGCTATCGTTAAGGCAAATCCTGCTTATGAATTTGAGAACGCGCAAGCTATTACAGCGGGATGTCGCATGCACAAATCAGAAAATGAAATTGCTATTATTCAGCAGGCAAAAGAAATCACAATGGTTGTACAGCGTGCTGCTGCTCGTATTTTGCATCCGGGAATAAAAGTCGAAACGGTTGTTGATTTTATAAATCAGGCGCATATTAAAGCAGGAATTCCGAGTGGTTCTTATTTCTGTATTGTTTTATTTGCCGATGATTCTCAATATCCGCATGGCGTTACTGTTCCTCAGGATTTAAAAGATAATGATGTTGTATTGATTGATACGGGTTGTCGCTTAGAAGGTTATTTATCTGATATTACCCGAACTTATATATACGGAACTCCAACTGAAGCGCATATAAAAATCTGGAACCTAGAGAAAGCAGCTCAAAAAGCAGCTTTTGATGCAGCACAATTAGGAGCAACTTGTGGTTCTGTAGATGATGCAGCCCGAAAAGTAATTGCAGAAGCAGGTTTAAGTCCTGATTATGAACTTCCGGGATTACCTCATCGCGTTGGTCATGGAACAGGATTAGACATTCACGAATATCCATATCTGGTAAGAGGTAATGCTACAGTTTTACAAGAAGGAATGGTGGTGAGTAATGAGCCTATGATTTGTATTCCGGGACAATTTGGAATTCGTCATGAGGATCACTTTTATATGACTTCTGAAGGTCCAAAATGGTTTACAACTCCTATGCACAGCATTGACAATCCTTTTGGGATTGATGTAAATTAATTTTTTATTTTAAATAAAACCAAAAGGGGAAACGATAAATCGCTTCCCCTTTCTTCTTATAACCAAATTACAATTACTTAATTAACAATTTTTTATTCTCCGTGAAGCTTCCGTCTGTAGCCACTACTATGTAAATTCCTTTTCTAAGATGATTAACAGGATAAGAAGTTACATTGTTTTGTAAAACATCTATCAAATCTCCCGTACTATCATAAATCGATATTTTTATACTTTGAGAATTTAGATTTTTGAAAGTAAAATTAACTACATCTGAAGCTGGATTGGGATACATTGAAAACGATTTTGTAAAATCGATTTGATCCGGTCCTGCGCTTCCGTTTTGTAAATCTATCGTCAAAGGATTGCTCCAATCGCTAAATTCTGTAGCATTTTTTGCTCTCACTCTAAATTGGTAAACGGTTTGCGTTCCTTGTTTCGGAATCCATAAATAATAAGTTGTTGAAGTTCCAAATGTTGTCCAGCCTGTAGTTGCATTATTTAATTGCACTTCGTAACTCGTAGCATTAGAAACTGTTCCCCATGAACTATAGAATCCCGATGAATAAACTCCAGAATTCCCCGTAATAGGTGTTGCCAATGTTACCGGATTTGGATTCGTCACCGTTCCTGAAACTACCGTATAATCTTCCACTTCACCATCGGTAATATTACCACAAGCAGATGGATTTGAGTAGTATTTCATTACGATACGCATTCTTGTAGTTCCTGTAAACGCAACCGCAGTAAAACTTCCGGCAGCAGTTCCGTTTGAAGAAATTCCGTCGATCACTTTTTCCGAAGCTTCAAAAACATTGTTCTTATTGTAATCAATCCAGATTCCCCAAAATTCCAAATACGCATCACCTGAGAAACCTGGCGTCAAACTTACGTTTGTTACTGCGTTTGGCGCTACAGTTACTACTTTAGCAGTATAATCAGCATAACCGCCTGCATCTTTTCCCGAAGCATTATTAAAACTTCCGATAGTTACTGAATTAATATACTCGTATTTGTTATCAGATTGTGTCGTACAATATGCTGAATTAGCTGTAATTGTTGCCGAAACCTCATTAGAATACGAAGAATAAATTGTATTTGCTTTTGCACGAACTCTGTATTTATAAGTGCTGCCAGCCGTTAAACCAGTATTTGTATACGTTAATGTCGTACTTGGTAATGATACAATTTCGGCAAAAACATTATCAGTTCCCGCTCTTTCAACCACAACATTTGTAGCGTTTGTAGCATTATTCACCCAAGTCAATTGCACTTGTAAACTAGTATTGTTTGGAACTGCTGTTAAATTTGTTGGAGCTAAAACAGTAGTCTGAGTTTGAGTTCCTGCCAAAATTGATTCGTTAGGTTTTGTGTTATAAGCATAATCTAGAACCGTGTAACCAACTCCTCCAGCTTCTACTTTAACATGCATCCAACCGTAGCAAGTACGCCCTCTGCTCATATATTCAAAACCAACATATCCGGTTTGATTGTCCCAAGCAGTATAAGTCGCTGTTCTCAAATCTAACTGATCAGGATATGCAGCTCCCGGAGCTACAAAACTACTTGATGCACCAATAGACGTTCCTTGATTGATCAAAGTAATATTTCTTGTTCCAGTTTGGCAAACTAATCTTTTACCATACGTTTCGATTTTTAAAGCTGCAGCTGCAAATTGCCACGCTCCATACTCTGTATTATCCCCAAGTCCTAAATTAAAATATTGCCATGTTTGTGCCGCCGAAGCAACATAATCAGGATTATTAACATAGAAGATTCCATAAGGTGAATCAAATTTCAAATTGATTGTTTTTGCAGCATTATCAAGAGTAGAGATTCCGCCTGTAATGGCAGCATCTTTAAAGGTAATAACCACAGAAGCGTCATTTGCAGGAAGATGTGCAGTTGCTTTTCCTGTAAAAGATACCGCAACTTTATTATTTGCCTGAAGCGTTAATACCGCCGTTAATCCAGAAGGAACTCCGGTTACCGTATAATCTGTTCCTGCAGTAAATGTTCCGGTACTTTTTGTAAATGTTGCATTATTAGTAGATAATGTAATTGTACTGGTTGCTGTTACACCACCATCATTTGCTTCTGCTTCATATAAAACGCTATCTGATAATGTTACGGCAGTTTTATTAGACATTCCGGTGTAGATTGGTGCATTTGGTTGTGTGTTATACGCATATTCAGAAATAGTATAAGCATCTCCGCCTGCCGCAACATCAACTTTGAACCATCCGTAACAAGTTTGTCCGTCAATTAAATATTCAAAACCTACATATCCTGATTTTCCATCCCAAGCTGTATAACTTGGTGCTCTTAAATCTAATTGATTCGGATATGCGCCCGGAGCTGTCATATTACTTGTTGGTCCAACTGCTACATTTTGTCCTAATAAAGTAATGTTTCTGGTACCAGTTTCGCAAACTAACTTTTTACCATAAGTTTCAATTTTTAATGCATTGGCAACATAACACCAACCTCCATATGAAGTATCGTCTCCCTTTGCTATATCAAAAGCTTTCCAAGTTTGACTTGAAGAGATATTTATATTCGGCATATCAACAAAAAATATCCCGTACGGATCTGTAAATTTCAAATTAAAAAATAAAGATGTACAAGATAGCCCTGTTGTTCCTCCAGTAAATGCAGCTGGTAAAAAGGTAATTCTGGCTGTTGCATTTTGTGCTGCGGCATGATTAACAGCTTTTCCTGTAAGAGTTACCGTTACTTGTCCGTTTGAATTTACAGTAACTACTGGTGTAAGACCCGCCGGAAAAGTGTGAGTATAATGTGTTCCGGCAGTCATTGTTCCTGAACTTAAAGCAAATGTTTTGCCCGCACTAAGTGTTACTACTGATGGCGTATTGAATGCTCCATCGTTTACAACAGTTTCTTTTAATGTAGTCACACTTGCAACCAAATTACTTTCTGTTGAGTTAACTCCTGTATCAATTAAATTTTGTGGTTGCCAAAGTGTTATTCTCGCAGGATGCTGCAATGCTGCCAACATTCTGTCGATTTGTCCTTGTGTGTACATTTTATAACAGCCTTGCGCACCATTATATCCCATGTAGTTTTCGAAGTTTACTTTGTCTCCGCTACAATTGGTTCCAGGTGTACAAGCCAAAGTATGCAAACCGTCTTCCGCAGGAGTATCAGCAACTTCATCGGTTCCGGTGCAGCCTCCTTCAAAAGTGTGAATTAAATTTAGAAAGTGACCAAACTCGTGCGTTAACGTTGCCGAAAATTCTTTACTATATGAGTTGTCGTAAAGATAAGCTCCGTTAAAAACAACACGTGCTGTATTGCTTGCTGTCATTCCGGAATCAGGATACCAGGCAACTCCGGAATTGTTTAAAGCTCCGTCGTTATACAAATCATTCTGAATATAAACATTCATATATTTTTTATTGTCCCAGGCATCTGCAGCAATCTGGTCGTCATAACCACCGCCATTTCCATAACCGTTTTTTGCACTATGAAAAACGACACCGGTTGTGCAACCGCCATTTGGGTCTTTTTTGGCGAGTTTAAATTCGATGTTGATTGTTCCTCTTCTTGCCTGAAAAAAGGGTTCAACGGTTTGGTAATCTGCATTTCTTCCATTGAAGTCATCATTTAATTGCGCCAAATGATTAACAATTTTTTCATATGTAATTGTTTTACCGCTTTGCACATCTCCGTAAATGTGAAAAACTACAGGAATCGTATAAGTAACAGCTGCTGTTTTTGCAGTTTTACTTTTGCGTAGAAGGGCAAAATTCTTAGAAAAAGTATCGAAATCTTTTTTCTCTTTAAGCGAATTTGGGTTCGCCCGATACATTTTTGCGTTTTCTTCCGTCGTCCGGCAAGGAAGTCCTTGCGCGCTAATCTTTCCTACCGAAAAAACCAGCAATAACATTAGTAATTTTATTTTCATAATATGTTTAGGTTAAATTGTTGCCACCAAAATTACCAACATACGTACTATTTTACTGATACTATGTTAATTAAAAACAATACATAATTAACACCTTTTTAACTTTAAAAAAACACACTATAAAAAAATAAACTAATAATTATAAGTATTTAAAACTAAAACAATCAATTTATTACAGATACACCAATCACGCGTATAAATTATTACCATTTAACCGCAGAGAACACAATGCAACAAAACGCAAAGTTCGCAAAGCTATTTATTATAAACTTTGCGAACTTTGCGTGAACTTTTCGGTTAAATCAAACAAAAAAAAAAACCGGGAATCTATCTAAAGATCCCCGGTCAAAAACAGAAAACTAACTCAAATTAAAATCTGTCCCAAAATATTTTTGTTGTCATTAAATCACCACCAATTGCGGTAGCTGCTGCTTCGTAATTATTTTTATTCAGCGTTTTATCAAAAAGCGAATAAATATTACGAACCGGTACTTTTCCATCTGCTGCTTCAACTGCGGTCGAAGGCGCTTGTAAAACAGGAAAATCTAATCTTCTGTATTCTGTCCATGCTTCAAATCCTCTATTGTAGTAGGCGATCCAAAGTTGGTATGCAATCTTTTCTTTAGGTGTTCCGGTGGCAGTTGCAAAAGCAACATCGGCTCTGCCAACATATGTTTGTGCGTCGGCATTTGCTACTCCCCAGAAATTCATACTTGCCAAAATTCCTTTTTTATAGTATTCCTCTGCAGTTCCGCCTACAGAAAATCCTCTATTAGCAGCATCTGCAAGTAAGAAACAAGTTTCTGTATAGTCAAAAACAACTCCTGGATTTGTTTTCAGTTTTAATCTTGGCCCTACATTAGAGAAATCTCCATAAGTCACTTGTTTTGCATAAGGCGCTCCTTTATAATTACCCTCTTTTTTAGATTCCGGATTGAAAAAAACATCGCGTCTTGGATCATTTTTTGCATTCAATTCATTGACAAAAAACTCTGTTGGTACAGTCTGTTTTTCGTTTACCAAAGTATCATATAAAGGATTCATATCGATAATTGACGAGAAATACTGAAACAATGCAGTTTGGCTCTCATTTGTCATTACTCCGGAATTATAGGCACTTTCAATCATGCTCTTAGCTTTTACCGCATCCACATCGGCAAGATGCAAACCTAATTTCAGCTTCACACTATTGGCTAATATTTTCCAGCTGGCCACTCTACCCTGATAGATTAAATCTCCATTAGCAAAACTTCCGTTACTACTATCCATATCAGCTATTGCAGCATCTAATCTTGTTGCTAAATCTAAATAAACAGTTTTTGCATCGTCATATTTAGGAAGCGGATATGCTGCAATATTCAACGCTTCAGTATAAGGAACATTTCCAAACAAATCGACAAGCGTTTGATACACCATAACAATCTGAACTTCAAGTATCGAAATTTTGTTTTTCTTAATTGCTATATCAACCGGACCTAACGCCTCTATGTTCTTAATTTGTTTTTGAGCGTTTATCAAATCCTGCAAAACATCTCTGTACAATAAAATAGAATGAGAATTTCCTAAGTTTCTTCTTTCCTGATTGTAATTTACCTCATCTGTATAGGTAGTACTTGTCCAATATTGTGCGTACCCTCTAAAATTATTATCATTTACAGAAGCATTAGTTAGGAAATAAGCATAATTAACCTGTGCGCTTGTCATTAAAGCACTGGGTAAAGCAGTTGTATATGCTTTTTTGTCCAGATTTAATTCATCGACACTATCACATGAAGCAATCGAAAGTAAAATGGCTCCTGCAAAAAATATTTTTTTTATTATTTTCATCTTGTTTATTTTTAGAATTGAACTTTCATATTAAAGTTATACTCCTTTGATGTAGGCAAAACTCCGGTTTGAAAACCTTGAAGATTTCCTGAAGACATTCCTGCTTCCGGATCTGCATAAGGTAAATTTTTACTTATGATCCATAAGTTAGATCCATTGAAGGCAAAAATTATATTACTTATAAAAGTCTTTGCAAGAAATTTAGAAGGTAATCTATAGCTCAATCCTACCTCACGTAACTTTACATAAGATGCATCGTAAACATATTGTTGCTCCGGCATTGAGTTATAAAAAGAATAACCGTCTGCTCCTTCTACACTTACAATCTTATCATTGGGAGTTCCGTCAGCTTTTACACCCGGTAACAAAATTCCTCCGCCATCTGCAAGGGGATCTCTTTGTGGATGTCCTAAATGATTATTCGTTACCGTGCTTTCATAGATTCCTGTTGTGTGTCCAAAACGTTGATCTAATGAATACACATCTCCACCTTTTTTCACATCAATTAAAAAGTTAAATGTGAAATTTTTATAAGTCAAAACGTTATTAATACCACCAATCCAGTCCGGATTCACATCACCAATAATTGCTCCTGCAGTTTGCTGGTATCTTCCGTTTGCACGAATTACTTTTTGTCCGTTTAAATAGGTAAATCCTGAACCTATAAATTGTCCAACCGGTTTTCCAACCTCAGCAACATATCCTATACCCTGAAAAGATCCTAATGAAATCCTGTCTGCTCCTCCTAATGAGATCACTTCATTTTTGTTAGTAGACCAGTTTATTTTTGCTTCCCAAGAGAAATTTGCAGTTTTAACCGGAATTACATTCAACGTCACTTCATATCCTTTATTTTGAACATCTCCTGCATTTATCCAAGCTCTTGTATACCCTGTTTGCGATGGAGTTTCAATAGAAAGAATTTGATTTGTTGTGTTTGTTTTATAGTATGAAAAATCAAAACCTACTCTGTTTTTAAACAATTTAAATTCAAAACCTACTTCAAAACCTTTAGTCAGCTCACTTTTTAAATTAGCGTTACTTTTTTCGTTTTCTGTAGAAAAACGAATTCCGCCAGGACCAAAATTATCATTCTTAGAATAAGTCGCTACAGTCTTTCCAAAAGGGGCATCATTTCCTGTTTCTGCATAATTCAGGCGTACTTTTCCAAAAGACAACCAATCTGTTTTAAGGTGATTACTAAAAATATAAGTTCCTGTAATAGACGGGTATGTATAAGTGTTATTTTCCTTTGGCAATGTCGAAGACTGATCTACACGATATGTTCCCTCTAAGAAATAAGTGTCTAAAAAATTAAAACTTGCATTAGCATAAACACTATTTGTTCCCAAAGTTGTCTGATACTCTGTAGGATTATTTATTTTATCAACCGAATTACTTAAAGCATACATTCCCGGCACGACTAAACCTCCGTTAGTTCTGGCATAAATCGAAGTACTAATAGAACGTCTTGTATTCCCACCAATCATTCCATTGAACTTTATACCTTCAGTAATACCAGTCTTAAAACTCAGGATTAAATCAAAATTGACCTCTCTAAAATCTTTATCGTACCTAGAATATTGTCCTTGTCCGTTTGGCGTTCTTTTTGACCCTACAGCAATACGCTCTTCTTGTAATTGATGGTAATAATCTACAGCACCTTTACCGGTAATATCAAACCAGTCGTTTACTTGTGTAGTCAAATTAACGTTTCCAAAGAAACGATCACGATCCATAGTATTGTAATTATTATATCTTTGGAAATAAGGATTGTCATGAAACTGAACTGTTAAATCATTCGGTCCGGTCACGTTCCATGTTGTGTTTCCACCTGTTAGATTATAAGCATCTCTTAAATCTTTAAAATCTACACTTGTTGAATACCATTGTCTAATACTACTCAAATAATTGTTTCCACCATCACCATAACCTGTTTCATTCATTCCTTTCGCATTCGCTTTTAAATAATTGGCAGAAGCTGATATTTTAGTCTTAGGCTTTAAGTTATAACTTGCTGAGAAATTAAAATTATCCTTGCGATTATCACTATTCGGTAAAATTCCCTGATCCTGATTGTAATTTGTATACCCAAATCTGAAGTCACCATTTTCATTAGATCCGGCAAATGCAACATTATTAACATATGTTACACTCTTTTGATAAAAACTATTTGGGTTTTCCTGTACTGCTGTCCAAGGAGTTGCTTTTCCGTAACCTGGCAACTGAGGATAAAATGATTTCCAATTGTAAACTAATAAATTAGGATCAAACTTTGGTCCCCAGGAAGCATCATCGGTTGCAGCATAAGGATGTTCACCACTGCCTAAATTTACTGTACCATAAAAATCTCCATAACCCCCGCCATATTGATTTTGATATTCCGGCAATGTCTTTTTATCAACTACGCCAACAGTAATCCCAGAACTAAAAGTCACTCCCAGACCACCTTTAGATTTACTTCCTTTTTTTAGGGTAACCAAAATAACTCCGTTTGAAGCTCTTGAACCATATAATGCCGAAGCCGCAGAACCTTTCAAAACGTTCATTGTTTCGATATCATCCGGATTAATGTCTGAAGCAGCATTTCCGTAATCGTATCCACCAGTATTACCACCGCTTTTTTGGTCAGCACTGTTCGTGTTATCATTATTTAACGGAATCCCGTCTACGATCCATAATGCCTGATTGTTTCCTGTTAGCGAAGTTGTACCACGAATAATAACATTGGTAGAACCTCCAATATTATTGTTACGTCTAATTTGTACTCCGGCAATTTTACCCGAAATTGAGTTCGCAACGTTTCCTGTATTTACCTTTGTCAGATCTTCGCCTTTTATTTCCTGAGTAGCATATCCAAGAGATTTCTTTTCTCTCTTAACGCCCAAAGCGGTAACCACGATTTCCTGAAGCTGTTCTGAACCTCCGGCTAAAACTACATTCACAACAGCATTTGAAGCTGTTATTTCCTGAGTTTTCATTCCAATATAATTAAAGACCAGTACAGAATTTGAACTTGCTTTAATAGAATATTTTCCGTCAAAATCTGTTTGAGTTCCTGTTTTTGTTCCCTTAATTAATACACTCGCACCCGGCAAAGGTATTCCTGCATTATCTGAAACAATTCCCGATACAACCCGCTCTTGTGCGAGCGCAAATTGTGCTAGCAGTACAAAAAAAAGTACCACCGTTTTTCTTTGAAAAAACTTAAATTTCATAAATAGGTTTTATAATTAGTATTGGCAAATATTTTGCTTTTTCCATAATTTTTATGACAATATATTACCACAAAAACCTATTATATTACCCTTTAATTACACATTTATTATTTACATATGTATTATCTTACCTTTAAAAATCTAACTTAATTCTTTATTTAAATTTTCTGAATTTTTCATCTATTCCAAAACAAAAAAAGGAGAACCTCTTTTTACAGAAGTTCTCCTTTTTTAACCTAATTAGTAAATCTTATTTTGTTCCCGGAGGACATTTTTCATATATAAATTTCATAAAAGTGTCTACCAAATGTCTTGTAGTTCCTTCACCTTCATATATAGAATGTGAACGATTTGGATAAATCATTAAATTAAACATTCTGTCATATTTGATCAATTCATTAATCAAAACTTCTGCATTTTTGTAGTGTACATTATCATCTCCCGTTCCGTGAATGTAAAGCAAATTACCTTTCAGATTCTTTGCATACGTAACCGGCGAAGCCTGAACATAAGTTGCTTCGTTCTCACTTGGTAATCCCATATAACGCTCTGTATAGATATTATCATAAAAATGCTGATCTGTAACTGCCGAAATTGCTACACCTGTTTTGTATATATCAGGATATTGAAACATCAAATTCAATGTTACTGCTCCACCGCCGCTCCATCCATGAACAGCAACTCTATCAGCATCAATAAAATTCCATTTCAAAACTTCTTTCGCCGCCATTGCCTGATCGCGAGTATTTATAATTCCGATATTTTTATAAATAGATTTTCTCCATTTTGTTCCTTTTAATACTGGAGTTCCCCTGTTGTCCATCGCAATTCCGATGTATCCTTTTGGAATTAGCAAATCTATAAATTCATTAAAATAAGGCGTATCATTTGCTACCGAAGCCATTGGTTCACCATAAACATAAAAGAATAATGGGTATTTTTTTAATGGATCAAAATTTAATGGTTTTGCCATAATTCCATCCATTTCGACACCATCAGCAGTTGTTACTTTAAACTTTTCAAGTGAAAAATTACGATTTGGCTTTGCAAAAACATCTGCCTCCTTTGGCAATATTTTTTTATGATCTGATAACGAAACCAAGCGAATATTATAATCGCGATTGATATTAGAATTGGTATGTTTTGCATATGATCCATCAGTAGAAAATTGATATTCGTTTGTTCCCTCAAATACTTCCGGAGTAATTCTTTTTGTTTTCCCTGAGTTCAAATTCGTTTCATACAAATATCTTTGCGTCGCATCTTTAGGGCTTGAGATATAGTAGATCGATTTTGTTTTGTCATTATAAGCTTTATAATAAGCATCATAATTTCCGGTTGTAACTAATGTTTTTTTCTTTCCGTCAGCACTAATTTTATAAACATGCATCCAGCCATCAGCATCAGAACTCCATAAAAAAGATTTTCCATTATCTACAAACTGACACGGAAAACCATCATAAACTCCCGAAGAAATATCAAAAACATCAATCCACTCCGGTGATTTTTCCTGATAGATTAAATTTGCTTTACCCGTTTGTGCATTGCAATTATAGATTGAAGCCTGATTTTGGAGTCTGTTTAACTGAATCACCATTACAGCATCTTTAGCAACCCATTCCATACGAACCAAATAATTATTATCAGGTTCACCCGGAATATCAAGCCAATTAGTTTTTAAAGAAGTGATATCAATAATACCAATTTTTACTGAAGAAGGTTTTTCTCCCGCTTTAGGATATTCTACCGGAACCACAAATGGATATAGCGCATCTGTGTTATTAATCATTAAATGGAATTTTGTTTCTGAAGCATCAACGCGCCAAAAAGCAATACTTTTTCCGTCAGGACTCCAACGAAATCCATCGCGTGCCGCAAGTTCTTCTTCGTAAACCCAGTCAAAAGTTCCGTTGATTACTTTATCCGTTCCATCGGTTGTTAAAGGAGTTATTTTCCCCGAAGCCAGATTTTCCAGATAAATATTATGCTTAGAAACATAAGCAACATTCTCGTTGTCATTAGAGAATTTAGCAAACATCAAAGATGATTCTTCTAAATTTACTCCCAACTTTCTTCCTTTTCCGGTTGTCAAATCAAAAAACCAATAATCTCCTTTAGTTTTTGCTCTCCAAACAGTTTTTGAGTTCGTGTAAACTAATACTTTTGTCTTGTTTTGATTCCAAACCAAATCTTCAACTTCGCTATTGAAACCTGCATTTTTTAATTGTTCACCAGTTAAAACAGTCGTACTTTGATTTAACTTATCTACATCGTAAACCAAAACATTTTGATCAGAACTTACCCAGAAAGAATGCGAATTGGGAAGCCATTTTAGCTCATTGATATCAATACCAGTCTGAGCAAAAATACCTGAGCAAACAAAAAGTAGCAGTAAAAAGTGTTTTTTAATCATGTTTATTTGATGTTAATTAGTGATTCTATTTCTATAATTTCAATTGGCAGTTCCTCAGATAAATTGATGTTTCCGTTTTCTGTCAATAAATAATCATTTTCTAGTCGGCAGCCAATTCCTTCTTCCCTAATATAAATTCCGGGCTCGCAAGTTAGGACCATTCCTTTTTCGAACGGTTTAGAATATAGCCCGACATCATGAACATCAAGTCCTAAAAAATGTGCCGTTCCGTGCATGAAATATTTTTTATAAGCTGGACTTTGAGGATCCTGAGCAGCGATTTCTTCTTTAGTAATCAATTTCAGCTTCACCAATTCTGCTTCGATCAGACTTGCCATTTGCAATTCATAATCTTTTGACAAAACTCCGGGTTTCAAGAATTTTGAACCTTCTTTTAAACAATATAAAACAGACTCGTAAACTTCTTTCTGACGTGGTGAAAATTTTCCATTTACCGGAAGACAGCGTGTAGTATCTGAATTATAATTAGCATAACAAACGCCAAAATCTACCAAAATCATTTCGCCATCTTTACAAACAGAATCATTGGTATTATAATGAAGTGCACAGGCATTTTTACCAGAAGCTATAATAGGCTTGAATGCATGACGATTTCCTCCATTTTTAATATATTGATAAGCTAGTTCAGCTTCTAATTCGTATTCTTTTACATCTGGTTTCACAGCTTTTAAAAGTCCTTTAAATCCTTTGACACTTATGGAGATTGCTTTCCGAATCAAATCGATCTCTTCATCAGATTTTACTGGTCGCAATTCTCTGGTAATTTTAGCAACACGCTCGTATTGATGCAAAGGGTATTTTTGTTTACACCACTGAATCATTCGATCCTGACGTGTATTCATTTCTGAAGTTACCCTTTTAATATGCTCGTTATGCCCTAAATAAATTACATCTGCTTCAAAAGCAAAAAGCTGAATTGTCTTTTCGAATTCATGAATCCATTTCACATTTTTAATTCCCGAAATAGCCGCAACTTTTTCTTTCGTCAGAAAATCTCCTTCCCAGATTAAAGTGTGCTCACTAACTTCTTTTACAAATAAAATTGCTCGATTTTCTTCTTTAAAAGCATCAGGATAAAGTACTAAAATAGTTTCGTCCTGCTCAATTCCCGACAAATAAAACAAATCATTATTTTGCGCAAAACCCATTACATCATCTGCGTTATTGGGCATTACATCATTTGATGTTAAAATTGCCAAACTGTTGTTTTGCATCTTTTCGACGAACCTTTTTCGGTTATTCTCGAACAAAGAAGCTGGAATTGAATCGTATCTCATCTTTTATAATTGAAACATTTTAGTATCAACAGAAGTCGTTTTACCCGAGATAATCTCTGTAATAACTTTTCCTGTTGCCGGCGCAAGACTTAAACCCATCATGGCGTGTCCGGTTGCGAAAGTCAAATTTACAACTTTTTCTGCTCGCGAAATAATTGGCATTCCAGAAGGTGTGCAAGGTCTGAATCCAAACCAGGTTTCTTGTTCTTCAGGCATTCCTATTTTCATTTCAGGGTAAAACTCGTTTATACTGTTTACAATTCCCTGTAGTCTGTTTTTATTGATTTTAGTATCTCCGGTGTGTGTGATTTCCATAGTACCTCCAAAACGGATGTCATTATTCATAGGCGTTACCGCGACTTTTCCTTCACATAAAATAGAAGGAATTGAAGGCTTGTGGCTTTTATCTTTTAAGGTAAAACTATACCCTTTTCCCGGAAGGATCGAAATCGAAATCCCTGTTTTTTTCGCCAATAAAGGACTCCATGAACCTGCTGCCAAAACTACTTCGTCTGTTGCAAATGTGCCTTTGCCGGTTACAATTTTGGTGATTTTATTTTTATCAAAAACAAAATCCTGCACCATTGTTGCCGGATGTATTTCGACCTTCAATTGTTCTAATTCCTGCTTTATAAATTGCATAAATTTTTGAGGATATAAATGCGCATCTCCTGTATAATGAACACCTCCCTGAACATCAGTTTTTGTTCCCTTTTCTAATTTTGCAACGGCTTCCGCCGAAAGATAATCAACTTTCAACCCCATTTTTTCTGCTTCTCTTCCTTCAAGAAACATTTCGTGTCCTACTTTTTCGGTTTTGTACAACATTAAAAGTCCTTTTTCTTCATAGAAAAAAGAATTATTATTTTTAGCAAAATCCTGATACAACTCTTTACTCAATAAAGATAAATCTCGTAATGCAGGCATTGCTTTTTCTACATGTTTTGCATTTGCATGTCTGTAGAATTGTAATCCCCATTTGATTAAATCAGCATCTAATCTTGGTTTTACATAAAATGGACTTTGACTATTAAACATCCATTTCATGCCTTGCGCAATCATACCGGGTTGCGCCAGCGGAATTATATGCGACGGAACTATCATTCCTGCGTTTCCATAAGAACAACCATCATCCATCGCAGATTGATCAAAAATGGCTACCTCAAAACCTTCTTTAGCAAGATAATAGGCTGAACACAGACCAATTATTCCTCCTCCAATTATACTTACTTTTTTCATTTATACAGAATTAAAAAATTCATTGAAGGAAGTAATGCAGCCAATGTCATTAAGTTAAGAGATTTTAGAATGAAGATTAACGATTGTTGATTTTTGATTTTCGTGTTACTAAAAATTAGATTGTTGATTTTATGCTTATTCAAACATCTTAAATCTAAAATCGTTAATTAAAAATCTAAAATTCTCTCAATTTTCCCTTAATTTAATGATATTGCTATTGTAGCTTCCTTCAATGAATCAAATTTTTTATTAGTTTTTAAATCACCTGAAAACCATGCGCATACGGATCATCTGATTCATCGATCATAATTGTATTGTAACCGTATACTTTTGCCCAGCCCTGAATGCTTGGTACAATTGCAGCAATTTCACCAATAGAAGTTTCTTCTTCAACTCTACCAATAAATTTACTACCTATATAACTTTCGTGAATAAAATCTTCACCCTTTTTAAGTTTTCCTTTGGCATGTAACTGAGCAATTCTTGCCGAAGTTCCGGTTCCGCAAGGCGAACGATCTATAGCTTTATCTCCATAAAAAACGGCATTTCTTCCGGACGAACTTGGATCAAGAGGTTTGCCCGTCCATAACATGTGGCTCACATCGCGGATGGTATCATTTTGTGGATGGATAAAATAATCTGGATATTTCTCGTTGATTCGTTTGCGGACTTCCTGACTAAACTGAATAATTTTGCTGGCCGTAAAATCCTGAATTCCTGAGAAATTTTTCTGTGGATCTACAATTGCATAATAGTTCCCGCCGTAAGCAACATCAAAAGTTATCTCGCCCAGTTCAGGACAATCAATCGTTAAACCCTCAGCTGCCAAATATGATTTTACATTGGTCAAACGTACCCAGTCTACTTTTCCTGCGGTTTGTTGGTATTCGATATTCACCAAACCTGCAGGGGCTTCCATTTTTATTTTTCCCGGTATTTTTGGCGTAATTAAACCTTCTTCAATGGCAATTGTAATGGTACCAATTGTTCCGTGACCGCACATTGGCAGACAACCGGAAGTTTCGATAAACAAAATTCCAAAATCGTTATCAGGATTACTTGGTGGATATAAAATACTCCCGCTCATCATATCATGACCGCGAGGCTCAAACATTAATCCTTTACGAATCCAATCAAATTCTTTTAAAAAATGCTGACGTTTTTCGCTCATATTAGCGCCAACCAAATTTGGTCCTCCGCCAGCCACAACTCTCACAGGATTTCCGCAAGTGTGCGCATCTACACAAAAAAAAGTTTTCTTTGCCATTATTATACCTGAGATTTTGTTTGAATATTATTTAGCGTTCTTAAGATTTGCAATGGATTTTCGTTTTGCAATTCTGTCGGTAATAACTCATTTGGCCAGTTTTGATAACTAAATGGTCGTACCCAACGGTATACAGAATGAATTCCAACTGCTGTAAATCTAGAATCAGAAGAAGCTGGATAAGGCCCTCCGTGAATCATTGCCGGACAAACTTCAACTCCTGTAGGAACGCCATTAAAAATCAAACGCCCTACTCTGTTTTGCATTGCCGCGATCAATTTATTGTATTCTTTCAATTCGTCTGACTCTCCGATAATTGTTCCTGTCAATTGCCCGTCTAATTGGCTGACAATTTTAAGTAACTGTTCTTCATTATCACATTGTACCAGTATTGAAACAGGTCCAAAAACCTCATGACTTAATGTTTTATTCTCTAAGAATGTTTTACCATCTACTGTCAAAACCTTCTGAACTCCATAATTAGGGGCAGCCTCTCCTTTATATTCAGCAATTTTCGACACTCCGTTTTGAGCAATCATTGTTGCTGCACCTTCTTCAAAGCTATTTTTCATTGATGGATGCAACATACAGAATGGTTCAATTTTTTCAATGGCTTTTGCTAATTCTTCTGAAAATTCATTTAATTCAGCTCCCTTAATTCCAAACAATAATCCCGGATTGGTACAAAACTGACCTGCACCAAGCGTAATCGATCCTGCATAAGCCGTTGCCCATTTTTGACTGTTTACTTCTAATGCTTTTGGCAGAAAAACTACCGGATTCACACTTCCCATTTCGGCAAAAACCGGAATTGGTTCCGGACGCTGTGCAGCAAGATCAAACAAAGCTCTTCCGGCACGAATACTTCCTGTAAAACCAACTGCTTTTACCAAAGGATGTTTTACCAAACTAGCGCCAAGAGTTGTTCCGCCTCCAACAAGATTAGAGAAAACTCCATTTGGCATATTTGTTTTTTCTGCAGCTTTAAGAATTGCCGAAGCGACCATTTCGCCAGTACCAACATGCATCGAGTGACTTTTTACAATTACAGGACAACCCGCCGCTAAAGCTGAAGCAGTATCACCTCCGGCTGTTGAAAATGCAAACGGAAAATTACTAGATCCAAATACTACAACGGGACCTAATGGCACCATCATTTTGCGCAAATCTTCTTTTGGAGCAGGAACCCTGTCTGTTATTGCAGTGTCAATTGCAGCCTGAACCCAGCTCCCTTCGGCAAGCATTTGAGCAAACGAACGTAATTGTCCGACCATCCTGCCTCGTTCCCCCTCTGCCCGACCCATTGGAAAACCGGATTCACTGCAATACTGCATTAACAAATCATCCCCTAAAGCTAAAACTTCGTCTGCAATAGCATTTAAAAAAACGGCTTTTTCAAGACCGGAACAATTCTTATAAGTCCCAAAAGCCTGATTGGCCAACGTAACAGCTTCTTCTATTTCTTCTTGAGTTGCTTCTGTAAAAACCCAAGGATTTTCCTTATCTAACTGCGGATTAAATGTTTTAAATGTTTTTTCTCCGGCAGCTTTAAGTGTATTTCCCACGTAATTTTTTCCTGTAATCATATCTCTTTTTGTTTTTTGAATAAATACTTTACAATTCTTAAAAGAAGAAACTTGTAAAACCAATTGTATTAGCCTATGATTATAAATTTTTATAATCCGGTAATTCTGGTCTTGATTCTAATGATCTGGCAATAATTCCTAAAACGTGCTCTCTCTCAGCTCCACGAAGCGGCAATCTTGGTGCACGAACATTTTCTGTTCCAATTCCTGTTGCTACTTCAGCAAGCTTGATATTTTGAACTAAAAAAGAATTAATATCTAATTCTAATAAAGGTAAAAACCATCTGTATATTTTTAGCGCTTCGTCAATTCGGCCAGCTTTAGCCAATTTGTAAATCGCCACAGTTTCTCTTGGGAAAGCATCTACTAAACCAGAAACCCATCCGTGAGATCCCATTAATAAACTTTCTAAAGCCAAAGTATCAACTCCTGATAATATTTTTAAACGATCTCCAAAACGGTTGATCATTCTTGTTACATTAGAGATATCTCTGGTTGATTCTTTTACAGCCTGAATATTATCGAATTTCAAGATTTCCTCGAACATATCCAATGTAACTTCAATTTTATAATCGATTGGATTATTATAAACCATTATTGGAAGTGTCGTATTTCTAGCCACTTCAGAGAAAAACGTTACTGTTTCAAAATCAGAAGCTTTATAACGCATTGGAGGCAACATCATCAATCCTTTTGCTCCATCTTGTTCTGCTTTATTAGCAGCCAAAATTGCTCCGCGTGTAGTTTGTTCGGCAATATTCATGATTACTGGTACTTGATTGTTAACCATGCTAACAGTACCTTTTACTAATTCTCTTTTTTCTTCTTCTAAAAGCGTACTTGCTTCTCCTAAAGTTCCACCAAGAATTATTCCTTCTACTCCTGCGTCTAATTGTGCTTTTAAGTTAACTTCAAACATTCTGAAGTCTAATTTATCATCTGCAGTAAATTTTGTAGTTACCGCTGGCATAACGCCTTTCCATTGAATACTCATAATATTGATTTTAATTAAGCCAAAATTATTTATATTGAACAAAGCAGGAGACTTAAAAATTACCTTAAAATAATACTATATTACCGTATATATCCCATTTAAGTAAAAAACCAACTAATATATTGCTATTTTTTTTACAAAATAAAATATATTTGAAGTAACTAACTAACCCAACCATGAAAGTTTTTCCGTTTAAAATCCCTAAATCAGGAGAAGATCCCCTTATATATCAAGAAGATAGAGAAGTTGTTTTCTATGACAAACTTCATCAGCATGAAGAAATTCAAATTAGTTTTATCGAAAAAGGCGAAGGCGCAATTTTTGCAGGTGACACTATTTCGCATTACAATGAAGGCGACATATTGGTGATTGGCAGCAATTTACCTCATGTTTTTAGAAGTGAAGTACGCGAAAATGAACCATCTATTATGCTTACCTTATTTTTTACCACAAACTCATTTGGAAGAGATTTTTTCACTCTAAATACATTCAAAAACATTCATCCTTTTTTAGAAAGCAGCAAAAATGGCTTTATAATCCATAATGCTCCTAAAAAAATCACCAAGTCTTTCAAGAAACTAAAAAAAGTAGATAATTACCAGCGTTTTATTCTATTTCTTGAAATCCTAAAATGGCTGTCAAACAACGACAAAGAACTTTTGTCTAATCATTTATACGATAAAAAAATAACTGATAATGAAGGAAAACGTATGCAAACGGTATTTGAACATGTAATGACAAACTTTAGCAAGAATATAAATTTAGATGAAATTGCTTCGATTGCCAATATGACTAAAAATGCTTTTTGCCGGTATTTTAAAGTCCGGACGAACAAGTCCTTTTTTCAGTTTTTAATAGAAGTGAGAATTGAGCATGCGTCTAAGCTACTGGCAAACAACAGTGAACTTTCTGTTTTAGAAATTGCCGAATTATGTGGTTTTAATAACATCTCAAATTTCAACAGAAAATTTAAGGAGTTAAAACAAACGTCTCCTTTACAATATAGAAAGCTAAACTTGTAAACTACCGTATAATTTTTACCGCAGAGATTTTTTTTAACCGCAAAGTTCGCAAAGATTTAATTTTACATTGCGCGTAGAAAACACAAAGTTCGCAAAGCTAGATCAATACATAGCTTTACGAACTTTGTGCTTTTATGATAAGCTTACATAAAAAACTTGGCGAACTTGGCGGTAAAAAAATCCTTTGCAGTAAAAACTATTCAATAGATAGTCTCGTCATAATTGGATAATGATCTGAGTTTTCAAAATCCGGGAAGCTTTCGAATTGTTTGACTTTCATTTTACTGTCTGTAAAAATATAATCAATTCGGGCGGGATAATATTTGAATTTATAGGTAGCTCCAAAACCTTCTCCCGCTTCTTCAAAAGCATCTTTTAGTTTTCCTTTTATACTACGATATACGTATGAAAACGGACTATTATTCATATCTCCACAAATGATAATCGGGTTTTCACATTGCTTGATATTTTCTTTGAACATCTCCGCCTGTTCTTGCTGTTGCCTGAATCCTTTACTGATTCTGGTATAAATAAGCTGCGATTTTTCCTGATTTACGTTGTCTATATTATTTGAAATATCGGCTACATCCGGCGAAATCTTAATAGATTGCAAGTGCATATTATAGACTCGAATCACATCTTTACCTCGTTTTATATCGGCATAAATGACATTATTATCTGACTTAGGAAAAATAATATTTCCTTCATTTATGATAGGGAATTTTGAGAAAATAGCCTGGCCGGTTTTAATCTTATTTCCTTCAATAAAAATATAACGATGCGGATACACTTTTAAATCTAAATGCGCAGAATTTGAATATTCCTGAATACATAGAATATCTGGATCTTTCTCATCTATAAAAGTTTTAATATTTGACGGAATATCATCACGATCCAACCATTTAAAAACATTAAAAAGACGCACATTATAACTCATTACAGAAAAATCCCTTTCATCGGCCACATATTCTTTCGTCGAGAATTTATAAAATTTACTGATAAATGTAATTCCGGTCAATAATACCAAACCCGACAGAATAAGGCGCTTTTTAAACTGAATTGCCCAATAAACAAAGAACAATCCATTCAGCACAAAAAAAGCTGGCATAAACAGGGTAAGCACCGATAAAAGCGGAAAACTTTTAGGTGCTAAAAACGGTAAAATATAGATGCTAAATGTTAATACAGTCAGAACTATATTCAAAAAGAACATTATTTTATTAAACCACGAAAGGTTTTTCATATTTGTTTGCTAAAAGGATTATTTTCCAGCTTTAAATAAAAACTCTTTTTCTTCTTTTGTCAGACAATCATAACCGGACTGGCTAATCTTGTCTAAAATTTCGTCGATTTGCTGTTGCGTTTTGTCTTTCGTAACAATTCGGGACGTCACTTTTTCTGTAGGTTTTTTGTAATTTTTATGAACTTTTGTGAATGGGGTCGATGGGGATTTTCTAAATAGATTGGTAAAGAAATCAAGAGTTTTGGAAATAATGATACTCAAATCTGTTCCGTTTTGAAGCAGCTTAATGTAAATAAATCCAAAAATTGCTCCGGCCAAATGCGAGATATGCCCGCCGGTATTGTCTAAACGAAGCTGCAGTAAATCTAAAACCAAAATTACAGCCGTAACATGCCAAAGTTTAACGTTTCCGATAAGTAATAAGCGTAAATTCATTAATGGCTGATAGGTTGTTGTTGCAACCAAAATAGCCATAATAGCAGCCGAAGCTCCAACAATAGAACCTGAAATATTTGAAAAATAAAAAATCAAAGAAAACGCAACACCCGAGAAAATAGCTCCCAGAATATAGAGCCCTAAATATTGTTTTTGAGTAAAAAAGGTCAGAAACAAATTACTCGCAAAATTCAAAACCATCATATTAAACAATAAGTGCAAAAATGATGCATGAAAAAATGCATAAGTCAAAAAAGTCCAAGGCTTAAACAAAAACACATTCGGATCTGATGACAAAGCCAACCAATTTGGATAAGCAAATTCTCCCGTAAAGTTTGGCCAGAAAAAAACTAATGAAACCAAGAAACAAGCAATGTTCCAGTAAATGACACGCATTGCAATTCCACCTAATTTATATTGTAGTTTTAAATCGTCCAGAATATTCATAAAAGCTTTTCTTTAGTTTTTATTTTTTTATATTAAAGTTAAAAATTAATTCCAACGATTTTGATTAAACTGATTTTTTTTCCAATACCACATCATTAAAAAACCTGTAATAGCTCCTCCAATGTGAGCAAAATGCGCGATTCCCGTTCCTCCGCTTCCAAATAAAGAACTCCCTTTAAATCCTAAAAACAAATCAACCGCCAAAATTCCAGGAACAAAATACTTTGCTTTGATAGGGATCGGAATAAACATTATTCCTAATTGTGCATTAGGAAACATAAAAGCGAAAGCCGTTAACAAACCGTAAATTGCTCCAGAAGCACCTAGTACTGGCGATTGTACAATTCCACCAGCTTGTACCAAAGAATTAAATTGCTCTTGATTACAATGTACTTTATTTAAAATAGTAGAAACCTCATTTTGCATCATTTTCCCATTCGAATCAAATAACGATTGATAATCAGCATTTAAAACTACATGAAGATCAGCTTTTGATAAATTTAAAACCGATACAGATTCTAAAAAAGATTGCAATTGGAAATAATTTACCGCCGTGTGAAGTAAAGCAGCTCCTAATCCACATGAAATATAGAAAAACAAGAATTTCTTGCCTCCCCAAAAATGTTCCAATGCAGATCCAAAACTATACAATGCAAACATATTAAATAAAATATGAGCAAAGTTTGGCAATTTCGCATGCATAAACATGTGTGTTATAATTTGCCAAATCCTAAAATTATCGCTTTCTGGATAATACAGCATTAAATAATTATATGATACTGGTACTAACTGAGAACCAATAAAAAATATGATATTAATTATCAATAATTGTTTTACTACGGGCGTCATTTTCATCATAAGGCAAACTTTTTATCTATATCTTCAACACGCATCGTGATGAATGTAGGTTTTTGAAAAGGTGAAATATTTGGATCTTTACAGGCAAATAATCCATTTACCAGATTATCCTGCTCTTTTTCGGTTAAATAAGATCCGGTTTTAACCGCTAAACTTTTGGCCATAGATTTTGCAATCGTATCATTCTGACTGTAACTATTGGCTGGAATTCCGTCTTGCAAATCACTCAATAATTGCTCGATTACAAGAGAAACTTCACTTTCTGTAATATTTACAGGAATTCCCGAGATCACAATATGATCTGTTTGAGCTTCTTCAAAAACAAAACCTGTTGTTTCTAATGAAGGCTTCAACTCCTCGATTAATTCCATTTCGCCTGATGAATAAAATAAATTCAACGGAAACAATAATTGCTGGCTTGATGCTTGATTAACGGTCATGTTCAACAAAAATTGCTCGTATAAAATACGTTGGTGTGCACGCTGCTGATCAACAATAACCATTCCTGATTTTATTGGCGAAACTATATATTTTTTATGAATTTGATACGTTCCCTGGCTCGCTTGCTCTACCTCATCATCATTAAATAATGACGATGTAACTTCTTCGTTTTCGAATGTAAAAGGCGAACTTTCAATACTTTCTGTATTCAGACCTACGTACAAACTTTCCCAGCTTGCGGTAGGTTCAACTCTTTTAGAATATCCTCCTGAATATGAATTTGATCCGGAGCTATAACCTGAACTTGATCCTGAACCAGATCCCGAACTTGATTTCGAATAATGCTGATTGGTTTTATCATCCGTAAACGGATTAAAAGTTCCATCGACCTGAATCGTTGGTGTTTCCGCTTCTAAATCTTTATAATGATATGGTGTATCTAAATTTGCATCGCGGTCAAAATCCAAAACTGGCGCAACATTAAATTGTCCTAAACTATGTTTGATAGAAGCTCTTAAAATTGCATATAAAGCCTGTTCATCATCAAACTTAATTTCAGTTTTGGTGGGATGAATATTGATATCAATAGTATTTGGCGGAACTTGTAAATACAGGAAATAACTTGGCTGCGAACCGTCTTTCAAAAGTCCGTCATAAGCCGCCATTACTGCGTGATGTAAATAACCGCTTTTAATAAAACGATCATTTACAAAAAAGAACTGCTCGCCTCTGCTTTTCTTGGCAAACTCTGGTTTACAAACAAATCCCTGAACATTTATAATTTCGGTATCTTCATTAACGGGAACTAATTTTTCATTGGTTTTACCAGACATGATCCCCACAATTCGCTGACGATAACCTGCCGCCGGCAAATTATACATCTCGCTTCCGTTATGGTAAAATGTAAAATGAATATTTGGATGTGCCAAAGCTACACGCTGAAATTCATCCATAACATGACGGAATTCAACTGTATCTGATTTTAAGAAATTACGACGTGCCGGAATATTAAAAAATAAGTTTTTAACCGCAAATGAAGTTCCTTTTGGTAAAACGGCTACTTCTTGCGAAACAAATTTACTTCCTTCAATTATAATATGAGTTCCTAATTCGTCCTGATCTTGCTTGGTTTTCATTTCCATGTGCGCAATTGCGGCAATAGAAGCCAGTGCTTCTCCACGGAAACCTTTGGTATGAAGCGAGAATAAATCTTCTGCCTGACGTATTTTTGAAGTTGCATGACGCTCAAAACACAAACGAGCATCAGTTACATTCATTCCCATACCATTATCGATCACCTGAACCAATGATTTTCCAGCGTCTTTAATGATCAATTTTATATCAGTTGCTTTTGCATCCACAGCATTTTCTAACAACTCTTTTACTACAGAAGCTGGTCTTTGAACCACTTCTCCGGCAGCAATTTGATTAGCAACGTGATCAGGAAGTAATTGAATAATACTCGACATTAAAAAATTTGGGTTAAAGGTTGTTCCCTAACTTGAACAAACATGGTCTGTAAAAATCTCAGGATAATATTATTAATTCATTTATGGTTTTTAAAAACCAAGGTGTACAAATTTAATGAATTTCTGTTGGGTTTTAGAATAACAGCTATCATAAAAAAAACAAAAAACCTATACTCTTTTTACACAGTATAGGTTTTAGTATTTTTAAAACAATTGTGTTTTATTCGTTCTCAATTTTTCTTGGTTTATCTTCTATTTGAAGTGCACCTGAAGACAATAATGGTTGGTGAAACGGATGTGACATTGAAGCTTGCTGACGAATATAAGCCATTTTTATTGCTGCAATTGCTGCTTCGGTTCCTTTGTTTCCGTGAATTCCTCCACTTCTGTCAATAGATTGCTGCATGTTATTATCTGTTAAAACACAAAAAATAACCGGAATATCAGTCTGAACATTCAAATCTTTAATTCCTTGCGTTACTCCTTCGCACACAAAATCAAAATGTTTGGTTTCGCCTTGAATTACACATCCAATTACAATAACCGCATCTACATTTTGCGTTTGCAACATTTTCTTTGCACCATAAATCAGCTCAAAACTTCCCGGAACATTCCAACGAATAATTTGCTGTTGTGGTACATCACAATCAACTAAGGCACTAAAAGCGCCATTATAAAGTCCTTCTGTTATGGTTTCGTTCCACTCAGAAACAACAATCCCAAATCGAAAGTCTTTCGCATTTGGGATCGTGTTTTTATCGTATTCGGATAAATTTTTATTTTCAGTAGCCATCAGTAATATTTTAGATTTTTGATTTTCGTCCCGAAGCCTCGGGATAGATTCCTAAATACAAATCTACAATCTTAAATCTAAAGTCTAAAATTTTTATTGTGCTAATCCAATCAATACATCAACAGAAGCTGCTTCTGGAGCTGCATCGTAGTTTTCTTTAATATCAGTTAAGTATTTGATAGCGTCTTCTTTCTGACCTAAAGCCAAAGCTGTTTTACCTGCTTTTAATAAGAAACGTGGTGTTGTGAAATCATTTTTATTAGATTCAGCAGCTTTTACATAATAGTCTAAAGCTTCTTTTTGTTGGTTCTTTTGAGAATAAGCATCTCCAATAGCACCAATTGCCAAAGCACCAACGATAGCTTCTTTTGATTTAAAGTTACCTAAGTACTTAATAGCGTCATCATATTTACCAATGTTCAAAGATGCGATACCAGCATAATAGTTTGCTAAGTTTCCTGCATCAGTTCCTGAATATTCGTCAGCAATTTTAACGAATCCGAATTTACCTTCAGAACCATTCAAAGCCAATTTGTATAATGAATCGCTTGCTACACCATTTGTTGCTTTTTCAAAATTTTGTTGCGCAACAAACATTTCGCTTGCAGCTTCATTTTGTTTAGGAGCTTCAATAAATTTTTGGTAAGCCAAATATCCAATTGTAGCAACTGCAATACCAGCAACTAAACCAATAATGATTTTTTGATTTTTAGCAACCCAATCCTCAGTTTTTGAAGCGGTTTCATCTAATTTTGAGAACACACCAGCCGTTGTACTATCCTTTTCGTCAATGATTACTTGTTGTTCTTCTGTAACAACATCTTTAACTTCTTTTTCTTTTGGTGTTTTATATCCTCTTTTATTATAAGTAGCCATTTCAAATTAATTTAGTGAACGGCAAAAATAAAATTTTTATTGAAACTAAAGCAAAAAAAAGTAAATTTATATCTATTTTAAAAAAATAATTCACTAAACAGTAACTTCTTTAGTATTTCAGGGAAGATAATTCATCTCGCAATGCCCAAAAAGTCTATTGTTTCGATAATTTTCAATAATTTGCACCCTTAAACTTTATAACAAATAATAGAGTCGAATATATATAAATGATTTTAAAAAGAGAGGAAGTATTAATTCAGGAGATTGAACATACTAAAAAAATACCTTTTAGACTTGAGGATTTAGTCACAATACCAATTTTTACTTTTATAACCTTGGTATTAATAATTCTAATAAAACCTTCAAAAGATATCCAAATCAATAACTATCAAGAATTATATTACTATTTTATCATACCAATTCTCACATTCTTTTATTTTCTTTTAACGTTAGAAAGAATCCTAATTAGATGGCTTAAAACCAGAGCAACAAAATTCTTCTTAACAAATCAAAGAATAATTTTTTGCGACTCAAATTCTAAAATAATCAATGAAAGTTTTGAATTAAAAAACTTAATTTTAAATTATAGAGAAAAAGCAAATGATTACGGGTATATTATTATTGGAGAACCAGAATCAATAGCAGGAAACCCCACTGATTCATTTATATTTCGTAGTGGAATCAATTTTTTTGAAGATAAAAATGTAATGTATAATATTCCAAAAGTAAAATCTGTTTTTGATTTGATAATAAAAACAAAAAGTGACCTCACAAAAAACAAGTAGTGCTTCAAAATCATAAATTTGTAAACTTTCTTTTTTTAAATTTTATCATTACTACTAATCAAAAATGCATTTAAACAAAATTTCTTTATTCAATTATAAAAATTTCTCCGAAGTCAGTTTTGATTTTGACCGCAAGATCAATTGCTTTGTGGGCAAAAACGGAATTGGAAAAACCAATGTGCTTGATGCAATTTATCATTTGGCTTACGGAAAAAGTTATTTTAATCCGTTGGCGGTTCAGAATATCAAACACGGAGAAGAGTTTTTTGTAATTGATGCCGAATTAGAAAAAAACGACAGAACAGAACAAATTGTCTGCAGTTTAAAAAAAGGACAAAAGAAGGTTTTAAAGAGAAACGGAAAAGCTTACGATAAATTTTCAGATCATATTGGGTTTATTCCGCTTGTGATTATTTCTCCCGCAGATCGTGATTTAATTGTTGAAGGAAGCGAAACACGTCGTAAATTTATGGATAGTGTTATTTCGCAATTAGACTCTACTTATTTACATCAGCTTATTCAATATCAAAAAGTAATCGTGCAGCGAAATGCATTATTAAAATATTTTGCTCTGAATCATACTTTTGACAATGATACTTTATCTATATATAATGAACAGCTGAATAGTTTTGGGCAATCTATTTTCGAAAAACGAAAAGATTTCCTCGAGCAATTTATACCTATATTTAATATACACCACCAAGCCATAACCGGATCTGAAGAAACAGTACAATTGGTTTATGAAAGTAATTTGTTCGAAAAAGATTTATTGACACTTTTAAAAGAGAACGTCAATAAAGATCGTGCATTGCAATATACAAGTGTAGGAATCCATAAAGACGATTTATCATTTGAAATTGATTCACATCCAATAAAGAAATTTGGATCTCAAGGTCAGCAGAAATCTTTTTTGATTGCTTTGAAACTTGCTCAATTTGAGTTTTTGAAGAAACAAAGCGGCGTAAAACCGTTGTTGCTTTTTGATGATATTTTTGATAAATTAGACGAAAGCCGCGTTGCCAAAATAATCGAAATGGTAAATAGCGAAACTTTCGGTCAGCTTTTTATTTCAGACACACATCCAGAACGTACCGAAACGATTGTCAAGTCAACACATCAGAGTTATAAGATATTTAATTTGTGATTTTTTTTAGCCACGAATTTCGCGAATTTTCCCGAATTTACTTTGTCTAAAATAATTTAGCCACAGATTTCACGGATTACACGGATTAAAAGCTTTCAGAATGCTTTGAAGCAAAGTAACCACAATATTGTCATTGCGATTATTTAATCAAATCTTTTTTCAGCAGTTCCGCAGGAACAAAATATATTGTAGAGATGGATTTTAATCCATCATTCGCAATCCAAACCCAATCTTCATTCCGAGGTACAAGGAATGACAAAAATGTGAGTATTCGCTTTAAATAAGAAATTCGTGGCAACCCCCTTTTTTTCACTTTCTATTATGAATTCAAAAATTGAAAAATCACTACTTTAGCAATTCTATTTTTAAAATTCAGCATTATGAAATTTCCTAAAATATTACTACTAATAGTTTCTGTTGTATTAATTTCCTGTAACGAAAAGAAAGACAATTCTTTTAAGGAAATTGCTCCGAAAGATTTTGCAGAGAAAATTAAAACGACCGAAAATCCTCAGATACTTGATGTTCGAACTCCTGAAGAATTCGAATCAGAACATATCGACAATGCAGCAAATGTAAACTGGAACAGTGAAGATTTTGCCGGTAAAGTAGCAACTTACGATAAATCGAAACCTGTTTTTGTGTATTGCTTAAGTGGTGGAAGAAGCAAAAAAGCAGCTGCAAAACTAAACGAATTGGGTTTTACTACTGTTTATGAATTAGAAGGCGGAATCATGAAATGGAACGCCGAAGGTTTATCAAATCCGTCGACTGCTCAAGTTGGAATGACAATGAATGATTTTAATGATTTATTAAATTCAGACAAAAAAGTTCTGGTTGACTTCTATGCAGAATGGTGTGGCCCGTGCAAACAAATGGAACCGTATCTTTTGAAAATGCAAAAAGAAATGACCGATAAAGTGGTAATCATTAGAATTGATGTTGACAAAAACAAAACTCTGGCAACTCAAATGAAAATTGACCAGCTTCCTACTATGGTTTTATATGAGAATAAAGCGGTACAAAAAAAATTGATTGGTTACATCAGCGAAGAAGATTTAAAAAAACAACTGCAATAATATATCAAATATGCTAACGAAAGAATCATTGCAATTTTTAGACGATTTAAAAAGAAACAACAACAGAGATTGGTTTCAGGATAATAAAAAACGATACGAGGTTTTCAAAAAAGATTACCATCAATTGGTGAGTGATTTTCTTGATGTGATGAAACCTCTGGATCCATCTTTAGAATTATTGGAAGTTAAAAACTGTACTTTCAGAATCAATCGTGACATTAGGTTTTCTAAAGACAAATCTCCTTATAAAGCGCATTTAGGAGTTTGGATGTCTTGCGGAACTAAAGGTTTAAATCGTGCCGGATATTATGTTCATATCGAAAAAGGCGCAAGTTTTATAGCCGGTGGTTTTTATTCGCCTGAAGCGGAAGATTTGAAAAAAGTCCGTAAAGAAATTGCTTTTTTCCATGATGATCTGGAAGCTATAATTGCAAACAAAGACTTCAAAAAAGAATTTGGAAGTTTGGATGTAAACGAAACCAATTCGCTTAAAAATCCGCCAAGAGGTTACGAGAAAGAACATCCTGCAATTGAGTTTTTAAAATTGAAAAGCTTTACTGCAACTCAAAAATATGATATTTCTGAAGTGACTCAAAAAGATTTCGTTGCTAAAATAAGCAAGAAATTAATCGCTTTAAAACCACTAAACGAATTCATCAATCGCGCTTTAGACACTGACGAATTTTAAAAAAAAGTTAGCCACGAATTTCACGAATTTCCACTAATTAAAAGCTTTGACAAAGTTTAAAACTTTGTCAAAGCCAAACAATAAAAATTAGTGGAAATTCGTGAAATTCGTGGCAAAAAAAATTATGTTTGCCGAATGAAAAAAAGAAAAATACTTTTTCTGGGAGAATCTTATCGCGCTGATGCTATTACGTGGATGAAAGGTTTGAAAGAATTTGGTGATTTTGAAATCTGCACTTGGGAACTTCAAACTCCAAATAATTCGAAACTCAATCGTTTCAAACGAATATTAGAATATGCCTTCTCTCCTATTTCTATTCGAAAAACAATCCGACGAGAAAAACCGGATATGATTATTGCAGAAAGAACTACAAGCTACGGTTTTCTGGCTGCGATTTCAGGAATGCATCCAATTGCAATTGCCCAACAAGGCCGAACTGATTTATGGCCTGATGGTTCTGTTTTACTTCCTTTTAAAAAAATCATCCAAAAACACGCTTTCAAAAAAGCCGATTTAATTCATGCCTGGGGTCCGGTTATGACGATTTCTATGAAAGAAATTGGCGTTGATATGAGTAAAGTTTTGGTTATCCCAAAGGGAATTGACTTATCGCTTTTTTCTCCTTCCATAAATAATTCCGATAAAATTGAGGCCATTGTAACTCGTTCTTTGCAACCGGAATATCGTCACGATTCTATTTTGAAAGCTTTTGCAATTCTTAACCAAAAAGGAATTGACTTTTCGTTAACGATTGTTGGTGACGGAACACGATTACAATTTTTAAAAGATTTAGCCAGAGAATTACAAATCGAAAACAAAGTAATTTTCACAGGAAGAATTCCAAATACAGAACTTCCTAAATTATTACAGCAATCAAATATTTATATTAGTATGCCAATTACCGAAGGTGTTTCGGCATCGTTATTTGAGGCAATGGCTTGTAATTGTTATCCGGTAGTTTCGGACATTCCCGGAAATCAAAGCTGGATCAAACATCGTGAGAACGGACAATTGATTGAAATCGATAATATCGAAATGCTTGCTGAAGAATTAATCTGGTCTTTTGAAAATGCTGAGTCTCGAAATAATGCTATTCTGCAAAACAGAAAATTTGTAGAAGAAAATGCAAATTATGATATCAATATGAAGGTTATTGCAGATAAATATCATGAGTTATTGGATTTAAATTACTACCCAAAAAAGAGCAAATCTCCAACATATAATTCTTACACTTCTAAATCTTCTATTGACTTCATTAATGATTTAACTTTCGAATATGTTGAAACTTATTCATTTCAACGTGGAGAAGAATTCGAAAAAAACTATGCACTAAATAGAACTGAATTCGATAAATTAAAACAGAGAAAGCTTAAAAAAAATGACTTGAGCAATTTTCAAGAATTAAGACTTAATGAATTAAAAGAGCTTGTAAATTATACTCAATATATAATTAACGATAAAGGAGAATTTCATCCTTCAAGTAAAAAAACAAACACTTTCAAATCAACAGATCAGAAAATTCTTGATTTAAAAAGTATTTTTAGAACTGAAATTAAAAATGTTCCAAGTTGGATGTGCTCTCCTAAATATCGAGATGCACTCGTTTTTTATGACAACAATAATAGAGTACTATCATCATTAAATATCTGCCTTAGTTGCCAACACATGGAAACTGAAATGTTTAAGCAAATTGAAGGCGATTCTATCACTTACGATTTATTAAAGCATTTTTTTATTGAGATTGGACATGATGTAGAATAAACAAATCTTCGTCAATACCTTTAAAAGGGAAATCACTTCGTAACTTTTCTTACTTCTCGGCGACATACTGTTAACAGAATTGTTTAATTTAATCTAAAACAGAAATGAAATTGGCACAATGAAAGAAATGCAACGATTTATTGAAGCTATAAAATAAAGTTTACAATACTTTTGGCATCGTAATTAACAACCTACTGTGGTAAAAACTCCAATAGGCTTAATTACTTTTCCTTTTTCGCCTGGTTTAGACAAATACAGCGTTGGACTCGTAACATTATAATGACTGGCAGTATCAATAATTAAATCTAATTTATTGTCGTCATCTAGATCTCCGCCAAAAATTATTTTGATCATTTGATCGTCAAAATTTTTCTTTGCAACCAAAAGTTCCGTCGTTTTCTTTCCGTCAATAACAGCTGTTAAGTACAGTTTATAATTTGAAACTACAATCCAATCGGAATCCTGTTCTTCTTTTTTCTTTTTTCCGGTCGCAAATAAAGTGTATTCAATGCCTTTGAAATTAAATTTGAAACTTTCTTCAGGATAAATACTTTCTGGTATTTTGACGCTTGATATACTTCCGTCAACAAAATAAGGCAGTTTTTCAATTAAAATCACACAAGAATCTTTTACAGAAGCGCTAACTTCCCAACCTGTTTTGTCTTCTTCATTTTCATCAACTATAGGATCATTTACACGTTTGAAAGACACTTTAGTTTCAGAAAGCGAATAATCATTATTATTTTTAAAAAGTCCAAACCAAACTTTCTTATCATAATTCTCCTCCACTTCATCATAATGAAATATTTCTAACCGAAGAATTTTCACTGGTAATGCACTATCAACAGGAAAAGAAAATTCATCTCCTACAAGGTGATTTTCTGCAAGTTTAGACTCTGTATTAAAATCTTTATTTGCGCTGATTTTTACTGCTGTTTCTGTTTTGGTTTTATTACAACTAAAGAATTGACAAATTACAATTATTAGAAAAAATGTTTTGCAGGTTACTTTCATTTATTTGGTATTGCTAATTAAGGGGAATCAAACATACAAAAGAAAATTTCAATAGTGCAAGGTGAATGTAAAAATTGAATTATGAAATTGAAATTTTCTCATTAACTAAACCTATTAAAAGCATTGTAAGCAGGGATTAAAATTTCAATTCGATATTTTACCAAAATCTAACCCAAATAAATTATAATCCTTACTTTTGAACTCAGAATTATCCCAACGTTTCGGGATTCAAAAAAGCCTTTTATTTATGGAAATCCAATCCAATTTTTCTTTAAAAAACTACAATACTTTTGGTATCGAAGCCAGCGCCAGGCAATTTATCGCTGTACATTCGGTTACTGAATTAAAAACTATTTTAGAAGAACACAAAAACGAGAAAAAATTTATTTTAGGAGGCGGAAGCAATATGCTTTTAACTAAAGATATTGATGCTTTAGTGATTCACATAGATTTAAAAGGTAAAAAAATCATCAAAGAAGATGACGATTCTGTTTGGGTAGAAAGTCAGGCTGGCGAAACCTGGCACGATTTCGTATTGTGGACAATCGACAACAATTTTGGCGGTTTAGAAAATATGTCTCTAATTCCTGGAAATGTTGGCACAACTCCGGTTCAGAATATTGGCGCTTACGGAACAGAAATAAAAGATACTTTTATTTCGTGTGAAGCAATGAATATTGAATCTCAGGAAATAAAAACTTACACAAATTCCGAATGTAATTTTGGTTATAGAGAAAGCATCTTTAAAAATGAAGTAAAAGATCAATACATCATTACATCTGTAATTTATAAATTGACCAAACGCAATCATAAAATCAATACTTCTTACGGAGATATTACAGCAGAATTAGCCAAAAACAACATTACAAATCCAACTTTAAAAGATGTGAGTAATGCTGTAATCGCAATCAGACAAAGCAAATTACCAGATCCTAAAGAATTAGGAAATAGCGGAAGTTTCTTTAAAAATCCGATTTTATTGAAATCTGATTTCAATAAAATCCATCAGAAATTCCCAGAAATGAAATACTATGAAGTTTCAGAAACTCAAGTAAAAGTTCCAGCTGGTTGGTTGATAGAACAAGCGGGCTTTAAAGGAAAACGTTTTGGTGATGCCGGAGTTCATAAAAATCAAGCTTTGGTTTTGGTAAATTACGGAAACGCAACCGGACAGGAGATTCTAGCAGTTTCAAAAGAGGTTCAAAAAACAGTTTTTGAAACCTTTGGGATTCATATTGAAGCTGAAGTTAATGTAATTTAAAAAACAAGTATTACCGTTTTAGTTTCTAAATGAAAAAAATTAATATTCTGGTAATTTTAATGCAGTTGTCTGGAATGATTTCCCTGATTCATGGCGTACTGCAATTAAGATTTTACACCGTAGCCGAAGAGTATATTTGTGCTATAGAACATTTTCAAGATCAAAATTCAGAATGCTGGAATAAATTATTCCCCACAAAAGAGATTATCTTTAATTTTTGGCCTAGTATTTATATCTGGATATTCCTTGGCTTATTAATTGGAATTCTCATAGTTTCTTTCCTGAATTGGAAGCACAGATTTTCATCGCTAAATACCCTTATAGTTGCCATAGTAATGTACATTATTATAAGACTTAAGTTTTTTAGAAGAGGAGTATTCGCCCGTTTATTCGAGTCGTTTATATCTTTATTTTCGGATGATATTACCGTGCAATTTATCATGAGCGGGATTATTTTTACTTTACTAGGAATTACAATTTTATGGCTAAGTGTTCATCCAAGTTTATTTAGCACTAAAAAAGACTTCATTTCTCATTAAAAAATGACTCAGACAATTTCCATAAAAACGGCAAATCCAAGTGATGAAAAAGTCGCAGCAATTATCGAAGAATTGTCTACAAATCTTTATCTTCGTTTCGGAAGTGATGGAAAGAATTCTTTTACAGACTGGCAATACAACAATTCAAAATTTGTCTTTGCTGTAGCCGAAATTGACAAAGAAATCGTAGGTTGTGGCGCTATCAGACCAATTAATGACAATATTGGAGAAGTAAAAAGAATGTATTCTAAATTTCCGGGAAAGAAAATTGGACAAACAATTCTAGCTTTTCTGGAAGAAAATGCCAAAACAATCGGATATATTAATTTGGTTTTAGAAACCAGAGTAAAAAATAAAGAAGCAATTCAGTTTTATTTAAAGCAAGGATATAAAATAATTCCGAATTATGGAAAATACAAAGATCGACCGGAAGCCATTTGTCTGGGGAAATCTTTAAAATAAACATTTATAAAATGTATACTCCAAACTTATACAAAGACGAAGATCCGGAATCGATCAGAACTTTTTTGAAAGAAAATAGTTTTGGAATTCTGATTAATCAAACTCATGGCAAATTGTGTGCTACACATATTCCAATTGAGCTCGAAGTAAATGCTGACGGAAAAGAAATCCTGCAAGGGCATCTTTCTAAACTCAATCCGCAAGCAGAAGGTTTTGCCGAAAACGATCAGGTCCTGGCTGTTTTTACAGGCCCACATAGTTATATTTCTTCGTCGTGGTATGATCATGAAAATGTTCCAACCTGGAATTATATAGCCGTACATGTTTATGGTCGAATTAAAATTGTTGACGAAGTTGCCACTATAGAACAACTTAAAAAATTGGTTGATAAATATGAAGTCAATTCCATAAATCCGATTCGAGTTGAGAATTTATCAGCAAAAACAATGCTTGAAGCCAGAGGGATCTTTGGTTTTGAAATTGAAATTAATGAGATTCAGGCCACTAAAAAACTATCACAAAACAGAGACGATCACAATTATAAAAATATAATTTCGGAATTAGAAAAAAGCGAAAACCCTCAGGCTATTGCTGTTGCGAAAGAAATGTTGAAATGCCGAAAGTAAATCGGCTTTAGCCATTGAAATCTAGGAATTCATAAGTACATTTGCACTCGCAAGATTCAGAAATTAAAAGACATTAAAATCAGATGCTTATAACTTTATTTTACTTCTTTATTGCTATTGTTGTTATTCAAATTTTCTATTACTTAGGTGTTTTTGGAAAATTTGCCTTTGCTAAACCACAAGAGATTACATCAAAAAAACTACCCATTTCGGTAATTGTGTGCGCTAAAAATGAAGAAGAAAATGTAAAAAAATTCATTCCGTTATTAGCAGAACAAGATTACCCTGATTTTGAAATTGTTTTAATTGATGATGCTTCAAGTGATGAAACATTAGAGGTTTTTGAAGAATTCGAAAAACAATACGCTAACATTCGCTTGGTTAAAGTACAAAACAATGAAGCCTTTTGGGGAAACAAAAAATATGCGCTCACATTAGGTATTAAAGCATCAAAAAAAGATTATTTGCTATTTACCGATGCGGATTGTTACCCAACTTCAAAAAATTGGATCACCGCTATGACTTCGCAATTTACAATGAACAAAACTATTGTTTTGGGTTATGGTGGTTACGAAAAAGTAGAGCGTTCGTTATTAAATAAAGTTATCCGTTTTGAAACTGTTTTAACAGCTGTACAATATTTTTCCTGGGCAAAAATCGGACTTCCCTATATGGGAGTTGGACGAAATCTTGCTTATAAAAGAGAAGAGTTCTTTAATGTTAATGGCTTTATAGATCACATTCAGGTTCGTTCCGGCGATGATGATCTATTCATTAATCAAGCTGCGAATAAAGCAAACACAGCTATTTCTTATACTCCGGAGAGTTTTACTTATTCAAAACCAAAGGAAACTTATAAGGAATGGTTTACTCAAAAAAGAAGACATACATCTACAGCAGAATATTACAAGTTTTTTGATAAAATGCAGTTGGGTCTGTTCTTCAGCACACAATTATTATTCTTTTTATTAGTTATCCTTTTATTATCATTCCAGTTTCAATGGATTGCTGTATTAGCAATTCTGGCAACACGTTATACAATTGTATGGACAGTAATTGGATTTTCTGCGGGAAAATTAAAAGAAAATGATCTTAAAGTTTGGTTTCCTATTGTAGAAATCGTGCTTATATTCACGCAAATTAATATCTTTATAACTAATATCTTTTCAAAACCGGTACATTGGAAATAAACTCTAAAATAGAAAAAGCAAAAAAAGGCGACCAAGTTGCCTTTACTTTTTTATTAGATTATTACTGGAATGAGGTATACGGCTTCATGCTAAAGCGTACTGAAAACGAAACTACAGCCGAAGATATTACTATTGAGACTTTCTCAAAAGCTTTTGATAAAATAGCCTCATACAACCCTGAATTTCAATTCAACACCTGGCTAATTGCAATTGCAAAAAACGTTTACATTGACTTACTTCGAAAAAAGAAAACCAATCTTTTTATAGAAATCACTGATGCCGACGATCAGCAGGCTTATAATATTGCTGACCCTACTCCATCTGCTGAAGATGCTTTAATTAAAGAGCAAAACCTCTCCAGATTGCTTCTTTGCATCAAAGAACTTAAACCCCATTATCAGGAAGTAATCCAGTTACGTTACTTTCAGGAAATGACGTATCAGGAAATCGCTTTGAAAATTGACGAGCCTCTAAGCAACATAAAAGTAAAATTACTTCGTGCTAAAAAATTATTAGCAGAAATCATCGAACGTAATAGATAATTTATTATCTTTAAGAAAAGAATAACATATCTATGTATTTATTCTTAAAAAAATAAACTATTCACACACTAAAACAACAACACCTACGTTGTTAGCTAAAACTAAAACCAAATTGCTTATGATTTAAAGTTACTTAACCTTAAAATCCAAAAATCATGTCTAAATCAAACATCTACGAAACCACTTGGACCGACCTTGTTTTCGAAAACAAAAACAAAGAGTACGGCGCGTACCAATTACGCCAAGAGAATTCCAAAACAACAATTACAGCTCTATTTATGGGACTGCTATTATTTGCTGGTCTGGGAACTACATCGATGTTGATTAATAAATTTAGAGGCGGCTCTGTCATAGAAACACCAACCGCTCCTGATATTCCTTTGCACCCAACAAAAGTTGACATTCTCCCGAACGTAGTGAATCCGGAACCTCCAAAACCTATTGCGCCTCCACAACAAACTGTACCAGCTCCTGAAGTCGCTCAGTTAATACATCCTGTGGTTGTTGCAGCGCCTGAGGCTATACCGGAAATTGCAACTAATACACAAAACATTCCTGCTGTTGACAATGCTACTCCGGGAACTGGAACCCCTAGTAATAATGCATTACCAGGAAGTGGTGGTAACGGTACAGAAACAATATCAACGCCATCTGTTAGCCCTACTGAGCCTTTGACTGTAAATGCATTAGACAAATTACCAGAGTTCCCTGGAGGAATCAATAAGTTCTATACTTTCGTGGGAAATAATTTCAACAGACCTGAATTAGATGCAGAAAAAGCATTAAAAGTATATGTTTCTTTCGTAATTGAAAAAGACGGTTCAATGACTGACATCGAAGTAAAAAGAGATCCAGGTTACGGAATGGGAAAAGAAGCGATCAGAGTATTAAAATCATTAAAAACAAAATGGAGTCCGGGAATGCTAAACGGAAAAGCAGTAAGAACTGCCTACAATCTCCCAATAACAATAAAAACAGAACTAGAATAATAAATAGGAAAAAGCAGAACTTAGGTTCTGCTTTTTTTTTGCTTTTGTTTTTAATATTAAAAGATCAAGCTTTCTGATCAATTTATTAATGTTTAATTTTAGCATCACACAGAACCTAAATCTTATTTAAACTTAATGCCATTTACTTTTTCTCATCCAGCAATAATTCTGCCTCTCAGATATTTACCCAAAAAATGGTTTTCTTTAACTGGTTTAGTAATTGGAAGTATCACTCCGGATTTTGAGTATTTTATTAGAATGAAAATCCAAAGTAATTATAGCCATACATTTTATGGAATATTCTGGTTTGATTTGCCATTAGCCATCTTACTATCTTTTATTTTTTATTATTTTATTCGTAATGCATTATTTTATAATTTACCTTATTTTATAAAACAACGAGTAATCGATTATACAGCATTTAATTGGAACAGTCATTTTAAACAAAATTGGATTATTATTCTAATTTCGATAATAATTGGCATCGCTTCTCACCTGCTTTGGGATGGTTTTACACACAATCATGGTTATTTTGCAGATCAAATTTCTTTATTAAAAAACAACTTTAATTTTTTTGGAAATGAAATTCCGATTTGGAAAATAGCACAACATTTAAGCACTTTAATAGGCGGAATAGTAATTCCAATAGCATTACTAAAGCTACCAAAAAGCAAAAAGCAAAAACCTTCTAATTATAAAAAATACTGGATTACAATTGTTATCTGCACCGTAATGATCTTAATTCTTAGATTTTCTATTTATTATAATACAAAAGCTTTCGGTAACATAATTGTTACCATTATTTCAGCTTTTTTAATTTCTTTAATATTAACTCCACTACTAATTAAATCTAGACCCAGCGAGAAAATTTAACAAAATGAGTTACTTTTACATTTCCTAAAACAAAAAAATTGTAATCAAATTAAAAACTAAAAAATGGGAATATTTTCAGCTATTCTTGGCAACGCTGGTTCAGTAAGTCAAGATGATTTACTAAAAAAATACGGACAACTTTTAACGGACAATGAAGAAATTGAAATGGGTTTTAAATTAATCCGTGATACTTTTATCTTCACCAACAAAAGATTAATTCTTGTTGATGTACAAGGAATAACTGGCAGCAAGACCGAATACAAATCAATTGCTTACAAAAGCATTACCAGATTTAGTGTAGAAACTGCCGGAACTTTTGATCTTGATGCTGAATTAAAAATCTGGGTTGCCAGCGAATTGCAACCTAGTATTGTAAAACAATTCAACAAATCTGTAAATGTTTATGATGTGCAAAAAGTATTAGCTTACCACGTTTTAGGTTAATCTACAAAATAAAAAAACCGACAAAGTTTTGAAACTTGTCGGTTTTTATTTTTCTAATCGAAATTATTTTTTCTTTTTAGTTGTTGTCTTTTTTGTCGCAGCTTTTTTATTTGTCGTAGCTTTTGCCGGAACAGTATTTACTATTTTTTGCTGTACATATGGTTTATACAAACCATCTTTTTCTGCTCGTTTTTTAGCATCTTCTGCTCTTTGTTTTGAATCAGGATGCGAACTCATCATTTGATCAATAAACGAAGCTTCACTTCCTTCGCTCATTTTAGCCAAAATTCTAAAAGCAGATTCCTCAGCATTTACATTATAACCATTCTTTTTCATAAAGTTATACGAGAACAAATCAGCTTCAGCTTCTTGCTTACGACTAAATTTACTATCAATAATCGCGCTTCCTATTTTCCCTAACTGACTATCTGTAACACTTGCAATTGTTGTTGATTGTGAAGCTGCCGCATCCATTAGAGCTTCTTTTTTATAAGCTGCTTTTATTGCATCTTGCGAATCATGATTGGCAACGTGACCTATTTCGTGACCAATTACAGCCAACAACTCGTTATCATCCATGATATCCATCAATCCTGAATATACACGAACACTTCCGTCTGCGGTTGCAAAGGCATTTACTTCTTTTAACTTGTAAACTTTATAATTTAAAGTATAACCTTCTCCGGCAGTATATTTTCCAAAAACTTTATTCAATCTTATAGTATAACCATCTGTAGCAGCGGCAACTTCATGCTCCGTATCCATTTTATCAACTGCAGCTTTAGACAACGCAGCCGCATCAGCATTACTGAATGTAAAACCTGAAATCCCTTTTTGAACAGCTCCAATAGCTTTATCTCCAAAATTAATTTGCGCATTCATTCTAGTAAAACCAAAAGTGGCAAATAAAACTCCCAATACAATAAATTTCTTTTTCATGTTTTTTATTATTACAATTTAACAACAAATGTAGTACAACATTGACCCTGTTTTATTTCATCTAAGGTTATTTTTTTAACAAATAAAGATATAAATTTTAAATGAGTAAAAATCAGACTTCTATCATTATTATTAGTCTTATCTAAATTAACAAAAGAAAAAGAAGCTTTTCAATCAGCATCATGATTTAAAAACAATAATTTAACATCATGATAAAAGTATCATCAAAACATTTTTTCATAAATCTTAGATAGATCAATACCAAATTAAATCTTAAACGAATCTCCAAATAAACTACATTGCTTATCTTTGTACTTTGAATTTTGATATATGGAAACAGTCATTGAAAATATACCAACTGGAAAGCCTAAGTGGTTAAAAGTAAAACTTCCAATTGGACAAAAATACACTGAACTTCGTGGTTTAGTTGATAAATACAGCTTAAACACCATTTGTACCTCAGGAAGTTGCCCTAATATGGGAGAATGCTGGGGAGAAGGAACAGCAACGTTTATGATTTTAGGAAATGTTTGTACCCGTTCTTGCGGATTTTGCGGTGTCAAAACCGGCAGACCTGAAACGGTAGATTGGGACGAACCTGAAAAAGTAGCACGTTCTATAAAAATCATGAACATCAAACATGCCGTAATTACAAGCGTTGACAGAGATGATTTGAAAGATGGCGGTTCTATTATCTGGATCGAAACTGTAAAAGCGATTCGCAGAATGAACCCAAACACTACTCTTGAAACTTTAATTCCTGATTTTCAAGGAATCGAAAGAAATATTGATAGAATTGTAGAAGCAAATCCTGAAGTAGTTTCTCATAATGTTGAAACGGTTCGCCGTTTGACTCGCGAAGTTCGTATTCAGGCAAAATATGATCGTAGTTTAGAAGTTTTACGTTATTTGAAAGAAAAAGGAATTAACAGAACTAAATCAGGAATCATGTTAGGTCTTGGCGAAACTGAAGAGGAAGTTTTTCAGACGATGACTGATCTAAGAAATGCAAATGTTGACGTTGTTACAATTGGTCAATACTTGCAGCCAAGTAAAAAACATTTACCGGTAAAAGAGTTTATCACACCGGAACAATTTGCCAAATACGAAAAATTTGGTCTTGAATTAGGTTTCCGCCATGTAGAAAGCGGGCCTTTAGTTCGTTCTTCATACAAAGCACAAAAACACATTCTCTAAAAAGTTTAACCGTTTGTTCGTTTAATTGTTAAATCGGACAAACGATTAACCGAATAAACAAAAATATTGAAAACTAGAATTGCTATAAACGGTTTTGGAAGAATTGGAAGAAATTTATTCCGCCTTCTTATAAACCATCCCCAAATTGAAGTCATTGCAATTAATGATATTGCAGATAACAGAACCATGTCGCATTTGATAAAATACGACAGTATCCATGGCGTTTTACCTTTTGAAGTTAGTTATGATGATGAGGGAATTATTGTTAATGGAAAACATTTTGTGTTTTTTCATGAAAAAAGTATTTCCAATATAGACTGGAAAAGTCACAATATTGATTTTGTAATTGAGTCTACCGGAAAATATAAAACGCATGAAGAATTAAATGCACATATTGAAGCCGGAGCCAAAAAAGTAATTCTTTCAGCTCCATCAGAAGTTGATACTATAAAAACAGTAGTTCTTGGCGTAAACGAAAATATCCTGGACGGAAGCGAAAATATTGTTTCAAATGCAAGTTGCACGACAAATAATGCTGCTCCAATGATAAAAATCATCGATGAATTGTGTGGAATTGAGCAAGCTTACATCACAACAATACATTCCTACACAACAGACCAAAGCCTTCACGACCAACCACATAAGGACTTGCGACGTGCAAGAGGCGCAAGTCAGTCAATTGTTCCAACAACTACGGGTGCAGCTAAGGCATTAACGAAAATTTTCCCTAAATTGCATCATAAAATCGGAGGTTGCGGAATTCGCGTTCCGGTACCAGATGGTTCATTAACAGACATCACGTTTAATGTAAAACGCGCTGTTACTATTGAAGAAATTAATAACGCATTTCAAAAAGCCTCAAAAACAAATTTAAAAGGAATATTAGATTACACAGAAGATCCTATCGTTTCTGTTGATGTAATTGGCAACACACATTCGTGCTTGTTTGACGCACAACTAACCTCTGTTATAGACAAAATGGTAAAAGTTGTAGGTTGGTACGATAATGAAATTGGCTATTCATCAAGATTAATAGATTTGATTTTACTAATAAAGAAAACATAGAATTCATTGTAAAAGCATAGCCATACATGAAATATCATCTTTTTATTCTTGTTTGTTTTTTTAATTCATTTTTGTATTCTCAAACTAAACAGAATACGGATAGCATTTCCTATTACAATAAACTAGCAAACAAGAATCTTAACAAAAAAGAGTATAATCAGGCTGTTTTTTACACTAAAAAATCAATCGATTTTTGCGAAACCAACCACAAAACAGAGAATTTAGCTAATCAGACTTTTAAACTTGGCAAAATCTATTACAATCAAAAGAAATACGAAGAAGCTTTAAAAAACTTCCATAAAAGCATTTCTTTCTTTGACAATGTAAGTCCAACTTGTACCAAAGTATTAGCTTTACATTATATAGGTTTAACCAATACTGCACAAGGTGATTACACAACGGCTAACATCTACTACAAAAAAGCAAATGATCTTTTAAAAGAACTCAATATTAATGATCAGGCCGAGGTTTTAAATTATCAGAAAGCAATGGCGCTAAAAGCAAATAAGAATTTACCTTTGGCTGCAAAGTCCTTTCAAAGCATAATTAAAAAACCAGATAATCCATCTCTTTTAAAAACAAAAATTGACGCTTATTATCAGCTTGGGTTAATTGAAACAAAACTCAAACGAAACGATTCGGCAATAGTTTATTTTAACAATGCTTTAGATTATAATGCAAAAACAAATAATCTGTCTCAAAAATCCAAGATTATCCTGGGCATTAGCCAATATTACAAACAAAACAAAAACTACGATCTTGCTTATTCTTATCTGGACGAACATTATCAAATAGAAAATTATCTTTTAAAGTTAAAAAATGTAAAGATTAATCTTAATGAATTTGAAAAATTCAAAAAAAATGAATCTGTAAACAACACAATTAAACGCGAAAGTGAAGAGAAAATCCAGTTAAAAACATATCGATACTCAAAACTTGTGAGCATTTTGGCAATTGCCCTTATTTCGATTTTATCCCTCTTAAGTTTAGCATTATACAAAAACAATATTATTCGAAATCAGAATAATTTACTCTTACGAGAAAAAAACAAAGAACTTATTCTGGCAAAAAACAAAGCCGAAAAAGCATCAAAGGCCCGATCAGAATTTCTTTCCACCGTAAGTCATGAGCTCCGGACACCTTTGAACGCAATTAACGGAATCACACATTTACTCCTTGAAGACAATCCTAAAAAAACACAATTAAAATATCTAGAGTCTTTAAAATTCTCCGGAAATTACCTGACTACTTTTATTAATGAAATCCTTGAAATCAATAAAATTGATTCGACTAAAGTTGAAATAGAAAACATTAGCTTCAATCTAAAAGAATTACTATTCAACATCCAAAGTTCCCTCAAAGAATTAGCAACTGCTAACAAAAATTATTTCAATCTTGAAATTGATGAAACTATTCCAAATAATTTAATTGGAGACCCGACCAAATTATCTCAAATCATATTAAACTTAATAAACAATGCTTTAAAATTTACACAAAACGGAAACGTTAATGTAATAGCAAAATTATACGAGCAAGAGGACGATATTGCTACAGTTTATTTTGAAATAGTTGATACGGGAATAGGAATTCCTGAAGATAAACTACAAACCGTTTTTGAAAGCTTCTCGCAAGGATCTATAGAAGTTAACAGAAAATATGGAGGAACGGGGTTAGGTCTTACCATTGTAAAAAAACTTATTGAACTTTTGGGTGGTGAGATAAAACTAAAAAGTGAAGTCGGCAAAGGATCTACTTTTACATTTAAACTAAATTTCAAGATCAATAACGAACCTCTAGAAATCGTCGAAGAAGTAAAACCTTACAATGATAAGCAATTGAAACACAAATCGATTTTATTGATTGAAGACAACAAAATCAATCAAATGATTACCCGAAAAATGCTTGAAAACAAAGCCATTAGTTGCGAAATCCTCGATAATGGCGAAGATGCTGTAGAACTTTTAAAAGTCAAACGTTTCGACATGATCTTAATGGATGTTCACTTACCGGGAATCAACGGAACGACAGCCACACAACAAATCAGAGATTTTGACAAAACGACTCCAATTATTGCATTGACAGCCATTTCGCTTGACGAAAACAGAGATATGCTTTTATCTTTTGGAATGAATGATGTGATTACAAAACCATTTGTTCCAGACGAATTTTACAGCACTATTGCTAAGTTTTTTGATTAGATTTTTAAACTTCTAAACTATTTTTGACATATTCCAGAACCGTTTTGTCAAAGTTTTGTTTGTTATTGATGAAGGTGCTTTTTATTGGTAAATAATAGAGTTGTGAAACCAATTTAGAATCTTTCAGACGTACATAATCTTTCTCTGTTGTAACAATCTTTTTGCTTTGCGCTTTATTCTGAATTGTGTCTAAATCTGAATCTAAAAAATGATGATGATCCGGAAAAGTCAAACATTCATCTTTTTCATTTTTTAAATAATCAAAAAATGGTGTTGGTTTTGCGATTCCTGCCAAAAGTAATTTCGATTCATTTTTAATTTCATTTACAGCAATTTTTCTGTCTTTACTATAAATAGCATCATCATAATCTATATAACTAAAAAAAGATTGCTGCGCAGAACTTAACTTCAACTTCAATCTAATTTCTTCTTGTTTTTGGGCTGATAAATCTTTTGGACATTTTGTTACCACAACAATATTTGCCCGATTTGCTCCGCTTCTGCTTTCACGTAAATTTCCGGTTGGCAGCATAAAATCATCAGCATACAAATCATCATAAGAAGTCAATAAAATATAAAAACCAGCTTTTACTTTTCGATGTTGATAAGCATCATCCAATAAAATTATTTGAGGTTTTTCTTTTTGAGAAAGTAATTGTGTAATTCCGTTTGTTCGATTGGCATCAACCGCAACCTGGATATTTGGAAATTTCTGATAAAACTGAAAAGGTTCATCTCCTAAAATTTCTGCATTTGAAGTTGAATCTGCCAGCACAAAACCTTCAGACTTACGTTTGTAACCTCTGCTTAAAGTCGCAATTTTATATTGATCAGATAATAAGCGAATCAAATATTCAATTTGAGGTGTTTTACCGGTTCCGCCTACGCTAAGATTTCCAACAGCAATAACCGGAATATCAAATGAAGTTGATTTCAGAATTCCTTTGTCAAAAAGAAAATTTCTGATTGAAGTAATGAATCCGTATAAAATGGCAAACGGAAAAAGTATTTTTCGAATTATATTCATTTTACGAAAGTATAATTTTTTTCGTTAATTTGTTTCAGGTTTCAAGTTTCAAGTTTTTTCCCCACAACATGAAACCTGAAACAAATAAAACCTGAAACTAAAAGCAAAAAATGAAAATCAAAAATATAATAGAAGTTCTCGAAGAAATGGCACCTTTGGCTTACGCCGAAGATTTTGACAATGTTGGACTTTTGGTTGGAAATTCTGAGGATGAAAGCACAGGAGTTTTAGTTTGTCATGATGCTTTAGAAAATGTAATTGACGAAGCAATTGCTAAAAATTGCAATTTGGTTGTTTGCTTCCACCCGATTTTATTCTCTGGAATTAAAAAAATAACCGGTAAAAACTATGTCGAACGTGCGATCTTGAAAGCCATCAAAAACGACGTTGCTATTTATGCCGTTCACACCGCACTTGACAATCATTCGCAAGGTGTAAATAAAATATTTTGTGATGCTTTAGGCTTAATCAATACAAAGGTCTTGATCCCGAAACAGAGTTTTATTCAAAAACTAGTTACTTATACTACTCCTGATAATTCAGACAAAGTTCGCAATGCCATGTTTGAAGCTGGGGCCGGAACCATTGGAAATTATGACAATTGTAGTTTTAATACCGAAGGCTTTTTTACCTTTAAAGGAAATGAAGACAGCAATCCTGTAATTGGAGAAAAAGGAAAATTACATACCGGAACTGAAATAAAGATTGAAGTTATTTTTGAAAAACATTTACAATCAAAAATTTTGAAAGCACTTCTTGCAAATCATATTTATGAAGAAGTGGCTTATGAAATCTATAATCTTCAAAACTCACATCAAAATATTGGGTTGGGAATGATTGGGGAATTTGAAACTGAAATGGATGAAAAAGAGTTTTTACTTTTCGTAAAAGACAAAATGATTGCTGATGGAATTCGCCATTCAGCATTTTTAGGAAAGAAAATAAAGAAAGTAGCCGTTTTGGGCGGTTCTGGGAGTTTTGCCATAAAAAATGCAATTATGGCTGGAGCCGATGCTTTTTTGACTGCCGATTTAAAATACCATCAGTTTTATGAAGCTGAAAATCGTCTACTTTTAGCCGATATTGGTCATTTTGAGAGCGAACGCTATACAAAAAACTATATTGTTGATTATCTTCGAAAAAAAATCCTTAATTTTGCAATCATTTTATCAGAAGAAAATACAAATCCAGTTAAGTACTTATAGAATATGGCGAATACGAAAGAATTAAGTGTTGAGGACAAGTTAAGAGCAATATACGATTTACAGCTTATTGACTCTAGAATTGACGAAATCAGAAACGTAAGAGGAGAACTTCCTTTAGAAGTGGAAGATTTAGAAGATGAAGTTGCAGGTTTGAGCACTCGTTCAGAGAAACTGAAAAGTGAACTTGAAGTGATTGAAGATCTTATCAAAGCAAAGAAAAATGCTATTGATGAGCACAAAGAGGTTATCAAAAAATACACAAAACAACAAGAATCAGTTCGTAATAACAGAGAATTTAATTCTTTGACTAAAGAGGTTGAATTTCAAGAATTAGAAATTCAATTGGCTGAAAAGCAAATCAAAGAAATGAAAGCTTCTATCGAACATAAAAAAGAAGTTACTTCTAATTTAAAAGAAAAACTTGACGCTAAAAGCACTCATTTAAAACATAAAAAATCTGAATTAGATGCTATTATGGCTGAAACTCAAAAAGAAGAGATCTTCTTGTCTGAGAAATCAGCTGAGTTTTCTGCTCAGATTGAAGAAAGATTATTAGCTGCTTATACTAGAATCAGAACTAGTGTTCGTAATGGTTTAGCGGTTGTATCTATCGAAAGAGGAGCTTCTGCAGGATCATTCTTCACTATTCCGCCACAAACTCAGGTAGAGATCGCTTCTAGAAAGAAAATCATTACTGATGAGCACTCTGGAAGAATTTTAGTTGACAGCGCATTAGCTGAAGTAGAAAAAGAAAAAATGGAACAATTGTTCTCAAAATTCTAAATATCAAGTCCCGATTAAATCGGGACTTTTTTTTGCTTAAAATTATCCGCTAATTTAGCTCACATTATTTTTCGCCACGAATTTCACTAATTCCCACTAATTTATATTTTGTTTATCTAATAAGAATAAAAATTCGTGCTAAATTTGTGTAATTCGTGGTGAATCTTTTTTAGATCAAGTTTCGAATTAATTATATTTTATCATTAAACTACTTGTTTTGGGAATTAAAAAAGGAATTCGTTTCATTACATTAAAATCAGTTGGATCATACATTAACTTCTTGAGTTACGTTCGTCCGCAAAAAGCTGTCGAACTTTCGTATGCCCTTTTTAGCCAGCCGAGAATTGGGAGATTACAAAAAGACAGTTTGCCAAAAATCCTAAGAAATACTGAAACAGAAACGTTTCATCATAACGAACATCACTTTCAGACGTATGTCTGGAAAGGGAACGAAACCAAAATTCTTCTTGTTCACGGATGGGAAAGCAATTCTTCGCGTTGGAAAAAGACTTTGCCACATCTTCAAAAATCAGGAAGTACTATTATTGCCATCGATGCCCCAGCACATGGACAAAGCAGCGGTAAAGAATTTAATGTTCCGCTTTATGCTGAGTTCATCAACAAAGCTGTCGAGAAATATCAGCCTAACATTATAATTGGGCATTCTATTGGCGGCATAGCCTGTGTTTATCACCAATATTTATTCCCAAATACCAGCATTAATAAAATGGTGATTCTTGGAGCGCCATCAGAATTGAAAACTTTAATTGACAATTATGTCTCAATGTTAAGTTTGAATACCAGAATGTTTTCACTTTTAGAAGGCAAATTCATGAATCGTTTCAACTTTAAACTGGAAGATTTCTCCGGACAAAGATTCGCTGCAGAATTTAATATCCCAGGTTTAATTGCACATGATACATCAGATAATGTTGTGGCTTTTGAAGAAGGAAAGAAAATTGCAAGTAATTGGAAAAACAGTCAGTTTATTGAAACCAAAGGCTTAGGCCACGGAATGCATGATGACGAATTGTATCAGAAAGTGATTGAGTTTTTGTTTGCTTCTTAAAGGTTCAAAGTTACAGAGGTTCAAAGGGACAAACCATTTGTTTAAACTACTATCTTAAAATATCGCAACAACTCTTTTTCGCCTTTTCCGGTAATAATTATAGCTCTTGAATCTTTGGTTCTTCTCAACCAATCATCGTTTATCATTTTATTGAATAAGAGTGAACCAATAGAACCTGCAATATGATTTCTTCTTTCGCTCCAATCCAGGCAAGGTTTTAAAAATATCCGTTTTTGCTTTTGGGCTTCTTTTATATTAATCCCAAAATCAGAAAACCATTTCTCTCCTTCAGAGCTAATTTCAAAAGTATTTTTACTTTCGATTATTATTTTTTGTTTTAATAAACTATCGGCTAAAGCCACACCTATTTCCCCGGCTAAATGATCGTAGCAAGTTCGGCAATATTTTATTGGAGGATATTTCTCCGTTTCTTTTTTGGATTGAATTTCAGGTTTCGGAATAAGATTTGCCATTGCTTCAACAACATAAGCTACTTCCTTATTCGAAAATCTGTAATATTTATGGCGCCCTTGCTTTTCAACACTAAGTAAATCAGCATCCAGAAGTTTAGCGAGATGCATGCTCATATTTTGTGGAGACGTATTTACTGCAACTGACAATTCGGTAGCTATAAATGCTCTTCCGTCGAGCAATGTCCACATAATTGCAGCACGAGTTGGATCTCCAATTAAAGTTGCGGCTTTTATAAATTGATCTTCCATTTGGGTTTTTATAGTTAAGTACAGAATGAAGTATGCTTTTGTAAAGTTAAATAACTTTGCTAAAAAAAGTAAACATGATCTCTTCTTTATTCTTGCAATCTGATGTTTCTGATCCTTATTTAATGTATGAAAATATGTTGAATCGAAATCCCGTTTATTGGGATGAAACCAACAAAATATGGGCAATATACTCTTATAAACATTGTGTCGAAATTCTAAAAAATACTAAAGCACACATTCCGAATATAAATCCTGATAATATACAAAAACTAAATACAGCTGCTTTAGATATTCTGAACAATTTGACCCGATTGTCAAATGGTGTTGATCATGAAGTTGCAAGAGAAATTGCGACAATGCTTTTTTCAAAAATGAAATCAGCTAAAATCCGTCCAATTATTGCTGCATTAATTCAAAATGATTTAGTCGAAAATAAAATAGATTGGGTAGATTCTGTATCCAAAAAACTACCCGTTTTAATTCTTCTGAAAAGTTTCGATTTTGACGCTAACGATTCTGATTTTATTTCTAAGAAAATAGAAACGATCGTCAAAATAATGCTTCCGAAAAAAACCGTTGATGAAGTAAATGCTATCAACAAAATTTCAGAGGATTTGTTTTTCATAATTAAAAAGCAATTATCAACTTTTACCTTTGAATCATTATTATTTAGTATTGCACAAAAGCATAAAATGGCATCTGATCAGGTTATAAAAATAGCTGTGAGTAATTTAATCGGATTATTTATTCAGAGTTATGATGCCGGTCGCGGAATTTTGAGTAATTCACTGTTGCAAATTGTTCAGAATAAAACTTTTTCTAATAAAACAATAATAGAAAAATCAGTAATAGAAACACTTCGATTTGATCCGCCAATTCACAACACGAGAAGGATTGCAACTGAAGATTTTTTTATCGGCGGAAGCCTTCTTAAAAAGAATGACTTACTATTAATTGTTCTGGCTTCGGCAAATCGTGATTCTGAAAAGTTCGAAGATGCCATGACTTTTGATATTGAAAGAAATAACAATAATGAGCATTTAACTTTTGGAATTGGCGGTCATATGTGCCTGGCAAAATATTTCTCTATTCAATTAGCTACTGAAGCTTTATGTTTTTTATTTGATGAATATAAAACGATAACAATTTTAGAAAACAACATTCAATACGAATCTATGATTAATGCCAGATTACCTAAGAGTATTTGGATTTCGATATTATAATTTAAAAACAGAAAAATGATAGCAGTAATTTTTGAAGTAATTCCCAACGAAGGAAAAAAAGGAGAATATCTTGATATCGCAGCGAGTTTGCGACCGGAGTTAGACAATATCGACGGCTTTATATCTATTGAAAGATTTCAGAGTTTTAGTAATCCTGAAAAAGTATTGTCTTTGTCTTTTTGGAGAGATGAAGAAAGTATTCAGCAATGGAGAAATCTCGAGATGCATCGTCATGCCCAATCAAAAGGAAGAAATGAAGTTTTTAAGGATTATCATTTAAGAATTGCAACCGTAGTTCGCGATTATGGAATGTTTGACAGAAAAGAAACTCCTGAAGATAGTTCTGAGTTTCATTCTTGAAAAAAGGTTCAAAGGTGCAGAGGTTCAAAGGGACAAAGGTTTTTCTTTTTGAGGTTCTAAGATCCTAATGCACTAAGATTCTAAGTTTTTTTTCTTTGATTAAAAAAGAAATCTCTTTTTTAATCAAAGAAATGCAAAAAATCTAAAATTCTAAGAAGTCCACCAATCTAAAATCTAAACTCTGAAATCTAAAATTATAAGAAGTCTAAATTTTGACTACTTTTGCAGTATGGAAGAGAATTTAAAACGTCTTAATAAATTTATTGGAGAAACAGGGTATTGTTCTCGTCGTGAAGCCGATAAACTTATTGAAGAAGGACGTGTAACGATAAATGGTGTTGTACCAGAAATGGGAACTAAAGTTTCGCCAGATGATGAAGTACGTATTGACGGAAAATTAATTGTTGAGAAACACGAAAAATTGGTGTATTTGGCTTTCAACAAACCTGTTGGAATTGAATGTACTACTAATCTAGAAGTTCGAAATAATATTGTGGATTATATTAATTATCCTAAACGTATTTTTCCGATTGGAAGATTGGATAAAGCCAGTGAAGGATTAATTTTCATGACGAATGATGGTGATATCGTAAACAAGATTTTGCGTGCCAGAAACAACCACGAAAAAGAATATACTGTAACGGTTAACAAACCTATTACAGATCGCTTTATAGAACGAATGGGAAATGGTGTTCCGATTTTAGATACGGTTACCCGAAAATGTAAAGTTGAACAAATAAGTAAATACACGTTTAAAATTATTTTAACGCAGGGTTTAAACCGTCAGATTCGTAGAATGACGGAATACTTGGGTTATGATGTTACAGCGCTTAAACGTATCCGAATTATCAATATATCGCTTGATATTCCGGTGGGTCGTTATCGCGATTTGACTGATGATGAGATTAAAGAATTAAATCATTTAATTGAACCATCAAGCAAAACCGAGGAAGCAAGTTTACCAAAAGTAGAAACTCCTAAAACTCCTCCTCCAAGCAGAAGAACTGAATTTATCTCAAAATACGATCCCCGATTTAAGAAAAAAGGAGATTATTAAATTGATAAAAAATCCCATTTGTTTTATAACGAATGGGATTTTTTCTTTTAACTATATTGAAAACTTTTTGACTAAAACCATCTTCTTCTTTTAAATAAAAATGCTCCGCACGAAGACAAAATAACAGATATGAAAAGAAGAATCCAAAATCCGTATTTACTTTCTTCTAATCCATTTGGGACATTCATTCCGTACAAACTAGCAATCAAAGTAGGAATCATCAGAATAATAGAAATCGAAGTCATTTGCTTCATGATATTATTCATATTATTTGAAATCACAGAAGCATAGGCATCCATCATTCCAGTCAAAATATTACTGTAAATATTGGCTGTATCTTGTGCCTGACTTATTTCGATATCGACATCTTCCAACAAATCCGGATCAAAATGTTCTCTATGGGCTTTTAGATTTTTAATTCGGTGAAACAAAACATCGTTTCCTTTTAAGGAAGTAATAAAAAATACCAGACATTTTTCGATTTGCAAAAGTGCTTGCAACTCTGCATTCTTGATAGATTTCTCTAAATTATCTTCTGCAAGTTTTATCTTTTGATTGATTTGTTTCAGATATTTTAAATACCAAACACTTGACGACAATAATAATCTTAAAACAAGGTCGAAATTGTCCTTAATATGTATATTTTTTCGTTTGGTGTATTGTACAAAATCAGAGATTATTTCTGTTTCATAAAAACTGATAGTAACACAAATATCCTTTTTAAAAATCACACCAAGCGGAATGGTTTGAAAAGGTAATTTAACATCATTGCTTTTTATAGGAACACGCATAATAATTAGCGTCCAGCCATCTTCTATCTCGATACGCGGCCTTTCGTCGATATCTTCAATATCATTATAAAATGCTTCTGGAATTTGAAGTTCTTCGAGTAAATATTTTTTCTCAGTTTCTGAAGGAGATTCAATGTTGATCCAGCAATCTGGATTCCATTCTTGTGTTGCGATTAATCCGTTGTTGTTATTGTAAAAGGCTTTCATTTCAAAATTGCGGGTTTTATCATAGCAATTTGAAAAAAATCAAAAGCTATTTTAATTAAATACTAACGAATAATAATCGTCCATTGGAGAAGTCTTTTTTAAAGCGTTGCAAAAGTATCCTTTATTTTTAAAACCAAAAACTTTACAGTAATAATTAGACGTTAAAAAACCGTCTTGATATTGAATCAAGACGGTTTTACTACAAATTAATATTCTTTCTTTAAAAACTCATAGTATAAAGCTTTAGATAAAAACGTTTTTTCCTGATGTATAAAAACATCATTTTCTTTATCTAACTCTCCATAAGATTCTTTAATGTTATTTTGCAAAAAATACTCCCTTCGAGCTTCATCATTAAAATCCAAATTACTTAAAAATCTTGGATTAACTCCTTTATTTACTGAAATGTTGTAGTTTGTAATTAGATTTCCCCAATTTACAAAACTGCATAAAAGTATTGTTCCGTAGAAATACCAAACCATTTGATTGACTAAATAAGCATTAGTTTTTTGTCTTCTAATTTTTAAGAATGTAAATACTAAACCAATTATTGCTAAAATCAGAAAAGCAAAAACTCCCAATCGTTTGTAAGTTAAACCGAAGAATGAAACATATTCTGAGTTTTTAATGATTGTGCTTACAATCAAAATACCATTTAATACGATCCAGATTTTAGCAAGCGCTTTAAGATTCGTTGCTTTTTTATCAAAATTGAATCCTCCTTTAAAGTAAAATAAGATCACTCCAACAGCCATAATGATTGAAAAAATAACTGAATTTACTCTTTCATGAGTATCCGCACTAAGTTTAGAAGCTTGGGCTGTGACAACTTCAAAAAACTGCTCGTAATTATACGTTACAATAAAAATTAAAAGCATAAAATTTAGAAGCGCTAAAGTTATCTCACCGCTTTTTCTTTCGAAATCCAGATCAAGAAATGAAAATGTTTGTTGGTTTTTTACTTCGGCAATATTCTTGAATTCATTGTCTAACATTTCGTTTTTTTCATAACAAATCTCCGGAACCCAATAATTCCAAAAACTGAAAGCGATATAAAATCCCAATAACCCAATTAAAATAACTTGTACAATATCAAGATCTAAAGTATAATCTGTTAGTAACGAAGAAAAATGGGTACTTCCGAATGAATAAGCTGCAAAAAAAACAATTAAAAAGATTGTTGGAATAATAAAATAAGCGACTAGCTTTTTAGCAAAGTTATTATGAATTTTTCTTTCCGGAAGCCATTGACTGAACATAAATACACGACCTAAAGTGGTGAATGCATTTAAAAACACAAGCGGAAAAATCTGTATTATTTTAAGCTGTGAATCCTGCGTCTTGAATTGTAAAAATAGAACAGACATTGCTAAAGCCAGGAAAGAAGCAAAATCTCCGTACCAGGCAAAGGCTAAGCATGATAAAACCGATGTCACAACTAAGATTAAATGTGACCTGTCAACAAACCGATCCTGAAATGAATACGAGATCAGGCAGGTTAATAATAGTCCAAAAATAGCGAGATTCACTCCTACTGACTCGTTGTAAAAAAGCAGTGTAAAAATCAAACTGCAAGCTAGAATAATCTGGTGTTTTTTCATATTTGTTGAATTTATTTATTAGAGGTCAAATATGTTATCGCCTTTTTTTTATAGGTTTTATTTTTTAGTGGCGATTTCATGTTTTCAAATTTTAAAAGTACTTTGCGTTTCAAAGTATTTAGGTAAAAAAATATAGTTATTACGATTTCATTAATTTTTCAAGGTAAGACAAGTGTTCTCTAAAGGCCGCACGTCCTCTAGGTGTAACCTGGTATGATGTTTTGGGCTTTTTACCCACAAACTCTTTTTTGACTTCGATATATTCAGATTTTTCGAGCGCTGAGGAATGACTGGCTAAATTTCCATCGGTGATATTCAGGAGATTTTTCATCTCGGTAAAATCAACCCATTCATTGACCATCAGTATGGACATAATTCCCAATCTGACACGGCTTTCAAAATCTTTATTTAGTTTATCAATAATTCCCATTGCCTGGATTATTTATATTTTTTGAACATTATTAATCCGTACAAGATATGCAAAATACCAAATCCTATGATCCAAAAAACTAAACCATATCCAATATAAAAAAGAGAAATAATTCCTAAAACTAACTCACAGAATCCCAAATATTTAATATCCGAAAAAGTATATTTTTCAGCATTTATAAGTGCCAAACCATAAAAAATTAAAGTTGCCGGCGCCACTAAACCATAAATTCCATGATACAAAAGCGCCAAACAAAATATACCTCCCGCCAAAAGTGGAATCGCCAAATTAAACAGCATCTTTTTTGTCGCAGATGTCCAAATAGGCAAATCGTATTTTTTGCTTTTTCTGATTGTAAAGGTTAGTCCAAAAATAAAAGCAAAAACTAAAATGATTAAACCAGTAAAAAACAATTGAGATACCAAACTAGCAGGAATAACTATTTGTTCTCCTCCAAAATATTCTATTCCATTGGCTTTAAATAATTGACAAACATATAATCCTCCAATCAATGCCGACAGACCCGCAAATACTCCTGAGAGTCCGCTTAACGATATAAATCTTGAAGAGCGCTCCATCATGGAACGAATATGTGCTAAATCTTCTTGGTGCTTCTGATTCATAATAAAAGTACTTTGTAATGCAAAGTTATGTTTTATTTTGGATTGACAAATATAAAAGTTGTTTTTTTTTGATTTTTAATTCAATCTAAGATATTGTGAAATTTTCTGTGGACACATATGTCCCTACGGGACATTTTTGATTTGTTTCATATTTTTTTTCAAATATTTTTCTACCAACCTATTCTACCAATCCGTAACTCCTATCGGAGTTAAATCTCGTTGCTCTGGGACTTGATTGTTAATCTAATATTGCGTGAGGGATAGGAGCCAATGTCATTAAGTTAAGGGATAACAATATAAAAACCATTGGGTTATGAACCTAAATTAGGTTCTTTGTAATTGACAAAAAAACAAACCCCAATGGTAGAAGCAAATATAAAAATAATAG
>Ga0163161_10000054_pt1 | contig 117153 bp, 131 predicted proteins | sample S45metaG_FD_129847 | JGI IMG/M metagenome (GOLD analysis project Ga0163161, IMG submission 129847) | Switchgrass rhizosphere microbial communities from Kellogg Biological Station, Michigan, USA - S4-5 metaG | ecosystem: Host-associated > Plants > Roots > Rhizosphere > Soil | place: USA... | reverse complement strand
CATGCTCGGGGTGTTCTTTGTGAATATCCGTTGCTGCGGTGATGGCTTATTACGGTTTCGCCCTTACGGCGACTCACTTTTTTTCAAACGCCAAAAAAAGTAAGCAAAAAACGCTTGCTCCTGCGTGCGGCCCGCTCGCTGGGGCTCGGGGTTCCTTCGCTGCGGGATCGATCCGCTCAGCCTTCCGACGTCGCCTGTGGATCAAGATCAAGAGCAGGCGAGCTGACACTCGGCCTATTGAGTGGTGAAGAGCGGGGGGCGTGGACGGCTTTGGATTTGTGGTGGTGCTTCCGCTCATCGGAACGCCGCCCGCCCAGCCCTCTCCCGAGGGGGAGGGGGCCGATCTGTGGGCTTTTCACAGCCTGAGTTCAACGCGGTATCGCACGTCGGCGTAACTCTCCCAAACACCATCGTCAGTCCCCTCTCCCTTTGGGAGAGGGCTAGGGTGAGGGGCTTTTGATCTGGGCTATGCAGCAGGTTGCTGTAACATGCGGCGACTTCACTTATGCGAGCAGCGGAAATGGATTCTCACTCGATATTGACCTTCACTCTGGTCGCCGCAATTGCCATCGCCAGCCCCGGGCCGGCGACTTTGATGGCGATCAATAACAGTCTCGCGCATGGGCAGCGCAGCACGATCTGGTCTTCGCTGGGCAATGCCAGTGGTTTGTTCTGTCTGTCGGCTGCGGCGATGTTGGGGCTGGGGGCGTTGTTGGCCAGTTCGGAAATTCTGTTCAATGCGGTAAAAATCATCGGGGCCGGGTATCTGTTCTACCTCGGGGTCAAGCAGCTGTTCAAGAAGGGCCCGATGCTGCCGGAGGGTGTCGAGGGGGAGGCGAGCATGGTGCGGCCGACTCGCGGCAAGTTGTACAAGTCGGCGTTCCTGACGGCGGTGACCAATCCCAAGGCGACGATGTTTTTTACCGCATTGTTTCCGCAGTTCATTGATCAGGGCGCCGCGCTGTTGCCGCAGTTTCTGATCCTGACTTCGATCTTCATGGCGTTGTCGGTGTCGTCACTGAGCGTGTACGCCGCGTTGGCTTCCCGCGCCAAGGGCGTGCTGACCCGGCCGGCGTTGTCCCGTTGGGTCAGTCGTGTGGTCGGTTCAACGTTTATCGGTTTTGGCGCAGCGATTCTGACGATGCGTCGGCAGGCCGCTTAAACCCATTTGAACCGGGCCGGGAATCTCGCCAGGAAGCAGGTTCCTGACTCGGCGCTTGAGGTCACGCTCAACGTGCCGTTATGCGCCATCGCTATCTGCGAGGCGATGTACAGACCCAGCCCCAGACCTTCGCAACGTTGCCCGGCTTCGGCGCGGGAAAACGGTTCGAACAGCAGTGGCATCAGCTGCGCTGAAATCGGCGTGCCCTGATTGGTCAGGGAAATCACGATCTCGTCGTTTTCTGCACAAGCATTGAGGACGATCGGTGTGCTGTTCGAGCCGTGGGTAACCGCATTGCCCAGCAGATTGGAAAGCAATTGGCTGATCCGTAGCGCATCGCAATAGACGCCTGCCGGCACATCCAGTTCATGAATGAATTTCGCCTGCGGATGGGACGCCTGAACCTCGGCAAGGGTCAATTGCAGGGTGTGCTGCAAGTCGTCCACCAGCTTGCGCTGCACCGGAATCCCGCCGCCCAGGCGTCCTCGGGCAAAGTCAAGGATGTTTTCGATCAGCACGCCCATGCGCACCGAGCTATTGCGGATCGCCGCAATCAGGTTGAGCGAGCGCTTGTCTTCGGTTTTGCTTTGCAGCAGGTCGGCGCTCATGCGCACGGCGCTCAGTGGTGTGCGCAAGTCGTGGCCGAGTACGGCGATGAATTGCTCGCGCAGGCGCCCGAGTTCATTGGCGTTGTCCAGCTCGATTTGGGTCGCTTCCAGATGGCGTTGCGTGTCCAGGTTCATGGCGATCAATTGAGCGAACAAGGTCAGTGTTTTGGTAATGGCCGGTTCGTCGATATTGGCCGGGACCGAGTCGATAGCGCACAGAGTGCCGAAGAAGTCGCCATTGGCTTTGACGATGGGAATGGAGATGTAGCTTTCCAGGCCATAGGTTTTCGGCGTGTGGTGCAGCGAAAAGACCGGGTGCGCACTGGCGTGCCCGAAAATCACCGGTTGTTGATGCTGGCGGATCTCGTGGCAGATAGTCGATTCAAGTACCAGCTCGCCACCGGGTTTGAGCCCGAAATCAATAGAGTCATCGACGGCGCACGCCACCCAGTTGCTTTCGGTGACCCGCGCTACCGCAGCGAAACGCATGCCCGTGAGGTGCTTGACCATGCTCAGGATGACCGGAACAGCTTCAATGCTGCGGATCGCGTCGATGTCGGGGGTAAAGGCCGGATTGGTCATAGCGCGATGCTTCGTGAAGAGTTCGCTCAGAGACTAACGGTTATTACTGCTCATGACTAATCCAGCGGCCAGAAAGTACAAGGGCGCCGTGGATGTCCCCGGCGCCCTTGTTGTTTGCTGCTGATCAGAGCGTCAACGACTTAGAACTTGTATTTGGCGGTCAGCATGTAGCTGCGCGGGTTGCCGTAGTTGTCGTTGGAACCCCACGTGACATTGGAGCCGATGGCGGAGTAGTAGACGCGGTCAAAGATATTGTTCGCGTTAACCTGAAGATCCAGGTGTTTGTTGACCTCGTACCCGGCCATCAAATCAGTGACGGCGTAGCCACCCTGTTCGAGGCGGTAGCTGCCGTTATTGGCCAGGGCGACATCGTTGTACATGCGGCTCTGCCAGTAGACGTTGCCGCCCACGCGCAGATTTTGCAGCGGGCCCTGGAAGCGGTACACCGTAGATACCTTGAACAGATGCTCAGGCGTGTCGGTATCGAAACGCTGATTGTTGTTCGCCGGGTTCTCGTCCTTGATGTAGTGCGCGCGGGTGTAGGTGTAGCCGGCGCCGACCTGCCAGTTTTCGGTCAGCGCGCCTTGCAGTTCCATGTCCACGCCTTGGCTACGTACCTTGCCCGATGACCCGTAGCAGGTCAGGACCGGGCAGCCGAACTGAGTGTCGGCCTGGGTGGCGCGGCCGGTCTGGTCCATCTGGAACACCGCCAGACTGGCGTTGAGGGCGCCGTTGAAGTACTCGCCCTTGATGCCCACCTCGTAGTTTTCGCCGACGATCGGCTCGAGCACCTTGCCGCCGAGGTCCTTCTGGGTTTGCGGGGTGAAGATGTCGGTATAGCTGGCGTACACCGAGTGATGGTCGTCGAGTTTGTAGATCAGACCGGCATAGCGAGTGACGTTACGAGTGACCTTGTAATCGCCATCGCCGGAGCGATCATCGTAGTCGTACCAGTCGAGACGGCCGCCGAGGATCAGCGTCAGCGGATCGGCCAGGCTCAGGCGGGTGGTCAGGTACACCGCGTCCTGGGTGGTGACGTTGCGGGTTTTGCCGTCACGCACGAAATCAGGCTTGGGCGCGCCAATCGGCCAGGCCGTGGTGTACGGATCGTATTCCTTGGTGGTCGCGTCATACACACGGTTGCTGGCGCCGACCACCAGTTCGTGGCTGCGGCCGAACGCTTCGAACGGGCCGCTGGCAAACACGTCGAGCGAGTGTTGCTTGTCGGTGTGATGGGATTGATAAGCGGTGGTTTCCAGCGGGCCCGCGTAACGCGACAGGTAAGTCCCGGAGAACTCGCCGTCGAGGGTCGAGGACGAGCCGGCGACGTGCAGTTTCCAGTCATTGTCGAAGCGATGCTCGACTTCACCGAACACGGTGTCGATTTGCAGCTTGCGGTTTTCCCAGTCGGTACCCGGGTAGGTGGAGCGGGGCAGATCGAGGTGATGGCCGTTGGTGCCAATCGGCAGGCCGCCCCAGAAATAGTTGGTTTGCTCATTCTGCCGCGAGAAGCCGAGGGTCGCGGTGGTGCTGTCGCTCAGGTCGGCTTCACCGATGGCGTAGAACAAACCATGATCGTTTTCTTCCTTGTCGCGGAAGCTGTCGGCGCCCTGGTAGGAACTGACCACGCGGCCACGCAGGGTGCCGCTTTCGTTCAACGGGCTGGAGGCGTCGATCTCGCCACGGTAGTCATCCCAACTGCCGGCGGCGCCAGTTAGGGTGACGCGTTGATCGGCGGTCGGACGTTTGCGCACCAGGTTGATCGCCGCCGAAGGGTTGCCGGCGCCGGTGACCAGGCCAGTCGCACCGCGGACGATTTCGACGCGATCGAACATCGCCAGGTTCGGTTGCACCGCCATCGAGAACGGCGAGTAGGAACTCGGCAAGCCGTCGTACATGATGGTGTCGATGTCGAAACCGCGTGAACTGTACGTCTGCCGCCCTGGACCGCTGGCCTGACTGAGGAACAGTCCCGGCGTGCCTTGCACCACATCGTTGATGCTGGTCATGTTCTGGTCGTCCATGCGCTGACGGGTGATCACCGTCACCGCCTGAGGCGTTTCGCGCATGGTCAGCGACAGCTTGGTCGCCGTCCGCATCGGGCCAGTGGTGTAAGACTGGGTGTCCTCGGTGGTGCTGCTCATCTGCGTGGCGCCGATTTCCGTCGCATCCAGTTCCAGCGTGGTCGGCGCGGTTTTTTCAGGCGTGGCGGGCGTTGTCTCGTCGGCCAGTGCCGGTGCGATGCTGGCCATGCAGATGGCGAGCGCCAACAGGTTAGGTGAACGGTTTGAACGGCGGTGAATGGTGCGAAACGACATCAATCTGCTTCCCCAAATGATACGAAAACGAATCCAGTGCGAGTGCGTGTAGGAATTATTCGCATTAGTGTGTCAGATCATTCCGGGTGAAGAAAGCCGTACGGCTTAGTTAGTTAACGAATTTTTCACAATTGGCTGACCGCTCTGTGGCGCGGGTTGGCGCAGAGTCGTGGTTTTTTGGGGGGCAAATGAGATGCAGCAGACCGGTCACAAAGGTCGGTGACCGGCGCTGCTGAGGGGCGTGCTCAGTGGGTGAATATGACGAACAGGGTTGTCAGTTTAAATCGCTGGCGTCGTGCCGCTCGGGCACTTGAGTCGCTTCATCGCCCCACGTGCGATTGACGCGTTGCCCACGAATGACTGCCGGCCGTTTGGCGATTTCTTCGGCCCAGCGCTGCACATGCGTGTATTCGTGCGCCGCGAGAAACTCGGCGGCGGAATAAACGTTGTTGCGCACCAGTTGCCCGTACCACGGCCAGACCGCGATGTCGGCGATGGTGTAGCTGTCGCCGGCCAGGTAGGCGCTTTCGGCCAGGCGCCGATCAAGCACATCCAGTTGGCGCTTGGCTTCCATGGTGAAGCGGTTGATCGGATACTCCATCTTTTCCGGCGCATAGGCATAGAAATGCCCGAAACCACCGCCCAGGTACGGCGCGGCGCCCATTTGCCAGAACAGCCAATTCAAGGTTTCGGTGCGGCCGGCCGGGTCTTTCGGCAGGAAGGCGCCGAACTTTTCGGCCAGATACAGCAGGATCGAACCGGATTCGAACACACGAATCGGCGGCTCAACGCTCCGGTCCAGCAGCGCCGGGATTTTCGAGTTGGGGTTGATCTCGACAAAACCGCTGGAGAACTGATCGCCTTCGCCAATGCGAATCAGCCAGGCATCGTATTCGGCAGCGCTGTGTCCCAGCGCTAGCAGCTCTTCCAGCAGAATCGTGACTTTGACGCCGTTGGGCGTGGCCAGCGAGTAGAGCTGCAGCGGATGTTTGCCGACTGGCAGCGTCTTGTCATGGGTGGGGCCGGCAATCGGTCGATTGATACTGGCGAACTGTCCTCCTGACGGGGCTTCGTTTTTCCAGACCTGGGGCGGAACATACGGCGCTTTGCTCATCTAAGGGGCCTCTTCGTTGGCAAGTGGAAAAAATACCTCGCTGATAAGAGACAGGACACCACAGAACTCGCTGTGTAATCCAGAGGTCGCCAGGCCAAATGTCCCCTGCATTCAAGACTGGCCAATCCCCGGAATCAATAAACATGCGGCAAGGCCAATCAGGGCGGTGCCAATCACCCGGTCAATGACTCGCTGTTTTTCCAGCATGCGGCGGCGCAATCCCTCTGTGGAGAAGAACAACGCGACCAGACTGAACCACAGCCAGTGGGCCAGCGACATAAACAATCCGTACGCGAAGTTGATGGCGAGCGAGCTACCGGCCTGAACAAACTGGCTGTATGCCGCGACGACAAACAACATGGTTTTCGGATTCAGTGCATTGGTCAGAAAACCGCTGCGAAACACCGCCCAGGCTGAGGGGGCCGAGCAGCCAGCGTCCGCAAACGTCATCACCGAGGTATTGGTAAAAGATTTGATGCCCAGATAAACCAGGTATCCGCCGCCCAGCAGTTTCATCGCCATAAACAACAAGGGCGACTGCGTGATGATCACGGCCACGCCAAACACCGTGTAGAGCACATGAACCTGCACGCCACAGGCGATGCCCAGCGCCGCCATCAAGCCACTGCGTCGCCCGAACGCGTAACTGTTGCGGGTGACCATGGCAAAGTCCGGGCCAGGGCTGATCACCGCCAACATCGTGATGGCGATCATCAGAAACAACTCATTCATCAACATTCTCCAGTCATTATTTGCGCTACGTTAACTCACAGATGTCGGGCTGCATGACGCGACCCGGATCGTGATCAGTACAGCGTTTGGCGCAAATGATGAAGAATTGTCGTCTGCAGAAAAAACGATTTATAGTCGCGTAAATCTGTGAGAAATCGTCGTCTATATGAACTTGCCCCCATTGGCTGCCTTTCGTTTTTTCAACACCGCCGCGCAGACCCAGAGTTTCGTCAAAGCCGCGCAACAGTTGCACGTCACTCACGGCGCGGTGAGCCGTCAGGTGCGTTTGCTGGAGGAGGCGATCGGGGTCGAGTTGTTTGAACGGCGCAACCGGGCGATCTTTCTCAATCAGGCCGGTCGCCTGTTGTTCGAGGTCACTCGACCGATGTTCGAGCAGTTGGAAGGGGTGGTTTATCGTTTGCAGCAAGAGCGGCATGACGATGTGCTGGTGGTGTCTTGCGAGCCGACCATCGCCATGAAATGGCTGATCCCGCGTCTGCCCGACTTTCACCGCAGCCACCCGCACATTCAGGTGCAACTGCTGACTGCCGGAGGGCCGATCGACTTCGCCCGTTCAGGTGCTGACCTGGCGATCCGCCGAGACGATTTTCACTGGGACGAATCGGTTCATGCCGTGACGATTTGCCAGGAGTGGATAGGCCCGGTTTGCCTGCCCTCGAAAAAGCCCGAGTCCGCTGATTTGCGCGGCGCCTGCCTGTTACGCAGCAAAACGCGTCCGCTGGCGTGGGACAACTGGCTGCGGCTTGTCGGCCAAGGCGTACCGGACGGCAGTCGCGTCGACTACGAACATTTCTATCTGTGCATCCAGGCGGCATTGGCCGGCCAGGGCATCGGCATGGCGTCTTTTCTGATGGTGCAGAGTGAGCTGGAGTCCGGGCAATTGATCGCACCGTTCGGTTTTACGCAGGACGGATCGACCTACTGCTTGCTATCGCCACGGCCGTTCGAAAGCTGCGCCAACAGCACCGCCTTCCGAGTGTGGCTGACTGAAGCGATGAGTGTGTGCCGTTCTCATCGCTGACCTCCTGAACAGAGCTGCTGCAACGAACCTGTTAACGCTTGGCGCACAATCAGCTCAACTCAGCGCTGCGGCCATTGATCCTTGATTTCAAACCACGGCGCCTTCGACGTCACTTCGACGTGTTGCTGTTTTTCGCTGGTGAACGTTGTGTCCAGCGTGCCCAGCGCGACCGAAATCCATTCCCTGTGCTCACCCTCATCACGCGCCCAGAACAGTGACGAGCCGCAGTGCGAGCAGAACTGGCGCTGTACCGCTTCAGAAGAACGGTAAGACTTGACTTGATCGGCCCCCGCCAGCAACTCCAGATTCTGGCGCAGCACGCTGCCATAGCTGGCAAATGCCGCACCATGGCTTTTGCGGCACTGGCTGCAGTGGCAGTGCGAAAGTGCTTTGGGCCGTGAGCGGATCTGGTATTTCACCGTACCGCACAGGCAACTGCCCCGGAAGGTTTGAGGGGAGGGCGTGAGCATTATTATTGGGAGTCCTTATAAGTGATGGCGTGTTTCAGGCTGTCGGGTGACTGCGCCAGAAACCCGGTAATCAGGGAAATCACTTGCTGCTGAATCACCGCGCGTGGACGGCCACCCTCGCCATCGGTGCAGATGATGCTGTCGCCCGGTACGTCTTTGTCGAGTATGGCCACGGCGCCAGGTTTGCAGATCGCCATAAAGGTGAAATGGCTGGCATCGCTGATTTCGACGAAGCGCGATGAGGTTTTCGGCAGGCGTTTGGCGAGGTCGACGGATTCCAGTTGCGCGGGCAGTTCTTTCGACGGTACGCCGGCGGCGATCACCAGGATCGGTACGGGGTAGGTCGCCAGGCTTGCATCGGTCATCCCGCGCGACAGGCCCAGGTCCAGTGACACCACGGCAGTGATGCGCTTGTCACGCCAATCGGCGGCGAGCTGAGCTTTCGATTGCGCCGTGCTTTCAGTGTTCATCTGTTGATACGCCGTGCAACTGATCAATTGCGTTTGGACTTTGCAGTCGTCGGCAAAGCGCTTGGGGTCGAAGCGCGCGCCGCCGCTTTCCAGCACCGTCCAGCCACCGAGAGAATGACCGATAACGGCAATTCGATCCTTGGCCACCGTACCGAATTTACCCGGTTGCGCCGTTACCGCATCAATGGCACGGCTGAGGTCAACGGGGCGTTGCCACAGTTGCGCTGCTGCTTGCGGGCTGCGATCGCGGCTGGTAGTGCCGGGATGGTTGACCGCGGCGACGATGTAACCCTGATGGGCCAGCGCACTGGCCAGCCATGTCTGGTTGATCCAGCTGCCGCCGTTGCCGTGGGAAATCACCACCAATGGATGCTCACCCTTGGCGGCTGGGGCGTCGAGCACGGCTGGGGCGCCGACGAAGACCGGGTTGTCACCGAACAATTGGGGCGTCGCATCCGTCGTCGCACTCGGGTACCAGACGACCATTTCCAGCGGGCGCTCGTTGCGCGGATCGGCCAGCGTGGCGTACTGGAAACCGACGGGTCGGGTATCAGCGAATACGTGGCTGCTCAAGCAGATCAGTAGCAAGGCGCCGAGAGACTTTTTCATTGTTGTTATCTTCCGTGATGGGCCGAATGGGCGAGGTGAACTTTGCCCGATTTCGCGCGCGTCAGCGAGCCTCTTTAATCCCTGCGTCTTAAACATTTTCCATCGGCCAGCGCGTGGCCAGATGCGCTGTCAGATAGTCCAGAAAGGCTTTGACCTTCGGCGTCATCGCCGCGCGTTCCTGTACGCAGGCGTAGATGTCCATCGGCTCGACAGCGGAGTGGGTGGCGTCGCTGTGTTCAAACAGCGGCACCAATTGCCCGCTCGCCAGATAAGGTGCCGCGACAAACTCCGCCAGCCGGGTGACCCCGGCGCCGTGGACCGCCATTTGCGCCAACGCATCGATGTCATCACTGACGGCGGTGGCATTGATCGGGGCATCGAAACGCCGGCCGTCGCGAGTAAAACTCCAGCGCAGAAAACGCCCGTCCAAGGGATAACGAAAGGCCAGGCAAGCGTGGTTTTGCAGGTCGTCTGGTGATTGCGGGCGACCGGCGCGTTGTAGATAGGCCGGCGCGGCGCACATGACGAAAGGCAGCGAAACGATCTTGCGCGCGACGATGCCGTCCTCCAGTTGCGGTTTGATCCGCAGGCTCAGATCGATGCCGTCCTGGATGTGGTTGATCTTGCCATTGGTGGTCGAGAGTTCGATGAGCAGACGCGGATGCCGAGCAGCGAAACCGGCGATCAGCGAGGCCAGCACATGGCGGCCGAACGCAGACGTCGACGCGATACTCAAGCGGCCCTGCAACTCGGTTTCATCGCTGCTGATCGAGCTTTGCGCGGCTTCCAGGTCCGCCGCAATACGGCGAACTTTCTCGTAGTAAACCGCGCCGTTTTCGGTCAACGCCATGCTGCGCGTGGTGCGCTGCAACAGGCGCACGCCGAGATGCGCCTCCAGTCGATTGATCGTCTGGCTCACCGCCGCCGCGCTCACGCCCAAGGTCTTGGCGGCGCCGACAATCGAGCCGGCTTCAACCACTTTGATAAAGCTGGCAATCGCCGCTAACAGATTCATCCATGTCCCACTGAGGGTTGATTCGTAAGTTCTGCTTTATAAAGTACCTGCGGTTGAGCGTCTAGTTGCAGCCGGAGGGCTTTGCTAACGTGCGGTCTCCCTGTCAATGGATGGAAACGCCTTATGAATCAACCAACAAACTCCGAAGCCATGAGCCTTGGCCGTCGAAAGCTGTCGCCGCGCGCCACGCCTTATGTGTTTGCGTTGTACATGGCGACGATCATGGCGTTTCTGATGTCGCTGGTGATCACCGCTGCCAACTCCGGCATTGATAATGATTACCTGGGTAATGCCTTGCACGCCTACAAGCTGGCGATGCCTGCGGCGTTCCTGTGCATCCTCATCGTGCGGCCGATCGTGATCAAACTGGTCGCGTGGACAGTGCATCCGCATTGTTGAAAACCGCCACGTCAGCAGTGATTGTTCTGACGTCTTCGCGAGCAGGCTCGCCCCACATTGGAACTCAATTCCCGGTGTGAGCGAGCCTGCTCGCGAATGGCCTGGGGTCTCAGAAAAATTCATCGAGCAACTGATAAAAGGCGATCCGCTGCTGATCCGGCTCGACGCCATAAACCTCGAAAAACAAGGGCAGCCACTGCTCGCCGAGGTTGTCCGTGATGCTGTGCGCAGCCAACGCCAAATCCTGATAACGATCAGCAACGCCCAGGCGTCCGCAGTCGACAAACCCGCTGAAACGACCATTGGCTGCGAGCAGGTTGGGCAGGCACGCATCGCCATGAGTCACCACCAGATCCTCGTGCGCCGGGCGTGTGGCGAGCAACTGCTCGAACACTTCCTCGGCGGATTGTCCGAGGCGCGAGTCGTCGAAGTCTTCTTCATCGATCAGCCCGGCGAGCAGGTGTTCGCGGGCCCGTGTGATCTTCTGCTCCAGGCAATGATCGAACGGGCAACTGTCGATCGCGACCGCATGCAGTGCGCGCAACGCCTGGGCTGCGAGCGTGACGATCTGCTGCGGCGAGAGGTGCTCGCTGCTGGCCAGATCGCGACCGGCCACGGCGGTCATCAACAGCCAGTTGTGTTGCGCTTGCGTGGTGGTGTCGAGCACTCGCGGCGCCGGCAAATCCTGAGTCGCCATCCAGCGTAACCGCTGCACTTCACCGGGCAACTCGCCCCAGGTCATCACCTGTTCGGTTTTGACGAATTGCGGCGCAGCCCCGGCAGGCGTGATCCGCCATACATCAGCGCGCGATTCGCCAATGGTCTGCTGTTCAATGGCCGCACCGGCAAATTGGCTGCGCCATGCTGCTGGGAAATCCATGTCTTTTGTCCTTGTCATTATCGATGTGCGCATTGTGCCGCTCTGGCGGTTTTGTTCGCAAACAAGGATCGGCGCGCAGAAATCCATCGAAACTTCGCCAACGCCCCGAGTGTCCAGACCCTTACACCTCCCGGCGGATGTGCTGCCGGGACAGCTCCATGCAGCGGAGAAAGACGAGGATCGAGATGACGATGACAGTGGGAGATTTTCTGGTCGAGCGGCTCAGCCAATGGGGCGTTACGCGGATTTTTGGTTACCCGGGTGACGGCATCAACGGCGTGTTCGGCGCGCTCAGTCGGGCCAAGGGAAAAATCGAATTCGTCCAGGCGCGCCATGAAGAGATGGCTGCGTTCATGGCCTCGGCACACGCCAAGTTCACCGGTGAGCTGGGCGTGTGCATTGCCACTTCCGGCCCAGGCGCCTCGCACCTGATCACCGGCCTTTACGATGCGCGCATGGACCACATGCCAGTGTTGGCCATTGTCGGCCAGCAGGCACGCACGGCGCTGGGCAGTCACTACCAGCAAGAGCTGGATCTGGTGTCGATGTTCAAGGATGTCGCCGGGGCCTTTGTGCAGCAGGCGTCGGCGCCTTCGCAGGTGCGGCATCTGCTCGACCGGGCCGTGCGCACGGCCGTGGGCGAACGCCGGGTAACCGCGCTGATTCTGCCTAACGATTTGCAGGAGCTGAAATACGAAGCACCGGCACGCGCCCATGGCACCGCGCATTCCGGGGTGGGTTACACGAAACCCAAAGTGTTGCCGTATGACGTGGATCTGCAGCGTGCCGCTGACGTTTTGAACGCGGGCGAGAAGGTCGCGATTCTGGTTGGCGCGGGGGCTTTGCAGGCGACCGATCAGGTCATCGCGGTGGCCGAAAAACTCGGCGCGGGCGTCGCCAAGGCTCTTTTAGGCAAGGCCGCGTTACCCGACGATCTGCCTTGGGTCACCGGCAGCATCGGCCTGCTCGGCACCGAGCCAAGCTACAAGCTGATGAGCGAATGCGACACTTTGCTGATGATCGGTTCGGGTTTTCCCTACGCGGAGTTTCTGCCCAAGGAAGGCCTGGCGCGGGGCGTGCAAATCGATTTGCAGCCCGACATGCTCAGCCTGCGCTACCCGATGGAGGTCAATCTGGTTGGCGACTCGGCGGAAACACTCGCGGCGTTGTTGCCGCTGCTTGAGCAGAAAACCTCTGGCAAGTGGCGCAAGAAAGTCGAAGGCTGGCGCGGCAGCTGGGAGAAAACCCTGGAAAAACGCGCGATGGCCAAGGCTGACCCGGTCAACCCGCAAAGGGTGGTGTATGAATTGTCACCGCGCCTGCCCGATCAGGCAATCATCACCAGCGACTCCGGCTCGTGCGCCAACTGGTTTGCCCGTGATCTGAAGATTCGCCGTGGCATGCAGTGTTCATTGTCCGGTGGGCTGGCGTCCATGGGCGCCGCTGTGCCTTACGCGATTGCCGCCAAGTTCGCCTATCCCGAACGTGCAGTCATCGCGCTGGTGGGCGATGGCGCGATGCAGATGAACAACATGGCCGAGCTGATTACCGTCGCCAAATACTGGCGACAGTGGGCGAGCCCGAAATGGATCTGCGCGGTGTTCAACAACGAGGACCTTAATCAGGTCACGTGGGAACAGCGGGTGATGGAGGGCGATCCGAAATTCGAAGCTTCGCAAAGCATCCCCGATGTGCCTTACCACTTGTTCGCCATCTCCATTGGCCTGAAGGGCATTTTTGTCGATCGCGAAGAAGACGTCGCCGCTGCCTGGGAGCAGGCACTGGCCTCGGAGGTGCCGGTGTTGATCGAGTTCAAGACTGATCCGAATGTGCCGCCGCTGCCACCGCACATCAAACTTGAGCAGGCGAAGAAATTCGCCACGACGCTGCTCAAGGGCGATCCGGATGAGGCCGGGGTGATCCTGCAAACCGCCAAGCAGGTGCTCGGCTCGGTGTTGCCCGGAAAAAAGTAACCGGTTAATCGACAGGCAACTGTTGATCGTTCCCACGCTCTGCGTGGGAACGCCTCTAGGGACGCTCTGCGTCCAGTGACGCGTGGCGTCACGGGCAACATTCCCACGCGGAGCGTGGGAACGATCACCGATCGAGTGGGCACGACAAGAGGTAAGTTGATGATTTTCGTGGGCTGTGCAGGTTGGAGTCTGGGGCGCGAGCATTGGCCGGCATTTCCGGTGGAAGGCACGCATTTGCAGCGCTACGCCGCACGCCTCAATTGCGTGGAAATCAACAGTTCGTTCTACCGCCCGCATCGTCGGCAAACCTACGAGCGCTGGGCCGATGGCGTACCGGAGGACTTTCGCTTTTCGGTGAAAATGCCCAAACACATCACCCATGAATTACGCCTGGCGGGATGTGAGGCAGCGCTGGACAAGTTTTTGGCTGAGTGCGGCGGGTTGGGCGAGCGCCTCGGTTGCTTGCTTGTGCAATTGCCGCCATCACTGGCGTTCGACGCCACCATCGCCGAAGCCTTTTTTAAGATACTGCGTCAGCGCTTCTGCGGCCCTGTGGTGCTCGAGCCACGGCATGAATCGTGGATCATCGCTGAGCCGATGTTGATGACTTGGCAGATCGCCCAAACAACCGTCGATCCCTCGCGCATCAGCAATGATGCTGCGCCCAGTGGCTGGGGGGGAACCCGGTATTGGCGCCTGCACGGCTCACCGCGCATTTACCACAGCGCCTACGATTCAACTTATCTGCTAGACCTCGCACAAGCTCTGCAATCAGCGGCCGCAGCAGGTGCTGCGACCTGGTGCATATTCGACAACACCGCCAGCGGCGCAGCGCTGGGCAACGCCTTGACGCTGGCCACACTGACGGCCGATTGGGAGCAGGAATGTGCGGCCGTGAAACTCAACCTGGCGAAGAAGCCCTCACCCTAGCCCTCTCCCAGAGGGAGAGGGGACTGACCGAGGTGTTTGTGCAAGTAACGCCGACTTGAAATACCGAGTTGAACGCAAGATTTGAAAAGCGCACAAATCGACTCCCTTTCCCCCTCGCCCTTGGGGGAGAGGGGACTTACCGAGGTGTTCATGCAAATGACGCCGACTTGAAATACCGAGTTGAACGCAAGATTTGAAAAGCGCACAAATCGGCTCCCTTTCCCCCTCGCCCTTGGGGAGAGGGGACTGACCGAGGTGTTCATGCAAATGACGCCGACTTGAAATACCGAGTTGAACGCAAGATTTGAAAAGCGCACAAATCGGCTCCCTTTCCCCCTCGCCCTTGGGGGAGAGGGGACTTACCGAGGTGTTCATGCAAATGACGCCGACTTGAAATACCGAGTTGAACGCAAGATTTGAAAAGTGATGCCGCGCGCGTAAAGCTTGGGCCTTAGCGCGCGGTATTTGTAGGTGGATTCTTTTGCACTGGGTGCAATGGAATTGCAGGATGGTAGCGGGAACTGGGTTCCCGCTGGTGGGGTTAGTTGGTTTTTATTAGTTTTTCGGCGATCCATTGGGCGATTTGCGGGACGACGGCGTTTCCGGCAGCGAAAGCCTCTGCAAGGTTGGACGCATCCAGTCCGAGGCAAAGCCCATCATTTTCAGACGTTCGCTGCCGCTCAGCCATCTGATGCCATCCGTTCGGGTGAGCGACGAAAGTGGTACAGCCCATAGCGATTTGGGAGCCGGCTTTGTTTGCCAATAGAGTATTGGCAGCCCATGCATCCGCGGGGCGTGGCCATTGCTGCGACTGAGACGCTGGAGGTATTGCGTCCACTGGCGCGGCGTCAGCCAGCAGCTCGATGGGGGGCATTCGTTGATGACCTGCGACCAGGAATATTCGACGACGTTGTTGGGGGACTCCGAAATATTGAGCATTAAGCACTCGCCAAAATCCCACATACCCGCAGTCCGCAAGGGCCCGGATGACTGTTTCAAAGTCTTGGCTATCGTTGATAGCGAGCAGGTTAACGACATTCTCAAGCACCACCCAGCGAGGTTGTGTCTCTTGGAGGATGCGTATGACTTGCCAAAACAGGCCGCTGCGTTCGCCGCGTAGGCCTCGGGTGGTTTGGTTGCCGGGGCGGCTGCCGGCGATGCTGATGTCTTGGCAGGGAAAGCCTGCGGTGATGACGTCGACGGTTTGGAGGTTGTGGGCGCCGCAGTGGCGTACGTCTTCGTGTTGGGTGGCGTGTGGAAATCGGTCGGCAAGAACAGCCCGGTTGGTGGGGTTGAGTTCCACTTGCCAGGCGGTGCGGTAGCCTGCGTTTTCGAATCCTGCATCAAATCCTCCTATGCCTGCGAACAGGCTTCCAATGGTCGGCTGGGGCATGTCTGCGCTCGTATGGGCAGATGCTCAGGGCATTCGGATAGGAGGCTCGGGGCCTTCAGGTGGTTGAGTGTCCGGCAGCGCGGGCACTTGATTTGTAGGTCGGTGAAGCCTCGCGCGGTGGCGAGTTTGCGGTGGCACTGGCCACAGCGGATGTCTTGCATGGTTATATCCATTGCGCTGCGGGCTCTTCAGTTCGACCGTTGGTGTTCATCACCATTGGACGGTGACTCGTCCGTCCGCACCGTCTGGTGCCGCGCTACCTCCGCGGCCTCCGCCTCCGTGGCCGGGTGTTTGGGGTTTACGGGCGTCGTCCCAGGATGCGCCGGACTCGCCGCCGCCACCGGCACCTCCTAGAAATGCAGTGTTGCGGGCGCTCCCCACGGGATGACCGCCGAAGCCGATGCATTCATTTTCGTCTCCGCCAAGGCCTGTGCCGCCTTGAGGCGCTTTACCATCGAGCCTTCCGCCCAATCCGGCGGTGGCACTGAGGTCGTTCCCAAAAGCAGAAGCACCGCCGTCTCCACCTCTGGTGTCAGGTGTGGAAGCACCTGTGCCGCCCGCGCCTACGTTTATTGTTATGGAGGTTAAGTCACGTACGTCGACGAGCTTTCTGGCAATGCCGCCGCCCGAGCCACCTGAAGGGCCTGGATATGTGGTGGATCTCGCGCCACCGCCGCCGCCACCGATGACGACTACCCATGCTTTGGTCACACCTGACGGTACCTCCCAGGTGTAAACGCCGGGTTGGGAATAGACATTGCGGCCGCGAAACGGATACAGGTCAGCGAGGGTTTTAGGGGTGACGATGGTGTTGGTTTCTGTGCCCGCTTTAACGGCGTGCTTGGTCGCGATGCGCGCCATCCCTGCCGCTCTTTCGGTGGCTTGGATGACTTTGTCGGCGAGGGTTTTCAGTGATTCGATTTTTCCTTTGAGCCACAGCGTGCGGTTGGTCAGTTGTTTTATTGGAAGGTTGGTGACGCCGTCCGGGCCGCCGACGACGGGGTCGGAGGTTTCGATCTGGTAGACGCCGGGCGTCCATTGGTTGGCTTCGGGTAGGTCGGCCATTAGCTGCTTCCGTGGTTGTATTGGCCGTCGTAACGGGCGACTGCGTTGTAGCGGATGGCGACGGACTGATAGTCGAGCGAGACCAGGCGACAACGTGCCGGTGCGACGGATAGGAGGACGCGGCGCAGGAGCACCGCTTGGTCGTTGGTGACCGGGCGTTTGAGGATGACGCGGTATAGCGGCCAGATCGGCTTTTTGCTCTGTTCAATATCGGGCTGTGTTGCAGGCCCCTCTTGAAGACTGACCTCACCAAAACCCAGTAGGCGGATGACTTCTCGAATCGCCCAAGGAGTGCCCTTGAATCGGTGCAGTTCGATGGCGTTTTTGATGAGGTTGCGTTTGGCTTGTTCGGACTCGGCGAGTTGCCAGGCGGCTTCATCGAGCAATGAGAATTGGTCGGCCAAGTGCGGCAGTAATTTGGGCTGCACCAAGTCGATCAGGTAGACCAGCATGGTGTTGATGTCGAGCTTGGCCAATGACTGATCGAGCAGTTCGCACAGCAGTGTGAAACGTTCATCGCCGGCCAATGCGGGTGGCAGCATTGGGTCAGCCATGGGCCACCCCGGCATCGGTCAATTCGATTGAGGTGCAGTGGGCCCATTCGTTGCCGCTTAACTCACGAATTTTCTGCGGCACTGTCAGGTCTGCACGGTAAACGCCGGGGACTTGCAGCACAGCGGTCAGTTGCTCGGGGACCAGATCGTGACCGAGTGTGGCGCTGCATTCTTGCGCGTAAGCGTTGGCAGCCGCTTGGGCCGCAGCCATTGTCGCGCTGCGGTCGGCGGTTTCGTAGAAGGTCAGGTTGGCGTTGATTTGAAAGTTGACTTCGATCGGGGCTTTTGCGGTGACGGTGTCGCAGAGTGGGCGCAGTTTTTCGCCGCTGATCTGGCGTGTGATGTCTTGTAGAAGTTGCTCTGTGGGAAGGCCATCTAGGGTTAATGGGTACAGGGCAACGTGGCCGTCGGGTTGGCCTTCGTCGGGGCCGTGTACGGCGACGTCGATGATGGATTGGTGGACGGCCAAGGTGTGGTAGCGATAGGCGGCGCGGCTGCCGGCGTTGCTGAAGGCTTCGGGGGCCAAGATGATGCGTTCGCGGTAGCGGTCGTCGTTTTCGTCCTCGGCGCCGTCGGTTGTGGTGGTTGTGTTGGTGGCGGTCAGTTCTTGGGCTGGTGAGTTGCTGAGGACGCTGATTTGGCCGGTGGTCCAGCCGTTGCCCTGTTCGCCGACGGTTTGGCAGGTGGCGGTGACGGTGACCTGGGTTTGGTTGATGGGCAGCACGATGTCTCGGTCGGTGATGAAGGTCAGCTTGGCGTCTTGGGTGCTGACGCGGGTGCCGATCGGGATCAGTAGTGGCTGGGTGGGTGTGCTAGGCAGGCTGAAGCGCACGGTGCAGCGGGCGGGTTTTGCCAGTAGTCGCGGGGTGGCGACGAGTTCGCCGAGGTAATCGAGGATGGGGCCGCGGGCGAAGCGCACCAGGAGTTGTTCGCCGGCGTGCTGGATGCTCATTCGCAACCGGGAGACGGCGTAGGCGATCTGGTCGATGTAGAGGCGTTCGATCTGGGCTGGGTACAGGGTTTTGCCGGATTTTTGTTCGTAGCGGGCGATGAGCTCGGCTTCTAGTGCGGCGGGGTCGATTTTGATGAATTCGGGTTTAGGGAGTTCGCGCATAGGGGACCTCGGTGCGCTGGGGGCGCTGGCCGGTGACGCGCCATTGCACGCGGACGATGATGTGTTGGGTGTTGATCTGGATGTGGACTTGGTCGATGGCCACGCGCGGTTCCCAGCGGCGGATGGCTTCGATGGCTTCGCGCACCAGGTGTGGGGTGACGCGGTGGGTGGGCCAGTCGAGGTACAGGTGCAGGTTGCTGCCGAATTCCGGGCGGTGTGGGTCGCTGGCTTTTGGGGTGGTGAGGATGATGCGCAGGGATTGGTCGATGTCGCGCAGGCCCTCGACGATCTCGCCGGTGGTACCGAGTGCGGGTTGCCAGTGGGCGGCGGTGATGTGGGTGTGGGGGATGGGCGTTGTCATGGGCCCATGGTGCTGAAATTGAAAAGGTACCGCTTTTAATCACGTTTAAATATAGGATAAGTGGCACACCGCCACCACCCTAATACCCCATCAAATTAAATGGAGAACCACTATGCCGGCAGACTCAGGGAGCGTTTCCTGTACAGATTGCGGAAAAAAATTGGATGAAAAGGCCGGGGATCGAGACCGAGGCCCCTGTCCTCAGTGTGGTTCGATAGGTAGGGTCATTCATCTTGAGCTTTCAGATAACGTGAATTGTCCGGTTACCGAGTGGCTTGATTTGAAAGTTAAGAATGAAAATCTTCCCAGCAAAAAAAAACTGCGAACCCATATTCAAACGGGTCAGCAGTTGAGCACCCGTTTGGGAAGGTATGTGGACAAGGAACGGGTTTTAGACAAGGACAATGACCGCTACATGGAAATAGTGACTGACCCTTTAACAGGAGAGGTACTGAGACATTGTGAGGAGGCGTTATCCGTTCATCAGGGGCATGGATCTGCCAAAACTAAACCTTCCGAACCTGTCAATGAGTGAGGAACTGAGTCGGTAAGTGTTCGCCATTAGAGTAAATGCAAAAAAGACCGTGAAATTTTTAAGAAATGGGCAAGGAGCGCAGGGATTGAAATTACCTTCAGGCACGATAGCTAAGACAATTTTTCAACTGTTGAAGGAATTTTGGTTTCCATTTATTTCCGCGTGTGGTTGGACGGCTTTGGTGTTATGGGATGAGCCGAAGGACGTTAAATCCATCGGCTCCAATTTTGTGACGGCCTTCTTCTTTGTCAGCTGGATGACGGGACAGATATTCAGAGTTCGTAAGCAAGCTGGAGTGGAGGCTAGCTTTGAACACCTGCAGGTCCGCTTAGGCCGGATGATTGACGAGTTGAACGATAAGACCATATGGACGATAAATCATATAACTGGGGGCGACGGCTATTGCCATGCTCTGCCAAAATATAACTGGAAATCTCAATATAAAATGGACTGGGAGGTCACAAACTGCGGCGACTACTCGATGTATGAAGTCACCGTGACGATCGATGATCTCGATATGAAATTTAGACGTCCAGGCTTTGAGGCACCTGGTATGTTCACCCTTACTGCAAGCTTGGGTGAAATACCTACAGGTGCGAGCCGGATGTTTGAATTCGGCTCGGTAGGGCATGAGAAGTCTCGAAGCTTCACCGTCATTATCGACTCCAGAAATGGAAGAGTCATTCAGGATGTTCGATTCATCCGAAACGCAGGATCCACTGACTTAGCCTACCGAGTGACGAGAGATGGCGAAGTATTGGTTGTTCTTGAGGAATATATTCCCGAACATTTCCCGCTCGGCGAAGATGGAAAATTCGACTGGAGTGTGCCGGAACTCAATGAGAATGATGGTTAGAATTCCCAGTCGTATCGCTGACCGCTCCGGTGGCTTGAATGTCACCCTTCACCTGAAGGTCACCATTTAGTGTGACCTGCTGGATGTCCAACGTGGCCGTAGGTGCTTTGATCACTAGCGGTCCGTTGGCCGTAATCGCAATATTCCCCTCGCATTTGACCATCAACCTCCCTACACACTCCAGCGTCATTACCCCGGCCGCCCGGTCGTACGTCGCGATCGTCCCATCGCTATACCGCACATACTCACTGTCCTCATCCACCACCGGTGGTGGCTCTACCGTCGAATAAATCCCGCCCAGATAAACCCCTCCCACGCCATCCGCATCCAGCAGCACCGCCACCTGTTCGCCGATTTCAGGCATGAGTGGGCGGCGTTGGGTGCCTTGGGTGTTGCGTTGGGGGATGTTGAGCCAGTGGGTCTGGAGGCCGTCGCGGTCGTCTAGGCGGACGCGTAGGCGGCAGGTTTTGTGGTCCAGGGCGGTGACTTCGCCGTATTCGAGTTGGGAGGGCATGGGGGGCTCTGTTTGGTCTGGTTAATTGTCGGGTGTTTGGGCGGGCCTCTTCGCGAGCAGGCTCGCTCCCATAGGGTTTTGCGTGAAGCCACGATCAAAAGATCGCAGCGTGCCGCAGCTCCTACACAGGGGGCTGTGTTGTGTCAGGGGTTGGGTTGGATTTTTGAGACGTGTTGGGTGGTGGTGTAGCCGCCTTGACGGGTGATGCGGTGGGTGGATGAGGTGATGAGGTAGTGGCCGTTGAGTGGGCCGGTGGCGTTGAGGGTGATGGTGTTGCCGCTGGTGAGGTGGGGTTGGCCTGTTGTGGTCCATTGGCCGGTGGTGCGTTGGCGGTTGGCTTGGGCGAGTTGGGCGTTGGCTTTGGCGTGGGTTTGTGCGGTGGAGGTGGTGCGTTGGCGGTTTTTTTGGGTGTCGGCGCTGGTGGTGGTTTGGCTGTGGCTGCTGGGGACGGCGACGGTTTGGTGGTTGATGAGGGTGTAGGTGATGAGTTGTTTTTTGGCGGGGTCTTTGTGTTGGATCTGGATGGCTTTGGGCAGGGTTTTGATTTGGTCGCGCAGGTGGATGTTGGCCAGGTCTGTGAGGTGGTGGGTGGCGACGGGCTGGGCGTTGGCCAGGTGTTGGATGGCGTGGAAGACGAGTTGGTGGCCGGTGATTTTGAAGGCGTAGTCGTAGGTGTTGGCGAGGTCGCGCAGGAAGGTCAGGTCGGTGTCTTGTTGGGTCAGGCGGTCGAGTGGGATGGGTTCGATGCGGCCGACCAGGGTGAGGCCTTGGCGGGTGGCGATTTGTTGGGCGATGGCGGCCAGGGTGAGGTCTTCGTAGGCGCGGTGTTCGAGGGTGCGCAGTGGGCTGTTGATGCCGGTGGCCAGGGCGTGGATGGTGATGGTCGAGGGTGGGCCATTGAGTTCGACTTCGTCGATTTCGAGGCGGCCGAGGGTGCGCATGGGGGTGCCTTCCCAGCCGATGGCCACGGTCAGGGTGTCGCCGTGGCCGGGGTACCAGGTGCTGCGCCAGTGGCCTTGGGTGTCTTCGAGTTCGACTTCGAGGCTGTCGGCCTGGCCGGACAGGTGGTCGGTGTAGGTCAGTGACAGCAGGTGTTGGCTGACGTCGCGGGTGATGTTGTGCTGTTGGTAGGTGAGCACAAAGCGGGCCTGCGGGGCGTGTTGGTGGGTTAGCGCATCCATGGCGGAACGTCCTGTGCGGTGGGCCGTGCGGCGAGTAGCGGAATGGCCAAGGTCAGCCCCGAGGGCAGCGTGGCATTGAGGGGCACGTTGGGGTTGGCGTCGGCGATGGGGCCGTAGCGATGGGCGTCGCCGTAATAGCGCCAGGCCAATTGGTCCCAGCGCTCGCCTTCGGTGGTGTGGTGCGGAATGAACATCAGATTCTCCGGGTGAGGACGTCGGCCGCCAGCCCGGCCAAGCGTTCGTTGGCGCTGTCGAGTACGGTGATGGCCTGGTCGAGGGTGGCGTGTGAGGCGCTGAGGCGATCGACGATGTTGGCCAGGTCGACGGGGTTGAGACTGGCGCGGGCGCCGATGACGCTGGCCAAGACGTCCTCACCCAAGCGGGACAAGTCGGCGCCGTCACGCAGCAGGCCGGCGACGTTGACGAAGCCTTGCAGTGGTTCGAGGGCGCGGGCCGTGACGCCGAGCAGGTGCGGGACCTGGCCGAGGATTATCGAGGGGTTGCCGCTTTGCACGGCGTCGTAAAGTTGTTTGCCTGCGCGCAAGACGTTGCCGGCGGTTCGGGCGTGGCTGAGCACGCGTTGGGCGGTGCTGGGCGTTGACGCCTGGCGGGAGATCACCCCCGGTGAGCCGAGGGCCGTTGCCGGGTCGTCGACGGTGGGATCGAGCAATCCGGGGTGATGGGGTTTGCGGACGAAGGCGCCGGTGTATTCGCGCAGGCTGAGTTGCACGGTAGCGGCCATCAGTTGGCCTATGGCGGTGGCACGGCGAACGGTGTTGCTCAGGTGGGTGATGACGTAAGGCCCGAGGTATTCGCCGTTGCCCATGACAAAGGCCAGTGGTTGATGCTGACTTTTGGCCACGCGCAGTGCGCGCAAGCGTTGTTCCGGGTCGCCCAGTAGCGGGTGCAATTCGATGCTGAGGTGACATTCGTCGAGCCCTTCGCCGACCCACTCCAACAAGGGCTTGCCCTGAATGCGTGGGTGCTCGGCCCAATCGGCGCCGCCGCTGTGTTCGAGGGCACTGATGCCGCCGGCGACGGTGAACTCAATGTTGCCCAAGATGGCAAACATCAGACAATGCCCTGCGCTGAGGGGCCGTAGCTACGGCGGCGGGTGTCGTGCAGGTAGCGTTCCATCATGCGCATCCATTCGGTGTAGCTGGCCTGCAGCCCTTGATGAATGGCGTCCATGCCGGCGCCGGCGGGCACGTTGATGTGTGGCGAGAAATGAAAGGTCATGGTCGGCGCGGCGCCAGACGTTGATGCGCCGGCCCCCATTCTGCTGGCTTGGGTGACCTGCATCAGATTGGGTGGCGCCATGTCGACGCGGCTTTGTGCGGCCATGCCCAGTGCGGCCTGTCGCACCAACGCCGCCTGGCTGCTGATGCCCAAGGCGGCGCCCTGGCTGATGTTGGCGCCGTAGCCGATGAACACGCGACTGGGCGACTCGATGCCGAGGGTGTCGGTGAACCAGTCTTTGACGGCTGAGCCGATGCCGATGACGCTGTCTTTCAGCTGGCCGGCGCTGTTACGGATACCGTTGACCAAGCCGCTGATGAGCATGCTGCCGAACTCGGTGAATTTGCCGGGCAGTTCGACGCCCAGGTAGCTCATCACGCCAGCGAATGCGCGGTACAGCCAACCCAATGGCGAGAAGTTGACCAGTACCCCGAGGATGCCCGACAGGCCACCGCTGAAACCGGTCTTTACTTCGGCCCACAGGCCGGTGAAGAAGGTTTTGATCGGCTGCCAATGGCGATAGATCAAGTACGCCGCCAGCGCGATGCCGGTGATCAGCAGTCCGATCGGGTTGAGCATCAGGGCTCTGCCCAGCCAGAGGATGGCTTGGCCTGCCAGCTTTAGCCCGAACAACAAGGTGCCGCCCAGAACCCTGCCCAATAACAACCCGCCTTTAGCGGCCAACTTGAGTGGGCTGACCAGCGCGAAGAGCATGCCGCGCAAGAACAGCCCGCTGTATTTCGCCACCGTGAGCAGGCCCGCGCCGACTCGTTTTAATACGCTGATCAGCGGCGTGAACCTGCCCATCTGCCACGCACTGCGCAGCAAGGTGAACTTCGCCGACAGCGCCGTGACCGTGGTGGCCATCGCCACACACGGCGCGATGACCAGATTGATGCCGTAGGCCAGACCGATGAACGCCAATTTGCCGAGCAACAGACCACCGACCAACCCGACCACGCCTTTGATCAGCGCCGGATTTTCACCGGCCCAGACCGAGAACGAACGCATCAACGGCACGACGGCGCGGGTGACCTCGATGATCGCAGGCAACAACGCATTGCCGACGGAAATGCCGATGTCCGCCAGATTGATGCGCAGTGATTTCAATTGCTCTTTGGTGCTGCCCATCCGCTTGATCCAGTCGTCATCGAGCACGCCTTGGTCAGCGGCGTTTTGACTGCCTTGCTGGATGCCGGCCAAGTCTTTCTGGTTGGCCAGCGCCGGCCGGATGAAGGACAACACCTGCTGGTCGGCGAACAGCTCGCCGAGCTTGTAGGCCTCGTCCAGCCGAGCCAGAGCGATTTGCTGCTCGTGCTGGTCCTTGATGTCCAGCGCCTTGCCGTATTGCGCGGCAGCGGCTGGCGCTTTGTGGCCCAAGTGTTGGGTAAGGACGCTGAGCATGGCCTGGGCCGGTGACAGCCCTTCGCCGACCAGATTTTTGAGGCTGCCCTTTAGGTCGATGCCGGCCTTTTCAAACGCCTTGAGGGTGTCCGGTGCGGTGAGTTTGGAGAGGAAGTTTTTGAAGTTGTTGGCGGCCTCGTCATTGCTGCCGGCACCGCGACGGGCGATCTGCAGCGATGCGCCGATTTCCGCCACGGCACGCTCGCCGGTGATGCCGAGGGCGGCGAACTGGGGCGTTAATTGCGGCAGCCATTTGGCCATGTCGGCCAGCTCGAACTGGCCGCTTTTACCGGCGAAGGCCAGCATGTTCATCGAGCGTTCAAAGCCGGCGGCGCCGATGTTGAGGTTGTCACTGAGGGCGATGGCCACCGCACCGAGGTGGTCCATGCTGGCGCGGGTGGCGGTCGCGGTTTTGGCCATGACCGGGGCGTAGGCCGTTAACTGCTTGAGGTTGTCGATGCCGCCGGCGATTAATACGGCGGTGCCTTGGGCGACGTCGGTTTGGGTCTGGTTCCAGGTGATCGCCGCGCCGCGCATGGCCATGCTAAGGCGCTGTTCTTGCGCCGGGTTGAAGCCGGCGCCGATGGCAAGGTCGCGGGTCTGGTCTTGAAAGTTGATGGCGGTTTTCATCGATTGAACGATGGGCGCGCCCAATGCCGCACCCGTGCCGACGACTTCCATGGCCTGACCGCGTAACTCACCGCGTTCTGTGCGGAGGGCCTTGCCGCGCGCCATGCTGGCCGTGAGACGTAATTGTTTGGCGTTGAGCTGGTCGAGGGTGTGGCCCACCGCGTCGTACTGACGACGTAAGCGCTCGATGCCCGTGCCGCCACGGGCCAATGACGCCGACAGCTCATTACCGATGTGCTGTTGCTTGAGCGCGAGCCCGTCGACGGCACGGCCCAATTGGCGCACGGTGGACTTGGCCGAGCCAAACGCTGCGTTGAGGCTGCCGGAAACGACGGCACCAATTTTTAAACCGATGAGGACTTCGTTGGCCATCGTTGCTACGCTTCCGGCATGTTTGAAAAAATCGCACTGCGCACCGCTAAAACACTCTATGCACTGGCCATCGGCGCCGGTGTGATCTGGCTGGCGTGGCTGTGCCTGGTGCATTTGCCTTGGTGGGCGGCGATTGCGGCGTTCTGCTTGGGGTTGCCGTTGCTGGCCCTGGCGGCCGCCCCTATTGCGGCGGGCGGCGCCTTGCTGGCGGGGCTGGCGGTGGGCGCGGTGACGCTGATCAGCTGCGCGATGGCTCGGCGAGTTCGAGCCGGCGGTTGATTTCGCGCTGACAGACGTCGACCCATCGCCAGTAATCGACCATGTCGAGCCGTTCGATCTCAGACGGCGGCAATCTCAGGACTAACAGCAGCGCTTCGTCCCAGGACTGGAGCAAGGTTTCGGCCGGCCGCCATTTCCCGCAACACCTCGGTGGCGAGGGTTGAGTCGGCGATGTCGAACTCGCCCAGGTCTTCCAGCGTAATGCCCAGCAGCTTGGCGACCAGTTGGTCTTCCATGGCGCCTTCGTCTTTGGTCACCGCTTGGGCGGCGCTTATGTCTTTGCGTTTGAGGCGCTTGATGGGCAGCGTTGCCAGTCGCTCGCCGCTGGCGCTGGTGAAGGGGAATTTGAGGGTGAAGGTGTGTGCGTCGTCCATTGCTTTCGCTCCCGTAGGGCTCACTTGGTTAGGAGCCACGATCTTGAGGGAGGAAGCGCGATTGGCCTTTTAACCGCCTTTAGGGACAAGGTTGATCCAAGAAAAAGCTGCGATCTACCTGCGTTGCTAGACGCCGAGCTTTTGGTTCAAGTAGTGGAATATTGTCCGGACGGCGTTCACCACCAATGTCCCTTCTGCCAGCTCAATCAAGCGATCGTTGGGATGAGCCACGCTCCCGTGATTACGGATAGGGTTTAGCGCGTCCAGAACGTTGGCAAAAGACGCCAGTATTTTATCGACTTCTTTCTCATGGCTACCCAACGATTGCAACGCTGGGTGGTGAGCACGCAACGCCTTAAACGCTTGCGTGAGCGTCGCATTGTCGGGAATAGAAATACCGCTGTCTTGGCAAGCAGACTTCAAATAGCCATGCATCGCCGTATGGAGGCGATCAACAGCGCTGGGCGCGCCAGAGGATGCCAGTAATTGATCCGCATCGGCCAGTGCACGACGCACTACATCGGATGCGCTCGCCGACGGCAGTACAGCCGGTACATGCCCGCCGAAGTAACCTAACTCGTTGAGCTTGCCCGGCACAGTTTTCTCTAAATGTGGCCGTATTTTCTCGTGTTCAATTAAGGCCACCAGCCCTTGGATGTCATAACGGCCGAAGTGCTGAAGTACTTGATACACGCAATCGCCGTAATCGTCGTCCTGAAACCCGAGACTGCGAAGCAACCTGCTATGGCCTTGAATATATTGATGTTGGCCCGTTTGATAACCAATTTCTCTCCAATCCTCACGGTCAAATTCAGACACGATCGCCCTTTTCAGCGCGAGCATTAGAGGGCCTATCCATGCGGGGTTACTCAACAATCCATGGTTCATACAGAGCCTATTTTTTTCAGTGCTTGAACTCTGATACTCCCACAATTCAACCTGATTAACTATTGACGAAAACGCCGTGCTTGCGGGGTTTCCGAGAGCGCCAACAGGCCTAAGCCCGATGGCGCGCACACTCAGCGTTACGCTTTCATCTCCACGTTATCAAGCGCTTGGTTGACCGCTAATTCACCTAGCATCACGACTTGCGCAATGCCTAACAGCGCATTGCGGTTCGACCCCTCCAGCGTCCCCGCAAAATTCCCGAGCATGACCGTGGCCGAGGCCAGGGATTCGCAGGCATTGACCAGCAAGGACTCGGTATCGGATTGCGGGTTGACCATGAACAGGTTGTTGGGGATGTAGGGCGTGGCCATGATTTGTGCGGGCACGAGGTAATGGTCGAGCGCACGCTCGGCCGCTTCGTTTAGCTTTTTGGAATTGAATGATTCATAAGGCGACGCCGGGTCTGTGACGGGCGGCTTGGGTGGTGTCTTGGACATCAGCTTTAACTCCGTGTAAACGCTGCTTGAGGTTTGAGAACAGGCCTGACGCCTGTTCATCTCGATCGTAGATGGCTTGCGTGCCAGTCAGGGGAACGCCCCCTGACTGCTTGCCTTGGCCACTAGCTCGGTAAGCGTCGGGCATCCAATACCCGGTTGACGATGAGCTCACTGAGCATGATCACCTGTTGCAGGATCAGCATCGATCGGCGCTGAGGGGTGTCGACGGCGCCGCCGATATCACGGGCCATGTCACTGGCGGCCGCTAACGTTTCGCTGGCTTCGACGAGCAACGTTTCTTCGTCCACGGTGGGGTCGATGAGGAAGATTCTGCCGGTCTTGCGTGTAGGAATTGAGGTCTTTAGCGCATCGGGGTTGAGATAGAAGTTGATGGCGCGGTTAGTCGCCTCTTTTATCTTCTGAGGTTCAAGTGCTGGGTCGTACGGGATTGGACCGGAATCGGTTTCCGGTGGGTTTGGCGTAACTTTGAACATAGATGACTCACTACCTTTAGGGAATATTGAGCCGTCACTATCGCTACCAAACGAAGGGTGGCGGCCACGCGTGGGTTGGTAGACCGGTCAAGATAGCAAACCCCGGCGCTCACGAATGAGCCCCACGCATGGCCACCATAAAAAGCTGAGCCTCAAAAAAGAGACTGCATTAGGGCCGCCATACGGCTATCAAGAAACGGGCTACCAAACCCGATCACTGTTTTGCAGTGACAGGGAAACGATATAGCCCATCCCATAGCCGTGTAAGCCGGCGGATTCTGAAGCACCCGTAGGCAACGGCGCAAGGTGCTGTAGCCTTTATGGCGTAACAGTTGGTGTAATTTAAACGCGCTCGCTTGGTCGTGTTTAAACACGGTGGGTCGTAAGAATCTTCCGTAGTTATTTGGCGATTTAAAGCGAGCATGGCGCTGGGTTGGATACCGCTGCAAGACACCCCTCCTGTCTAGGAAAGGCAGTGGATGACGTAGACGGGCGCGGTTTTTTTGCACGGGCGCTAGCATTGGGCGTTCACCCAAAGCAGATTGTTGGTAGGTAGGTATTTAATGCGGTCGGGAATGGCGCATTCCCTTTAAGGCAAAGGGAGGCAGCTATGCGAGGCACCGACAAAGGCCCTAATCAATGCGACAGTAACACCCTCGCACAGCCACCATAAAAGTGGCCGGTCTGCAAAAAGATGCCGACTGTACGCCTGCGATTGAGTCGCGGATTTTGCAATACCGGAGTGATCAAAGGGGCCCGGCGTACAGTCGTCATCAAAGCTCAGGCAGTGAGCAACCGGTCCTGTCCATAGAGGCACTTGCGTGCTACGGGTTGCTCTGCCTGGTCACTGTGGGCTGTGACGGGAGACAAGATACCGGTGGGCTGACAGATGCGCTGCCGGGGGATTCTGACTCGGTTGTAGGCAATGCCACCGTTGTTTGTAGCTTTTATCAGGTTACTCGGAGGGGTTATGGAGCCGGGCCAAAGGATTGAAAAGTACTTATCCCCCCCGGTTACCAAAATATCTATCAGCCTAAAGGGTTGGCCCCCAGCCCCATGGTAGATAAGGTAAAGCGATCTAACTTCAGCAGGTATCGCATGATTGATTTGAAGCAGGACGCCGCCATCATCATTAAGGCCAACCAACGCTTTGACGAGCTTATTGCCTTGCATAAAGAGGACCTGCTCTCTCGGATCTCGGACGATCCGCAGCGGCTGGCTATCCGAAATTACTTAAGAGTTTTGCAAGAACTGTGTGAACAGGGCTGCAACAGCTTGGCTGCCCAGGCGTACTCGACCTTAGAGGCGATGAGTCGAGTCATCATGGAGCAGGCAGCGAATATGCTCTATGTAAGTATGGACAGTGGTGACCATGTGCGGCAATTGCTCAGAAGTAGCAGATTGATGACGAAGAATAATGGCCAGCAGTGGGCGGACTATCTGGCTGAAAATAATGTGCAGAATTATGCGGCTAATGCGCGGCAGGCGAACGGCGCTGCGTTGTTGGAACACTTTGATAATCGATGGCCTGATGTAAAGCGCTACCCGGGTGGCAAAGGTCTTTTTGCCGCCGTCGGTTGGGGCAATGCTTACTACGCTTTCTACTCACCGCTGTGCGACTCTGTGCACAGCTATTCGGATGACATCGCTAACCTGGTGGATATCGGCGAGGTGTTCTCGGAGGCGCCTGACTTCGCCGAGCAGCTTTTGCGGGACACTGAGGGCGAGCGCCGCCGGTTGGCGATCTATCACTATGCGGCCGCGATTTGCTTACGTGTCGAAGCATTTGGAGGGTTGTGTGGCCTCAGGGATTTCCCTCTAGACGTTCAAGTTATCGAGGATATTTTCGGAGACCTAAGGAGCCTTATCATTCGTCACGATGATTTCGATGCTTCCCGGGAAAGTTGACAAAATGCTGGAGGAGAAGATCACCTAAACAAATAGGTGCTGCTATGCGCGGATCATGTTCGGTGGCTCCGTGCGTTGAAAAATACCTGGATTGAAAGCGCAGTCAAACTCGTCCCCACTGATTTACTTTTTCTGCCTGCATGTGCTCATGGACAGCTTGTGGGATATGCGGTGATTCGAAAGCAAGAGCATCGATGCGTAGCCGAAGATCCTCGATCTTTTCGGTGCTGATCTCAGGATACGTACGCAGTAGCTCAAGCTCCCTGCCAATGGCATTGTATTTTGCGCCAGCGCCCCGATGTTTTTCCGCCAGCTCCTGATAGCGGAGTGTCGACTGCAATGCTGTGAGAATGGCCGCAATCACGCTCATCGCTCCTACGATGAACTGTAACCAGAAACATGACTGCTGTTGCAGCGTAGCGAATACAGCGGTGCCGACCGCGGCAGAGAGAATCACCGTTGGAATAGCCAATCCGAGATGTACTCGGGAATACCTAAGCGCAGCTCGGTAATGCCCAACGGCGACGACTGAGGTTCGCTCATACCATTGATCTAGCACCTGTAACGCATTGCTTTGGTTCATCAGTAGCACCAGTCGAAAAGCGTGAGTAGCACGAGAGTTTAAAAAGGTTTACGGCTAGGCAATCGTACGATTCTGATAGCAGTTCACGCCGTGACTGGTGTTTGCCAATAAAAGCACGTGTGGTGTCTATCAGGTCTCAAACGGACTATTCTTACTTTCTTTTCTGCCACTTGGCCATATCAATGCACGATTTCAGACAGCTTTCTCCTCTAGATTTCGAGAATCTTGTACGCGATTTGCTTCAGGAAGAATTGAGGCTTCGCATTGAGAGCTTTGGTCCTGGGAAAGATGGCGGAGTGGATTTCCGTTTTGCCCTTGCCGGGAAAAATACGATCGTGCAGGTCAAGCATTACGTAGAATCTCCAGCAAGATCAATAGTTCGAGCGGCGGTTAAAGAGAACGAGAAAGTCATAAAGCTGAAGCCTGATCGATATATTTTTGTAACATCTATTAGTTTAACACCTGCATTGAAAGACCATATAATTGCAGCAATGCCAAACGCTCCACTTACGCGCGAAGATGTGATTGGTCGGGAAGATCTAAATAACATTTTAAATCTGCACCCCAAAGTATTGCGTCAGCATTTCAAGCTCTGGCTAACAAATACAGAAACACTCGATCGAATCGTTCATAGTGGAATTTATAATCGCACCGACGCTGAGCTAGAACAGATAAAAAGTCTTGTTCCTAGATTTGTACAAAACCATAGCGTTACTGCCGCGGAAGAAATCCTGAAAAAACGAGGAGCACTCATTATTGCGGGCGAGCCGGGTGTCGGAAAAACAACACTCGCTCGTGTTGTGACTTGGCTCCACCTAGATCAAGGATGGCGTGTTTTTGTCGTAGATGATCTCAAGGAAGCAATGGATGTCTGTGCGGTTGGTGAAAAAAGGCTGATTTTTCTTGACGACTTCCTCGGACAGATCAGTCTTACAAATGACACCATTCGTAACGTGGATCAAAGGTTGCCAGTTTTTTTGGACCGAGTACGGAATAATAAGGATCTCCGATTCGTATTAACTACGCGCCGGTATTTACTGACGCAGGCGCAGCAACAGTCGGCGAGACTTTCATCGGAAAAAGTTGTTGCAAGCGAACTGGTGCTTAACGTAGGTGCGTATACGCGAAGCATTCGCGCGCAGATAGTTTACAATCACATTTATTTTTCTGGCCTTAGCGAAGAAGAAAAAAAATCCTTACTCAGAAATAATTTTTATCTCAAAATGATTGATCATCCAAATTTCAGCCCTCGGTTGATTGATCTGTTAACGACCGCTGACTACCAGATGCTTCAAAACGCGCCAATTGAAAAAGTCGTGCTAGACGTTCTTGATAATCCTGCTGAACTATGGGAAACACCGTATCGCTCACACTTAACTGAAGACTCGCGAACAGTGATGCTGGCTCTTTTTTTCAGCGGATACAGTGTATCTGTCGAAAAGTTAATGCAGTCTTTCAAGCGAATCGCTGATACCTCAGGTGTATTGACGTCTGATTCAACTGCATTAGCCCGGTTCAGGCAGGCTTTGAAGCCGTTAGAAGGTTCAATAACTTCACACTCAAACGGAAATGTGTATTTCAGCAATCCCGGCCTTCAGGACTTTTTGAGCAATGTCATTATTGAGGATCGGTTGCTTCCAGTAGTCGTGCACGCATCTGGATCTTATGAAGAACTTAGTAATGCGTGGGATTTTTATGAAAAACACATTGTGGCTTGTAAAGCATATATACCTAATGATATGTGGATTTCAGCGATTGAACGTCTGACGGCTAACCAAGGGTGCGCAGTTATTCGTGCGGTCTTTTTGATCTTATCAATGTGTAATTCTTTTGATGATAAAGCGAGCGCCCTTCAATCTGCAGAACGGGCGCTTCAACTTTTGTGCCTTGATGAAATAGATCCTTCAGATGAGCACTATTGTCGCCATGCTCTGGAGATGTTTCAAAATCTGCCGCTCGAGTCGCAAAAACTGCTTCCCTCAAGCGCGCTGCTAACCCAAGCGACAGCGGACATGCTGAGCACTTCAGGTGACCGATTATTGCTTGATGAAATCGAAGTGGTCGCTTACGCGATTGAAAATTATGGGATGGAACCTCGTCTGGCTAGGACAGCAGCGAGCTCAGCGATGACAAGTTTTGTAGGTGAGTTAAGTGACCGCTTATACGAATTGTCCTCTGTGAACGAACTCGATGCATTTGAGTACAACTTAACGCGCGCACTCGACCGATACAATATATCTCTACACACTCCCGATTTAAATAAAATTTCTGAATATAGAGAATATCTAGAGGAAAAAGAAAGGGATGAGGAAAATGAGGGGTATAGGCCTTCCATCCGCATTTCAAAAGACGACGATGTGTCAGATGTCGACATTAAGTCACTGTTCGCAACGCTAGTTGAGGTGTAATTAGTTCGATTTTTGGTTTGATTGGTTGTTGTGTTTTTTACGCAATAGCTATCGATTGAAAAGTCGATTGGCGGCTGCGCTCCTCTCTATTAAAGAGCGCGCCTCGCTGATTGGAATCGCAAAGTTTCCAGCAGTTTAAGAAAAGTTTGCTCTTGAGCGAATTTTTTGCGGTTTTCAGGAAATCCCTAGATTTCTGTTATAACTACCCAACTGATCCTCCCCACCCACCCGAAAAATATTCGCCAAATAATCCAGCAACACCACCTCTTCACCATTGATCATCTGCCGCACGTACGTCGCCGAAAACGGCGTCTCGTACTTGGTCGGATCCCGCGGCTTGTGCGTGCCCAACTGGTACTCCTTCCCGGTGATGGTCATGGTCGTCACCAGCGGCACTTCGTTCACCAGCCCGCCGTTGTTGAACACCTGCACGTTGGACCGGCATTGCAGTTGCACAGTCTTGAACGGCGTCACCAGCTTCCTGGCGGCCTCCACATACAAGCTGTTCCAAGTGATTTTCCCTTCCAGTTTGTCGATGCCATCCGGCAGTTCGATCAGCCCGACCATGCCCAGCCCTTGAAAGTCGCTCATGACGGTTTTGATGGTGCCTAAATCGATCTCTTCACACTTGCCAAAGAAGCTGGCGCCATCGAGGTAGAGGTTGGCGTTGGAGATGCGGTGTGCGCTGAAGCCTGCCATTTATACGGTCCCCAGGTTGACGAGGTAGTCGCCGGTGATTTCGGTTTCGAAGGTGCCGCGTTCGAACGGCAGCGGTACGGTGAGTTTGTAGTTGAACAGTGCGTGGCCCTGTTCGAGTTCGGTGCTGGGGTTGCGCGCCGGGTCGTACCAGCATTCGCCGCCAACCAGGGCGCCGTCGCCGATGAGTTTGCGCAGGAACAGGTTGACGCTTTCGGTGAGGCTGGTGATGAGCGCGGTGGTGATGGGCTGGTCGACGAATTGCAGGGCGCTGTAGCGGATGGATTCGTCGATGACGTCTTTGGTGCGGCGTACGTTTTCGAAGTTGCGCATGTGGGTGACGCTGGGCCATGCGGCGGTGCGGTTGCCCCACAGGCGCAGGCCGGTGCCGTAGGCGTTGAAGACGGTGGTGATGCCGTTTTCGTTGAGCAAATTAACTTCGCTGTGGGGGTCGTCGATGCGTGCGGTTAGTGGGCGTTCGAGGCCGATGACGCCGAGCAGCGGCTGGTTGGAACTGCTCCACCAGTAGCCGTGGTCGTTGTCGATTTTGGCGCGCAGGCCGGCGGCGCGGATGGACAGCGGTTGCAGGCGCTCGCCGTTGCTGGCGGCGTCGTAGACGCGTACGTGGGGGTAGCACAGGCGCACACGATCGCTGCTGGTGTTGAAGTTGATGTCACCGGCCGCGCCGCGACCGGCGAGTACTTGTTGGACGGTGGCGCCGATGGGCGCGTCGATGTAGGCGACGCCGCCGACTTGGCTGGCGGCGACGGTGAGTTCTGCCGTGACGGCGTTGAGGGTGCTGAAGCCTGGGGCGATGAAGAGTTTGGGGAAGAAGCCCAAGTGGTTGTAGCTGTCTTGAAAGGCTTTGAGGCCGGTGCGTCGGCCGGCCTGGTTGAGGCTGCCGATGATGTCGGCGGCGGTGACTTTGGCGGGGTCGGTGTAGGTGTAGTCGATTTTGATGGGGGCGTTGGTGGGGATGGTGCCGGTGGCGAGTCGGGTGATTTGGCCGGTTGCCAAGGACGCGGTGTAGTCAGTGCCTGGCTGGTAGGCGTCGGTGCCTTCGGTGGGCATCAGTTGCAGTTGTTGCAGTGCGGTGTGTTCGAGTTGCAGTGGGTTGTTGTCGGCGAACTGTTTGCGGCCGGTGACGCTGCTGTGGTGGATGGCTGGGTCGAGGACGTTGACGACGAGCACGATGCCGGCGCCGAAGTCATAAATGCCTTGCAGGGCTTCGGGGATGCTGTGGCCGGTGGTGTGTGGGCCGAACTGGGTGGCGTGGGTGTCGTTGAGGCACAGGGTCAGTTGGTTGATGGGGCCGGTGGGCGCGGTGCCGACCAGGGCAATGACGGCGGATTTGACGACGCGGATGGGGCGCGGGCCGCGCTCGATTTCGGTGGTTTCGATGCCGTGCAGGTAGTTGGCGGGCATGGGTTATTCGTCCTTGGCGGGTTGCTGTGGCTTGGGCGTTTTGCCGGCCGGTCTTGTGTGGGTTGGCAGCGGTTGCAGGTGGTTGAGGGCGAGCAGGACGCGGGTGTAGTCGTGGTCGGCGGGCAGTTCGACGGGCTCGCCGGGGTGCAGTTGTATGTCGAGCGTTTCGGAGGGTTGATCGAGTCGCAGCGAGACGCCGCTGGGTGGGCCGTTGTAGCGATAGCGCGTGAGGGTCATGGGGTTTGCTCGAATTCGGGGTGTTTGAGTAAGGGCCCGTGCTGGTCAGGGCTGGCTTGCAGTTGGGTGGTGCGGGTGGCGTAGTCTTGGGCGTATTGCCAGACGCCGTTGCTGTGGCCGATGAAGTGTTCAGAGAGCGGTCGGCAGGCTTGGTCGGTGTGTGGCGGGACCCACCCGGTGAGGCTGGCGCGCAGTTGGTCGAGGTGGCTGATGACGCCGTCGGTGCCGTTGAGTTGGCGAAAGATGAGGGTCAGGCGCAGGACGATCTGGCGGGCCTGGACGGTGGCATCGAGGCTTTCGGTGTGGCCGAAGGTGGATTTGCCGTAGGCCAGCAGCACGGCGCCGCGGGGGTGGTTGAGGCGGTATTGCTGAGGGTTCTCGGGGAAGCGTTCGACGATGAGTTGGTGGCCGAAGTCGGCTTGCAATCGGCCGAGCATGGCGTCCATGAGTTGTTCGGTCTGGGTGTTGGGCGCTGGGGTCATGGGTAGCGCTCCCAGACCTGTGCGGTGAATTGTTGAGGGCGTGCGCGCACGCGGATTTCGCCGGGTTCTGGCATGGCGTGACCGCTGGGCAGGCCGAGGGTGATGACGCCGTCGCGGATGCTTTCGAGCAGTTTGAGGGTGTCTTTGCGGGCGCTGATGACGGCGCCGGGTAAGGCGCCTTTCGACGCAGTTCTATTTGGCGGATGACGGTGCGCGGGTGATGCATAAGGCTGAGTTTTATGAGGGGAAGCCGGCGAATTTGAAGCGGATTGAGCGCCAGCGGTTGTGGCGGTATGTGGTGACGGATCATACGAGCGGGACGCTGTATGTGGAGTATGTGTTGGGGGCGGAGTCGGCCGAGAATTTGTGCAGCGTGTTGATTAATGCGATGCAGAAACGCGGTGCGGCGGATCCTTTTCACGGGGTGCCTTGGGTGCTGATGACGGACCCGGGGGCGGCGATGACGAGTGGGATTTTCCGCAATTTGTGCCGGGTGTTGTCGATTGATTTGGTGATTAATCGGGTCGGGAATGCGCGGGCGAAGGGCCAGGTTGAGCAGGCGCACAATTTGGTCGAGCGGGAGTTTGAGAGTGCGCTGAAGTTTCAGCCGGCGAAGACGCTTGAGCAGATTAATGCGTGGGCGACGCAGTGGATGCTTTTTTTCAATTCGACGTCGATTCATACGCGCACGCGCCGCAGTCGGTATGGGGTGGGCGTGTGGATCCGCTTAAGTATGTGAAGGATACGGTGTTGCCGGCTTATCTGCCACGACGTGGTTCGACGCTGAATGTGGAGGCACCGACGGTTGAGGTGGCGCCGTTGAGTGTGGTTGAGGCGGCGAAGTGGTTGATGGCCGATGTTCCGGCCGCTGTGGTTGTGCAGTCCAAGGAGGACGATTCGATGTTGTTACCCAAGCAAACGCTTCAGCCCGCTACGCGTAAGGCGTTTGGTCTGTTTCGTGATCCGTTTGATGAGTTGCAGTGTGCCCAGGATATGTGGGTGAGTCCGGATATTCGCTATGTACGGGAGGCGATGTATCAGACGGCGCGGCACGGTGGTTTTTTGGCCGTTGAGGGGGAATCGGGGGCCGGTAAAAGTACGCTTCGCCGGGATCTGGTGAATCGTCTTGCTGAGAATAATGATCCGGTGCTGATTATTGAGCCGTATGTGTTGGCGTCTGGGTGTGCCGAAGGTGACTGCTGATGTCATCAAGGGGGTGTGATTTGGAGACTTTGAATCTGACCAGCCGGTTGAGAAGCGTGCCGCTGAGTATTTTGGCTGAGGGGTTTCCAATCATGCTTTCGGCTTTTAATGAGCTGGTGCGGGAGTTGCGTGGGGCCGGCATTGGGATCAAGGAGCAGGTGCTATTAGAGAATAAGGTGGTGATTGATGAGGACTGTGCTGATTTGTTTGTGGTGCGGTTCGGGGATTGTTTGAGTGGGATTCGCTATTCGTCTGCGGGGCAGTTCACGTGTAATGCGGTGACGGTTCGCGGGGTGGATGTGGTTTGGCTGACGTTGGCCTGGGGGCAAGTGCAATGATTGTTGGCCTCTTGGGTGCGGCGGTGCTGGGATGAGTGGCTTGCGCAGTAAGGGGCCGGAGTTGTTGGTTGATTTGACGGAGCATGTGGCTGCTTCGTTGGTTGAGTTGGTGTCGATGGAAGATGAGGCGGCTCGGCATGTGGCTAAAGAGGTGGCCGATCGGATGGCGGCGCATTGGGGTGGGCAGAATGTCTATTTCCCGATGGGGCTGGCGGGGAAGCTTAGTCGGCGGGATCGGCAGATTTTTGAGGAGTTCAATGGGACAAATCATAGTGATCTGGCGAGGAAGTATGCGGTGTCGTTGCAGTGGATTTATAAGATTGTGAAGGCGGTGCGCAAGGATGAGGTGGCGCGTCGTCAGGTGGATATGTTCGCCCCGTCGGTTGATGACTGACGGGGCGTTTTTCGTTGCGCTGGGTGCAAGGGAATTGCAGGGGGTGTCCCGGTTTGGGTCGGGGTGGACCGGAATGGGTCGGGTTTATCGCGCGTTTTGCGTATGATTTAGGTCACGCGTTAACAGAAAAGCGCACAAATCGGCTCCCTTTCCCCCTCGCCCCTTGGGGGAGAGGGCTGGGGTGAGGGGGTAGATCGAACAGACTGTCGCGATCGCCTGCAAAACCACTAATTACCATCGGCCACTTTGCGCTCTATCTCATCGATCTTGCGCTGCAGCGTCTCGGCGTCCTGCTCCTTCACTCTCGTGGACGAGGGCGTGATGACCTTATCCACGGCTTCGGTGTCATCGTCCCGGTCTTCAAGATCGCGCTCGACCACATTCACCGGTTTGCCAGACGTGTCGGTTGGCGGGGCTTTGGGGGTTTTCTCGTCGTTGTTCATGTTGGTGACCTCCAGGGGTGTAAACATTGGAGGCAGGCAGTGCGGCAGGCGTTCGATATTTTTGCCGGGTAGTGCCGAATGGCGCCCTCCCGCGATGGAGAGGGCGCGCTGACGGTGTTCAGTCCTTGAGAATGTCGCGATCCTTGGTTTCCGGCAGGAAGAACGTACCGAGTATCGCCGTCATCACCGCAATCACGATCGGGTACCACAAGCCGTAATAGATGTCCCCGGTCGCGGCGACCATGGCAAACGCCACCGTCGGCAGGAAGCCGCCAAACCAGCCGTTACCGATGTGATAGGGCAGCGACATCGAGGTGTAGCGAATGCGGGTCGGGAACAGCTCGACCAGCCACGCCGCAATCGGGCCGTAGACCATGGTCACGTAGATCACCAGCACGGTGAGCAGGAGCAGCACCATCGGGTAATTGGTTTTCGCCGGATCGGCTTTCTCCGGATAACCGGCCTCCTTGAGTGCGCTGCCGAGGGTCGCGGTGAACGCATCGTTGCGAGCCTTGAAGTCAGCGGCCGGCAGGGCGCTGCCTTCAAAACTTTCGACCACTTTGTCGCCGATGCGCACTTGCGCGACGGTGCCGGGTTCGGCGATCACGTTCTCATACGGTATCGCGCGTTTTGCCAGCAGGGTTTTGGCCAGGTCGCAGGAGCTGGTGAATTTGGCCTTGCCCACCGGGTCGAACTGGAACGAGCATTGATCGGGGTTGGCGATCACTTTGACCGGGTTCTTCTCCTGAGCGATGAACACGTCGGGGTTACCGTACTGGGTCAGCGCGTGGAAGATCGGGAAGTAGGTCAGCGCCGCCAGCATGCAGCCGACCATGATGATCGGCTTGCGCCCGATGCGGTCGGAGAGGCTGCCGAAAATCACGAAGAACGGCGTGCCAATCAGCAGTGAGCCGGCGATCAACAGGTTGGCGGTTTGCGGGTCGATCTTCAGCGTCTGCAACAGAAAGAACAACGCGTAAAACTGTCCGGTGTACCAGACCACTGCTTGCCCGGCAGTACCGCCGAGCAGCGACATGATCACTACTTTGAGATTGTTCCAGCGCGCGAAGGACTCGGTCAGCGGCGCCTTCGACGCCTTGCCTTCAGCCTTCATTTTCTGGAACACCGGCGACTCGCTCAGTTGCAGGCGGATGTACACCGAGACGATCAGCAGCAGGATCGACAGCAGGAATGGAATCCGCCAGCCCCACGCCTCGAAGGCTTCAGTGCCCAGCGCGGTGCGGCAGGCGAGGATCACCAGCAACGACAGAAACAGCCCAAGCGTCGCAGTGGTTTGAATCCACGAGGTGAAGAACCCGCGTTTGTTGCGCGGCGCGTGCTCGGCCACGTAAGTCGCGGCGCCGCCATACTCGCCACCCAGCGCCAGACCTTGCAGCAGGCGCAGGGTAATCAGGATGACCGGGGCAGCGACACCGATGGTCGCGTAGCCGGGCAAAATACCGACGATCGCTGTCGACACACCCATGATGACAATGGTGATGAGGAAGGTGTGTTTGCGCCCGATCATGTCGCCGAGCCGGCCGAACACAATCGCCCCGAACGGCCGCACCGCGAAGCCGGCGGCAAAGGCGAGCAGGGCAAAAATGAACGCGGTGGTTTCGTTGACGCCGGCGAAGAAGTGCTTGGCGATGATCGCCGCCAGTGAGCCGTAGAGATAAAAGTCGTACCACTCGAAAACCGTACCGAGGGACGAGGCGAAGATAACCTTGCGCTCCTCTTTGGTGATGCCGCCGCTGCGCGGTGGACTGCCGGTGGATGCTGTGTCGATTGTGGCCATGGGTGTTCTCCGTCGTGCTTATTGTTGAAGGCCGGAGTCCCCCGTTACTGCTTATCGCACTCTGGCCTTGTGGCAAATACCGCCATTGCTTTCGCGTGAAACTTGCACAGTCTGACCGCCTCGCATGGCTGCAAGGTTTCCTGAAGCATAATCAGCTTTTGCCAGATATCCACCCGCCGGCCCGCGCATCACGCCTTGACCCAACGCTGACGACTCCACGCACTCAGCCAGTCGACCACAAACACCAGCACCAGCATCGCCAGAATCACCGTGCTCGCTTGCGCTTCCTGAAACAGGCTGAGGCTCACATAGAGCATCTGCCCAAGCCCGCCGGCGCCGACAAAACCCAGTACGCTGGCCATGCGGATGTTGTTTTCCCAGCGATACAGAATGTAGGCGAGCAACTGCGGCGCCAGGTTCGGCAGTGTGCCGTAGCAGAACGCAAGAATCGGATTGCCACCCTGCAAACGAATGGCTTCGGCCGGTTGCGGCGGCGTATTTTCCAGTGCCTCGGCGAACAAGCGGCCGAGCACGCCGGTGGTGTGCAGGGCGAGGGCGAGGGTGCCGGCGTTCGGGCCGAGGCCGGCGGCAAGCACCATCAGTGCGGCCCAGACCAGTTCCGGAATCGCCCGCAAGGCATTGAGCAACAGGCGCGAGGCACTTTGCAGCGGCCAGCCAAAGCGCCCGGCGGCGGGCAGGGCGAGAACGATGCCGAACACCGCCGCGAGTAGCGTGCCGAGGGCCGACATGGCCAATGTTTCCAGCGAACCATGGAAGATTGCCTTGAGGTAATCCGCACTCAAATCCGGGCTGAGAAAACGCTGCACATACGCGCCCATCTGCTTGAGACTGGTGGCGCTGCCCAGTTCACCGAGATCCAGCCCCAGATAAGCGAACGAGGCAATCACTGCCAGCGCGATGCCGGCGATCAGCAGCAGGTTGATCAGGCGATTCATGTCAGCCTCCAGCGCAACAAGCGGCTGAGTTGATCGGCGGCCAGCACCAGAATCAGAAAGCACAGCAGAATACTGGCGACTTCACCGCCGGCGAACATGCGGATCGACAGATCGATCTGCTGACCCAAACCTCCGGCGCCGACAAAGCCCATCACCACTGACGCACGGATCGCGCATTCCCAGCGATAGACCGTGTAGGAAAGCAGTTCCGACGCGACATTGGGTAACGTGCCGTAAGCAAACGCCGCCAGTCGGCCGCTGCCGGCCTGCAACAACGCGTGCGCCGGGCGCTGGTCGGTGGATTCGAAAATCTCCGCGTAGACCTTGCCGAGCATGCCGCTGTAGGTGATGGCGATGGCCAGCACACCGGCTGCCGGCCCCAACCCTACGGCGCGCACAAACAGCAGCGCCCAGACGATTTCCGGCACGCTGCGCAGGAAAATCAACAGTCCGCGCACCGGCCAGCGCAACAGACGCCCCAGTTGGCTTGGCACTCCACCGCGTGAAGCGGCGGACAGCGACAGCGCGCGGCTGGCGATCAGGCCTGCCGGTATCGCCAACACCAACGCCAATGCCATGCCAGCAGTGGCGATGGCCAAGGTCTGCAGGGTGGCTTTGAGCAGTAACTGCAGAAACGCTTGGTCGTGCGCCGGTGGCCAGAACTGCGCAACAAAACGGCCCATCTCATTCTGGCTGTCGGGCAGCAGTACACCCAGATTCAGTTCGCTGAGCTGGACGCCCGGCCACAGCAAGGCAATCGCCAGCAACGTCAGCAGCAGCCGTGGCCACGCCGCGGGATCGCGTGAATCGGCTTTCAGCATCGTGGAATCTGCACAGTCAAAGGCGCCACCGCAGCGGACGGCGATTGCAGTTTTTCGTTGGCGTAAAGCGTATCGAGCATCTCGGGGCTGACTTGATCGGAGGAGCAGTCGAACAGAATCTGCCCGTCGCGCAGACCTATGATCCGTGGGAAGTGCGACAGCGCCAGATCCACCGCATGCAGGCTAGCCACCAGGGTGACGTTGTGCTCGCGGGCATGCCGGGAGAGGATCGACAGCGTATGCCCGGCCATGACCGGATCCATTGCCGACACCGGTTCGTCGGCCAAGAGAATTTCCGGTGCCTGATACAACACGCGGGCGATGCCGACACGTTGTAACTGGCCGCCGGACAATTGCTGGCAATGGGCGAACAGTTTTTCGCCCAGATCCAGCCGCGCCAGCGCCGCGCGCGCACCGGCCACATCAAGTGGATGCAACAGGTTCAGAAGACTTTTGCCCAGACTCCATTGGCCGAGTTTGCCGGCCAGCACTGCCGTAACGACGCGCTGCCGCGGTGGTAGCGGTGGCGCCTGATGCACCAGACCAATCCGCGCGCGCAGGCGCTGACGCTGGCGGGCCGACAAGTGCCAGGCGCGCTCGCCGAGCACTTCGATCTCGCCGCTGCTGGGCCGTATTGCGGTGGCCAGCAGGTTGAGCAAACTCGATTTTCCGGCCCCGGACGGGCCAATGATGGCGACCTGTTCGCCAACGCCAATCTGCAAATCGACACCGCGCAGGGCGTCGACTCCATTGGCGTGGCGCAGGCGGCCCTGGTTGAGGCTCAGGGTCATTTCAGCAATTCGGCGGCGCGGGCGGCTTCCTCGATACCCTTGTAGTTCTCGGGCTTGGTGTCGATGAAACGGCTGGCGGCCTGCAGATCAAGAATCTTTTTCTGCTCCGGGTTGGCCGGGTCCAGATCGAGGAAGGCTTTCTTGATTTTCGCCGCCAGTGCCGGGTCGAGGGTGCCGCGCACGGTCCAGTTGTAATCGAAGTAGGTCGGGGTGGTGGCGAAGACTTTGACCTTGTTGGTGTCGACCTTGCCGGCATCCACCAGTTTCTGCCAGACGCTGGCGTTCAGTACACCGGCGTCGACCTTGCCGGCCTGCACCCAGGCTACGGTGGCATCGTGCGCGCCGGAGTAGGCGACACGGCTGAAATACGCTTCAGGCTTGATGTTGTCGTTTTTCAGCATGAAGTAACGCGGCATCAGGCTGCCGGAGGTCGACGACACCGAACCGAAAGCGAAGGTCTTGCCTTTCAGGTCGGCGAGGCTGTGAACATTCGGGTCGGCGGTGATGAATTTGCTGGTGAACTGCGCATCCTGTTCGCGTTGTACCAGCGGAATCACCGGCGTCGTTGCATCAGTCTTCAAACGCGCCTGCACAAAAGTGAAACCACCGAGCCAGGCCATGTCGAGGCGATCAGTCGCGAGGGCTTCAACCACTGCCGGGTAATCGGCCACCGGCACGAACTGCACCTTCATGCCCAGTTGCTGCTCCAGATAGGCACCCAGCGGCTCGAATTTGCGCAGCAGTTCGGTCGGCGCTTCATCGGGAATCGCGCTGACCCGCAAAACGTCGGCGGCGTGGGTCACAAGGGCAGAAAAGGACAGCGCCAGGCCGGCGGTCAGTGCCAGGGTTCGTTTGAGCATGGGAATCTCCGTTTCGTGAGCGTCAAAAGGGCTGAAGTGGCGACGTGAGGCGCAAACTCAGGGTAGACGAAACGGCGAGGTTATACGCACTCAAGGCATCAAAGACCAGCATCAACAGATGTGGATTTGTAAGCCGGCCAACCCTTGAAGGCGAGCGTTGATCGTATTGTTCGCCGGGGCGCGGGCGATGCCGGACGCGACGAGTTCACTTCGCTTGTTGAATTCTTGCCTGAGTGTCCTGATCGATGAGGGCGCGCAGTGCAGCGAAAACCGGTGCGGCACTGGTGTGCTTTTTGCCGTAGGTCAGATTGAAGCGGTAGTCGAAGTCCGCCGGGTTCTGGCCCTGAGTGTGTTGCAACAGGGTTTCCAGCTTATCCAATGCCTTGACCGCTTTGGCTTCGGCAGACCGGGCATGTTCGTAGTCGTCCCACAACGCAAGAATCTCGTTTCTCAGCGCCTCATCAAGCGAGCGGGTGAGCAGCAGAAGGTCATTACGCTCCTGCTCAGCCTTGTCGGGGAACGCGGCCTGATCGACTGCCGGGATGTCGCCGTTGATCGCTTCGCCCAAGTCGTGAATCACGCACATCTTCAGCACTTTCAGCAGGTCGAGTCCGACCAGTTCATCGGCGAAAACCATCGCCATCAGGCACAGGCGCCAACTGTGTTCGGCGGTGCTTTCGGTGCGGCCGCTTGAGGTGTGTGCGCTTCGGAGAACGTCCTTGAGTTTTTCCGCTTCACGCAGAAATTCAAGGCGTCCGCTGATTTTTTCGAGGTCCATGAACTTGCCCGGTGGTGGTGCCGAGAGGCAAGCCTAGAGCCGGTGGGGTTGAGCGTCCACGCATAAAATATGCGTTCAAAGCGTCTCGACCAGCCGCGCCGCCGTGCCGTCGGACAACGGAATGCGGGTCCAGCGGCACAGGCTCTGGCGGATTGGCACGAGGTCGGAGTCGTTGTTGCCGGTGACAAATTCCAGCGCCGGTGGCGCCTGCAGTTCGCGCCAGCCGAGGGCGTCGAGTGCGAGTTCGTTGCTGGCGATTTCCGGCGTCACGAAACGCCACAACGATTGCCCGAGCAATTGGCTCAACGGGCTGGCGAACTGCGCGGCACGTGCCGGGGAGCAGGCCAGCAAGCGGTGGGTGAGGTCACAGACCAGATGCACCGGTCGCGTGCTTTCGCGCACCAGACGGGCTAGAGCCTGATCGGCTGCCGTGTCGAGACGCGCGGCCAGCAATTGCTCAAGCTGTAGATGCGCAGCCGGATCCAGCGCCAGCACGCCACTTTCCCAACGGGAAATAGTCGATTGGGTGACGTTGAACATCTGCGCGGCATGGCTTTGCTTGACGCGATGCAACAAGCGCCAACGACGCAGGGCGATGCCGGGGAGGGCAGGTTTGAGCAATGAAACTGACATGATGGATGTCGGAAAAATCTAAAGGGCCGCCAGTCTGAAGACTGCCGACCCCTGCTGCAAATCGATCTGACGATCAGACTGCTTCGGGCAGTCTGGCAATGACCTTGATCTCGAAATCAAACCCATACAGCCACGTCACACCAACAGCCGTTACCGTCGGATGCGGCGCCTCGCCCCAGAACTCGGTCAGCACCACATCCCAGATCGTCTCGAATTTCGACTGGGGGTCAACGATAAACACGGTGACATCGACCACGTCATCGAAGCTGGCACCGGCCTCCTCAAGGATTGCATTGAGGTTAGTGAAAGCCTGACGCACCTGGTCTTTCAGGTCCGGCTCGGGCGTGCCGTCCTCGGTGCTGCCGACCTGTCCCGAGACAAACAGAAAACCGTTGGAGCGAATGGCTGGCGAGTATCGATGCCGCTCATAGAGGGTGCGGCGTGCGGGTGGGAAAACAACATCGCGCTGAGTCATGGGAGTGTCTCCTTCATTTGAGTTGATGGAGCCACTGTAGGTATTTGCAGGCGGGCGATAAACGCGCAAGCTTGGCGTTCACTGTTTGTGGAATCCAAACAATCGAGGGCGCACCTTGGACCGTTTTGACGCAATGCAAGCCTTTGCCCGGGTGGTCGAGGCGGGGAGTTTCACCAAAGCGGCAGAAACCCTGCACATGAGCAAAACCACCGTGACGCAACTGGTTCAACAGTTGGAGGCACGGCTGCGGGTCAAACTGCTCAACCGCACCACGCGCAAGGTCAACGTCACCGCTGATGGCGCGGTTTATTACGAGCGGGTGATCAAGTTACTGGCGGATATGGACGACGCCGAAACCAGCCTGCCCGGCGCGGCGGCGATGCCCAAGGGCCGGCTGCGCGTGGACGTGCCGAGCCCGCTGGCGCGGTTGATTCTGGTGCCGGCCCTGCCTGAGTTTAACGCGCGTTATCCGGATATCCAGATCGACATGGGTGTCAGCGACCGCATTGTCGACATCATTGATGAGAATGTTGATTGCGTGGTGCGCGGTGGCGAGCTTATGGACTTGTCGCTGATGGCGCGCAAGGTCGCCGACCTGCAGTTGGGCGTGTTTGCCGCGCCGCAATACCTGGCGCGGGCGGGCACACCTGCGCATCCACGGGAGCTGGAAGACAGCCATCATCGCGTAGTCGGTTTCCTCTGGGCACGCACCGGCAAACCAGTGCCGTATGCCTTGCACAACGCCAGTGAAAACCTGCAAATCAAAGGCCGCCACGTGCTCGCGGTCGATGATGGTAATGCCTACCTCGCGGCAGGTCTGGCGGGCTTGGGCGTGCTGTGGCTGCCCAAATACATGTCTGCCGCCCACGAGGCGCGCGGCGAACTGGTGCCGCTGTTCGAGGACTGGCAACTCGAACCGATGCCGCTCTATGTGGCTTATCCGCCGAACCGGCATGTCAGCCTGAAACTGCGAGTGTTCATCGATTGGGTGGTGGCGTTGATGGCGTGACGGCATTTTGGTGCGCTTATTGCTAGCCGCTGTGCCAATGCCGTCAAAAAACCAACACATTCGGCGACCTGAAAGCCTGTAGCGATGAGATGCATGGCTTTCAACTCAAGGAGCTTCACCCGCATGAATATGTACATCGATATCGTCGGTGCATGCAATCTGAGCTGTCCCTCTTGCCCGATGGGCAACTCGGAAAATCTCAACTTCAAAAAAGCCATGCAACTCGACATGTTCAGGCAGATTGTCGAAAAGGCCGGGACCGAGGGCGTTGATACCATCTTCCTCTACAACTGGACCGAGCCACTGGTTCATCCCAAAATTGGCGAATTCATCGAGATCATCAATGCTGCCGGCATGGAAAGCGGCATCAGCACCAACCTGAATCTGGCCAAGAACATGGAAAAGGCCTTGTTGGCCGAACCGAGTTACTTCCGCATATCGCTGTCGGGTTTTAATCAGGAGACCTACAAAAAGGGTCATGTCGGCGGCGATATCGAAGTCGTAAAGCAGAACATGCTTGCCCTGCATGAGATCAAACAGCGATTGCGTTTGAGTACCCGGGTCGACGTTTACTATCACCGCTATCTGGATAACATCGAAGAAGAAGCACTGATGCGCGAGTTCAGTGAGCGCCTGGGCTTCATCTTCACCACCGGCTATTCGGTGATGATGCCGCTGGAGAAAACTCTGGCCATTGTCGAGCGAGACCCGTCTGTCACGCCTACCGATCTGGAAACCCTGAAACGCCTGGCACTGCCGCCGTACGACGATCTGGTCAACGTTGTCCAGCATTACCCCGAGCAAGCTTGCTCGCTCAAGGATGACTGGCTGGTGATCGACTGCGATGGTAATACGGTGCTGTGCTGCACGATCTTCAATCAGACCGAATATCAGGTCGGCAAGTACCTCGACATGCCGCTTGCTGAACTGACACGTCGCAAATCGACGCAGCAAAACTGCGTCGACATGTGCAATCGCTGCGCGAAAAAAGGCCTGCATATCTACTCGATGTACCCCAACCAAGGCGTGCTGGAGCGCCACGCGGTTAATCGCATTCTTGATTTCGAGAATCTCAGTAGCCTAGGGCTTGCTGTGGACAGCGAACTGCTGGGGCGTGCGGGTGAAGTCAGTGCTGAACGTTTCGATGAAGCCCAGTATCTCCAGCTAAACGACGATGTCAGGCACGCCGTTTCCACCGGACAATTGAAAAGTGGCTATCAGCACTATGTGCTTCATGGCCGTCTGGAAGGAAGAATGGGAGCTGGTGTGTTCTCGGTGGTCTGAACTGGGCTCAGGTGGGCTGATAACCAGGCGATAAAGCTTTTCGCCAGCGGATCATGCTCACTGTCGCGGTGGGTCAGCAGAGCCCAGTTCGGCCCGCGAATGGTGTTCTCGACCAAGGGTTGCAATAAGCCGTCAGCGCGCGCCTGACGGCTTAGCAATTGGCTGACCAGCGCGATGCCCAGCCCCGAACATGCGGCGTCGAGCAGCAATCCCGGATCGGAAAAATTCAGCCCCTGATCCTGCTGGCCGACGTCGATCCCGGCCTCGACCGCCCAATGACTCCAGTCCATTTCCCGCTCGCCATGCAACGTGGTGCGTTGTGCTGCCGGCAACGCTAAAACCCTCGGGTGACAGGCTGGAAATAGCCGGTCGGCGTGCAGCACTTTGAAACTGCATTCGGCCTGCGAGCTGATGTCGTCGCGCACAGCGATGTCGATGGTCTGCGTGGCCATGTCCGGCACTTCATCGGTGCTGTAAATCCACAGGTCTACCTCGGGATGCTGCGCGCGAAAATCCGCCAAACGCGGCAACAGCCAATGCCGAGCGAATGCCGGTGTGGTGTTGAGCACCAGTTGATTGGGTTTCTGATACTGGCCCAAGCGCCGAATCCCCACCGCCAATTGCTGCAGCATCGCTTGCGTGGTGCTGAGCAAGTCGTGGCCGGCATCGGTCAATGCCACGCTGCGACCGCTGCGGAAAAACAGCGGCTGTTCCAGGTACGCCTCAAGGCTGCGAATCTGCTGACTGATCGCCGATTGGGTGAGGCTCAGCTCTTCGGCGGCCTTGTGAAAACTACCGAGCCGGGCGGCGGCTTCGAAGCCACGCAGGGAACTGAGCGGCGGCCAGTGCTTGAGCATATCGATAAGCTCCTCTAATCAGTTGTGCGCTAAATCCATCGTTTGTTTGCCTGTTTGCGCGTCCGTAGCATTGGCGGCGTGAACACATTGGCTTAACTAGCGAGGCTTATCATGCAGCACAACGACAATAAAAACAGCGCCTGGATGATGCCGGCAGAGTGGGTGACCCATGCCGCGACGTGGATGGTCTGGCCGCACAACCAGACGTTGTGGGAATCCGGTTGGCGCGTGACCCTGGCGCAGGTGCAGGAAGATTTTGCGCGCGTCGCCAACGCCATCGCCCGTTTCGAACCGGTGAAACTGGTGATCGACCCGTCGGCCATCGCCAGCGCCAAAGCCTTGTGCGGCCCGAACATTGAATTGATCCCGCTGGACGTGAATGACAGTTGGTGCCGCGATTCCGGCCCGACGTTTGTCTGCCATCCGCAGCAAGGGCTGGCCGGTGTCAGCTGGCGTTTCAACGCCTGGGGCGGCAAGTCGTCGCATGATCTGGACGAAAGCCTGGCGCGCCGCGCACTCAATCACCTTGGCCTGGAATGCTTCGGCACGCCACTGAGCAACGAAGGCGGGGCGATTCATGTCGACGGTGAAGGCACGCTGATCACCACCGAATCGGTGCTGCTCAACCCCAATCGCAACCCCGGCATTGGCAAAGCCGAGATGGAAGCGATCTTCAGCCGTTTGCTCGGCGTGAAGAAAACCATTTGGCTGCCGGGCGATCCGGATTACGTCACCGGCGACATGACTGACGGCCACGTCGATGGCGTCTGCGCCTTTGCCCGTCCGGGTGTGCTGCTGGTTGACGCCACTCACGACCAGTCTTCGGTGTACGCCGAAGTGGCGCGGGAAAACCGTCGTGCGTTGGAACTCGCCACCGATGCGCAGGGGCGCAAATTCGAGCTGATCGAACTGTTCGAAGCCACCGATGCGGTCGACACCGAAGCCGAAGTGTTCTGTGCGTCCTACACCAATTTCTACATCGCCAACGGCGCGATCATCATGCCGGCGTATGGCATCGAGGCTGACAACGTCGCCTCCAAAGTGCTGGAGCAAGCCTTCCCCGGCCGCGAAGTGGTGCCGGTAAGGATCAATCATCTGGCCCATGGTGGCGGCGGGGTGCATTGCATCACGCAACAGCAGCCGGCCTGGCCGTTGAGAGGTTGAACGCATGAGCATTCTGACCATCGCCACTACCCAGATGCCGTGCACTTGGGATTTACCGGGAAACCTTGATCGCGCCGAGCAGCTCGTCCGCGACGCCGCGAAGCAGGGCGCGCAAGTGATCCTGTTGCAGGAGCTGTTCGCCACACCGTACTTCTGCATCGAACAAAGCCATAAACACATGGCCCTGGCCGAGGAATACCGTGACAGCCGCGTGCTCGTTCGCTTCGCCGCACTGGCCCGCGAGTTGGGCGTGGTGTTGCCGCTGAGCTGGTTCGAAAAGGCCGGCAACGCTTACTTCAATTCGCTGAGCGTGGCCGATGCTGACGGGCGCCTGTTGGGTGTGTATCGCAAGACCCATATCCCCAATGCCATCGGCTATCAGGAGAAGGAATATTTCAGCCCCGGCGACACCGGTTTCAAAGTCTGGGACACCGCGTTCGGCCGCCTCGGCGTCGGCATCTGCTGGGATCAGTGGTTCCCGGAAACCGCGCGTTGCCTGGCGTTGATGGGTGCTGAGGTGTTGCTGTATCCAACGGCGATCGGCTCGGAACCGGGCTGCGCGGCGCTGGATTCCCGCGACCATTGGCAGATGACCATGCGCGGCCATGCGGCGGCCAATTTGCTGCCGGTGGTGGCGTCGAACCGCGTTGGTCGAGAAACCGCGACCACCGATTCGAACCTGCAAATGAGCTTCTACGGCTCGTCGTTCATCAGCGATCACAAGGGCCAATTGCTCGCCAGCGCTGACCGCGACAGTACCGGTGTGCTGCTGCACAGCGTCGATCTGGCCGCCATGCGCGAAGAGCGTTTGAGCTGGGGCATCTATCGCGATCGTCGTCCGGACATGTATGGGCCGCTGCTCAGTCAGGACGGTCGCCACCTCCATGCACGCTGGAACACTCAAGGGGTTTGACATGGCTATCCACCACAAACGCTTGCGCGGCGCGATCGGCCTGGCGCTGATCTGCTTGATACCGTCGCTGCACGCCGAAGACAAAACCCTGCGGCTGTACAACTGGGCCGATTATTTTGCTGAAGACACGCTGAGCCGCTTCACCGCCGAAACCGGGATCAAGGTGATTTATGACGTCATGGACGGCAGCGAGACCCTCGAAGCCAAGATGCTCTCCGGCGGCAGCGGTTACGACCTGATCTTCCCCGGCGACACCGTCGCCGAGCGCTTGATGCGTGCCGGCAGCCTGATGCCGCTGGATCAAACGAAGCTGACGGAATTGGCTGATATCGAACCCGGTTTGCAGAAACTGCGCGGCCATTACGAGCATTCCAGCAAGGCCACGGTGCCCTACACCTGGGGCACCATTGGCCTGACCTACAACGAAGAGCAGATCAAACAGCGCATGGCGGACGCACCGGTCAACAGCCTCGACATGCTGTTCAAGCCTGAGCTGGCGGCGAAGTTTGCCGATTGCGGGATTTCGATGATCGATTCGCCGGATGAGGCATTGGCGGTAGTGCTCAACTACCTCGGTCGCGATCCGCGCAGCGGCAAAGCCGAAGATCTGGCAGCGGCCAGCGAGTTGCTGATGAAGTTGCGCCCGTACATCCGCAAATTCCAGTCGCAACCGGTGACCGATCTGGTCAACGGCAATCTGTGCCTGTCGCTGGGTTACAGCGGTGACATGACCCAGGCGCAACGCACCTCGGACAGTGCCGGCAAACACACGCGCTTCCAGTATCGCGTGCCGCGCGAAGGCACGACGGTGTGGATGGACACCATGGCCATTCCGGTCGACGCCAAACACCCGGAATACGCCTACGCGTTCATCAACTTTGTCATGCGCCCCGAGAACATGGCAGCGATCAGCAATTTCACCGGCTACCCGACTTCCAACGCCAAGGCGCGGGCGAACGTCGATGCAAGTATGCGTGACAACCCGGATATCTACCTCGACGAAGCGACCTATGCTCGTTTGATTCCGGGCAAGGACATTCCCCAACCGGACATGCGCGCGCGTATGCGCACCTGGACCAAATTCAAGACTGCCACTGGCAAATGATCCATGGCCGGCGTGTTGCGCCGGCCTTTTTCTACAGGAAAAGCAACATGTCGACTCGTCGCGAGTTCATCAAACAAGTCACGGTCGCCGCCGGTGTCGGCGCGGCATTCATGGGCCTCGGCCTGTCGCCGGGCAAAGTCCTCGCCGCCGCGCAAGGCCGCTGGTTCATGCCCGACGAAGGCGATAAACATGAGCGCGCCTACATCGCTTTCGGCGCGCAGGACGCGATCTGGGAAGACTTCACCGAAGACGTCCAGGAAGCGCTCGGTCGTATCGCCCGCGCCATCGCCCGGTTTGAACCGGTCACCGTGTTCTGCCGCAAGAACGAGCGCAGCATCGCCGAAGAATTTTGCGGTACGCGCAATATCACTTACGTCACTGCCGGGCTGGATGACATCTGGATGCGCGACATCGGCGCCAACTTCGTCATCGACGACAAGGGTGGCCTGGGCGCGGTGGACTTCAACTTCAACGGTTGGGGTGGCAAACAGCAGCACGGTAAAGACTCGAAGATCGCCGCACTGGTCGCCGACGACGCACAAGCCACCTACATCCGCACCGATCTGGTGGGCGAGGGCGGTGGCATCGAGGTCGACGGTCACGGCACCGGGATCATGACCGAGAGCAGCTGGATCAACCGCAACCGCAATCCGGACTGGAGCAAGGCCGATGTCGAAGCTGAACTGAAGGAGCGTCTGGGCCTGCGCAAAATCATTTGGCTGCCGGGCATCAAGGGCAAGGACATCACCGACGCTCACGTCGATTTCTACGCGCGTTTCATCAAGCCCGGCGTGGTGATTGCCAACCTCGACACCGACCCTGAATCCTACGATCACAAGGTCACCCTGGCGCACCTGGAAATCCTCAAGAACGCCACCGATGCCGACGGTCGCAAATTGCAGATCCACACGATGTCGCCGCCGCTGAATCCGCGCAAAAGCAAGTTCAACCAGAACAACCCGGACTTTGCTGCCGGTTACATCAATTACTTCGTCATCAACGGCGCGATCATCGCCCCGGAGTTCGGCGATAAAGCGGCAGACAAAAAGGCTTTCGATCTGTTGTCGCAACTGTATCCGGATCGCGAAATCGTCCAGCTCAACATTGATGCAATCGCCGCCGGTGGCGGTGGAATTCACTGCGTCACCAGCCATCAACCACAGGCGTGATTGACTCTTTGGCGGATCAAGCCAACTATCGGCGCACAACAACATGACCGATGGACCCGAACTTGATCGAACGACGCCAATTCAGCGGAGGCATGAAGGGGAAAAACCTCCGCTATCTGAATGAGCAAGGCGCGGATGACGCGCGCATGACCCGCACCGGTTTTTTGCTGCTGGAACATTTTTCATTGCCGGCGTTTACCCAGGCGCTGGATACGGTTGTCACCACTAATCTGCTGCGCCCGGGGTTGTTTTCGTCGCGCACGTTTGGCTTGGGCGACGGCGAAGTCATTAGTGATCTGGGGCTGGTGATCCGCCCCGATGCACGTCTGGATTCGGCCGCGCTTCAGCAGCTGGATCTGCTAGTGGTGTGTGGCGGTTATCGCACCGAACTGCGCGCGAGTGATGAATTTATCGGCTTGCTCAGATCCGCAGCGGAGCGCGGCATCTCTCTCGCCGGGTTGTGGAACGGTTCGTGGTTTCTCGGCCGGGCCGGGCTGCTCGATGGCTACCGCTGCGCAATCCACCCGGAGCACCGTCCGGCACTGACCGAGATCGCCAAGTCCACCCACGTCAGCAGTGAGCCCTACGTGATCGATCGCGACCGGCTCACGGCGTCGAGTCCGTCCGGGGCTTTCCATATGGCGCTGGACTGGATCAAAAGCCTGCACGGCAAGGCGTTGGTCGAAGGTATCGAGGACATCCTCGCCTTCGAGGAATCGCGCTACCGGCGCATCAAACCAGACGAGAACATCTGTGTCAGTGCGCCGTTGCGTGAAGTGGTGAAGCTGATGGACGCCAATCTGGAGGAACCGCTGGAGCTGGAGCAACTGGCGGTGTACGCGGGGCGCTCACGTCGCCAGTTGGAGCGCTTGTTCAAGGAACAACTGGGCACCACGCCGCAGCGTTATTACCTGGAACTGCGCATCACCGAAGCACGGCGTTTGTTGCAGCACACCGAGCTGTCACAAGTAGAAGTGCTGGTCGCTTGCGGCTTCGTCTCGCCGAGCCATTTCAGCAAATGCTACAGCTCATATTTCGGCTACAGACCTTCCAAAGAAAAACGCCTGGTCAAATAACCCAAGCCGTCACCCACCTGAATTCACCTCGAAATCCCACGTCGGCGTACCTCCCCCAAACACCCTGGTCAGTTCCCTCTCCCTCTGGGAGAGGGCTAGGGTGAGGGGCTCTTGAAGACCTTATACATCACCGAAGCGCGCCATATGCCCCAGTCGTTGCAAGCGGGAGTCCTGCCGGTTTGCAGATGGGCCATGCCGAGCCATTGAAAATGGCGTCAAAGTGCCACTGATTGCCACCCCAAACACCACCTGTCACCCTGCGCCTCGTTCAAAGGATCAGGACAAGGAATCAAGGATTGAGTGGCTACGTCCCCAACCCTCCAAAGGGTTATCGCAACACCGGCGTCGAACCCGTCGACGTCAACGCCCAACACTGGGCGCAATACAAAGACCTTCCAGCGACACCAGACGTAAAACCAGAACCGTTGGGATGCGTCTTCGCCAAAAGCTGCAACTTGCCCGACGGCGAAATCAACCACACAAACCAAGCTGGATTCGTCCCGGTAGAGAAACTGGCGGACTACGGTTTGTGGGCTGTCCTGGCCACAGGAGCGGCAATCACCGCCGAAGGCACAACTCTTCAACTGGTCGGCGGTTCCACAACCGGCAGCGCCATTGCTCAGCGAGTGGGTGGCTCCCTCGCGCTAGGCTTGCTCGAAAGTGCAGGTGCGTTGGCAGCAGGTGCCGCCGTCGGCACCGTTGCGCTATTAATGCCTAATACCAACCTTGCACCCGACAGTGCCTTCTACAAAACCGACCAGTACGCCACGCTCGAAACGGGCCGCACTCGCGTCCGCGTCAACGTGAAGACCTTGCCGGACGGTTCCGTCAGCGCTTACGGTTTCTACACGGGCGGCAAAAAGGACTGGGAAAATGTTCCTGTCATCAAAGCGGAAAAGGACGGCGAGAAATACGTAGCCGACGTAGGTAACGGCATTGGCCTTACCTGGACGCCAGCAGCAAACCCAGATGGTGTGCTGGGTATTCCAGCACTTGAAGGCGTGCCGCAATTACCTCCCGTATGGATATATCCGCCGACAGAAAAGTCGGACACGCTTTTGGCTAATCCAGCACATCCTCCCGAGTTTCAGGATGCGATCATCTGGTTCCCCGACGATGCAGGCCTTGAGCCCATCTACATCGTGCTCAGCACGCAACTAGAGAAGAACAAGGTAGCAGGGGCGGCCTTCGAAGAAGAGTCGTACAGCGGTTTTTCGGAAGAAATGGAAGAGTCCGGCCAACAAGTAACGATAAAAACAGAGAGCGGCACCCGGACCCGCCTCGATATGATAGGCAGAGATGCAAACGGCGATATCGCGTGCGTCGAATGCAAAGCCTCGGAAACGGCACCACTGACCCGCAATCAAAAGCGAGCATTCCCGGAAATCGAACAGAGCGGTGGACGCATCATGGGTAAGGGCAAACCCGGCTTCCCCGGCGGCACCCAAATCCCGCCAACCCGAGTAGAAATTCTGCGCCCGCCGCAAAAATAACGGAATCAAGGAACTGAAATGTCAGTAACAGACGCAAAAACCATCGACATGTGGGGTATCCCAAAATGGGACAGCAACAAGATCATCCTCGGTATTGCTGACCATTTGGAATGGGGCGATAAGGCTGAACAAGGCGAGCACCTGTTGGTGCTTCAAGAGAAAATCAACAACTACATCGCTTTCATCGAAAGCGGTGAAATCTACATTGAGATACCCGGTGCACTCGGAAAATCACCTGTCATTCGTGTCCAAGGCAAGTACGAGTTACCCGAGCAAGGCGAGTTGTTCATCGATCGCGTTGCTGAGGCATTGAAGGAGGTGGGCATAGGATTCGAATTCGTGCTCAAAGCGGACTAATAAACACATCTAGGGAAAACGGAGCTGACAATCTCCACTGAGAGATCGGGCATGTCCATCACCGAAACCAAAGTCGTCGACATCATCGCAGTACCCGAGTGGGAACCAGATAACGTCGTGCTCGTCATCACCGATCACCTGGAATGGGGCGACAAAGCGCAACAGGGTGAACACCTGTTGTTGCTTCAAGAGAAAATCAATACCTACATCGCCTTCATCGAGAGCGGCGAACTGCTGGAAAGCTATCCGCCAGCGAAAGGTAAAAAACCGAAGATTCGCATCAATGGTCTCTATGAGCTGCCCGAGCAAGGTGAAACCTTTATCGACCGCGTGACCGAGGTACTCAAAGGCGTGGGCATTGGAATGGAGTTTGTACTCAAGGATGACTTTGCAGTTCGCCACTAGCGGTTGCCCAGACGCCGGCTTGTCCTCTGAACGCTGACAGTCCTCTCTGAAAGATCGCGCGCACTGAATACTCCTGCGCGACTGGAAATCGAGCCAGCCAAGCCATTTCAGCAAGTGTTACAGCTCGTATTTCGGCTACAGACCCTCCAAAGCAGAGCGGCTGGTCAAATAACCCAAGCCGTTTCTCATCTGAGTTCACCACGGTATCCCACGTCGGCGTACCTCTACCAAACACCCCGGTCAGTCCCCTCTCCCTCTGGGAGAGGGCTAGGGCGAGGGGCTTTTAAACACCGCCGCGCACACACGTTTAACTTACACGCACTGTTACGCCATAACGGCTACAACACCTTGCGCCGTTGCCTACGCGTACGCCAGAATCCGCCGGCTTACGCGCCTTGAGGCGGGCTGTATCGTTTCCCAGTCACTGCAAAACAGTGATCGGGTTTGGTAGCCCGTTTCTTGACAGCCCGTATTGCATCACCTTATTGCGGTCTCTTTTTCGGGACTCGGTTTGATATGGTGGTCATGCGTGGGGCCCTTTCGGGGGCGCCGGGGTTTTCTCTGTCTTGACCGGTCTACCAACCCACGTGTGGCCGCCACCCTTCGTTTGGTAGCGAAAGTGACGGCTCTTCAATTCTTTTAAGACAAAGAGTCCTTTATGTTCAAAATTACGCCAAACCCGCCAGAAACCGATCCAATCCCTTACGACGCCGCGCTCGAACCTCAAAACATCAAAGAGGCCACCGACCGCGCGATCAATTTCTACCTCAATCCTTCCGCGCTGAAGACTTCAATACCCACCCGCAAAACCGGCAAGATCTACCTCATCGACCCCACGGTGGATAACGAAACCCTACTCGTCGAAGCCACTGAAACCTTGTCCTGCGCCAGTGACATGGCCCGTGAACTCGCCGATTCGATTGATCCTTCACAGCGCAAAAAGATGCTGATCCTGCAACAGGTGATCATGCTCAGCGAGCTGGTGGTCGGTCGAGTCCTGGATAACCAGCGCTTGCCGCACTAGTCGCGATGCAGATGGGTGAGGGGGCATGCCCCCTCATTTGCACGGAAGCGTCCGCGATCGCGGCGCTTCACGCCTTCTATCAAAGAACCTGAAGCGGTTCTTGTCTGGAGTTTCAGCTGATGTCTCAGCCACCTGAACCACCGGTCACAGACCTGGTGTCCCCGTACGCATCGCCCAATTCAAGAAAGCTCCACGAAGCGGCAGAACGGGCGCTTGACCATTACCTGTTGCCTGCCGCGATCATGGCCACGCCCTATACGCCCAGCACGATGTTCATGGTTAACCCGCAATCCGACGCCGAGTCCTTGCTGAGCAATGCCAGCGGTTCCCTGGCGTCCGCCACGGTGATGCTCGGTAATTTTGCCGGCGTGCTGGAGGGATCAAACCGCCATACGCTGCTGGGTATTGCGCAAGTGGTCATGTTGGGGGAGTTGGCGGTGAACAAGGCGTTGGATCTTGTTGTGCCAACTGAGTGATCGCGCACGTTAGTCGGGATTGAGGGTGTTTGGTCGGGCATGATCGCGAGCAGGCTCACTTCTACATTTGAAATGCGTTCCCCCTGTAGGAGTGAGCCTGCTCGCGATGACGCCCGTTCAGGCAAGGAATCTGCAAAACGTGAACATCCCTCAAGCCTCAATCCCACCCTCAAATAATCAAGCAGTCAGCCAGAGCGGCTGACTGCTTTTTCGTTTCTACAGGTGATCCGCATCAATCACAGCCTTGGCAAACGCCTGCGGATCTTCCTGCGGCAAGTTGTGGCCAATCCCGCCGTTGATCAAACGGAACTGATACTTGCCGGTAAAGCGCTTGGCGTAATCCTCTGGCGCCGGGTGTGGCGCACCGTTGGCATCGCCTTCAAGGGTGATGGTCGGCACGCTGATCGACGGCGCGGTGGCGAGTTTCTGCTCCAGCGCGGCGTACTTCGCTTCGCCCTGTACCAGGCCCAGACGCCAGCGGTAGTTGAACACGGTGATGTCGACGTGATCGGGGTTCTCCAGTGCCTTGGCGCTGCGATCGAACGTGGCGTCGTCGAATTTCCATTGCGGCGAAGCGGTTTGCCAGATCAGTTTGGCGAAATCATGAGTGTTCTTCTCATACCCGGCGCGACCACGGTCAGTCGCAAAGTAGAACTGATACCACCACTGCAATTCCGCCTTGGGCGGCAGCGGATTTTGCCCGGCGGCCTGATTGCCGATCAGATAACCGCTGACCGAGACCAAGGCTTTCACCCGTTCCGGCCACAGCGCCGAAACGATGTCCGCCGAGCGCGCGCCCCAGTCATATCCGCCGAGCACCGCTTGCTTGATCTTCAGCGCGTCCATGAAGTCGACGACGTCACTGGCCAGTGCCGCCGGTTGGCCATTGCGCAGGGTGTCTTTGGAGAGGAACTGCGTATCGCCATAACCCCGCGCATACGGCATCAACACCCGATAACCCTTGGCCGCCAGCAACGGTGCGACTTCGTCGTAGCTGTGAATGTCGTAGGGCCAGCCGTGCAGCAGGATTACCACCGGGCCATTGGCAGGGCCGGTTTCGGCGTAGGCGACGTCGAGCACGCCGGCCTTCACATGTTTGAGCGGGCCGAAAGGCGAGGGCGCGGAATAGCTGACGGCGGAAGGTTCTGCGGTTTGCGCCTGAGCGCTGCCAAAAGCGCCGAACAACGACAAAGCCAGAATCGACAAGCCGAACGCGGTTTTGCGGGTGTGCAGTGCCATCTTCATGGTGACGTCTCCTTTGCGAGCCTTTGGCCAAGGGTTCTGAATGAACACCTGAAACCTTGAGTGCATTTGAGCGCGGAGACGTATCTGGCCTGTGTCGAAGAACGGCTTTGTTGCAAGTCGATGTGTCGCGGTGGGGTTCGTACACAGTGTGATACACGGCGCCTAAACCGACTCAGCATGGGCCTGATTCAGGCCAAAATAATAAGTGGCTGTTTTAAAACAAAAAATATTTCACTTCGCGCTTCCCAAAGCCAAAAAACCTTGGTAAATTGCGCCCCGTTCTCACAGCGAACCTAACGAAGTAGCTGGACAGAGCAGTAGGGGCGTCGCCAAGCGGTAAGGCAGCAGGTTTTGATCCTGCCATGCGTTGGTTCGAATCCAGCCGCCCCTGCCATATTCGAAAAAACGCCAACTTCGCAAGAAGTTGGCGTTTTTTTATGCCTGCGATTTGGCCAGGCGGAGCAGGGCAGGCGTGCGCGGCGCCGAAGCACCGCGCATGCCGTCCACTCAGTGCGGTGCGCGCGGGATGGTTTTCATCAGGTCTTCGGGGCTGATGTGGCCGACCACACTGCCCGGTTGCGGCAGGTTGAGGATGTGGCCTTTCATCTTGCCGATGATGTGCATCTCGCAAGGCTTGCAATCGAACTTCAGCGTCAGCACTTCATCGCCATGGATCAACTGCATCGGCGCGACTTTGGTGCGCACGCCGGTCACGCCTTTCGCCTGTTTCGGGCACAGGTTGAAGGAGAAACGCAGGCAGTGCTTGGTGATCATCACCGGCACTTCGCCTGGCTCTTCATGCGCTTCGTACGCCGCGTCGATCAACTTGACGCCGTGACGGTGGTAGAAGTCGCGCGCCTTCTGGTTGTAGACGTTGGCGAGGAAGGTCAGGTGCGAATCCGGGTACACCGGCGGCGGGTTGGTTTCGGCTTTACGACCGCCACGCGGGTGAGCGGCGACACGGGCGGCGGTCAGGGCTTCGATCACTTCACGGCGCAGCGACTTGAGCTGCGAGTTCGGGATGAAGAACGCCTGTGGCGCATCCAGTTTGATGTCGGTCGCGTGGTACTGCGTGGTGCCGAGCTGGCCGAGCAGATCTCGCAATTGCTCCAGAGCTTGCTCAGGCTTGTTGGCCACACCGAACGGACCGTTCAGGGTGATGCTGGCGCTGATGCCTTCTTCACTGGTGGCGGTCACTTCCAGCTGTTCTTCACGCAAACGCGCGACCCAACTCAAAGCCACGCGACGCTCGGACGAAGTTTTTTGCAGCGCCTGTTGCCAGTTGTGATCGAGGTTGCGATTCAACGGATGATTCGGGCGCAGCTTGTACAGGCCTTCCGGCATTTCGTTCGGCTCGACGCGATAGCGGTAGCGCTTCTCGCCGTCTTCTTCGAATTCACCTTTTGCTTCGGCGATGTTGGCGCGGAAACCGACCACTTCGCGTTTGACCAGCACATTCAAGCCATCGCCGTTGGACAGCGGCTCGTGGGTCACGACCTGCATGTCACGCTTGGCGACTTTTTCGACGATACCCACCGGCAGACCGGTGAAGGTCGGCGAGTCGAAGGCGCCAATGTCGATCTTGCGATCGGTGACGAAGTAATCGGTGCTGCCACGGTGGAAAGTCTTTTCCGGATCGGGCAGGAAGAAGTGCGCGGTGCGGCCGCTGGAGGCGCGGGCGAGGTCCGGGCGATCCTCGAGTACATCGTCGAGGCGCTGACGGTAATAGGCGGTGATGTTCTTCACATAGCCCATGTCCTTGTAGCGACCTTCGATCTTGAACGAACGCACACCGGCTTCGACCAGGGCGCGGATGTTGGCGCTCTGGTTGTTGTCTTTCATCGACAGCAGGTGTTTTTCGTAGGCGATCACGCCACCCTTTTCATCTTTGAGGGTGTACGGCAAACGGCACGCCTGCGAGCAATCGCCACGGTTGGCGCTGCGCCCGGTCTGCGCATGGGAGATGTTGCACTGGCCGGAGAAGGCCACGCACAACGCGCCATGGATGAAGAATTCGATGGCGGCGTCGGTTTCGTCGGCGATTGCGCGGATTTCTCGCAGGTTCAGCTCGCGGGCCAAGACCAGTTGCGAGAAACCGGCCTGATCGAGGAACTTCGCTCGCTCCAGCGTACGGATATCGGTCTGGGTTGAGGCGTGCAGCTCGATCGGCGGAATGTCCAGCTCCATCACGCCCAGATCCTGAACGATCAGCGCGTCGACCCCGGCGTCGTACAACTGATGGATCAGTTTGCGCGCCGGCTCCAGTTCGTTGTCGTGGAGGATGGTGTTGATAGTGGTGAAGATGCGCGCGTGATACTTGCGGGCGAACTCCACCAGTTCGGCGATTTCGCCGACTTCGTTGCAGGCGTTGTGGCGCGCGCCGAAGCTCGGGCCGCCGATGTACACGGCGTCAGCGCCGTGCAGGATCGCCTCACGGGCGATGGCCACATCGCGGGCAGGGCTGAGCAATTCCAGATGATGCTTGGGCAAGGACATAGTTTTTTTAGTCAGGCTGTCACGGTTAGGCGCGCATTCTACCCGTGAAACGACATGTCGGCACCTCTGTACCGATGGTCTGTAAATCGCGCTCTGCACGTTTCGCGGGTTCGCGCAACTGTCAGACCTGTCAGTTGTTGTGCAGAAGGAAGTTCGAAATAGTAATGAAATCACTCGGCGAACATTCATTACGAAAAGGACATGTTGCTATGAACGATAAAGACTATTTTCGTTATTTAGGCATCAACAAAAATAATTTGAACAGAAGGACCCGCGCGCCGGAAATTTACTACAAAGCAGTGATTGACCCCGTCCATCCGCACCTTGACGGGCCGGTATTCCAGGCAACCAAAGAAGGCAGAGCTTTCTACTTCGGTTCCGCCGAGACCTTTAGCCTGATCGCGCACCATAGAGAGCATGCAAACGACATTTTCGAAATAATGTCATTCGTTATCAATAACGAGCTACCCGATGGGGAACACGACATAGGGGGGCAGGGTAGTAGTGTTCAAGGGCTCATCACGATGACCCCGCATATCATCTATGCCAAGGCGGGGAAAATTAAGTTTCAGAGAAATGACGCGAACAGTTCGATAACCGCCAGTTTCCACTTCGACTTTGAGCTTGAGGATGACGGCCAAATAAAAAAATACAGCGTGAAGGAAGGAAAGTTATCGCTTGTCGCAACAGGGCCACTTGAAGCCCGGAAGCAATCCTGAAAATGACCCGAGCCAGCCTTTAGAGGCTTGGCTCGGGTTTTAAGCTTCGATGAATCGGCGGCTGATGACTTAAAGGCGTAAAACTCAGGCCTTGGCCGCCATCGCAGTCACTTCCACACGCATGCCTTCAACCGCCAGCGACGCCACACCTACCGCCGCGCGCACTGGCCATGGCTTGGCGAAGTAGCGCTTGTAAACCTCGTTGAATGCCGCGCGATCGGCCATGTCGGTCAGGTAGATGGTCAGGTGCATCACCCGGTCCATCGAGCTGCCGGCGCGTTCCAGCGCAACCTTCAGCGCTTGCAGGGTGCATTCGCTTTGCAGGGTGATGTCGCCCAGTTCCAGACTGCCGTCGGCACGGGTCGGGATCTGCGTGGACATCATGATCCCGTTGAACGTCGTGACGTCCGACGAAATCGAGTCTGCGTCCGGATCGGGGGTAAAGGTGATGTCTTGGTTAGCCATGGGGATCCCTTGTTTAAGCGAGTAAATCGCGCCAGTTTACAGATTCAGGGCTAACGGACAAATGATCAGCCGCCACCGCAGTGAAAGCGTTGAGGGCGATCAAACCGGCTGCGTCGCCGCTTCTGCCGCTATGGCTGCAACGACGCTGGGGCGGGCGGCGATGCGACGGGAGTGGGCGGCCAGCGCCGGCCAGTGCTGCAGGTCGATATTGAAGCTTGGCAGCCACGTCAACACGCTAAACAGGTAGGCATCGGCGACTCCGAATGTGCCCAGCAAATAGTCCTGATCCACCAGCCTGCGGTTCAGGTAGTCGAGGCGTTTGAACAGTTTTTGCGTAAAAATCACTTTGCTCGCTCGTGGCATTTGCGCATCGAACAGCGGTGCACAGCCACCGTGAATTTCCGTGCTGATGAAGTTCAGGTCCTCTTGCAAGCGCGTCCGCTGCCAACTGCCGAGTGTCGGCGCCAGTGCGCTTTCGGCGACCTGATCGGCGAGGAACTGCAGGATCGCCGGGCCTTCTGTCAGCACTTCGCCGTTATCCAGGAGCAACGCAGCGACGTAGCCCTTGGGGTTGATGTCGCGAAAGTCTTGTCCGTCGGCCGTGCGCTTGCTCTGATTGTTGACGCGAATCAGCTCGAAGGGCAGGCCCGATTCGCGCAAGACAATGTGCGGCGCCAGCGAGCAGGTCATCGGGGCGAAATACAGTTTCATGGCACTTCCAGTGGGTGGGAAAGTGTCAGCATCCCTTGCAGGAACAGGTCTTCGCAAAGGTCATTTGCGGTGTTAGCGTATGACAAAATCTCATGAGTACCGAACTCGCCATGGTCGCCAGACTCCCCTCGCTCAACGGCTTGAAAGCGTTTGAGTGTGCCGCTCGGCATATGAGTTTCACCAAGGCTGCCGAAGAACTGAACGTCACGCAAACCGCCATCAGCCATCAGATCCGCCGTCTCGAAGAGGAGTTGGGCGTGAATCTGTTTCTGCGGCTCAAGGATGGGCTGGCCCTGACTGAAGACGGCCAGGCGTACTTGCCTGGCATTCGTACAGCCTTCCAAGAGTTGCGCTATTCGACGCAGACGTTATTGGAGTCGCGCCACAACAGCGTGTTGACCATCAATACCTTGGTGTCGGTCGCCTCCAAATGGTTGTTGCCGCGATTGCCGTCATTTCAGCAGGCGTTTCCCGCCATCGATGTGCGCATCAGCGCATCCACCGAGCTGGTCGATTTTCGTCGGGGCGGCATCGATGCCGCGATTCGTTACGGGCGTGGCGACTGGAAAGGCTTGCGCGCCGATTTCCTGATGTCCGATGAGATTTTTCCGGTGTGCAGTCCGGCGTTGCTCGACGCGTCGAAAAGCCTGAGCGCACCGGCCGATTTGCTCGAGCACACGTTGTTGCAAGTCAGTGGCATGACCGCCGGCGACTGGAACAACTGGCTCAGCGCCGCCGGTGAGTGTGCGCAACTCGCCGAGCGCCCGCGCCTGACCTTCGATCTGGCAATGATGGCCGTGCAAGCGGCGGTGGACGGGCAGGGTGTGTGCATCGGGCGTTCGACGTATGTCGACGACGACCTGCGCGCGGGCCGGCTGGTCGCCCCGTTTAATCTACGGTTGAAGGATGACTTGGGTTTCTATTTGGTGACGCCCCATGAAACCGCCGATACCCGCAAGATCGCGGCGTTCAGGACTTGGCTGTTGGCGCAACGCCCCGGCGACGAGGCCTTTGTATAAGCGTGTATCAATCCCGTGCAAGGACACACGTAAACAACAAACCGAGGATTTGCGACACATCCTTTCTACATGCCGCGCCCACAGTAGAGGTCACCCCAACACGACCTTTGAGAGGCACGCCATGCACCGTCCACTGTTTCTGACCACCGCAATAATCTTCGCTTCGATGATCGGCCTTGCACACGCGGCCGACGCGCAACCCAAGAGCTGGCAGCAAGGGTTGAGCCGCACCGATCTGGTAAAGCAGGATCTCGGCGCGGCCGACCGCGAAGTGATTCAGGCACGGGTCGATTTCGAGCCGGGCGTGACCTCGCCCCGACATGCCCATCCGGGCGTGGAAGTCGCTTATGTGATCAGCGGCACGTTCGAGTATCAACTGGAGGGCCGGGCGCCGGTCACGTTGAAGGCCGGTGATTCGCTGTTCATTCCGGAAGGCGTGGCGCATATCGCGCGCAATGTCGGTCAGGACAAAGGTTCCGAACTGGCGACTTACATCGTCAAGAAAGGTGAGCCGGTGCTGATTCTCAAACCGCAGAGCTAACGCGTCGGGCCGTAATAAATCGTGTGCAGTATCAGCAACTCTACGAAAGCGACGACCACGCAAAACCTGACGAACCCCGCAGTAAAGACCCTGCGGGGTTTTTCGTAGCTGAAGTCGAAACCGCACAGTAACAACAGAATGCCGAAGAAGGTTTTTATCGCGCGCATCAGCGTTCATCCTTGGCCATGCCACGTTCGCACGGCTGATTCATGAGTCAGTTCCAGATGCCACTATTCAGTGCAGCGTCACAACTCTGCGACTCTCGCCAATCCTGATTCTGTCCAGCGCCCGGTTCAACGCATCGAGGGCATCGAGCAGGGCTTTGGCCTCGGCTTCTCGGCCTTCGCCCCAGAGACGTTCGGCCATTTTGTTCATGGCCTGAATGGAACGCTCGATGTCTGCGGCGGTGGTGGCCTCTTTATGGACTGACAGTTTTTTCGGCATTCAGGCCTCCTCTGGTGACGTATGACGAATCAGGCCGGTAAACGCTTGATGCGGTTTTTCGACGGCTATTGCAGCACATCTGCAAGCGTTTTGCTGCGACGTCCGCCGTCCATGTGTCGCACGAATGATCAGTGGCTGTTCGCGTCTGGTCTAGAGTGGATCGATACAACGACTGACGAGATCAGGACGATGTTTGGCAAGTATCCCGAGCAGAAGCAGTCGCCACAGATTCGATGGAGTGTTTGGCCTGGGCGATGCTGAGTTCACTCGGCAAGTTTGCACCGTTCTTGGCTGCAAGAATCTCGGCCATCACGCTGACGGCGATCTCCGCAGGCGTCTTGCTGCCGATGTATACGCCGATCGGTCCGTGCAGACGCTCAAGTGACGCTTCGGTTTCACCAAAATGCTCGATCAGGCGTTCGCGGCGCAACTGGCTATTGCGCCGCGAGCCGATGGCGCCGATATAGAACGCCGGGCTGTGCAGCGCTTCCAGCAATGCCAGATCGTCGAGTTTGGGGTCATGGCTCAAGGCAACGATGCAGGTGCGCAGATCGACCGCGAAGTCGCGCACCACATCATCCGGCATGCCAATGATGCGCTCCACACCATCGACCGCCCAGGTTTCGATGTACTCGGGGCGCGGATCGCACACCGCCACTTTAAAACCGTTGAACAACGCCATGGTGGCCAGATACTCGGCCAGTGCGCCGGCCCCGATCATCAGCATCCGATAGCCGGGTCCCAAGGTGTTGAGCATCTGCACGCCATCGAAGCTGAACTGTTCCGGCGTCGCAGTCGGTTCGAGCATGACCTGACCGGACTCCAGCGTCAGGCGACGACGAACCAGTTGCCCGGCGTCCAGTTGCACCAGCAACGCGTCGAGTGACTGCCACGACGGATTGAACTCAAGGATCAGTTCCAGCGTGCCGCCACAGGGCAAGCCGAAGCGATGCGCCTCATCGGCACTGACGCCATAGCGCACCCCTTGCGGTGCGCTGTCGCTAAAAGCGCTGCCGCCATGGGCCGTGGTGTAGCGATGGATCAGATCGTCTTCGATGCAGCCGCCGGACACGCTGCCCACCACGCGACCATCGTCACGCAACGCCATCATCGACCCGGTCGGACGCGGTGAAGAACCCCAAGTGCGCGCCACCGTGGCGAGCAATACACGCTCGCCAGCGGCAAGCCAGTCCCGCGCCGTGCGCAGGACCAGCAAGTCGATGCTTTCCATCAGTGTCTCCTCTTAGCGCATCTGCAGGATGATCGGGCTGCTGCTCGCCGGATCGGTGTGCTCACGCAGTTTGCCCACGGTCTGCGCATCGACAGCGCTGGCCTGATTGCCCCAGGTGCTGCGCATGAACGTCAGCACTTCCGCGATCTGCTGATCTGACAACTGCTCGCGGAAGGCCGGCATGCGATAAGCGTCCGGTACGCCAGCTGCGACCACACGCTGCGAACCATTCAGGGTGATGTTGATCGCCGAAGCGCTCTCCTTGGCCAGTGCAGAAGTCGCGCCGGCCAGCGGCGGCATCCATTCAGGTTGACCCTTGCCGTCCAGGCCGTGGCACGAAGCGCAGCGCGTCACGTAGGTATGCGCACCGGGCGAGTCCAGACGTTGCGCTGCCGAAACCGCTTGATACTGCCACGGCGCGACGTCCCGTTCGCGATCCCCGGGAAGCGACTTCAGGTAGTGGGCAATCGCGCTCAGATCGTCGTCGCTCATGAACTGCGTGGAGTTATTGAACGCCTCAGTCATCGAGCCGTAGACCACCGCGTGTTTATTGCGGCCGGTCTTGAGGAACTGCACGATCTCCGGCTCGCTCCAGCGGCCCAATCCGGTGTTGTGATCATCGCGCAGGCTCGGCGCGTACCAGCCATCGAGCAAGGCGCCGGCGAGGTACGGTTTACCGGTGTCATCGAGTGCCTTCTCGTTGAACGCCAGGCCGCGCGGCGTGTGGCAACTGCCGCAATGCCCTGCGCCCTGAACCAGGTAGGCGCCACGGTTCCACTGTTGATCCTGCGACGGTTTGGCCACGTAAGGCTCGGCGTCGACAAACACACCGTTCCACAGTGCAATCGGCCAGCGCAGGTTCAGCGGAAACGGAATCGCGCTGGGGATATTCGCCTGTTTCACCGGCGCCACGCCTTTCATGAAGAACGCATACAGCGCGCGCACATCATCGTCACTGAGTTTGGCGTAGGACGGGTAGGGCATCGCCGGATACAACCGGCGACTGTCGGGGGCCACGCCGTGACGCACCGCTCGGTCGAAGTCCGCCAAGCTGTAGTGGCCGATGCCGGTGTCCGTGTCCGGGGTGATATTGGTCGCATGGATTGAGCCCAGCGGTGTGGCCATTTCCAGGCCACCAGCGAATGGCGCGCCCCCCGGCACGCTGTGACAGGCCACGCAATCGCTGAGCCGGGCGACGTATTCGCCACGGGCGACCAGTGCCGGGTCGATGTCGGCCACGGCGATCTGAGGATTTTCCAGGCGCGAGACAGGCTCGCGGGTTACATACCAGGCCAGCAGGCCTGCCGCGACCAGGCACGGCACCGCCAGCCAGCCAGCGGTTCTTGCGAATCGGCTGTTATTCATGGACGCTCCGGCGCTGATCAAGTGAAGGTGTGTCGGCTCATGGGCAGGCTGCGCACCCGCTGACCGGTTAGCCTTGCCACCGCGTTAGCGACGGCGGGCGCGACTGCAGGCAACGGCGGTTCACCGATGCCGCCCATTTTTTCCCCGCTCTCGACCACGCGTACATGGACCCGGGCCATCCGCGCAGGCGGCAGGATCGGATACAAGTCGTAATTGCGCGCTCGGGGTTTGCCATCAATCCACACGGCTTCTTCCACCAGGGTTTGCGACAGCCCCAGCGCCACGGCGCCATTGACCTGAGCCTCGACAATCGCCGGGTTGACGATGCTGCCCGGATCAATTGCCTGCCAGATGTCGTGCACCTTGACCTGGCCGTTGTCGATGGACACCTCGGCGATCACCGCCGTCTCTGTACCGAACGGCGAAGCCATGGCCACGCCGCGCGCACGTTTGCTGCCGTCTTCGGCGGTAAACGGCCCGCGCTTCCAGCCGCCCGACAGTTCACCCACCGCTTGCAGCAGCGTGGTCAAACGCTTGTTATCACGCAGCAGATGCAGGCGCAGGTCGAACGGGTCTTTGCCGCCCTTGTCGGCCAGTTCATCGAGGAACGATTCATAGAAGAAGTCATTGAGGGAATTGCCCACCGAACGCCAGTAACCGAGCATCGCCGGGCCTTTGACGTATATCTGCGCGATGCGCTTGTTGGGGATCGCGTAGGACTTGCCTGACAAGCCTTCAAGCGCTGTGGGGTCAAGTTTTTCACCCTGCTTGCCGGCGAGGGCTTCGGTCGGCCCTTCGGTGGCACTGATCGCTTCGATTGCCAGCGGCCAGCCGTCGCTGTCCAGCGCCGCACGGAAATTCACTGCGGCAACCGGGCGCAGCACGTCACGCAGGAACTCTTCTTCGCGACTCCAGATCAGTTTGACCGGTCGGCCAACGGCCTTGGACAGCGCAATCGCCTGAGGGTAGGGACTGGCCGAGTCGTAGAGGAAATGCCGACCGAAGAAGCCACCCAGCAGTGGCGAATGCAACGTAATGCGCGACGGATCCAGCCCGGTGCGTTTGGCGATGTCGGCGCGGAACATGTCCGGCGCCTGATTCGGCAGCCAGACTTCCAGCGAACCGTCCGGGTTGAATCGGGCCAGTGCCGAAGGCGGCTCCAGTTGAGCGTGGTTCAGGTACTGGTTGTGGTAAGTGGCGTCGATCCGGGTCTTGGTCTCCTTGAGAATCGCAGCCACATCGCCTTGGTTTTCATCATCTTTGGCCGGGCCTTTATCTTCAGCAAGGCGCTTGAACCAGGCATCGCTGGAAAAGTCAGCGGGCATCGGCCGTACTTTGCTCTCGGCCGTTGGTTCTTGCCAATCAACCTGAATCGCCTCGACCGCACGTTTGGCGTGCCACCAGCGCTCGGCGAGCACCGCCACGGCGCCCGGCAGACGATGCACGGAATGCACGCCTTTCATTGCCTTGACCTGCTCTTCGTTGCGCAGATTGCCCACCGTCATGCCCAGGCGCGGGGCGTGTTGCACGGCGGCATGGAGCATGTCGTCGACTTTCAGATCGATGCTGTACAGCGCCTTGCCCGTGGATTTGTCATAGGCATCGAGGCGCTTCACCGGTTTGCCGATCCAGCGGAACTGGCTCGGATCACGCAGCGTCACGGAGGCCGGATCAGGAACCGGCAGATCCATCGCCCGCTCGGCCAGTTCACCGTAAGCCAGCGAGCGGCCCGATTTGGCATGCACGACTTTGCCAGGCTCGGTGGTCAATTCACTCACCGGCACGCCAAGTTGCTGCGCACCCGCCTGCAACAACATGGCGCGGGCGAGGGCGCCGAGGCGGCGCATGACCGGGTAGCTCATGCGCACCGACATGCTGCCGCCGGTGATGCGCATGCCGTTTTCCAACACCACATAGGCTTCGCCGGGCGGTGCGGCTTCGACCAGAAAGGTCGACGGATCGGCATCCAGCTCTTCACCGACGATTTGTGCCATCGCCGTGAACGTGCCTTGTCCGCCCTCCATAAACGGGCAGAGCAGACGCACGCGGTTGTCCGGACGGATCTCGAGAAACGCCGGCACTTGCGTGCCGCGCTCGGCCGTCGCCGCTGCAACGGCAGCTTGCACGCGTGTCGCACCCAGCGGCAGACCGAAGCCGAGGACCAGGGCGCCGACGGCGGTACCGGTCAGGAAACGTCGGCGCGAAACATTGATCGGTTCGTGCAGATCCAGTGCTGCGGCTTGCAGTGACGGGTCGATTCGTACGTTCATCACGCGTCTCCCTTGCCGGCCAGCTCATGCACGGCGGCATGAATGGCGTTGTAAGTGCCGCAGCGGCAGAGATTGACCATCGCCGCTTCGATCTGCGCATCACTCGGTTTGGGGTTTTGTTTGAGCAGCGCGGTGGCGGCCATCACCTGCCCGGACTGGCAGTAGCCACACTGCGCGACCTGCAGATCGACCCAGGTCGCGACCACCCGTTTGCCCACGTCATCGCTTTCGATCGCCTCAATGGTGGTGACCTCGCGGCCGACCACACCGGCCACCGGCGTGACGCACGAGCGCACGACGTTGCCGTCCACCAGCACCGAACAGGCGCCGCATTGCGCCAATCCGCAGCCGTATTTGGTGCCGGTCATGCCCAGATCATCGCGGATCACCCACAGCAAGGGCGTATCGGCTTCGGCATCGACCTGATAGGTCTTCTGGTTGATTCGTAGTTCCATGGTTCACCCGCTGATCATCGGTTGACTTGCATTGTTATGAGCGGTGACACGCGGCGAGGCGTATCAGCGTTTTTCGTTCAATTCGCTACTGTGCCGAGGGCTTCTGCTTCGAATGGCTGCCCACGCAAAAGGGCAATGTCACGACTCGGCGCGGTGCCGAACAGCCGGGCATATTCGCGGCTGAACTGCGACGGACTTTCATAGCCGACCGCAAACGCCGCCCGCGAAACGTCGAGACGCTCGACCAGCATCAGCCGCCGCGCTTCGTTGAGCCGCAGCCATTTCTGGTACTGCAGCGGGCTCATGCCGGTGAGCTGACGGAAATGATGGTGAAAGGTCGGCGCACTCATCTGCACCCGCGCGGCCAGATCGTCGATGCGCAGGGCATCTGCGTAGTTGAGCTTGAGCCAGTCAATCGCCTTGGCGATGCGATAACCCTGGCCATCGACGGCAGTGATCTGTCGCAGCCGTGCGCCTTGGTCGGTGTGCAGCAGCCGATAGTGGATTTCGCGCAGAATCAGCGGCGCCAGCACCGGGATCGCCTCGGGTTCATCGAGCAATGCCAGCAGCCGATCAAGTGCGCCCTCCAGCGCAGAGGACAGGCTGCCAATCGCGGCGCCCGTACCCGTTGCTGGCTGCCGCTTGGCCGGCAAGCCGCTCTTGGTGATGACCTCGGCGAGCATGCTGACATCCAGCTTCAGCACGAGGCCGACACAAGGCTGTTCGGGGCTGGCGAGCATCACTTCGGAATTGGCGGGCAAGTCCAGCGACGTCACCAGAAACCGTGACGGGTCATAGCTGTAGCCTTCACCGCCGACCCACAAGCGCTTTTCGCCGCGACCGACGAGAATCAGGCTCGGTTCGATCATGCACACCACGGGCGGCGCCGGTTGATCGCGACGAAACAGCGACAGCCCGGGTATGGCCGTGGCGAAGTCACCCGGTGCGCTCACGCGCGGGTCAATGTGCAATGCCAAAGGCGATTCCTGGGGCAGAGGGGTAGGGATCATGTCGGGTCACTCCTGTTGACCGAACTCTAATCCGCGCGCGAGACGTTTCCTATCCATCACCCTGCATCGCCAGAGGATCAGGCAAGCATTCAAGAGGAATGCGCTAGGGAAGGGCCGGATTGACCGGGAGAATGTGTCTATCTGTTACAGGGGCAGTGTCCGGAAGGGACGACAAACTGCTTGCCCCTGCGCATCACATCCACAGGTTTTTCGCACCACAGGTAGTTCACATGACGTTTCCATCTACAGATCCATCTAAAAGAACAGGCGGCTGGAGCGCTGTGCTGGCCATGTCGTTGGCCGCATTCGCCTTGGTCGCTTCAGAATTCATGCCGGTCAGCCTGCTGACGCCGATTGCGGCCGACCTGCACATCACCGAAGGCCAGGCCGGGCAGGGCATTTCCGTGTCCGGTGCCTTTGCCTTGATCACCAGCCTGCTGATTGCCTCGGTCGCCGCTCGCGTCGAGCGCAAGAAGCTGCTGCTGGGCCTGACCTTGCTGATGATCGTCTCTGGTACGGTCGTCGCGGTCGCGCCGGGTTACCCGTCATTCATGTTTGGACGTGCGCTGATCGGGATAGCGATTGGTGGTTTCTGGTCACTGTCGGCGGCGACTGCAATACGTCTGGTCAAGCCTGAACAGGTTTCGCGAGCGCTGGCCATCGTCAATGGCGGTAACGCGCTGGCCACGGTCATCGCCGCTCCGGCAGGAAGCTTTCTCGGCTCACTGATCGGCTGGCGCGGCGCGTTCTTCTGTGTGGTTCCGGTCGCAGTGCTGGCCGCCGTGTGGCTGCTGATAAGCCTGCCGTCGTTCAAGGCCGAGCGCCAAGCCGGCAGCGGCAACGTTCTGCGCCTGATGAAGCAGCCGCCAGTGGCCTTGGGCATGGTCGCCGTCAGCGTATTTTTCATGGGCCAGTTCATGCTGTTCACCTACCTGCGTCCCTTTCTTGAGGGTGTGACCGGCGTAAGCGTCTCAACCTTGTCCTTGATGCTGTTGGGGTTGGGACTGGCAGGGTTTATCGGCACCTTTCTGATCGAACGGTTTATGGGCCGTGGCCTCTACCGCACGTTGACCGTCATCCCGCTGATCATGGCGGCCATCGCGCTGGCGTTGGTCAGCTTCGGCAAATCACCGTTGCTGACCGCCGTGTTGCTCGGCCTCTGGGGACTGGTGGCCACGGCCGCGCCGGTCGGCTGGTGGACATGGCTGGCGCAGACGCTTCCGGATGACGCGGAAGCCGGAGGCGGCTTGCTCGTGGCCATTGTGCAACTGGCGATCGCCGGAGGCGCGATCATTGGCGGTCTGGCTTTTGACCTGAGCGGATACAAAGCCACATTCGAGCTCAGTGCGGCGGTGTTGGTCGCCGCGTCTGTGCTGGCCTGGCTGGCGGGTCGCAATGCCACTGAAGTTCATCTTGTCGAACCGGCAGCTCATTCGGCTGCTGTTTCCGGCGAAGCTGGGTCCCGACTTGTCTGATCAAGCAGGAGGCTGCTCAATGCACCAATGACGGTTGGGTCGCGACCGAGACCGTGAAGACCACGACAAACAGCACGACCAATCCCCAGAACATCACCATGATCGTCAGCAGAAAAACCTTAAGGCCTTGATAAAGCCTGCGCAGCCAATGGCCTTCGGGTTTTGCTTCAGCGCGGGTTCTGAGTACGCCTTTCAAATAAAAGCCGAGCAGCGCAAGCAGTGCGCCATCTATCGCCAGCGCAGGCAGGCCGGCCAGAGGGAAAATGCTTTCCCAGCGATAGAAAGAAGACCGGCTCAGAAAGACCACATAACAAGTCAGGCTGCCGTAGGGCAGGGCTCGCCACCATTTTCCCGCCAGCGCCCCGACCATCAGGCAGATGATCACCATGAACGGGCTGAGGAGAATATGGAGCATCCACTCCAGTACGTTGGGCAAGTAGTCCGGGGAATGGATGTTGCGCCAGAGGTGTTCCAACATTGTTTGGGTTCCTTCCTTCTAGGGAGTCAGTGCTGCTGCGGTGCTTCCGTGCTGCTGGACGGTATCGGCGTGTTTTTGGGTTACATAAGGGGTGTTGGGTGAATTGGGGGCTTTAGGGAGCGCGGACTACGCCGGAGCATGCCCGGGCGGTGGAGGGATTCCAGTTTTTGCGCTATTGCTATAGGACCGGCATGGAGCCGGGATCAAGGAGTGATCTGATGAATGATTATCGAAAGTTGACCCAGGCGGAACTGTCTGTCGCCCTAAAAATGCCTGAGAGCGAGGTTGCGCTTTATGTCGCCGACAATGAACCCATGGCGGATGGTTCTGGCCACTGGGTGTTCTTTTCTCTCTCAGCGCCCAAAAGCCTTCTCTCTCGCCTAAGGGTTGACGATGGTCACCGGCTGGCACTTGGCAAGTCGTGGACAATTGCGGATTGACAACACGGTTGCTTCACTTCGGAGCGATCCGGGCCAATACGTTCCGATCGCTTCTCCTTAGTCGAATTATGGGTCAACAGTTTGGTGATGGTTGGCGTGCGGCAGCTTTCGGCCATAAACTGCCCTTCGTGTAGAACGACTAACCAGTTTCCTATCATGCCCTGTCATTTGTTTCTCCGTGCAACCGTAAAGTGAGATGAAAATACAGATATTGAGTTTGGTTTATAAGTTAGACATGCTTTATATTTGGTCGGCCGAAACCATTACTCATTATGTCGAGAGATTTACGTGTCAAACAGGAAGCTCATCTACTTGGATTACAATGTATTTGCCTATTATCACGACAATAAAGACCCTAGGGTTCGTTTGCGTATTGATAAACTGAGGGGTGCATATAGATTCTGTTACAGTCCCGCACATTTGGAAGATATTGGATCTTCTCTTATGTGGAATAGAGGTCAGAATAAAGCTGAAGCCAAGAAGATTGCGAAGCTAACAATTAACAAAGCTATAACTATTTCCAGGATTACTGAAAATCTTGAAGTTTTTCCAGGCATGGGGTGCGAGCCGGCAAAACTCATTAGAGAGTTTCCTGCCAGGTGTCTCGATCGTGTTTTAAATCACGCTGATAGAAACTATTACCTTGACCCGAGAGAGCGAGGCATGCTCGAAGTATTTAAAGCTAAAGATCCTAAGGGTGTAACTTCTAATATAATGGCTAATATGTCGGTGGACTTTTTGTCTAGGCCTGAATATGAAAATCCTCTGTTGGAAAAATTGAAATCGAGTCTTTCGCTTGCAGAGAAATGCGCGCGCGCGGGTGTAAGTGATTATTCGTGGGAGAGCATATCTAAATCGCAAGAAGTCATGGAGCACGTTTTCGAGGTGGTATTCAATTACCTCGAAGAAATCCGATATAAGCCTGATTCTGTTAAAAAGTCCAGATCGCGGATGCATGATGTCTCACACGCTATTTATGCGGCGCACGCAGATTACTTTGTGACCAATGACGGGGGGTTTTCAAGTAAAGCGCGCGTCGTCTACTCTTATCTTGGCGTACCAACGGAGGTGGTGAATTATCAAAACTTTATAGAGCATTCTGAACTGTTTGAATCCCGTGTAGATTCCTGATATTCCGCGGATCACTATTGATCAACGTTGATATTACGACTTACTGGCTGCAACGGGCTGAAAGCCGCCGCCTACGAGTGGCAGCTTTCGGTCAGAAGCGGTCGCTCAGAGTATTTACTAAATGAGGGCAGATTCAGCCCTCGGTGACTCATGCTGGAAATATGGCTTGGAATCAGGTGTGATAAGCAGGGTGCAGATAGAGCTGGTCGATAAAAGTAAAAGACTTAATTACGTTGGCTTTCTCTGGTGGGGCATTACTCGTTTCATTTGCAACGTTGTATTTCTCACAACTACACAAACCTTCAAGTGCGCTGCTGATCCTTCTCGAAAGAACGTTTGCATCTGAGTCTGTTTTATTACAATTAGGGGGCGGTATTTTCGATGTGCATAAGCATTGTATTGTTAGTCCTGCACTACGACGCCAGAGATACACCTTAAGTAATGACGGAAAACAAACACTCTATATAAAATTTGTAGAGATTCTCAGAGGACCTGACAAGCTTGGTCATATTAGGTCAACTCATTCGTCCACAGTTTTATTCGATGCAGAGATGACTTCCTGCTTACTCGATCCGGGGCAGATCCTGCCATTTTATATAAAACACCCTATCGACTTTAAGTTTTCTAGTGATTTTGACCATGCCTTTAATGCTTATGAACTAGTCAGCGTTGAGTTGGTTTCATCTGACGGCGCTCGCTATCAAATTTGCCGTGATATTTCAACTCTTGGAGTTGGCGGGCCTGAATTGCATCATCCACAATGGATAGTGTTATTCTCAGGGCTCCAGTAAAAGACTCAGGGTTTATGTAAGAATCGATTAAGTCGCTCAATAATATGTGAAGATGGGTGCAGATTTATTGTTCAGAAAAAAAGACCCATCCCCATTCTTTACAACGGGTAATTCCCCTGATTTTACTGAGTATCGGAGGATCTAACGATACGTAGCTTCTTTGCCACTTTTTCCCATGAGCGTTTAAACGGATTTTTGGTCGCTTCCCACTCTTCTTTTAGTAAATGATGGGCTTGCGAGATCGCGTCATCTGCTAAGCGTCGCCAGCTACTGTAGGAACTATTGCTTGAAAGTTTCGCCGGATCAAGAAGGTTTAGTAGCGATGAGAGTAATGCATTGGCTTTCAGATCATCAGGTTTGAAGCGCATTTCGATTTTTCGAAGTGTTCGAAAAGCGTCATACTTAACACGGTTTAGCTTCGGATAGATTTCCGCTTTGACCTCCTGATCTGGCTCACCATTGAAGTCTAAGTGCATTTCAATCCACTCATCCGCTTTGCTCATGTACTCTGATATTTCATCTCGTAATCCATTGATCCAAGCTTGTCTAAACTCCGATATTTTGAGCGCTCTCGTCATGAAAGCGACAAGTATCGCGACCGTTGCAGTGATCAATACAGCCATGTTATATCCCTATCCTTTTAATGTGACGCGAAAATTGCGCCTCTCCTACCGGCTCGCCCCAACTATTTGAATGCTGGGCTTGGGTGTGCCCGGGCGACCTTTCCTTGATATTATCCATCATCCAAGCCAGTGGAACTACTCAAGCAAAGTGCCGAGCAAAACAAAAAAGCGTTCACGCTTCATCATCTGCTGCTGACTACTGTCATGATTAACCGAAAGCACCTACTCTTCCCCTCTGACCAATACGGGGTAGGAGGATTTTATGTCAATTGAAACTTCATAAATCGCGTGCCTAGCCGTATCCCCATCAATTTTCACCCTCCATTGATCATCTAACTGGAGGCGGGCGTCAGGTGAAAGGCTACGAAAGAGAACACCCTTCATGACTCCAATATCTCTGTAGCTCGTAAATTTCGCTCATTACTATCAATGTGCTTAATTAATTATTAACTAATTTTTTATATCTTGAGAGGTGTTCAAATTGGGCGGGACAGTCTTATCAATCAACGGTTTTCTAAGACTCTCATTAATTGCCTTTAAAGTGGCATTTAAAGCTTTCAGTTCTTTGACAATATTCGGACCATAGCCGTGCTCAGTCGACTCCGAGGTCTGGAACATTTTTATATCAAGAGTTGAGCTTGATTGAAGTCTTTTTGAAAACAGTCCGTCAGAACGTGTTCTGTAGCAAAACGTATCAACGCGGATTGGCTCATCCCCTAAGTATTTATGTAACCCACCATACTGCCCCCAAGAGATTGAAAGCCGCTGACCAGGCGCTAAAAAAGGTATTCCGTCGGCGATTGGCCCGGATTGCATCTGGTCTGGCATTTTTTCTGGTACTGGGATAGAAAAAGCATTTTGTGGTAAGGGGCGGCTGGATTTAAAGAAAACTCCGTGGGCTGCTCCTCTGCCGACGTTTTCGACGATGAGGTTTACTATCGATTGTCTTTGAAGGTCCGGCTGCGCATATACAATCACCGTAGGATCTGTTGCGGATCGGAAAACAGCGTACGTGACAATCGCTGTGGCCACAGCAATCAAAGCCATGAATATCGAGATCCAGCTAGCAAGATCCATCAGCCTTCTCCTCCACCAATTTATGCCCTACCACGGAGCGTGACCGGGATTCCATTTTCGCTATGATCATACGTGCAGACGGCTGTCACTCGATATTTATTCACGATTATTGACCTGAATTTCCACGACATTTCGAGAACATATCTGAACGACCGCAATTGGCCGATCTCTATCCATGCTGACCGACCATCATTCCATTACGGCCTCATCTCACAAAGCACGACGGCCACCGGAAACGCTCCCCTATTCGCTCCCTGGTTCGATCAAAGAGAGGAGCGCGTCAGCAAATAGTGATTGAGAAATTTCGCTATCAACTCGATTCCACCAACGTTCGTCGCTGTCTTCATCAATACGGCTCAGCAGGTCGTGAGCGAGAAAAGCTTCACACCCTATGCGGGCTGCCATGTCCTCATAACTCAACTGATACAAGCCGGCATCAACCAGAATTTTTTTCACCATAAGGGGGAACAACCACGAGCTAAACAATAAGTGATTCTGGCTCTGCCAAACTGAAGGTTGTCCATTCGTTCTTACCCCATGCGCTGCTGAGTTTCTCGCATCACACAGGTCTCGCACCCAGGCATCAAGCGGCCGGGAACTCTGAGCCCACCGTTCTTGCCAGCACGCCTCTGAATATATGCCATTTCCCCACACCGGCGGATTTGGTAGCTCCCCAGCGAAATGCGCAGAAAATTCTCTACGTAAGTCATTTGCTCGATGGGATGCGCCGAGCAGTGTTTCAAAAGCAGATTTCATCAAGACAAGTTCAGCATTAGGGAGCATGGTGGAAGCATCGGTATTCGCTCTCAGGAAAGCCGCAATCGCTTCATCTATTCGACTTTTCAAATCACCTTGTGGCAGTTCCAATAATGCGCGTGCTAATGCCTCATCAATTCCTATATCCAATCTGCTATGTACATGTTCTGGACGTATGAACCTAGGAAGGGACGTTCTACTGATGTAAGTCTGAGTAAAACCGTCCCGTCTTCGTGTGGTTATGGATATCGAGCCAGGCCTTTCTGCAGCAAAACTCTGAGCTATTACTTCATACCCGTCAGCGTTGCAGTAATCACCGGACCTACAAAAACGCCGCTGTGCTAAAGCGGAGAAGGTGATATACCTAGCTTGCAATAGACGTTCGAAAATTTGATTTTCGCGAAGTTCTAAGCCTTCGGCATCGGCGGTCCACGTTAATAAAGTGGCTTGCCGTATGCTCGTGAAAGCGCTGGGAGGCGAGGTAAATGCAACATCTCCATAGCTTCCAAGGACAGTATCAATTATCTCTTGAGACACGCCGTGCAGTGCACCAGGGATCTGTCCGCGCTCGTATGGAATTAAGCTCAGCTCGCCAAGCCGCAACACGCTACGACTGGCAACCCACGGAAAAAAGAACAATACGGACATGACCAATACTCTAGCCAAATAAAAACTTTTGAGAAGCTTAGCAAAAGGCTAAAAAATCCAGTTTTTTTAATTTCTCGGGCGCGTAGAAATGAATTAGCGAACGGCGGAGATATTTGAAAGGTAAGCGAACGTCCGGTCTTGGCCGATAGTGGCCCCTCACGGACGTCCGCTTCCGGCCAAAAAAGCTCAGCTACAGTCCTTACTCAAATCACCCATCCTGCAAAAGCTTCAAAGCCCGATCAAAATCGAACCTTTCCACCTGTACCGCGACCAGAGCCAGGCGTTCTTCTAACGCCCGATCAAGTCGCATGTTGCGCAATCCCGCAAGCGCATCCAAAGCCGCCGTGTCACCTTCGTCCAAAAGACCCATGAGCCTGTTCAGTTGCTCGTTGATAGCGGAGTCGTTCTGTAGCTCATCACCTGCGCCGGCCGGTGTGTCTGCCTTGAGGTCGGCCAGTGCCACCAGAATCGGGTGCAGGCAATATTCGACCTGCATCGCCAGCCCTTGCAGCACCGTAGCCGGCTCGCCGTCATGGCAGGCCTGTTCCAGCAAAGCGCAGGCTTGCGCAACGGACCTGGCGCCGATGTTGCCGGCGGTGCCGCGCAAGCTGTGCGCCAGTCGTTCAGCGGCGCTAGCATCCGGATCGATCCGTGCGGTGTGGAACTGTTCGATAAAGCCTGTCTGGGTATCGCGAAATTTGCAGAGCAGGCGTAGGTAGAGATCCCGCCGTCCCATGCAGGTGGCGAGACCCGCTGCCAGATCGATGCCCTCAAGCTGCTCGGGCAAGCCATCGGCGAATCCTGCGTTCAGCGATGCTTGAGCGGCACGTGGCTTGATCCATTTTGCCAGGGTGGCGAACATGGTTTCGACGTTGAGTGGCTTGGAGATATGGTCGTTCATGCCGCATTCGAGGGCGCGCTCGCGGTCACCGTCCATCGCGTTGGCGGTCATGGCGATCACCGGCAAAGTGTTGAAGCGCGGTTGCTGGCGGATTTGTCGGGTTGCCGTGTATCCATCCATCACCGGCATCTGGCAATCCATCAACACGCCATCGAAGTCGCCATCCTCGGCGAGGATGTCCAGGGCCTCCTGACCGTGTGTGGCGAGTCGCAGGCGTATTCCGACGCTCTCCAGCAGCTCGCTGGCCAGTTCCTGATTGAGATCGTTGTCTTCGACCAGAAGCAGCCGCGCGCCATTGAGGCTGGCGACGGTGTTGGCATTGTGCAGGGAGCGTTCGCCCGTTCGCGTTTCACCCTGTGGTTCTCTGCCCAGCACCACGCCGATGGCTTCGAGCAGCGAGGACGGCGTGACGGGTTTGGTCAGTACCACCGGCAACTGGATGCCTTGGCGCTCGGCTTCTTCGCGGGCTTCTTCGCGTCCAAATGCGGTGATCATGATCACCGATGGCGTGCGCATCAGGCTGGCGGAATGCATTTTGCTCACGGCTTCCATGCCATCCATGCCGGGCATCCGCCAGTCCATCAAGACCAGATTGTAAGGCAGTGCCTTGTGCTCGGCGTCGGCCAACATGCGCAGCGCCAGATCACCGCTCTGCGCGACATCCACTTCCAGGCCAAAGCTGCGCGCCATGCCCGAGAGAATTTCACGCGCACTGGCATTGTCATCCACGACCAGTACCCGCATGCCCAATAGCTCGCCGGCCTTGAACATACGGCGCGGCTGCACGCCTTGCTGCACAGCGAGTTGCACCTGGAAATGGAATGTCGAGCCGACCCCCGGTTGGCTTTCCACCCAGATTCGGCCGGCCATCAGCTCCACCAGCTTCTTCGAAATGGACAAGCCGAGCCCGGTGCCGCCGTACTTGCGAGTGATCGAACTGTCTGCCTGACTGAACGACTGGAACAGGCGTGAACACTGCTCGACGGTCATGCCGATGCCCGTGTCGCGCACCCAGAAGTGCAGTTGCACGTGTTCGTTGTGTGTACCCACTTCTTCCACGCCGACCACGATGTCACCGTGCTCGGTGAACTTGGCCGCGTTGTTGCCCAGATTGATCAGCACTTGCCCCAGGCGCAGGGGATCGCCGATCAGGGCCGTGGGCAGATCGGGCGGGATCTGGAACAACAACTCCAGACCCTTGTCCTCGGTCTTCAGACCAATCATGGCGGCGAAGCTGTCGAGCACGTCCTCGAGGCGGAAAGGCGCCTGTTCGAGGCTCATCCTGCCGGCCTCGATCTTGGAAAAATCGAGGATGTCGTTGATGATTCCCAGCAGGTTCTCCGCCGAGCGGTGCACCTTTTCAATGTAGTTGCGCTGGCGATTATCCAGATGGGTACGCAGCGCCAGGTGGCTCATGCCGATGATGGCGTTCATCGGCGTGCGGATCTCATGGCTCATGTTGGCAAGGAACTCGCTCTTTGCCTGAGTGGCTTCTTCGGCTGCTGCTCTTGCTTCTGCCAGCGCCGTCACGTCGATGTTGATGCCGGTTGCGCGCAATGGCTGGCCGTCCGGCGTGCGTGAGAAACGGTTGAGCGAGCGGAATGTGCGTATCTGCCCGTCATTTTTGCGCACGATGCGAAAGTCGAATTCGACGCGGTCATCGCCACTCTGCACGGCGCTGTCGAAGGTGCTGCTGACCCGCGCCACATCCTCGGGATGCACCAGCGCCTGCCAGTGCTGCAGCGTGCCACCGAAGGCACCCGGTTCAAGACCAAACAGGGTTTCAAGCTGGGGCGTCCAATAGTTTGTGCCGCTGACCAGATCAACATCGAACAGACCGATGTCGCCGGCCTCTTGCGCCAGGTTCAGGCGATCGCTGGCAGTGCGCAGCCTGGCTTCCATCGCTCTGCGCTCACTCACGTCGCGCACCGAGGCACAGACGCAGACGCCACGACCCTCTAGGCGGGGCAGGTGGGAAAGGCCAATTTCCACGGAGAACAGGCTGCCGTCTTTGCGCACGCCGCTCAGGTCCTCCAGATCGCCACCCATCTGCCGGGTGCCGCCGCTGGCAATGAAACCGTCGCGCAATTTGACATGACGCTCGCGGGCAGCCTGTGGCACCAGACGCTCGATGCTGGCGCCAATCAACTCGCCGGGGGCATAGCCAAACAGGATGTCCATTTGCGGGTTGGTCATCAGAATGCGACCGTCAGCCCCCAGCACCAGCATACCGTCCGGTGCTGCCTCGATGATGCCGCGATACCAGGCCTCGGTGGCTCGCAATGCTGCCTGCTGGGCCTCCAGTTCGCTGGCCTGGTGTTCCAGTTGCAAAGTCTGCGCGCCCATTTCGTCCGCCTGACGACGAGTCTCCAGCAGCAGCGCCTGGGCCGCCTCACTGCGCTCCATGATGGCCATGGCGCCGGCCAGCCTGGGCAACACTTCTTGCAAGAGCAGCGCTTCGTTCTCTTCCAGTTGGCGAAAACCGGCCATTTCCACCACCCCGAGCAGGCGTTCGCCACGCAGCACGGGTTGAACCATCAGGACGCTGGCGGGAGCGGCGCCCAACTGCGTGCGTACATGCCAAAACGGTTCGGGTAAATTCTGCAGGTGGCGGGGTTGGTGATCCAGTGCGCACTGGCCAAGCAACCCGTCACCGAGCTCAAGTTCAACGGGCAGCGGATGCTCACTGTCCACCGCGTAACCGCCCACCAATCGAAGGCGCGAGGCGCCTTCATAGAGAACGTAAAGTGCCCCTTGGCACATGCCTAACTGCGGCGCGATGTGGCTAAAAAAAGCCTGGGCCAACTGCTGCGGCGTTTCCGCCTGTTGCAGATCCACTTGCAGAAGCGAAGTGTGGTTTTTAACCCAGCGCTGGCGCTCAAGCTGACAAGCCTCCACCTGCAACGTGGCGATGGCTCGGGCGAGGTCACCGGTTTCGTTGCGAAGGTCGGTGTGGGGGATCTGCCCGTCGAGTTTGCCGGACGCCAATTCGTCCACCGCCACACGGACACGATTGAGCGGCACGCGAATGGAATAACTGACCAGCCAGGTCAACAGCAAGGCCAGTGTCGACCCACCCAGCAGCAACACGTACGTGATCGTGGTACTGCGCTGCGCATATTCGGCCAGATTCTTCGCGGTATCGTGGATGTCGGCTTGCTTGTTGTTCTCGATCTGCGTGAGCAGCCCGTCGCTGCCCTGTTCCAGCGCGAGAAAATCCTGACTGTTAAGCAACATCCAGGCTTGACCGAGGGAGCCTTTGCCGGCGAATTCCAGCGCCGCATCGCCATCTTTTTGCAGACGCTGCAAGACCCTCTCGAACTCCAGCAGACTGCTCAGACTGCTCTGTCGCCGCAGTGTCGGGCGCACCTGTTCCAGGGCTTCGTGGAGTCGTTCCTGGGCGACATTCATCTGCGCTCTGGCGCTGATGCGAATGTCCGCGTTGTTGGTCGCGATTGCACGTTGCATGGCCAGCAAAAGATACGGCAACTGCACCCGGACTTCCTGCACATGCTGGATACCCACCAGATCCTGCTGGTACAACTGCTGCATTTCGTTCCTGAGCGAATACTGGGTGCGCAGGCTTTGCACGCCCAGTATCAGAACCAACATCAGCAGCGCCGCGAAGCCGATGATCAATTTGCTGCGCAGGGACAGGCGCTCGAGCGTCTCGAACAGTCTGTTCATAACGGGCCTCGTTCAGCAGTGGGGGGGGCAAAGAGCGGCACACGGCTCAGGGTTGGTCAGCGATCTGTTCAAGCAAGGCCAATTGTCTGGCCAAGTCCTGATCGCTGTCGGCGAACTGCACGGCAATGTTCTGGAACTGCCCGGCATTGGCCAGAAATGCATCGCAGATGTCCGGGTCGAAATGTTTGCCGCGGCCTTCGCGGATTATTTCCACTGCTTGCTCATGGGGCATGCCGGGCTTGTATACGCGGCGGCTGATCAGCGCATCGTAGACATCCGCCACAGCCATCAAACGCGCGCTGATCGGAATATCGTCGGTGGCCAACCCTTGCGGATAGCCGCTGCCATCCCATTTTTCTTGATGCCCGTAGGCGATTTCCTTGGCCAGACGAAGGAAGTCGACGCCGATCCCCAATTGGTCCTCGGCGTGCTGGATGGCGTCGCGTCCCAAGGTTGTGTGGGTCTTCATGATCTCGAACTCTTCCGGCGTGAGACGTCCGGGCTTGAGCAGGATGCGATCAGGAATGCCGATCTTGCCGATATCGTGCAGCGGTGCCGACTTGAATAGCAGCTGGATGGTTTCCTCGTCGAGAAAGTGACGAAAGCGCGGATGCTCGCGCATCAGTTCGGCCAGCAATTTTATGTAGTGCTGGGTGCGGCGAATGTGGTTGCCGGTTTCGTTGTCGCGGGTTTCGGCCAGCGAGGCCATGGCGTGGATGGTGACATCCTGGATGGCAATCACTTCGCGGGTACGGCGTTGCACTTCCTGTTCCAGAAAATCGTTTTGATTGCGCAGAAAGTCGGCGACGGCCTTGAGCTTGACCTGAGTCTCGACCCTGGCCATGAGCACCGGAGGAATGATCGGCTTGGTGATGTAGTCAGCAGCGCCGAGGCTCAAGCCGCGAATTTCGTCCTCCGTGGCGGTCATGGAGGTCAGGAAAATGATCGGTATATGACAGAGGCGGGCGTCATGCAGGAGCCGCTCGGCAACGTCATAACCGGACATGCCCGGCATCATGATGTCCAGCAGAATCAGGTCGGGGAGCGGGTCGACCTGCAAAAGGCGCAAGGCCTTCTCGCCGCTGTTGGCGGCCTTGACCCGGTATTTGTCCTTGAGTAACTCGGCGATCAGCATCAGGTTGTCTGGGGTATCGTCGACCACCAGAACGGTTGCTGATGGATAAACGCCCTGCATGCTATCCATGGATGTTGGCTCCCTTGACTGATAAGCAGTAGGCGTACTTACGCCAGACTCTTGTCGGCAAGCGTAGCTAGAAAAGCTGCAATCGGTAGGTCGAAGCAGGGAGGTTTGTTCGATGAGGTACTTGATGAAGTGTCAGGGTAACCGGCGGCGCCGACTCAGCAAGGCGTGCTGCCTGCCAATTTGGCGATCCTTCTGGTAATCGGCGTCAATGTGGGTTCAACGTCGACCGGCATTGAGTCTGAAGCGAACTGCCCCTAGCCGTTTTCAGCCGGTGGCAACCTGCAGCAAATGGCCAAAAGCTGTCAGTCAGACATGCTGAAGACATGAACCTCATGGTCTACATTTTCCCCTTCCTTTTTCGAATTCAGCCATCTGGCGAGCGTAGAACACGGGCCAGGTCTGAACAGCCGATACAGATGCTTTCAGCGCTGCATCGCTCTCATCCTGTGATGTTGCTTTTAATGAATCGTGCACACCTGCAGCGACTCTCAGTGTTTCATAGCTCAGCTGATCTGGTGCGTAAGCAGTAAATTCGAATGCTGATCGAATAACTTTTTCCGCGATAGCGTGGGATTCAGCAAGAGGAAGATTTGGGTCCATCGGTTTTGTCACGTAATCGGCAAGATTACTCAAGAAAACCGATGCCTTGTCCCTGATCTTTATTTCTTGATCATCAAGACGCTTGATGCAGCTTTGTGTCCACATTTGGCCCGAAGACTTGTTGCTAACATATGCCGTCATGGCTGATGCGGCCGCTACAGCAGCACCGGTGATAAGTGCTACAAAGATAGGTGATGTACTTGAGCTGGGTAATTTTGGCTCTGCGTGTTTTTTCTGTAAAAAAGATATCCTGCGCACAATCCAAATCTCCTAGCTACGTGGTCGTTATTCGGCGCAGGATCCTACATCGTTTTTGAATATCATGGTTCCGCTTATGCGAATTTTTATGGGTGTAATTCTGAATGGATAGCGCCGTGCCGGATCGCCTAAAAGGTGAACTGATGTCTAGATGTGTGATTAATTTGTCGAGAAGACGAAGGGTGCTTTTGAAAAGGTGGCCAAGAAGTCTGCTATCGATTCGCCGTCTAACGTCGACCGCTTACTGAGAGCTGGCGCTTCAAACCTAAATGATGCCGAGAGGCTTCTAAAAATCAAAGTGACTACTCAAATTTTTGCGAGCAAAGAAAGACATGACCACATCTGCAACCCAATATCCCATCGAGAAACACAAGCACCTTTACGCCAAATGGTGCGCCGCTGCGTATGGCCGAGGCTTGCTTGTTCGACAGCGCCCAGCCCACCACTCGGCGCGCGTAAAGATCCATAACCACAGCCAGGTAATGCCATTTCCCTTGAGCCCAGATGTAGGTGATGTCGCCACACCACACCACACCAGACCAGATTCGGCGCCGGCACATCAGACTCTCGATTCAAGATATTCGGAATGTCAGGCCGCTCAACCGTCGCTTGTTTGTAGGCATGTGATCCAGGTTGTTTGCTGACCAGCTCCAGTTCCCGCATCAGGCTTCGCACCTTGAACCGTCCAGTTTGCTCGCCATCTTCCTGCATCATCGACACGATGCTGCGGCTCCCGGCGGCGCTTCGCCTTTGCGTAAACAGTTCGTTAACCCGGCTGCGCAACCGAAGCCGCTCAACGTCTGGAATTCGGCGCCTGAGACGGTGGGCGTAGCAACACGAACGAGTGACATCAAAGACTGCGCAAAGCCAATCGACCGGCTCTTGGGTACTTAACTGATCAATCAGCGTGTGCGCTCGTGCTCTTCCGACATCAAGAGCGCGGTAGCCTTTTTTAGAATGGATTTCTCCCGCTCAAGTCGAGCGATTCGAGCTTCCAATTCCTGGATTTTCTGCTGCTCAGGCGTCAGCGCCTTACTCTGCGGAGTAACGCCGCTGCACTCCTGCTGGAGTTGATTAACCCAGCGACGCAACGCGGACTCGACCACCCCAAGCGAGCGGCTGGCTTCGATATGGCTATAGCCTTGATCGAGCACGAGGCCTGCGGCCTCGCGTTTGAATTCAGCGGAAAAGGAACGACGTTGTTTGGTCATCAGACACCTCTATCTGGCGAGCATTCTCGCCTAAATGGGTGTCCGGTTTCATTAGACCACTACACGCGCATGCCTAACGGGTACCAAGCTTGAGTTGCGGCCTCAATACCACTACACACGCTTCCATAAGTAATGGGCACAGAGTTGATCTCCCATGGGTTAAAAGGGCCGCTCACCCGCTACCTATTGGGGCAAGGGGGGAGTTGAGTCTGGTCGTTCATCCAAAGCCGGGATCTCGTTCGTTAAGCCGCGCGAGCGATGATTGTTTTTTGATATCATGTTTTTTTCATTGAGTGGAATGACAAAGGTGCGCATCTCCTTAGCAACTAAAAAGGAAAATAGTGAAGTGAGAAATGTAGAAGACCTGTGGGAGATTTTCTCCAAGGAGGACTTGGAGAATTTCCGATCAAGATGCGGAGATTTTTGGAAGGCAATAAAGGATAAGTATATTTATTTTCTAGCTCTGGTAGCGATTATTCCAATCGTAATGGTGATTGCATCTGTAGTGATGCACTTTCAGTTTGGCTATAACATTCCATGGGTTAATGTGCTTAATCACCAAACTGCTGCGCACTGGGGCCAGCTTGGGGATTTTGTTGGGGGTATCCTCAATCCGCTTTTAAGTTTTGTTGCATTTATAGCCGTTCTAATAAACTTGGTTCTGCAGCGGCGAGATCTAGCGTTAGCTCGTGAAGAGGCTCGGGAAGCTAACAAAAATCAAAGAATGCAAAGTAGAATATTTGAGAATCAAAATCAAACAATTGAAAGGCAGAATTTTGAGTCTACATTCTTTAGATTGTTAGATATGCATGCGCAGCAAGCGGCTGTTGCAGCAGCTAATCAAACTAATACGAGAAATATCAAAGTCGGGCCTGAGTGTTTTTCTTGGATTAGAGGGCACTATCTAACTGAGGTGACTTATGGTGCTGAGATTTCTGGGTTTTTTCAAAATAACTTAGATCGTTATTCTGATCTTCATTCGCTGGCACTGTCGCGTTATTTTAGGAATCTTCATCAGATTCTAAAATTTGTGGATGGCTATGGTAATGTCAGTAGTTTAAGGGGTGGAAATTTTGTTGGGGTAAGAATTCGGAAAGCAGTTAGGCAGTATGATACTCAGCGTACTTACGCCAATATGCTCCGTGCTCAGCTAAGCAATGATGAACAGTGCTGCATTTTTTTAAATTGCTTGACCGCCAAAGGAGCTGGTCTCAAGTACTATGTAGAAAAGTATTCTTTGCTGAAAGGTATTGAACTTCCTGTTAGTTATAGGGTTGATGAAGTGGATGGGCTTTATCAGAGTATTGCTTATGCAGATAGTGAGCAAATAACTAAGCCTCAGCTTCTTAGTGTTGTAATGCAAAAGTATAAAAATTTAGGTTATAAGTTTGACGAAGAAAATAGTGATGCTTCCTTCGAGCTTTAAATCGGTCAAAGTCATTTTTTGATGGCTAGGATGTGTGTTGTTTCTGTTTGATGGGTGTCTTGTGAGTGTAAACATTAGTATGAATGTGAATAGAGAAGTGCCTAAGCGGTTGGCGCCGACAATTACCACTTTAAGAGAGCTATTTTTAAAGTCGGGGAATTTATGCGCATTTTCTGGATGCAACCATTTGATAATGAATGTTTATGGTGTGTTTGTTGCGGAGATCTGCCATATCGAGGCAGCGGAGCCTGGCGGGGAAAGATTTAACAGCTTAATGACTAATGAGCAGCGCCGAGCGTTTCCTAACTTGATGCTGATGTGTCATGGTCATCATAAGGTGACAGATGATGTCGATAAATTTCCTGTAGAACGTCTGCAGCGTATGAAGTCACGCCATGAAGCGCAGTTTACACATCCTGAAAAACTGATGCTTGACTCAATCAAAGACTGGACGATATATAGTAATGCCACCTTCCCGATAAACTTAGGGGCGTTTTGTCGGGTGTTAAATCACGCTCTTGATGAGCCTGAGAAGGAGGATATTATTATTATTTTTAATAAGTATATTGAGAGATTTCAAACTATTCCTTTAGAGCTTAGGTCGTTTCTTTCAAAAGTTATCGCGCGTATGCAGCGCATGAAAGATACAGAAGTGGTAATAGACTTTGGCTGGTCTGAGCGCGCAATTTATATAAGCGATATTGAGGGTGCATTTCGTCTTTCTGCAGGTGTTATAGAAAATTTTGCGAGACAATTGCAACTATATGGTGTTGCTTCCATTTGTGAGAAAGAAGATTATCTTGGTAGGACTGATTATCTTTTTGCGCTTCACGCTGTAGGCGATTGGCCGTTTTGGTCTGATATAGCTAAGTTTTGTGAAAAAACTGAAACTGCTATTGAAACCTATGCGATAGACATGCGGTTTGACGAACTGGATGACAAGGTTTTACCCAGTTAAGATAGAACTCTCCCAAAATTGGGGTATTGGAAATCCGAGTTTGCGTTGGCCCCATTTTGCCAGAGTGAGCGGGCTCCTTATTTCTAAAGCGGTTTAGGTTATGACAGACGGTTCACTCGATGCTCCGCTCATTTTTCCAGGGACTCTGCCCCTTCTTTGAATTTTTCTTCGAATTGAATCGCTATGTCGAGCGCCGTTTTGTACGTCCAGCGAAACGCCTTGGTCTTACTGCTGGCCAGATCAACTACGGGATAAGCCTTGCCGACAATCTTAACCTGGAAGCGAACGACTCTCTTCGGCATCGCTAGGTTGGCGAGGCCGGCGAACTCTTCACGAGCGGCCCGGGCGCGAATCAATAAGACGTCTGAGGACGTCCCGGCGCTGTTGCATCTGTGGGTGCATTTGCATGGCTGATCTCTCGGTGATGGGTTGCGTTTATTCGTCATCACTCTGCCCGTCTGCTGTTTGCCGTTGGGCGCACCTTAAAATAAGGATCAGGCGCGCCGTACTTTGAAATGCAGCATCGCCCTGATGCTGTGGCAGTAATCCTGAAGCCGCTCATAGGCTTTGTATTTGGCTTGGCCTCGAGTAGCTGCCCAGACCCTGACCAAATCTTCGCGGGCCTCTCGGTTCCAGTCCAGATATCCCAGTCATGCTTGAACGTAACCGTCCGGGCAACACACCTTCCTGACACCGTCGCTTGAGTCGAAGGTGTCCACCTAAATTTAAGTGGACACCATTCTTAGCCTTTTTAAGCGGGCGCCTATATCACAAAAATGCCGTTCTTATTCAAAACCCTTCAAGGCCCGGGTCATCGCCGAATGCGCGCAGCCTGACACCTTGATCGCCAATGTCGCGTTGACCCAGAACCTTAACACCAACCTCGTCCATAAATGGATACGCGTGCATATGCAGAAAAACCTGACACTTCAAACCGCCTTCATCCCGGTCAAGACATCGCCGTCGGTGCCGATGCATCAGGTCCTTGCCGGACGTTGAAGAATGAACATCGATTGGTCCCAGCTCGTAACTAGGTCCATGAAAGAAGAGGCGGCGGCAGAGCAGGTTCTCGCCACTGTTGTTGCCGAGAGTGCTCGCCGCCGCGCCATAGCTGATAAGGCGATACCCACACTTCAGGATGCAGTCGATATCGACGAAGCCACCGAGGAAGAGGTCGCGCTGTTGAAAGCGTGGAAAAAATATCGTGTCGCGCTGAACCGTCAGCCTGAGGAACCCGGCTACCCGGCTGACGTTATTTGGCCAACAGCACCGAACTGATTTGCCGCAACATCTGCAACCCGCCATCGAGCGGGTATTTTTTTGCCTGGAGAAATCGATGCCTGTAAACGATAAAGACCGAGACATCCTCGCTCGTATACTTTGGGGCGAGGCCTGCGGCGAAGGCACTGTCGGCCAGATTGCGGTTGCCTGGACGATCCGCAACCGAGTTCTCGATGGAAAGGAAAAATCGTGGTGGGGCGAGGGCTACGCCGGGGTCTGCCAAAAACCGTGGCAGTTCAGCTGCTGGAACAAGACCGACCCGAGCTACCAGTTCCTGATCGGCGTGAAGCAGATCCCTTTTCGCGATTTGGCGCAATGCCGGATCGCTGCTGATCAAGTGATCGACGGCAACGTGCCTGACCCAACTGGCGGCGCCACGCACTACTACGCCGCAAGCATCAAAGCGCCGGCCTGGGCGGCGAAGGCAAAACAGACGCTCAAGCTAGGCGGCCACGTCTTCTTCAAGGATGTGTCGTGATGGCCGTTCCTTGGAAATCGGTGGGCCTGCTGGCGCTGACTCTTATCGGCGCCGTCAGTGCCTGGCAGTTTCAGGACTGGCGCTACGGCCAGCAACTGGTCGAGCAGGCGCGGATGAATGCCGAAACCCTCAATCAACTGACCCAAGCCGCTGCCACTGCCCAGCAGGCCGAGCAGGATAAGCGGCTGGCGCTGGAGCAGCGCCTGTCGGCCAGCGAGAAAACCCACTTCGAGAAGATGACCAATGCTGAAAAAGACCAGGCTCGTTTGCATGATCGCCTTGCCACTTCTGATTTGCGGCTGTCAGTCCTCCTCGACGCGGATTCAGCCGGTGGATGTTCAGTGTCTGCCGCCCCCGGCGCCGGCGGCGTGGATCACGCAGCCGTACGCGCCCGACTTGACCCAGCGCATGCTCAACGAATTGTCTCCATCACCGACGAAGGCGACAGGGGATTGATTGCGCTGCAGGCTTGTCAGGCTTACATAAAAGAAATAGATCGAAAGTAGTTTTATCTGAGTTAGAAAAATAAATTGTGATCTATATGTAATTTAGAAATGGCAATTGCCTTCATTTTCCATTCTCGGTCGTCGAGATAGCACTTGGCGAATCTTACATTCGTAAGTTCATCGCAGATTTTGTGCAGTAACGCAATATTTTCCTGTGACTTGCCAAATCTAGTGCCAAGATATATTTCTCTAATGGCGGTTTTGGGTATGGTGAAATCTCTGTGAGCCATGCCATTATGGATTACGGTCATTTCGTTTAGTTCAGGGTGTAAGACTCTGACGATTCGAACTTCTTCTTCGTATGCCCAGTGTATGGATTTATGAAGAAACATTTTCTCCAGAACTGATCTGTCACTTTTAGAGTTAAATTCAAATGGTAGTTCTGACCCGTAACTTGATGGTCGTATGGATGTATAAATTACAGATCCTGCTTTTGCAGTAATTATATTTTTTGATTCGCAGTCTAGTTCTGCAATGTCAGTATCAAATCCGATAACAGCACCCTTGTGATTTTCCGCGTAATGAGCCCACATCAGTATGTTGAATTTGTTTCTTGTTAAACAAAGCGCCCCGGATCTATGTCTGTGATGGCGTGATAAAAGTACATTTTCGAGGTTGCTTGTTTCGGGAGTTGATCCGCTTGAGAGCATGCAGTCAAAGGGGTCGTTGAAGAAGCTTGGCACGGTGAATCTAATGGTCAGATTGTCAATTGTTGCCTTTAATCCAAGTTGACTAACGTATTTATATAAAATCATATGATTGTTCACTTTTTCAGAAGGTATTAGGAAGATTGCTTGTCTGAATAAGCTTGTGTTGTAGTAGTGTGGGGGCGTGGATATTTTCCGCAGCAATGAAGGATTCATATGCAATTGTCATTAAGAGCGCCATCAGGAATGCGCCAGCTGTTCCGATTGACCATTGGGATGTCGCCTTGGCGTTTTGGTACTTTTTTTCGCCATCTCTAGCGCGATTCCATTCATGCTTAAGCAGCACTCTTGATATTGAAATTAAAGAATCTATTGCTTTGCGAGTGTCTTCAAAATTTCCGTCTTCGAAGTTTTTATGGGTTAGCGTGATTAGGTTTAGAAATTTTTTGTTTCTTTTGAAATTTTCTTTTTCTTTTTCTTTGTCATTGATTCTAAGTAAGATACTTGTTTTTGCTTTGAGTAGAGTTGTATAAAGCTCGCTATCGTCGAGCTTGCAAAGCAGGCTGCTGGATGTCGGCTTATCGGTTTTTAGGCTTTCTCTAGTTATATGCTCTATCAATGAGTTTATGCACGAAACGTATAGGGATATTTCTTCTCTAAGTCCGTCGATCCAGTTTTGTCTAAACTCAGAGACTTTTGATTCCTTTGTCGAAATGAAACTCGCGTATGCGATTGCTCCCGCAATCAGCGCCGCCGACACGACACCTATGGGTACAAAAATACTTTCCGGGAATGCCATTGCCTCAGCCTCTGATTTAGATACGGCGCCGAAGATTATTCAGGTCACGGCCGGCAGTCTACTGGGCATCCATCGGTTGTGGGTTTTTGTACCGCTTTTTGTACCAAACCTTCGTTTTCGAGGGTGATTTAGGGGGTTGAAAGCCCCCTGAAGCCATTTAAAACCCCCAGACCCAAAACGCCAGCGAATCCGCACATTTCTAGTTTCTCACACCTAGTTTCAGCACAGGATTGGAGCTGGCAATTTCGGCACAAAACCTTTTCCGGCGCAGGTCGGGCAGTCGTCAAGCGCACAAAAGCGATCAAGGCATACAGGGCAAATGCGGAAGGCTGCCGATTCGATGTGAGGCCGCACCTTCGCTAACGCACATAGGTCACGCTCTTCGTGCGCAACTTGCGCCTTGTCCACCAATGCGCGGTAGACATCCGGATCGTCGATTGGCTTTGGTCGGCGCCGCTGATGACTCGTTCAGTTTCGATCAGCCGGTACTGCCGCCCATGCATATCCAGCGTCAGCCCTGAGATTCTGCCGATGTTCCGGGAGAGGCCCAGATTCAAGTGCACTCCTTCTGGGCTGGAGTAAACCTTCCCGTCATACGTGAAAGGGGCACCGCGCGGCTTGTCAGTGGCGAAGTTGAAGATTGATCGGCTAATCGTTCCCAGTAGCTCCCCATTGTCGACCCGCATGACGTCATAGTTCGAGGCGCCTCGATACTGGCTTGGCGAGCTCTGCAATTCCTCGACGGCATGCCAATACGCAGCGTCGGCCGTCTCGTTCATGTCGAACTGTTCACGCTGGTCGATCAGCCCCTCTGCATGCAGCGCCGCCGCCATTTCCCGAAGGGTATCTCGGTGTCCTTCTGGGTTTTGCATGCGGAAGTCCTGATCGTCGACAGTGGCGCGCCATCGCTGGAGTCGCAGGGATTTGGCTTGGTCGAAATTCATGGATCGGGATTCGCTGCACGGGTGCTGTATGCATGTACAGTGACTGAAGCGCGGCTGACGGCGAGGGTGAGGCGACGAGCAGTAGGATTTTGGATTGGTGTTAGGTCGGCAGAACGCCAGGGAGGGGGTAAAAAGAGGTTAGTTATGGAACACGTCCAAAATAGTTATGGAACGCATCCTGATGGGCGAAAATTTTTCAGAATGCCAGAAACGACAAAGCCCTGAATAATCAGGGCTTTGTCGGTACCAAATATGGCGGAGGCGATGGGATTCGAACTCATGGACCTGTTACAGTCGACGGTTTTCAAGACCGATATGCAAAGCCAGTGAAACCGGGGCCTGTAGCCGCTTTTCGTTACGATACGTTTATTTTTTGACACCTCTACAGCCCGCATTCTACAAGGGCCGGATTTTGAGTTTTGTAACGTTTTTTGAGGCTATTTCGATGGCTTGGCAATGGCGCCAATTCGTCGATAAACGCGCTCGGTAATGTCTCCTTTGGTGTGCCCCAAGAGTAGGCTCGCATCGCCGACGTCGAGGATTTCCGACGCCGCTTTCGGCCTGATGTCTCTGAACTGGAAGCCTCCGATTTTCTCAGCCAGCTGAACATCGCCTTTTTGTTCAGCTTCTTTCTTGGCCCTTTCTCTGGCGTCGTCCCATCGATCGCGAAGCATCTTCGCTGTCATCCGCTTGCCGCGTGCGCTCACGATCAAATAGCTGCAAATGTGCTGAGCATTGCGCTCGGCCATTTTCCCGATCAACAGGCCCAGACTGTTTGGCTCATCACCGTCAGTCATCTGAATACGCAGCTTTTTGTGTGTCTTGTTCTGCTGCACACCCAAGTAATTTCCCTCGACATCGTCCTTCCTCATGACCAGGACATCTGCCGGTCTTTGCCCGGTCAGATAAGCCAAGTCCATCGCGTCCTTCAGTTCTTGAGCTGCCTTCATGTAAACAGCCTCCCAAACCACATCATTTGCGTAATAGTCCCTCGGCGTTTCCTTGTTTTTGCGTACGCCCTGGCAGGGATTTTCTTTGGTCGTCAGTCCCCATTCCCGAGCAATGTTGAACACGTGGGAGAGGGTGGCAATCTCGCGATTCGCGCGAACCTTGGCGGTCCGCGCGTCGCGATACCCGGCGATAGTTGCAGGGGTGATTGAGTCGATAGGAGCGCTGTCGAACATCGGCCGAAGTTGCTTGATCTCCGCCAGATTGTCCTTCTGCGTCCGTGCCGCTTTCTTCGATACGATGTCGCGGATATAGCGGTCGAAGATGCCTTTCATAGTGCGCAGATCAAGCGGCTTTTCCTTCGCCTCCAGCTCCGCCCATTTGACCCTGGCCAAATCCAGATCCTTGCCCAGCGGGATCGCCTTACCTGTCATATCCAGATAGTAATAGGCGATCCAAACCTTTCCGCTTTTTCGTGTTCGTGTCCACTTGTACATCCGAGGCGGCAAGCTGCGTGTGTCGGCCTTGCGAGGGCGCATATCAATTCACTCGCGAGTAGTCTGGTGTCCATACCGGTGCTGCCGGCGGCGGGTTGGGACCGGCAATCGTAGGGCTGATCATGCCCAGCTTCATACGGGCATACATGCGGCCCACCAACGGGCGCTTGCCGCGGCTTTCGACGAACACCCACTGGCGATCAATCAGCCAGCGGCGCTGGTAGGCACGGGCCTTGTAGCCGGTGAGTGCGGCCAGTTCCTCGTCGGAGAGGATTTCGGTTTCCATTGGGCATTGCTCCATGCTGCGCGTGGCGGCAGAAGGTGGTTGATATTGGGTGGTTGCGCTTGGGCTACAGTTGATCGATGCGCAACTGATGCGGAGTATTCGGATGTTCAATAAGCATCCTGAGCAAAAGCAAAGCCGGACGGTATTGGGGGCGCTCGGTGCCGCACTCCTGATGCTGGGAATATTTCTGGTCGTCATCGATGCGGTTGGTGGGTTTATTTTCGTCGTCGCGGGAGGCGGCCTTGTCATGCTAGCGTGGGTGGCGAGTGAGCGAACGTTCGAGAGAGTGCTGCGAGTGCTGAACTGGTTATGAGTGACTGATTCCCCGCAGCACGGCCGCATACGGGCAGACTGTTGAGTTCGGTGATGTGTTACGGGTACTGGCGTTTGATGCGATCGGCAATGTCTTCGAGCTTTTCCGCCATGTACCGCATGTCGTTGTTATCGCGGCGGGATGCGACGCCCGATCGCTGCACGTTGCGGCCGTCGATGATCCACGCAGCCAAGACGATGATTGCGGCTTCAAGCCGGCGCCGAAGCCAGCCGGTGTGTGGAACAACTCTCATCGCCACGGCCCCTTGTAGATGAGGTAGGCCATGTAGAGCGGGGTGAAGATCATGGCGTCACCTCGCGGCGTGCCCACTGCACATAGGGGCCATCGTCCGTGTCGAAGATCCCCATCAAGAACCACTCCGGCCCGGGCGATTCGGGATTCCAAGCGGTGCATGCGGCATCTTCATCTGGAAGGTCGTAGGTTTCGTCGCCAGAGTTCCAGCCTTTCAGTTCCAGTCCCTGTTCTTTGACCCAGGCAATATAGGGGGCCGGGTCTTCGCCTTCGCCAAAGCTCGGGATGTTCGGGTGATACCACCAGCCATCCTTGTCGCGCTTCACTTCGACTGGTCCGAAAGGTTTTGGACTGTGGGCAGCACACGGCATCACGTAAAGCACGTCGGAGTAGTGCCCGCCGCCAGAACTGAATTCCATCTTGCAGCCGCACTTGGCCGGCTCGCCGTTGACGAACGTAATCTTTTTATCAGGCATGACTTCGTCCTTGCCGCTATAGCGGCTGACTTTTATGGGGGAGGTTCATTGGTGAGATGGTATGTAGTCCCGCCTCCATCACCGATGGCATAATCAGTGACTAAGAACAGGAGGTCGCGTGGATAGATTCAGATATTTAATATGTTTGTTGCTGGTTTGTGTGGGCGTGGTATTGGGTTTGCTTCTATCTGGCGTGAATATTAATTCTCTCTCTGGTTGGAAAGATATTTGGGAGCTATTGAGTTTTATGGCCACGGTGGCCACTGCTTGCTTCGCAATATGGACCCTTGGAGCTTGGAGAGCCCAGTTTGGATTTGAGAAAAGATTTGTCACGCTAAAAGAGTTAGGCGACTCGTTTGAAGACTTACGAGTTATCTTCACCCATATAACGCACATCAAAGCCTACTGGCTTAAGAAGGCCGAGGGCATTGAAGACTCCCAGTTATCAGCTGAACTGGAGGATCTTGAGCGATCCGGACTGATGTGGGATGCCTCGATAAACAGGTATGCGAAGAATTGGCGCAGCAGTTTATTTTTTATTACTGAAGATCAATTAAAACGCTTTCCCGTAAATCCTTATGAGCTTCGATCTAAAGTGAAAAAAGATCTCAACGCAATATGCAATGATATTAATGGTCGGACAGGGGAGGCAATAAAGGTATTTATCAGTTTTAAATTGGGTCAGGTCAACAATGAGATTGTAGAGATTATTCGGGAATCTGACGTACAGCTTTACAAAATCATTAAGCAAGCACTAGCCCGTTGAAGGTTATGACTAGGCGACCTTCGCTTGTCGAACTGAATGTATCCATGGGTTATTCGCCATCGCTCGTGCAGCCATCGGCAACGGGCTTACGCTGTTGCCGCACATGTGTACCTGTTGGGTCTTGGTGAATGGCTTGCCGTCGGCGCCGTGGCTATTGACGCCTTTTGCGGGGAAGACTAGGGCGCACAGATCAGTCGAAAGGCGTAAATGCGCCCACTGCTAGTAATCCTATATGAAGGTCGCCGGTGTTAGCACAGCTGCAAGATTTACTACCAATGCGGGGAGAGGCATACTGCTATCATGCTTCAGCCTAAAGCGATATTGATCTTTTTTTGACTAGATTGCGAGTTTAGCGTAATGGAAAAATTCGAAACAGGATTCGCACTTCGTTCCAGAGTGTTATTTATTGATTCTAGTGTATATCATTCTAATAATTATCAGTTTTTTACGAAGGATTTGGAGAGTCTCACTCGGCTTTTAAATTCTGATCAAGTGACTCTTCTATTTACAAGTGTAACGGTTTCAGAGATTAAGAGGCATTTGAAGGCTCAGTCAAAAGAGGCGGCAAGCGCTGCACAATCATTTCAACAAAAGGGTAAGATTTTACGGAATCTACCGTTGTTCTCAAAATCAATTATGTTTGATAGGGTCTTGTCGAAAGATATTGAGGATGAGCTTCTTGTTGGATTTGATGCTTTTACTTCGTCTAAGAATGTTGAGGTGATTTCGGTAAATCTTGCCTCAGCTGAAAAAGTTTTTGATAGCTACTTCTCAATGCTTCCTCCGTTTTCTGAAAAGAAGCCAGACGAGTTCAGGGACGCTTTTGTTCTGGAGACATTGAAAGCGTATGCAGTTGAAAATGATGTGCGAGTACATGTAATAAGCTCTGATAATGATATGCGCGACTATTGTGATGGTGATCCTTGGCTGTTTTGGTCAAGCAATCTTGGAGAAGTTGTCAATACGCTCGCTCACTCGGTGCGTGAAGAGCCTCTTGTATTTGCAGACAAGGCTTACAATCATGTGAAAGCATTGTTTGCACAAATTGTTAACGATTATTTGGAAATGCAGGATTTTGGAATGGTCCTGGGTCCAGAGGAAAAAATTTACGACTTCAAGTTTGTTGTGGAAAACATGCGCGCTACTAATGAGCGTGTGTTTTCAGCGAGTACAAAAAATTCTTTCCATGGCGTAAATTTCGAGTTTGATGTTGTCGTTAAATACTGTAAATCGGGAGAGTATTTAGGTTTTCTTTCTGATCGCGATGTGAATCCGACATATCAAAAGGAAGAATATAGTCAGCGCTATAGTAAAAGGCTCGAGACTGAGGTTGCACTTTCATTTTTTGAAGGTGATCTTGATAGTGTCAGTTTAGATGATTGGGAATTTGATCTGGTCGATGGAGATCTTTTGGAATACCCGTACCTGGAAAGTGTGACTAAGCCAAAAATGTTTCCGACCTATGAAAATTAATAAGTTTGATTTTGGCAGTCTTGTGCCTAGGTGTCTATTTCTCGTTTGATGCGTAAACCGAGCCATCTAACAATCGTTAGCGCCTTACTATTGCCAATTGCCTTGTAGCGCGGGCCGTCCGGGCATTCGCTCGCCGGCTTGCCCCTCCAAGGGATCCGCGTGTAATTGTCAGGTAGGCCTTGGCAGCGCTCCCACTCAATCACGCTGGTTCTTCGTACTCCAGCGGACTCCAATACATATGCCTCTCTGTCATCGAGAGAGCCACCCCCTTGTGCCGTGAGAGTAGGATGAACTGCGAGCTTCTCTGGCCATCCCGGCGGCCGATCCCTGCGAGGGCCTTCGCGCTCAAAAAGTACCTCGGTGGGATCGAATCCGTCTCGAGCACTTGCGACAAGGAACACACGGCGGCGTCGTTGGGCCAAGCCGAAATATTGGGCGTCCAGGACCCGCCACGCGATTGTTCTTTTGGGTCCATACACACAACCAGCGTCCGGCCATTTCTTCCCTGAAGGCTGCAGTTCGCAGTCTTCCCCAGCAAGCGCGCCAAGAAAGCATCCGAAGGCGTTCCCTTTGTCACTGAGGACGCCGGGGACGTTTTCCCAGACGATGACGCAGGGCGGCTTTCGCTGGCCTGCTCGAACATAGTCAACTGCATCTGCGAGCTCCACGTATTTGATGGTGAGGGCGCCGCGCGGGTCGGTGAGGCCTTCGCGCATGCCCGCCACGCTGAACGCCTGACACGGTGTCCCGCCGACTAGTATGTCCGGCGCGGCGATCTCGCCGGCCAGCACCTGGGCGCCGAGTTTGGTCATGTCGCCGAGGTTCGGAGTGTTCGGGTAGTGGTGAGCCAGCACTGCGCTGGGAAACGCTTCGATCTCGGCGAACCAAGTGGCGCGCATGCCGAGCGGCTTCCAAGCAAGCGTTGCCGCCTCGATGCCGGAGCAGACGCTTCCGTAGGTTATGGGCATAATGGCTCCTGGCCGGTACGGTTCATAAACCTCCTATGGAAGTTATTTGAGAGTCGGTACGACAGACTAATAACGCGAGACATACCTTCGACGGCTACACAGCTTTAGAATGTGAACTTCGTGGGTAAGTTGCGTGGTGTTAGTGAAGAATAAACATGGCGTAGTTTTGATTGTATTTAAGGGTTTTTATGTCGGAAGATTCAAGTGTTAATGAGCTTAAGGAAAGGGCTGATGTATATTTTCGAGATGAGGAAATGCAGCGTGGCTTGTCTAATGTGGTGCAAAAACTGATTTCGGATTATAGCGGCGATAACGGTTTTTTGGTTGCGGGTGATAATGTATTGCGCTTTCTTGTTATTACCTTGGGTAGTATGAGGAATAACGCAAAGATGTTCGATGGGGCATGTGCCTTTAATATTGAAATAATTGGTAGTGAATTTAGAGATTTAGTTGCCACAATTGATTTGTCAAAGGACTCTCAGGTCGAGCTGTTAGCGGCTCTTGCATATAGATTTGTTACGGAATTTCAAGTGGTATTTCCCGGGGAGGTTTCTGCAGAACTTGCTATAAGTGCTAGTGATGTGCGCTCCGCGACCTTTAACTCTAATGCGAGTAGTCATATAGATTATGCACAGCACTCCATGCTGATTGCTGTTCTTAGAAAATACCTTCATCACGACAGAATAGTTTCAATAAAGAATTTGCCGACATTGCTGGACCGCGCTGAACGAGTCAGAACTGATAGCGAGGAAAGCCTAGATAAAAGAGTAGGAAAGGTCAAACATCTTGAGGAGGCTCTAGATAAGATCAAAATTCGATCCGACTTTGTCGAGCTGGCTGAAGGGTTCGCCTCGATGCGATTTAAGAAGGAAATAGAAAAACATTTCAATTTTTTTAGTTTGATTTTATTAGCTGTGCTATTGGTTTCTCCTGCTGCGCTGAAGGTCTATTTTTATTACTCAAAGATAGATATACCGCAGATTGATATTTATACCGCAGTTTCTATCGGTGCTCTGGAGTTGATATTTGTTTATTTCTTTAGGGTGGCTCTGCATAACTTTAGAGCCGTGAAGGCTCAAATACTTCAGCTAGATCTTAGGGTTGCTCTTCTGCAGTTTATTCAAAGTTATGCGAAGTTTGCAAAGGGCGAGAGGGCTTCCGGTGAGGCAACTTTCGATAAGTTTGAGCAGCTTATATTTAGTGGTTTGGTCAGTGGGGAAAAAGACTTGCCGTCAACTTTTGATGGGTTGGATGGGGTCGCAAAAATTATTGATAAGCTGAGGCCGCCAAAATAATATCGTGCTGGTTTGGTAGCGATCCTCGAAAGATTTTCGCTACTAATGATTTCGTCTGAGACGTTAGCTCCGCTTAGGATATAACAATGGATGTTTGTAAGCAGTTGCTGTTGGCGAAGGTGACGACCAAATTGCTCAGGTCATCGTTGTTGTCCAGCACCTGACGCAGCATGAAGGGCGCTGGTCCGGCCGTCTGAAAAACTCACGACGGTCGTCCCTGATATTTTATAAGGCGACATGGGATCCTCGCCGGTTGGCGTGATTCGTTGAAGTGGGGTATTTATCTGAAATCGCACACTGGCAGGAGGCCGACATGAGGTTGCAGAGCGATGTAGATGCGCTAGCGGCTATCGAAGAGGACGCTAAAGCGATGCTAAAACGGATAGGGCTGCCGGACGACGCAGTGAAGCTTGAGGTGGTCGTGTTCCTTCGCGAGGTGATCGACCTGGCCAGCTACAAGGAGTCGGCGCATCGAGTAGTTGAGTCGCCGAGCTTTGTCTGAGCTGGCGTATTGCCGATCATTGCGGTATTTGTGTTCGGCCCGGCATGGAACCGGTTCTAGGAGGCGTTATGGGCTGTGTTTTTTATGTGAACTTGGCTTCGCTTTTCTTTGGGTTACTGTCGGCGATATTTTGGGTTGTCTCGGCGATCGTAAAAGCACCTCCACCGCCTGGATATGAAGGGGTAAAGAATGCTGATACCTGGAAGGCTACTATCGTTGATGGGGGAGAGCTGTACGGTACGTTGAGGCTGCAATCCAAGTGGAATAGCAGAGCTGCATTTGCTGCGGCGGCAACCGTACTGCTTCAGATTGTAGCCAACATGCTGAGCATCTGAACGCCCTCAGGCGCGCCGGACTTTGAAGTGGAGCATCGCCCTGATGCTGTGGCAGTAATCCTGAAGCCGCTCGTAGGCCTTATATTTGGCCTGACTTCGAGTTGCTGCCCACACCTTGACCAGATCTTCGCGGGCTTCTCGGTTCCAGTCTAGATCGTCCCAGTCATGCTTGAAAGGCAGGACCAGCCATTCTTTCACGGCAGCGTCTCGGCCATTTCGCCGTACTGCATTTCGTGGGTGGGATGGTGGTTTCTGATCCGCTTCTTCGGATCTTCGTTCAGCACCACGCCGATGTAATGACCGCGATCTGCCAGGATGACACCGGGCTTTCCGTAGGCGATGACGCGGCGGCCAATCTCGGCGGGCATCTGATAGTGCTGCCGAACGTATTCGCAGTTGTGGCTCATGGATTTCTCCAGTCAGGCGCCGCCCTCCATAACTGGTGGCGACAGTTTAATGATATATTTCGCGATATTACCGTGGCGGGAGTGTAGTTATGCGTTACAAGGAAATAGTTGGGAAATTCACATCGTCGCTCAATGCCTATTTGGCTTGGTATATCGTATTGTTGTTTATATTTGCGCTGCTGTACTTTATCAATGAGAGCGGATTTAAAGGGCTTGCAGGTTTCAGTGACGCCGTCTACTTCAGCGTTGTCACTGCAACCACGCTTGGTTTTGGGGATATTTCCCCATCTTACTGGCTTACTAAACTTTTGGTCAGTGCTCAGGTTTTAAGCAGCGTTTTGCTCGTGGGACTTTTTTTGAACTCGCTTTCCTTTGCTCAATCCGAACGCATCAGGAGCAATGAGAATAGGCTGGACCAAGAGCGAAAGGAGGGCATGCGTGATGGATTGGATCGACACATTTCACTCTTAGTGGAGGCACTAAAGACTTCCAATTACTTAATCTGGGACAAGCATGCAATTCATTGTGTCCCGCTGATTAACTATAAAGATTATATGCTCCAGTTAAGGGCTAATCTAAAGGAGGAAGGCTATATAATTGACCAGCTTAGAATAAAGATTTTACTTGAGTGCTCTGATCAAATGTATGATTCTTTTGTCGCCCTACTGCCGGTCGCCGCAGACATCTCTCCCGGTTATTTAATGCGATGGAGCTCAATTGTTAGTAACGTTAGAAATTTGAGAAATCAGTACAGGGATTCGATAAGAATAGAACCTTTCAATGGTGAATGGCCTGCCACTAGCTCTATCTCATTGCAGCTTGATGAGATTCTGAACAGTGCGTTGTTCCTAGCTGAGCCGTTGGACGGTAGCGCTCCCGCCTAATTTTACATTCTGAGCTTTAAGGTTTTTCTACACCCGTTTTGGCGAAACGCTCAAGCTGCCGCGACCACTTCTCCTTAATCACCAACTCCGGTCGCGACATGCTAATGAATCGTTCCGACTCTTCTGCCGGCGCTGCGGCCAGATTGATGATGAAGCTGGAGACCGTCTCCTGCCATTCCTCGAAGCGGTGGCGCTCGCCGAGGATCTGAAGCGCATCATCAAGCGCTTTCGAAACAATCAGCGAGCGCTTCTCGGCGCCGATCCGCTCGAGCAACGCCTTCTCCTTGGCGCGCTTGTCCTTCTGCAATTGTGCGTTGCTCTTGGGCATGGCCTACCTCTTCAATTCCGCTGGCCGGCAAGTCCAGCCAGGTCTGTCGGCGGCGTGTCGTCGCCCGGTTACTGATGCGTTTCATGAGTTGAACTTGAATCCGTTCTCGCTGGCGATCAGCGCAACCCGCTTGACGTGCATGTGCAGTGTCTTGGCCGTCTCGCTGATGGTCTTGCCAGCTTCGGCCAGTTCGCGCACCTTCGGGGCGATCTTGTTGCGCTCGACGCGCAGACGGTCGTGGTGCGGTGTGGATGCCAGCTTTGGATCGCCAGTGACGCCACTGGGGATTTGCTGAGCTTTACCGCCGGAACTGAAGAACTGATCAAGTTGCTGGTTCAGGTTGTCGAGCAACTGGTCTCGTGGGTTTGGCATTGGTGCACCTATCAATGCACACCTTCCGCCAGGCGATTGGCCTGCTTTTCGAATGCGAGCGCCATGTTCAGCGCGACCTGATAATTGAAGCGAAAGGCCTTTGTCTTGCCGGTGACCAGGTCAACGATGTGGTAGGCATTGCCGACCGTCCTCACCTGAAAGCGCACTTTCTTATCCGGCGCCGCCAGACCTGCGAGTCGGGCAAACTCTCCACGGGCTGCGTGGGAGCGAACAAACAAGGCGTTGAGAACTTCCCGGCGCTGTTGCATCAGTGGTTGCGGTTGCATGGCTGATATCTCGGTGGTGGGGTTGCGTGTATTCGTCAGCACTCGGCGCCGCCTGCTGGTTGCCGTTGGGCGCAGGGGAGAGTGCTGACGGATAAAGGCGGGCGAAGAAAAGGCCCAACTGGACGGGAGGGCCTTTTGGTGTTTCCGATGCAGTGATCTCAGGTGGCGAGATTTTTGGCGGGATCGTTCAGCGCCAGAACGCGGCGACCCCGGCGGTACATCGCCATCGCTTGCGGTGTGCGCGTTGCGGATCGGTTGGAAGCGCGATAGAGCAGGGCGGTTCTGGCCGCACATGCGAAAGAGCTGCGCCGATCAGGATGATCAGGAGCATTTGGATCTCCGGTTTAGTGCAGGTGTCCAGCGTCTGCTGAGTTGGCGTCCGCATCCCGATGCACCCAATCTCCAAGGTGGAGCAGTGATGCTCGTCGCTATGCCGTTGGAACTGGTCTCTCTGCGCGGCGCACCATTCGGACCTGAGTTGTGCCGCGCTCCGGAACGCGGCGATCTCGTCGCATCGTGTCGTCATTGACCATTGAGTGCATGGCGATTTACGAGGCCGCGACCGAGATAGCTCTTACATGCACCGCTAACGATTTCCGATTCCATTGTTCTGACTCCCGGTTGTTTTCCCAATACGCCCGGTTAGCCAGGCGTATCAGTGAAAGTTTCCGTGTCCCTTCGGCGCTACTGGCGCGGTACGGGCTCGCTCAAATTGTTCGTCCGACCGCGACTTTGTCCGTCAGATAACTCGATTTGGCGCTTTACGCTGCACGCCCGGGTCAGTTGCCAACCCTCTGAACCGTTGAGGCCGATTCATCGCTGCCTTCGAATCTGGGCCGGTGGTGATCCGGCAAGGTGAAGCGGTGGATCTAAAGAACTGGACGGCTCCTGCTGCGAGCCGGTATTGCGTTGGCTTGGGAGGCAATTTAGCTTGACGCTAAATTTTGGTCAATAGCTCATAGCTAAAAAATAGCGTGATGATGAAGGGCGGGTAGTGAGATGAGGTGTCGGTGCAGTGGGGGATGAGGTCGGATAGCGACGCTACGCGCGCGGAAGATGTATCAGGGTGATATAAACTGCGGGGAGGGATCAGAAATCAAAGAGGAAAGTGAGGATGGTGGAGCATCAGGTAGATATACATCTGAGAAATGTGGGACGCGAAGTCGAGCATGATCGTTGGGAGGATATTGACGCGAAAGATGTTTTGTTATGGAAGTTCGTGAATGAATCTCTGGAAGCTGGCACCTATTCGCACAATGAAATAGTTGTCACTGTTAAGTGTGATTTTTCAGCGATGCTAGAGAGATGCGAATGGCATAAAGAAATTAATTATGCGTACAGGAACTCTGACGAAGTGAAGACTAGGGCTTTGTGGGGGGACGGATCTAGTACTTACGGAGTCGATTTTAAAGCCACAGTCATTTTGGTAGGGGAAGAGGCGCTTAGCAAGCACTCGTGGTATCCAGTTTTTTTTGTGGAGAAGTATTTGTATGATGTTTTTTTTATTATGAATATGTCGCTGCCAGGCTCGTGTAATTTTTATGGTTTAAGGTGTGGCGAAAATAATCTGCAAGGGGAGGCAGGTAGCACGCACCTTACTGGGTTTCACTTTGAACAGGGCCATTATGATCGCCTGAACGGCAGTAAGCTTGCTCCTATGGAGCTGCCGATAGATACAGTCTCGTCTTGGTATCGTCGCCTCGGGCTTGGGGTCAAACAAAAATCAGAGACTGGCGTGGAAAAGGCGATATTCTCACTACTGCATCTATGCAAGAAAAACGTGGATGTCAGTTCGGTGGTGTGGATATTCCATGCATTAGAAGCAATATATGGAACCAGGGTTGGTGAGGGGTTCACAAATATAGTCGAGCGGGTTGCGATGCTTTTGGAGCTTGATCTGAAGGAGAAAAAACGTTTGAAAAGAAACTTGCGAGAACTTTATGACTTCCGCAGTTCATTCGTGCATGGCGGCTATAAGGTGCATCACCCGATGAGTATGGAGGTGATAGATTCAAGGCTCAATGACGACTACTCAAAAATGCACGAAATTGTTCAGTCTGGATTTAATATTGTTGTGCTGTCTTTGCAGGTGCTTATAAGGAATGACTGGTTTGGAATAAAAGTGGATGAATCCCTTTCCGGCTTGCAAGCTAGAAGTTGGGCGGATGTTTAATATTCGATAGGACGCAGTTGGGCTGGAAACGCTGTCATCGCGCGTACATTCCCCACCAGAAGACATGCCCCAGAATCACGATCTGCTCATCTTGGACTTGTTGAAAGGTGTAGTCTTCGTCTGGATGCTCTTCCCTGTTGAAACTACGAAGTCGAATTCCAGTTGGTAGTCTGTAAAGCTGCTTCACTCTAAGCTGGCCGTTGTGATTAAGGGCGTATAGGTCGCCGTCCGTTACATCCGCGATAGATGAAATTCCTGTGTTGACTCCAACAGTTGCACCATCTCTCAATATGGGGAGCATGCTGTTTCCGCGAACAGTCACGCACTTGGCATTTGAGAACTGAACCCCATTCTCGCGGAGGTTTTTTTTCCCAAACCGAAGAAAGGACGTTGTGCTCTCCTCAATGCAAAATCGTCCGGAACCCGCTGCGAATTCTATCTCGCGCAAAAAGGGGACTGACACTTCGTCCTCTTCCACAGGCGTCGACTCATCCCAAATTCTGATGTCGTTAAGCGCCCTGTGGTAAGGCGCGGGGCTGAGGAGAGCTTGTGAAGTGGAATCGTGAACATTATCTAGAAAGCCCTTCGGCAACCCCTCTGCCAACTCAATACGACGCGCGAGCTCATCCCCAAGGTTTCTCACAGGGTTCTTAGAGAGAATCTGGCTCAAGACCGACGATGAGGTCCCCCACTTCTCTGCACATTCTTTTCGCTTTCTGTCGCCCGCTAGGGCTTCCAGGTTGCGCTTTCTGATCGCGTATATGTCCATGCGCTGATGATTGCAGCTCTTAGCTAAATGATAAATATTCTTGGAGCTAAACTCTTGCTTGCTAACAAATTTAGCTTGGAGATAAACTGCGTCCGAAAAAGGAGACTACCTGTGATCACTCAAATGCAAGTGTGGCTCAAAAAGGCGACCGCACTCGAGCGCGATCGAGTTGCGACAGCGGCGGGCACGAGCGTCGGCTACCTCTACCAAATCGGAGGTGGTCATCGGAAGCCGTCTCTTGAGCTTTCGAAAAAGCTACAGGCCGCAGCAGGTGGAGAACTGACCATGTCCGGCTTACGACCTGATCTTTATGAGCTTCTCACCGAATCCAAATCCCCAGTAGCGGCATGACAATCAACGCAACGCTGGCCCCTTGTACCCAGATTAGAAGAGAGCAATCCCCATGGAAACGTCCAGTCCAAGACATAGCGCTCAAACTCGCGACCAGGTGCTGGTAGCGCATGCAGCAAATCAGATCGCCCGCACCAGTCTCAGTCAGGACGATTTCGCGCAATCCCTCGCCCGAGAGATCTATGTGCGTGTCCCGGCGGACAAGATCAAAGAAGCAAAGATTCCGGACTTTTATGAGTTAGTGCGCCTCAACGATGTCGGTGAATTCGTGAAGGCGACTGGCCGCTGGCTAAAGCGTATTCAGCGCTGGTTGTCTGGCGATCAGGAGATTCCGTCTTGGTTGGAGGAGTCATGGGTAAATGCTTTGAAGCCTGAGTTCCGCGACCACTGCATCAACGAACTCGCTGGGCGCCACGGCTTGATCGGGGCTCGCCAGATGCGCAGTGACCAATGCGCCAACAAAAGCTTCGGTGCGCTGATCCGCGCCCTGGGCGATGTGATCGACACCGGCAGTGAGGTCTTTGACGACCAAGTGATGTGCGAAGAGGACCTTCCGCATCTGCCAGCGTTCGCCGAGCAATGCCGTCAGGTAGAAGCGCGCGCAGGGGAGTTGGGTCGGAAGGCAGAAGCCCTGCTCGCGAAACACCGACTGAATTTGAAGATCGCCTGAACAGCGGGCACAAAAAAGCCGACGGAGAAGGTCGGCTGATTCGCAAAACTAGAGACGCCCGATTATGCAGAGCCAGCCAAATTCTAGCAATACCCAGAACAATGTCGCGACACGTTTTCAGAGTTCGCAAAGCGTGTCGCAACACACGTCATCTCGTTTTGCCGAATTGAATATCGGAGCCTCGCTGTGAGCGTTCAAGCAATGTCATGGGCGCTGTCTTTGCCCACGCAAGTTCTCAAGGATGCCAGCGCACGGCACGTTCTGCTGTGCCTGGCCAACTATGCCGGATCGAACGGTACTGGCGCGTTTCCGTCAGCTTCCACCCTGGCTCAGGACACCGGTCTATCCGAGCGTACCGTGCGTTACAAGTTAGATGACCTGGAGAAGTCGGGACTGATCAAGCAGGGCAATCAGGCGATTGCTGCTGTTCACATTGATCGCCATGACCGACGCCCAGTCGTTTACGACCTCCAATTATTGCGAGGTGCAAATGCTGCACCCCGTTCCGAGCGGGGTGCAAATGACGGCACGGGGTGCAATCCACAACAGAACGGGGTGCAAGCTACGACAGAACGGGGTGCAGCGGCTGCACCCAATACGTCAATTAACCATCAGGTAACCGAACAGCAGCTGCAGCGCGAGTTTCCTGGCGTGGTCGATGATCAGGATCGACAAGCTCTTGATGCTCTCGAAGATCCTCGCCAGCGCTTTTCGATGTTTGCCGACTGGGAGTTCAGCGCTAAACAGTTGGAAGACCAGCTTCGCCTGATGTGCTTGCCGATCTCGTCGGCTACCGATGAGTTGATTAACTCGTTCAAAGGTTTCTTCATCGCCAAACCCGATACCCGTGACAACGCCGCCGGCTGGTGCCACCGCCTTGCCAAGTGGATCAAGCGTGATCGCGCTGTGAAGTCCGGCGACATTGAGGAAGAGATGGATGCGACCGGTGACTGGACTGCCAAGGGAGTTCGGGTATGAAATCTGCACGCCATCTTATTGCCGAACGGCGAACCGACCCTACCTACAAGCCGACGTCCGACCCAGTAGTGGCCGAGGTTGATCCATCGACCAAAGCTGTCATCGACGATTTGTTCCTGCGTCTTCGTGGTGCCTGTGGCGCATGGCGCCAGTCTTGGCCTACTGAGGCCGTGATGAACGCCTCGAAGCTTGAATGGCTCGGCGAGTTCATGCGCTCCGGGATCAACCGGATGGAGCAAATCGACCACGGCATGCGCGTCCTGAGTGCGAGTAAGTCGGCATTTGTTCCGGCGCCTGGCGTTTTCGTTAGCTGGTGCTTTGCCCCTGAAGGGCTGGGATTGCCGAGCGTCGAAAAGGCGTACGCCCAGGGTCTTCGCAACTGCCATCCCGCTATGCGTGATTCGGCCAAGTGGATGCACGCTGCGGTCTACCACGCTACTGCGGCCGCTGGTTTTCATGGCCTGCCATTGCTCTCGCGTGAACTTGGTTTGGCGAGCTTCGAGCGTCACTACTTGGCCCAGTGCAGGAAGATCTGGAAGGGTGAACCCCTAGGCTCTATCCCTATTGCTGAACTTGCTGCGCCTAAGCCTGATCGCAACCCCGAAGTGGGTAACACCGCTTTGGCCAACTTGCGCGCGATGCGTGCGGGGAGAGCAGGATGTGTGTGACCGTCGCCTTGCTGTACCCGAAATCGATACCTATCGCTTTGCAGTGTTCTGCTGCTCGTTCAAGGTCGATTTGAGTTCGCCACCTGATCACGCGCTGGCGCTGTTTGCCGACGAGGCCATGGCCAAGCGTTATGGCTCGTGGATGTGGCCGGGGACCTATGAAGTCGTTGACGTCGTGACGGGGAAACCTGCATGCGAGTGAGCTCGAAGAAGCTTCGCGCCTCGGCCAATGGCCAAGAGTGCACCGTCCGGATGCCAGGCATCTGCAATCACAATCCAGAAACCACCGTCCTCGCGCATCTGCCTTGCGGGCAGAAGGGTATGGGCATGAAAGGCTTTGACACCGTGGCGGTGTACGCGTGCAGCGCTTGCCACGACGTGATCGACGGCCGCGCCGCCGGCGAGATCGACTGGCAGGACGTGCCGCGCGCCATCGCCGAAACCCACGAAGCCCTGATCATGGCTGGAATTCTCACCGTGAAGGGGGCCGCATGAGTACCGCCGCGGTGAAGATCACCGAAGCTGAGATCAAACGCCAAGTGGCCGGCACCGTACAGGACGTACGCGACATTGAGAATAAGGGCCTGTACCTGCGTTTCAACAAGGCTCGAACCGGTGGTTCGTGGTACCTGGTGTTGAAGGGCAAGTGGAATCCCATCGGCACCTTCCCCGAGCTGACTCACAAACAGGTTGTAGCGGCGCTGCCGTCGCTTCGGCTGCGTCTGGCCGCCGGGGAGGGCGCGAGCCTGTCGAAGTGGAACGCTGTTGGCGAACTGCTGGACTGGTTCGCTGATCGCATGTCGCGCGATCGCAATCTGTCGACCAAGCGCAAAAACACCGGCGCCTCGATCATCAAGTGCCACCTGAAGCCGCGTCTCGGTGAGCTGCCCCTGATCGGCGTCGACAAGCCCGCACTCGACACCCTGTTGATGTGGCCGCTGCAGGAGACGGTTTCCATCGACTACGTGCGTTCCGCGTTCCAGCTGTTGGCCTTGGCATTCCGGCAGGCGGCCAAGCTGGGGATGATCACGCCCAACCCGATGGCTGCTATCCGGTTCAACGATTTCTCCAAGGCGAAGGTCGGCATCAAGCCGTCTCGGCTTCGCGGTGTTCAGTTGGAAGGTCTCCTCGGGCAACTGGCCGACGTCATGGCCACCGCGCCGCTGGATTCGATGCTTGCGCTGATGATGCTCTGCCACGGCACGCGGATCGGTGAAACCCGTATGGCGCGCTGGTCGCATATCAGCCTGGCCGAGCGGGAATGGTTCATCCCGGCCGAGAACACGAAAACCGGTGTCGAGCATCAACTTCCCCTGACGGAGCAAGTGTGCACGCTGCTGACCCGGTACCGCGAAGGTCAATACGCCCGAGGCTATGAGGGCCAGTGTCTGTTCCCGGCGCGCAACGGCAAGTCACTGGGCGAGGCTCAGGGCTGCGCCGTGTTTCGTCGGTTGGGGCAGGGCGAGTGGACCAGTCACGACCTGCGCAAGTTGGCCCGCACTGGCTGGGCAGATCTCGGCATCGACCACCTGATTGGCGAGCTGCTGATCAACCACGCGATGGGCCACAACGTGAAGGTTTATATCCAGTCGGACGTGATGAGCCGCAAGCGTGATGCCCTCGAACAGTGGCACGCACATCTAGATCAGAAAGGCTTTGCAGCGATTCATGGATTGACCGGCTTTAGATTTGAAGATTCCGGTAATTCGCTGCAAGCCACAGACGATAAGGCCTGCAAGGCCATTGAAGAAACAATCATAGGCGAGGTTTCAAAACATGCAAAAAGGACGAGTGCCTGGCTTTAAGCGAGAACGGATCGAGCTGGAGCCTTGCTCGATCTGCGCGGGGAACGCGGTGGTGAAAGGGCTGTTTCATGAGCTGGTTTGCACTGATTGCAACGGCTCAGGTTGGGTTGTTTGGGGGAGCAAGTTGGTCCTTTCTTCCGACGAGTTGGTCACTCAATTGAGTTTCAAATTGCAGCACGCTCAACGTGAAATTGCAGCGCTGAAAGGTTCGCCGCTGATGAGCGAAACACAAAGCCAATACGAACGATCGAACCGCCTGGGGGCGGGCGGCACAAATTACACAGGGGATTGAAGGAATGATGATTCGTAAGCCGGCTGGCCGACCATTGGGAGACACCGAATACTTACTGGAGCAGTGGGGCTGGTGGAGGATGGATGGGATGGGGGTGCCAGGCTATACGTCCCCAACATTAGCTCTGATGCGTCAGGCGATTGCGCAGGTATCCGAAGCCAAAAATTATTGCATTACTGACGATTGGGCTGTAGCTATTGATCATGCCGTTGCGAGACTCGCGCACCGTGATCAGCAGATGGGAGATGTAGTTTGGCTCTATTTTGGTGCTAAGTGGCCGATGGTCAGAGTCGGTAGGCACTACGGCATAAGTGAGGGTAAGGCGCGTGAACTGGTTAGGGCTGGATCAGCTTGGATCGATTGCGCGATAAGCCATGTCGACTTGGTCGCGTAGTGTAAATTGCGTTCTTAAAATACGCCATTGCTGAAAGCCAATGCTTACCTTCAACCAATGACGATCTATCCACGATTTTAATGTACATTTCGTGGATCGTTTTCATCGCGTTGAGGGGAGCAGCATGAGTAAGGCAATGGAGTCGCTTGCGGCATTTGAAAAAGGCTTTCGAGAAATTCAGGGTGAGTTTAGAAAGTATTATCCCCTAAGCATATTGGATGCGTCGCTTGGTTATCTTTACGCCCCTTCAAAAAACAAACAAGACAAAGCTGCTCGACAACCTTGGCTAGTGTTGCTTCTAATAAAGTGGGTTTACTCGGATGAGCTTGCTAATAGTTTTTTACCGCGACCTCCCATTAGTAGTGCGCAGTACCTAGCGCTGCTGCAAAAAGTCTTGGAACTAACTGATAGTGATAAGATGCCTGATGAATACGAAGAGTTGCGACTCTTTATGAGGGCTCTTGCATATCAGCAGTTTTTTTATCAAGCAGAAGGTAAGCTTGTTGATTTGGCGAGGCAGGAGCTAATTTTTTCTAGAGTTCCAAGCAATCATTATTTCAGAACGCGTTTTTTGAAACGAGTCGGGCTACCTGTTGAAACATTTCTTAGGATTTCGTTTGTGCTGTTAGCCGCAGTGGAAAGTCAGGGCAGAATTTTAAGCCGGGACTATCTCTTTGCACTTTGTCCACCATTTGAAGCGTATGACGTTGATGCATATCTTCGAGCAATTTCAATCGATGTAAAGGATTTAAACAAAGCATTGAGGGATGCCGATACTGATGGGCGGAGCCCCGAGGAATTTTTACATCAGACCCCCTTTTTGAGATTTCCTTTAGTCAAGGTCGACGGTAAATATTGGTGCGTGTCTCCTGCCGTTCTGAATCGTTCATTGGGACATTTCGTATTCGATTTTTTGAAAATGGACGATGTTAACGCTTTTAATGGCCCGTTCGGAAAGTCTTTTGAAAAGTATGTAGGGGAGTGGCTAAAAAAAACGAAGCTTCCAATAGCGATAGAGAGCGAGCTAATTAGAGAACTCCCAGGTGATGGAGGGGTAATAGATTTTTTGATTGCGGACGGCGAATCAAATGTTCTTATCGATGCAAAGGGAGTGGAAATGGCTCAGGGGGGGATGGCCGCGATTCGAAAGATGGATATGCGTCGAGCGGTTAAAACGTCTCTGATAAAAGCCTTTGAGCAGGGTCATGAAGTCATTTCGAGATTACCTAAAGTCAGCGTAAAGAACCCGGTTATTTGTCAGCGCGGTAATAACTATCTTTTGGTGGTGACTTATAAGGAGCTATATGTTGGAAATGGGATGGCGTTCGCAAATGTTGTGGGTGCTGCTGAGCTTGATAAAGTTCGGAACGCTTATTCGTCAGATCACCAAATTCCAATAGAGAATATGTACTTTCTGACAATTCATGAATTTGAAGAATTGATGGATCTTGTGAGTGCCGGAAGGGTGGGGCTTGTAGAGTTCTTGGAGCGTGCGAAGCAAATAGATTCTAATCCACGCACTCAGAAATTTAATTTTGAGATGCATATTCAAGAGTTTTCAAAAAAAGGAGGCAGGCCGATCCCGCTATTAGATACTCTCAAGGAAATGCGTGAGGAAATTTCTGGGAAGATTTCTGAGTCAATATAGGTGAGATTTTGGCGAAAATTTTTGTTGTCATTTGTGAACGCACCGGAAAATAAAGGTTTTCCGCGCGGAATAACTCTGGTTTCATAGCAGCGTGAACTGCTGTGAACGCAGCGAGACGCTTTCAAAACCCGGCCATCGAGTCGGGTTTTTTATACCATTTTATAAGCCCCGCCCGCGTGCGGGGCTTTTTCGTTTTCGGTCCCATGCCTGGCTCTTTGCTCTTAGCGGATGACAGTGACATGGAGGCCGGAACCTATTTGAGGACTACAGATGAGCACCGAGCAACAAGCTCTCGCGGATGTGCCCCTTTGGCTTTTGATCCTGCTGAGTATGGCGGGCCTGTCGGGGGAAATGCTGAGGGCGTCAGGAAGCGACCTTGGTCTTCGACAAATCCTGCAACGAGTGGCTTTGCGATTTCTCGCATCTGGTCTGCTGGGTATGGCGACGTTGCTGCTAGCGATGGCGCTCTGGAACAACCTTTACCTGGCTGCTGGATTGGGCATCGTCATTGCGGTGATTGGTGCTGATGTAGCCGGTGGTTTGTACACCCGGTTCAGGCCAAGGTCGGTCAGGTGGTAGCGGTGTACGGCCGCGCCACCCGCGCGGCGGCTGAAGTGCAGGATCGGCTGGGCACGTTGAAGGAACAGGCGGGCAAGGCGGCCACGGCGATCAACAACGTTGCCGGCAAGGTCAGTCCGTCGCTGGCCAACATCGTGCCCACCAGTTCCTTTGCCGTGGAGGCCACGCCGGCGCCGGAAGCGGTGAAGCCGTTCCCGCATCTGATGATCATTCAGCCGCGCGATCCGAAAATTGAGCCGTATTACTTCAACCTGGACACGGCTGCTTTCGACGAGCTGAGCCGGTCGACCGAATTCCGCTGGGCTTCTCAGGAGCGGCTGACGCGCCGCCCGGCGAAGCAGGCCATCGGTATGGGCGATGAAAAGTTGACGCTCAAGGGCACGATCTATCCGGGCTTCAAAGGCGGTTTAAAGCAGCTCGACACGCTGCGCTCCATCGGGGCCAGGCTGCAACCGCTGACCCTGACCACGGGCTATGGCGAGGTGATCGGGACGTGGTGCCTGAAAAACATCAACGAGGAACAGTCCGCGCTGCTGCACGGCGGGATTGCTCGCAAACAGGGCTTCACTCTGGAGTTTGAGCGCTATGGCGACGACATGCAGGACGTCTGACGGCGACATGCTCGATGTCATTTGCAACAACGTTTACGGCCATCTGAATGGCAGCGTCGAGGCCGTGCTTGATGCCAATCAGGGACTGGCCGATGAGCCTCAGCCGTTCCGGTTGGGCGTGATCATCGTCCTGCCGGATCTGCCCAGTCCGACCAATGAAGGCGTCAGCTTGTGGGATTGACCTGGGGCGATGCCTTCACCGGCACCGCGTCGCGTTACGCGTAACGACACCTTGTTTTTCTGGCCCGCCTTGTGCGGGTTTTTTATTGGAAAAAAACCATGACTCCGATGTTTCGAATCGTCGCTGATGGGGCTGATGTCACGGCCAAGATCAATGATCGGCTGTTGTTGCTGCGTACCTCTGACAAGCCGGGCATGGAGTCCGACGAGTTTGAGTTGCGTATCGACGACCGTGACGGGCAAGTGCAATTGCCACGGCGTGGCAGCTCAATCGAGATCTACCTGGGGTATGCCGAAACGAGCTTGGCGCGTATGGGCAGTTACACCGTCGACACGGTCGAGGTATCAGGCCCGCCGGACACGATCGTGATCAAGGGTAAGGCCAGCGACATGCGTGGCAGTGGCAAAACCATCCGTAGCGGAAGCTGGGAAGGCGTGCCGTTGTCGAAGATCGTGGCTGACGTGGCCGCGCGCAATGGCTGGACGCCGGTGTGTCCGGTGTCGACCAAGGTCGCCCGGGTCGACCAGCTCAACGAGTCCGATTTTAATTTCATCACCCGTCTGGCAAAGCAATACGACTGCACGGCCAAGGTCGCCGACGGCAAGCTGTTGGTGATGCCGCGCCAAGGTGGCCAGACGGCCAGCGGCAAAGCATTTGGCGCTATCACGCTGACCCGCAGTGACCTTAGCCGCTGGCAATTCAGTCTCGGTGATCGCAACTCGCACAAGGCGGTGGCCACCAAGCATCAGGACAAAAAGAACGGCAAGCTTGCGGTGGTTACCATCGACAACGATGACGCTCCGGACGGATTGCCGGCAGTGCATACCGACCGCCATATCTACCCAGACAAGGGCGCTGCTGAAGCGGCGGCAAAGGCACGTTTGTCGGCGTTCAACCGCTCGACCGCCGATGTGCGGCTTGAAATGCCCGGCCGGACGGACATCTTTGCCGAGCGTCCCATCATCGCTCAGGGTTTCAAGGTCGGGCTTGATGGCGAATACTTGGCGGATTCGGTCGAGCAGGTGTTCACCCAGTCCGGTTGGTCGACCACGGTCGAATGCAACGCGGGCAAAGCCGGTAAATCCAAGGGCAAGAAAAAGAAAGGGCCGAAACCACCCCTCAAGGTGGTGAACATCGAGAAACAGTAACCCCATCCCATCGCCGCCTGAGTGCGGTTTTTTTATGTCTGGAGTTTGTAATGTCCATCACTGAACAACAACTGCAAAGCATCATGCCCAACGCCCGCCGCCAAGCGGGCGTTTTTGTATCCGCCCTCAACGCAGCCATGGCTCATCGGCAGATCAACACGCCGAAACGCCAAGCCGCGTTTCTGGCGCAAGTTGGTCACGAGTCGGGTCAGCTGCAGTACGTCCGGGAACTGGGCGGCGATCAGTACCTGAGCAAATACGACACCGGCAACCTGGCTGCAAAACTGGGCAATACACCGGCAGCGGATGGTGATGGCCAGCGCTATCGCGGTCGCGGCCTGATCCAGGTCACCGGCCACGATAATTACCTGCGCTGCAGCTTGGCGCTGTTTGGTGACGAGCGATTGCTGCGCACGCCTGAACTGCTGGAGCTGCCGCAGTGGGCCGCCGAGTCGGCCGCATGGTTCTGGTCAGTGAATGGGCTGAACGCGCTGGCTGATCAAGACGAATTCAACACGATCACCCGCAGGATCAACGGCGGCCTCAATGGCCTGCAGGATCGGCTGGAGTTGTGGGGGCGGGCGAGGGCGGT